>Ga0055481_10000078_pt1 | contig 24641 bp, 18 predicted proteins | sample Muzzi_PWC_D2_FD_57936 | JGI IMG/M metagenome (GOLD analysis project Ga0055481, IMG submission 57936) | Wetland microbial communities from San Francisco Bay, California, USA, that impact long-term carbon sequestration - Muzzi_PWC_D2 | ecosystem: Environmental > Aquatic > Marine > Wetlands ... | reverse complement strand
TGAGGCGGAGCAACGACCTGCCCTTCGGCTTTTCGCGTCCGCCGATTCTGTCACGCACCCATGGTTTGTGATGTTGATGTCGCCGATTTGCCAAATGCTTCCGTTCGGTTTATAGAGTCTTGTTTGCCTCGCATGCAATCGGAATGGCTCAATAGCTGGAGTTCTGCTCAAAATGAAGATTTCGCGAGATGACACAGGCCGAACGGTTCGACGATTCATGGTCCTGGCCGGCGGCGTGTGGTTGTGTCAAGCCGGTGGATGCGTCATCGACGAAACGCTGACCAACCAGATCCTCAATCTGGTCGTACAGGCGCTCCTGGGCGGTCTATCCGGTACGACCATCTGAAAAACCGATTCACGTCAAGCAAACCACGGCGCAACCGTGTGACCGTGCCGGCGCGGCTATCTCCGCGATCCGAACGTGGCTGGCAGGCAGGCAGTCGCACCCGGCGGTGTCAGGTGCGCAGCCACGGGTTGCCCTTGCCACCCAAGAATGCGTGGAAAGAATCTGCCGAGCCTGCGTGGCTACATCGGAAACAGGGCCACGAACATCTTGTCCGTGCGGGTCGACCAGCTTGACCATCCGGTGCCGTCATGTACCTGCCCCCCGCTGACCTTGTGGCCGTTCTTCTTGAATGTGTCGGCAAGTTCGGCGATGTAGGCACCGACATCCCACGATTCATCCGTACTGCGCAGGTCGTACTTGCCCCAATCAATGTAGACATCCACCGGCGATCCTTCGTACTTCTCCAGCACACCGGTAATCTGCTCGAGCGTCGAATCAAACACGTAGGGCGATTGCCCGCCGAGTTTCGAAAACGCATCCGGATTCTGCAACACGCAAAGCACGCCGGACGCACCGGTCATGCCCACGGCGATGCTGGCGCGAGCCTCGCGCGATGCCTGGGTGCGATACTGTTTGTCGATGAGCGGTATCAACTCTTCCCCGACCATTTCGTGGTACTTATTCGGGCCAAACGGCGGCTGGAAGTCAATGAACACCGCGATGATCGGTCGGATTTTGGAACCAATCAGATTGTCCAGCGCCCTGGGTAATTCGCCGACTTCCCGGGCCATCTTGCCACCGTGTATGTACGCGACGGGATAGCGCGCCTGCGTTTTGTCGTAGCCGGCCGGCAGGTACACATCAAACGGCACTTCGGCTTCCAGCAGTTTGCTATCCAGTTTCTCCGCTTCGAGTCGACCCTGGCGCGAGGCGTCCGGCGTGTGCAGGAAGTCAGGCGCCGTCCAGTCGGGCATGGCGAACCACGACATGTCCATCGTCGAACCGTCAAATGACATTTCCATTTCCTTGCCGTAGATACTCGTCTTGGTCTTGCGCGGGTTCAGTGGATCGGTCAGATGGTCCTCGAAGTCGCGGATGAACACGTAGTTGGCCCGGGCATCGGACTCAAGCGGTGCGGTGCAGTAGAAGAAGTCGGTGCCTTCGACGCGTGTCATGGCCCGTTCCTGCCGTGATCCGAAGATATCGCTGCCGATGGCCAGGTCCTTGCCGGGCCCGCGGTATACGAAATGGACGTGATCCTTCTCCACGACCGGGAAGGACTTGTTTTCTGCCATAAAACGATCGACGACAGCCGTGCGATCGGGGGCGGCCGCGACCTCATTCAGGAATCGGTCGAACGGCGACTCACCTGCAGACGCCGTGTCCGCTCCGGCTTCCTTCGCTACGGCGACCGCGTCCAACGGCGCGATGCGGATTCGCACGATCTCCTTGAGCCCGCGTGCGATAATGTGACCGTTGGCAAACGACGGGGGCGACCAGGCCAGATCGTCGAACACGTGCAGACCGGCCACTTCGACGTACTTGTCAGGATCGGCTTTCACAACATGGACGCCGCCTTTCTTGGTGACGATGATCACGTGACCGTCGACCATTATGGTGAAGCCGTCGCCGGGCTGCCGTGATCGCCACTTGGTTTCGCCGGTCTTGGTGTCCGCGCAGGTCAGGAACCGGCTGCTGTAGCCATAGACGTGACCGTCGTGATAGACCGGTACGTTGTAGCTGTTGCGAAAGCTGCCGTTCTCCCAGACCGGTGATATTTTGACCGTGTCGCCTTCTTCTTGCAGTTGGACGACGGTGGCCGCCTCGTCTTTGTGGGTCATGAACAGGCTGCTCTCACCCGTCGGTATGGGTGTCAAGCTTCCGGCACCCCGCGGTCCGCCGCCGCCGTGCTCGTACTCCCACAGGGTTTTGCCCTTGCCCGCGTCGAGACCGAAGAGCTTCTTGTTGCCGGCCAGCACGATCTGGCGCTTACCGAAGAGTGTCAGCCGTATGGCTGACTGGTACGAAAAGCCGTCCTCACCGATTGCCCATTGACGCTTGCCGGTCGCGGGATCGAAACCGGCAATGGCACCTTCCTCCGCACCGGTCGGAACCACAAGTACGCCGTCCATCACGAGGGGCGAGGTGGCGAACCCGTAGTGTGGCTTTTTGGCGCCGTGGTCGGCCGCCAGATCCGTGGTCCATATCCGGCTTCCGGTTTTCAGTTGAAGGGCGAATAGCCGCCCGCGCGGGGCCAGCGCGAACACACGATCGCCTTCGATGAGCGGTGTGGAGATCGGTCCGGTGTGCGAGCCGTCATGACCGACGTAGGTCTTGTCCATGGCGAAACGCCATCGCTCCTTACCGGTCGTTTCGTCCAGCGCGATGACCACGTCGTCGGTTTCATCAGAGAAGGCGGTGACGACATACCCGTTCGCTACGGCCGCACCGGCGTACCCGCTGCCGATGGGCGTACGCCATTCGACTTCCAGCCCGTAGAGGGTTCGGCTGGTAAACAACTCCCGCTCGGTTGATCTGGCGTCCACGTTTTGCCCGCGGAACCCGGGCCAGTCGGCTGCGAATCCAATAGGCGCCGCGACCGCGACACAGAGGGTCAAAAATGAAAGACGGCAAAAGATCCGCTTGCGTCCAGGGGTGTGCGCATATACCGCTACCATGAGTTTTTTCCTATCGCAAATAGCACCAGGTTCGCGCCGGCCACGGCCCGATCACAGTGGCAATATTAACAGGTGTTCGCTCAGGATACAAATGTCCCTTCCCATGCCGTTTCCCCGCCCCCGGATTCCCATCATGGAGATGGCGTGATTACCGAATCTGAGACCGCATGATATCGTTGACCAGTTAAGCGCAACGAACGGTGAACGCATTCTGTTCGCCGTGCAACATGCAGGGATTCGCTCAAATGTCATGTCCTTAACCTTGTAAATCGTTAGGTCGCGCCTAGAATCGAGGTCAGGTCGGAGACGAGCGTAGTTTTGTTTGTTCGCCGAATTGACGGCGCCTGCTAAGGAGATGATTTCCATGTTTTCGATCAAAACGATCCGGTCCAGCCTGGTCGTGGCCGCAACCTGTTCACTTACCCTGTCCCTGATCACGCTCTGCGGTTGTCCGGGCGGGCAACCCCCGACATCGGCCCTGAGCGTGTCGCCGTCCAGCTTGACGTTCACAGCCATGGAGTCCGGTGCGAACCCAGCGGCACAGACGGTCCGTATTTCGAACAACGGCAGTGATCCACTCGACTGGACGGCCTCGACGGACGCCGCATGGCTGAGTATGACACCGACATCCGGGACGATCGATGCGGGAAACGCCGACGTCACCGTAAGCGTCGACATCGCCGGACTGATGGCCGCACAAGTGCCGTACACCGCTCACGTGACCGTTTCGGCCGCGGGAGAAAGCTCTCAGATGGTCAACGTCAGCCTGTCGATATCGGCCGTCGAGTGTGTCGAACTCTCCGGGGCGATCCGGACGGACACGACGCTCGCCGCGCCGTGCTACCTCGTCGAGACCGACATCAGCGTGACCGATGGCGCCACCCTGACCATCGAGCCGGGCGTCGAGCTCCGATTCGGACAAGAGGACGAGTTGACGATCAGCGCCACTGGCCGGCTGGCGGCCGTCGGCACCGCTGCCAGTCCCATTGTGTTTACGGGGCAGGAACAGACGCGGGGGTATTGGGGCGGCGTGCGTTTCTACCAGTCAAACTCAACGCAGAACCGGCTGGAGCACGTCACGATCGAATACGGCGGCGGCTGGTGGGACGCCAACCTCCTCCTCGACGGAAACACCGCTGAGCCGGTCCGCGTGGCGATCAACAACTGCACATTTCGCGATAGCGGTACCTACGGCTTCGAGTTCGACCATGCCGTCGTGGAAGAGTTCCAAGGCAATACCGTGACGGGCAACACCCTCGGCGCGGGCAATGTGTCCGCCAACGATGCCGGCTGGCTCGATGACTCCGGCACGTATAGCGGCAACGACCGGGATGTCGTGCGCGTCGTGGCCGGCACGGTGTCACAGGATACGGTGTGGCCCGGCATCGATGCCTCGTACCTCATTGCCGGTGACATCACCGTGACCGATGCGATGCTGACACTCGAACCCGGCGCGCAGGTCATCTTCGAGCAGACCAATGAACTGACCGTGGGTGCGTCCGGGCGGATGGCCGCGGTGGGCACGGAGAGCAATCCCATCGTGCTCACCGGCGATGAACCGATCCGGGGCTATTGGGGCGGCGTGCGGTTTTATCAGTCGAATTCCACGGACAACCGACTCGAGTATGTCACCATCGAATACGGCGGCGGCTGGTGGGATGCCAACTTGCTGCTCGATGGAAGCACGAGTACGCCTGTGCGTGTCGCCATCAACAACTGCACATTTCGCGAGAGTGAGACGTACGGATTCGAATTCGACAATGCCGTGGTGGCGGAGTTCACGGGCAACACGTCCACGGCCAATACGCTCGGCGCGGGCAACGTTTCACCCAACGACGCCGGCTGGCTGGACGATTCGGGCACATACAGCGGCAACGACCGCGACGTCGTGCGCGTATCCGCCGGCACGGTGTCGGAGGATGTTACCTGGCCCGGCATCGATGCCTCCTATCTCATGGCCGGTGACGTCACTGTGTTCGACGCGTTGTTGACACTTGCGCCCGGCGCGGAGCTGGTATTCGAGCAAACCAACGAGCTGACCGTCGGCGAGACCGGACGCCTGGCCGCCGTCGGCACGGAAAGCGAGCCGATTCTGTTCACGGGCGTGGAGGCGATTCCCGGTTACTGGGGCGGGGTGCGATACTATCATTCCAACTCGGCAGACAATCGATTGGCGTTCGTCACGTTCGAGTACGGCGGTGGCTGGTGGGAGGCGAACCTCCTTTTGGACGGGGGTTCGAGTTCGCCCGTGCAGATCGACGTGACCAACTGTACCTTCCGCCAGAGCGGCGAGTGGGGCGTGTCGTACGATGAATACGTCCAGCTTAATGCAGACTTTGCGGACGTGAACACCTTCGCCGATAACGTCGCCGGTGCCATAAAAGTGCCGTGATGGAGTCAATTACCAGGCAACGTTAGCTGGATTTCATCATGTGCATGCAAGGGGTAGCACGCCTTGCGCGGGTAGCCGTTTGCCCGACAGTCGGTACGTGGACTCAACTTACGTACCGCGAGGCATTACTGGGCATTGGGCGACGGGGAATTCCGTCCTTCGCTCCAGCTCCTCGGCCTCCAGAGCCATTTCAGTGCAAATAGCGACCTGACACGCAGTCAGATGCTTATGGAGTGTCTGCTGCCAGCGGTTTGGGTGTTGTTTCAGTAGGGACAAACTAGTAAAATGGGTGGTAGTCTGTGCGGCCGGATGAGGACCTTGGGACGTGCGAGGAAGGGTTCCAAGGGATCGCTGCTGCCAAGCGGCACCGGATTCACGGAGCGTAGTGGAATGACCCGCCGAAACAACATCCAACTTTTGTCCATCTGTATCTTGTCGTGCGTAGCGATTTCGGTTCGCGCACAGCCTACTGGGCATGATGGCGTGCAAGTTGTTCGTGTCGAAGTGAAGGACCTGACAGACTTCGAAATGTTGCACAGCCTGATCGAGGCCGACTCAGGGATTCAACTGTGGTCGGAAGTCCTGATGTTTGGTGATGTAGACGTGCGCGTCGCACCGGGCGCGATGAAGTTGCTTGACACCGCGGCTCTTTGCGCCGACGTGATCATTCCCGACTTGCAGGATCATATCGATGCATTGTACGCCAAGCCGCGCGGAGGGGGCTTCTTCGATGCGTTGGCCACTTACGACGAGCACGTGCAATTCATGCAGGATCTGGTCGCGGCGCATCCATTGATCGCGGAGATGTTCTCGATCGGAACCTCGGTAGAAGGGCGAACGATCTGGGCGCTGCACATTACCGGGCCAGGATCGAACAAGGACGGCGTACTCTTTCACGGCGCTCAACATGGCGACGAGCAGGACGGCGCATCCATGGTGGCCTACATCGCCGATCATCTCGTCAGCCATTACGACACCGACTCGGAGATAGCACGGCTTGTGAATGGGCTGGAGTGGTACTTGGTTCCGATTGCGAACCCGGACGGATACGAGGCATTCGATCGCTTTAACGCCAACGGGGTGGATCTCAATCGCAACTGGGGCGGGCCAGGGAGTGGTCCCTTTGCCTTCTCGGAGCCGGAAACGCAAGCGATGCGTGATTTGCTCGTCACGAATACTCGGATACGTCTACATGTTGACATTCACGGGTATGTGCCTTGGTTCATGTGGCCGTGGGGTCACACTGAAGAGTTGTGCGTCGACGACGCTACATTTGGCGCATTGGGTCAGGGATTTCGTGATTCCGTGTTGGCAGAAACGGGGCAGGTTTACCGTATCGGATCGACCTATCATGTTGCGTACCCCTTGTCCGGCGGATCGGTGGATTATTCTTACGGCGACCTCGGGCGGTGGGGATTTGTATTTGAAATGGTAGGCGGCCAGTACGGCGGATATCTGCCGGGCAATCTCAATTTGGCCGAGTGGATCCTGGACTGTAACGAGAACGGCCTCGCAGATTGGGGAGACTTCATGATGGGCAACAGTGCTGACTGCAACACCAATCAGACGCCCGATGAATGCGAATACCCGGACTGCAACGGAAACGAACAACTGGATGAATGTGAACTGCTGGACGGCAGTGCGACCGACAACGACGGTAATTACCGACTGGACGAGTGCGAGAGTGACTGTGCAATCACGCCCGAATGGGTCAAGCTCTTTGCCGCAGATGGTGCGAGGTCGGATGAATTTGGCAGGGCTGTTGATGTCGAGGGCGAAATCATCGTTGTGGGAGCAATTGGAGACGATGACCAGGGATTCAATAATGGTGCGGCGTATGTGTTCGGTAAGACGGCAGGTGGTTGGAAACAGACGCAGAAGCTGGTCGCAGATGACGCGTCGCTATTTAGTCAGTACAGGTTCGGTAGATCGGTAGCTGTGTCCGGTGATGCGGCCATTGTAGGCGCGCGCGGTGCGGCATACGCATTTCGCCTTATCGACAACGCGTGGATACAGGAGGACGAGTTTGTCGGCGCGACCCCCTCCTTTGGCATATCAGTGGACTTGTGCGGCGATGTGGCCGTCGTCGGTGAGCCGGATGCAGAGAATGTAAACAGCCTTTCATTGGGTAAGGTCTACGTTTTTCGCTTTGATGGCGAGAATTGGCAACAAGAGGATACCCTCAGTTTGGGGACCGATTTGGACGTCGCGGATTTCGGTCATGTCGTATCGGTTTCGCTTGATCATATTTACGTTGCCGCCGTCCGTGATCAATGCTTCGACGACGCGAGTAACCAAGCACCGGTAAGCTACTTGTTTCATCGCGACGGAACCACTTGGCGAAGGATCGGGCGGCAGGAACCATACGTGGACCCGGCGTGCCAAGTCTACGAACTTGATATCGCTATCTCGGGCAACACGGCAGTCCTAGGGGCGCCTAGGCACCGGCCTACACAAGTGCACGATGGTGCGGTATTTGTGTTCGGCTGCGATGGCGTGGACTGGGAGCAGCAGTCGAAGTTGCTCAGATATGAGCTGGGACACGAAGCCTTCGGTACGTCCGTCGCGGTGGATGCAGATAGGGTGGTGATAGGCGATCAAAGTGGCAGCAACCTTTACGTGTATCAGCCGCGTGGTGAGGAATGGGCGGAGACGCTGGAGCTGTCACTTCCGCCTGCTACACTTTTTCGTGGCAGTGGCGAGATCGCATTGAATGATGGAGTCCTTATTGTAGGTGTCAATCAAGAAACCGGCGCGGCGGAAATTTCGGGAGCCGTCTATGTCCTCGAAGACTTCAACGGGCTGACATCCGATTGCGGCGGGAACGGCGTTCGCGACGGGTGCGAAACCTTTTGGTTTGGCGACGCGGATTCAGACGGGACGCGCGGGCTGACCGATTTCGCTGCGATGGTAGAGTGTGTCGCCGGTCCTTTGGATCCTCCGAATCCGCCGGTTGCAGATTGCATTTCCTGGTGTGTCAGTGTCTTTGATTCCGATGGAGATAGCCAGGTCGACCTCACCGACGCCGCTTCATTTCAGCGACTGCTTAATTAGGTGGTAATTTCGCCCTTCGGAGTTCCGCTGTCGATGTCGCGTTCTCTTGTGCATGGGACTGTTACTTCTCGTGCTGTGCTAAGTGCATCGAAAGCAGTATTTGTTCTGATGATCTTGTAGATGCTACCGCGGGAGCGCGAAATACTGTGACAACAAAACTAAAAATCGTTGGATTTATCCTGTTGTCATTGATGTCCGTTGTCGGATTCTCCGGCTGCGGCGGTGTGCCTCCTGCCGAGCCGGTCGTCTAGGAGGACGTCTTGTATCTACCGTTCGGAGATTCCACGATGGCCGGACCTTCCACGCGTGACTATCCGGATATTCTGCGCGAGATCATCGGCGCGGCGGTCGAGGCATTCACCAACGAGGGTCTCGGTGGCGAGACCTCGATTGAGGGCCTCGGCCGGCTGCGCGATTTGATCAACGTGGGAACGTATCCCAACGCACAGGTGCTGCTGTATTGGGAAGGCGGCAACGACATCACGGATTTCATTGACGATCAGGATCCGTTGTTGGTGTGGTCGCCGATGGACGAGGACTATATCTTTACCGACTCGCTCTCGCGTGATCTGGATGACATCCAGGTCAACGTGGAAGGTGCCATCCAGGCGGGACGCGACGCGGGAATGACCGTGTATGTTGCGACCTACTATCTGATCACGGCGGATCAGGCGGATTGTAGCGCGCTTCCGCTCGATCTCATCTCGCCGGAGCAGGCGGCTAGAGCGAGCGACTACGGTGTGCTCCTGAACGAACACCTACGAGCGGCAGCGGAGAACGAGGGGGCGGTTCTTGTCGACGTCGAAACAGTGGACGAGACGCTTCGCGCCGATCCGAACAACTACTTCAACTGCAACCATCTGAGCGCTCACGGAAAAGAAATCGTGGCCCAACTCTTCGCCGATCGTCTCGAGGCGCTCGGTGATGCGCCATGAGCGAGACTGCGTTGGACGTCACCTGTCTTGTCGGACATTCTGTCTCTCCGGCCAAATTGGTGGGCGATGCCCAATGGCCCTAAATTAGTCCGTTCAATGAAAAAAGCCTCCCGCAGTCGATGAAGGGTTTGTCAAACGTGGTCATGGAGGACCACCCGTCATCGAACGTCTGCATGGAGGCTCACTCATGGCACTCATCGGTTCCCAACGGCAAACGGCGGCAACAATTCTCCAGAATTTCGGACTCGTTCCTTTTCGTAAGATCCTTTCATCCGAGGCGTTCACCCACGCGGCGCGTGAGGGCGGGTGTGCCCCCAGGCGATCACGACCACTCATTCCTGAGGTCGTCGCCTGGTTGATGATGTACGTAGGGTTGCAGACAACCTCCATGACGCAAGGACTCTGCCGCGCCTGGGGACTCGTAAGTAGCGCTTTTCCGTGGCTCCACGAGGGATGTGTGACGGAGGAGGCTTTCTGCCAAGCCAGGAACCGGCTGACCGTCAGGTTCTGGCGACACCTGTGGACGTATCTCGCGTCTCGGTTCGAAACGACGTTTTCCACGTCCCTCCTATGGAAAGGTGTATTCCGTCTGCTCGCTGTCGATGGCGTCGATGTGGATCTACCCAATGCGCCGAGGGTGGCCCGACACTTTGGAAGACCCGCCAACGGAAAAGCCGCAGGCCGACGTCCCCAAGCCAAACTCGTTGCTCTGTGTTCCGTGTTCACCGGATTCTGCTTCGCATTCAAGCTACTTGGCAAAAGCTTCACCGAACACCATGCCCTCAGGTATCTCATACGCCGCCTTCGCTCCAACGATCTGGTCCTGATGGACCGCGGATTTTTTTCCCTATAGCGCGCTGTGGCGCATTCCTCTTCGCGGCGCTCATTTCCTCAACCGCATTTCCGACCAACAGGCAGGCTTCGCCAAAGCCCACCGGCCGCTGGGCGATAACGATTGGATCGTCGAATTCCGACCCAGCGCCGCCACGCGTGCCAAGAACAAGATGTTGCCCGATATCCTCACCGTTCGTCTTCTTCGCTACCAGTGGCCTGGATTCCGCCCCAGCTGGTTAGTCACATCGCTGCTCGATCCGCAGGCCTTTTCCTACACCGAACTCGTCGATCTTTACCATCGCCGCTGGCAGATCGAGACCATTTATCGAGAATGGAAGCACGGCCTCGACATCCAGAATCTCCGTTCCCATACGCCCGCCGGCATTCTCAAGGAAGTCTATGCGCATTTAATGCTCAGCAACCTCGTGCGCTGGGTCATGACCGACGCCACGCAACATACCGACCTCAACCCCGTCGACCTGAGTTTTTTGACCGCCCTCAGCCATGTAAACAACGCGATCCTCCGGATCATACGAATCGATGTTCGTCGACTCGATGCCACCTACCAGAACTTGCTCCAAGACATTCGTCGCGCCCGCATCCGAAAGCGACCCGGACGATCCTACCCACGAAAATCCGACAAGCCTCGGAACCGTGGAAACGGAAAGGTCCAACAGCCCGCCAGGCTAGCCGACGCTTAGCTTAGGGCCATTGGGCGATGCCCACCCTACGGCTTGCTACGGAGTGCCCGGCGAGTCGCTCGTGAATCCGGCGCGTTCGAGGGGTGGTGTGTGCCTGCGTTGAGCCAGCCGCCGGCTGGATTGTTCAAGCAGGTGGCCAAATTGCTTCCACCGTGGAAGGTCTACTTCGTAGATTTGCCTTCTTCGGGCGACATCGGGACAGTCGGCGTCATCACTTCGCCGTTGGGCCACATTGAACAGGCAACGAACCGCGCCGCCGTTGGTGTACACGTCGGCGACATTGATTGTATGAACCTCGAATCCTAACCCGTGGTAGATTGCCTCCGCCGCAAGATCCAAGCAAGGCTGATCGTACACCGGCATGAAGACGGCTCGTTGTCCGTTGCGCGTATCCATGATGACGTTGTTATACGTGACCATGTAATTCTCGGCTTCGTTGACGATGCACGGCAGGCGAATCACCCGGTAGCCTTGTCGTTCAAGCGAGGAAGCCACGTTGTCAAATCGCTCCTGTAAGGAATCCGCCGCGCACTCTCCGATACCGGTATCGGCAACGATCGATTCAGACCCCTCTTCGCCCAGCAAAGTCTCGAGGATCATTTCGGCCATGCGGGGGCTTGCCACCATCACGGTATCGTCCGAGATGGGCGTCACGTACATGTCGATGTGACACCATGGAACCGCATCATTCGAGTCGCCGAGGATCAACGGCCTCCTGCCGAAAATCTCGTGGACTGAGGAATTGACCGCGCTCCGCGTTAGGGACTCATTCTCCTCGTAGATGTTGGCGCCCAGAAATACATGCCGCCGATTGGAAACCACATTTCCACCTTCAATTTGAAGAGGACTTGCGAGGACACTCGGGATCAGGCTTACCCTTCCGAGCATCTCCATGGCAATGAGGTCATTGATTTTCTGTTCTTCATAGGTTGGATCGATCACCGGCACATAGCTTTCGGCTCGGTCGGCGAGAGACAGCGTTTGCCGGAACACACAACGATCACGTGCCCAGATGGAAATCGGGATTCCCACATTGACCAGCCGGACGGTCCGCCCCTCGAGCAGGCCTTCCCATGTGCACTCGAATTCCTCGGTCGCCGCGGCACTCGGACAAAGAATCGTGAATTGCACGTCCGTCGGCATGGCGCGGAATAGATCGCGATACGTACGCTCCAACGCCGCTCCGGCGTCCGGATCGTATTGGATCACGACGTGAGCGATTCTACCGTAGGTGTCGGGTATGACACTGGCGTCATTCTGAAACGAGGAGCGGCCGACTTCCGCGCCGACGATTTGGGCGGCGCCAAGAACGAATGCGGTGAACCAGAGGCGCGCCAAGTAATGAGGGCGATTGAATCGCCAGGCCCATGAGTATTTCAAATCCAGTCCTCCACCGCCCAGCGTCTGTCCGGAATCGGCGGACAACCGCAGCGCGGCTCTCTCATCCGGGTTTACGTGGTGGAAGCGTCAGCCGACCCGGCCTATGATTAAATTTTCCATGAGCCGCATGAGTGACGCATGAAACACGGATGAGTTTCTCTTCATGCATTGCCCGCCCGGTTCCTTATGCGGGAATGCGGTTTCGCCGGGCACGGGTCCGGTAATCGTCTGGCGTGGTGCTTGCCTAGTGGCCTCCGCGTATCGATAATCCGGTGCCTGGCAGTTACTGCTTCAGTACCTTGTATCGAGCGTGTAACGTGTGGGCTGTGCGGATTGTGCGACATGCGAATCCTGGTGGTGGAAGACAATCCTAGAATGGCCAGCGTGCTCCAGCGCGGCCTATCCGAAAACGGGTACGTCGTGGATGTGGCACCCTCGGGACACGACGGCGAGGATCTGGCGTCCGCGCAACCGTATGACTTGACCGTGCTTGATGTCATGCTCCCGGACCAGGACGGTATTCAGACCTGCAAGAACCTGAGGCGGCGCGGCGTCAAGACGCCCATTCTTCTGCTCACGGCACTGTCGACGACGGTTGACAAGGTACGCGGCTTGGATGCCGGGGCTGACGACTACCTAACGAAGCCCTTCGAGTTCGACGAATTGCTGGCCCGGGTCCGTGCATTGATGCGGCGTGGCGAATCGGGCGAGTCTTCGCGGTTGAAGTTCGCGGACCTGGCGTTGGACCTCCATACACGGCAGGCGACTCGGGGCGGACGAAACATCAAGTTGACTTCCAAGGAGTTCGCGCTCCTGGAGTACTTCCTTCGGAATCCCAACAGGGTCTTGTCGCGTACGCTGATCGGTGAACATGTGTGGGACATGAATTTTGACAGCGACAGCAACGTGATCGACGTCTACGTGAGTATGTTGCGTCGCAAGGTGGATCGCGGCCATGATTGCGCGTTGATCCATACTGTCATCGGCAGCGGGTATTGCCTGCGCGAGCCTGAACAAGGCGAACAGCAGATCTAACGGATCGGCCATCACGTGCTCTCCAAACGGCGACGGTTTCAATCGCTGAGGTTCAGGCTGACTGCACTGCACACCGGCATTGTGGGTGTTGTCCTGGCATCGGTTGGCACGGTGGTTCTCGTTGCGACGGAGCAAGATCAGCGCGCCCGCCTCGATGAACACCTGGAAGACCGAACGGAGATCTATGCAGCGGAACGCGTCGCCGTGGTGAAGGCGGGGAATGTGCACGCCAGCGAACGCTGCGAAAGTCCCGCGCCGACTTTCGTGCCGCGTTTTCCGGGTTATTTTCTTCAACTCCGCTCCGCGGACGGAACCGTGTTGCAACGCTCCGAATCACTCGGGGATTTGACTCTTCCCTTCACCGACGCGGCGTCGCTGTCGCGTGACTCCTTCAGTCCCACGTTTGAGACGATTCCATCCGAGGCCATGGGCCCTGGGGCGCCCCCTCGCGGGTCCATTCGAGTCCTCACGGTTTTCAACGACGCTTTGGAGGCGGACCCCTTTTATGTTCAGATCGGCGTCCTCATGGATTCAATGGAGCATTCGATTGGAAGCCTTCGCCGCGTGGTCGTTATTGCCGTTCTCGTGGCGCTCTTGTTGGTCGGTTTTGTGTCCTGGTTGCTGGTAGGCAGATCGCTTGCGTCCGTGGCGCGCGTGGCGCGCGCAATTGATGAATTTCGGCCGCACGACCTCATGGCACGATTCGACGCTCCCGCGACGAATGACGAAATCGGCGAGATGGTCGTCAGAATCAACTTGATGCTGGATAGGCTCTCGCAGAGCTTTCTATCTCAGGAACGGTTCATTGTGGATGCAGCGCACGAATTGAAGACACCGCTTGCCGTCCTGCTCGGCGAGGCGCAGGTTCTGATGCAACAGGGGCGCACGCCTGAGGAGCATGCGCGCTTTGTGGCCAACGTACAGGACGAGGTCCGGCAACTCGCACAGACCGTCGACAGCCTCCTGACCCTTGCCCGAGCAGATGCCGGATTGCCGCCCACGGCTGTGACCGCCGTATCCATAAACGATATCGTGATGGAGGCGATCGAACGTTGCAATCCCACCGCGACGCGAAGGGAAGTCCGGCTCGCCGCCACACTGGCCGTTCCAAGTGCCACCGGTTACGTGCCCATGGTATTGGGAGATGCGGGCTTGCTTCTCGTCCTGGTTGGCAATCTTGTCCGTAACGCCATTCGTTACTCCCAGCCCTTGAAGGCCGTGCATGTCTCCGTAGGCGTCTTCGATGAATCTTGCACGGTTTCCGTACGAGATTATGGACCAGGCATTCCGCCCGCGTTTTTGGATCGCGTGTTCGACCAGTTTTTCCGCGTGCCGAATGCGGAATCGTCAGTCAAGGGAATAGGGTTGGGTCTGACGATCGTGCGCGGAGTGGCGCGGGTGCACGGCGGCTCAGTGGAAGTCGTCAACGAGGTAGAGGGGGGATGTTGCTTCACCGTGCGCCTGCCGCTGGCCCCGGCTTCGACGACGTCCGCCGTGTAGCGTCCTACGGCCCCTGATTCACGATTCAGCGATGCCCTCTCCAGATGAGGGTTGGTCGCGCATGGTCGCACGGTTGCAAAACGACGCCACTATGAGTCGGATTTAATGGCGATTTAAGACCGATCTTACGAGCATCCATCACAATAATGCAGTCGAACACCAAGGGCACAAAGACGCGGGAGGCGTTGTGGTCGTGCTCGGATTACACCATGTGGAATTGCGCGTTCGGAATCTCGCCGACAGCACGGCGTTCTTGTGTGACGTGTTCGGTCTTCGTCGGCAAGACGTGGTCCCGCCTTGTGACAAGACCTGCGTTTGCGTAGGCATGCCAGCGTCCGAAGGCGCATCTTTCGGAATTGTGCTTTCAGAAGGACTTCCGCCGGGAACAGAACTAGCCGGGCTCGATCACGTGGGGGTGCGTGTCGCCACTGAGCAGGACGTCCGTGATACCTACGCGAAAGCGAGAGCATTGGGCTATCGCGCTACCGAGCCGCGTGTTTTCGGTGGTGCCTTCCAGACGTTTGTTTTCGAACCGAGCGGTTACAAGATTGAGGTTTGTGCCCAAGGAGATCATAGCGCGAACGGGCGGAACCCGCTTGCGCAGTAATGGTTCTGATTCATTCCCTGGGCCTTCTGTCGTTGGTCCTGAGCGGCCGTCGTGGCCATCGGTCGACAGCTGGCCTGTGGTTCTTCGGGATAGACCCGCGGGTCGTCCCCATTCGGAGTATTCGAAATGACACGTAGCAAAGATCTGCTCAGACCAGCGGCCGCCCTCGCATGTTTGGGTGTAGGTATCGCCGCGATGGCCGTCGCCGCCGGAGAGCGCGACCGCGCCAAGACGCGGGAATTGACGGTGACCGGAACGGTTGTGGATCTCCACAGTTTCATGACTGGGAAGTATCAATCCAGTGACAAGGCCGCTTGTACGCGAGAGTGCATAAGATCCGGCGTACCGGCGGCGCTCGAGACAAAGGACGGTCTGTTCATTTTGGGACAAGGTCCCAAAGGCCCGATGAAGACGCTCGCCAAACTGGCGTTCCAGGAGATTGAGGTCAAGGGCACGGTACACGAGCGGAACGGCATTCGTTATCTCGACATTGCCGATGCCAAGCCGGTCGATAGGATCGAGGGCGAAAATCCGGATAACGGGCGTGATATGGAGACCTCGGATTCCGATGACGAGATACCCGACCGTCCCCAGGGTGAGGGGATGGGCGCGTGCTGCCTTTCGGAAGGCGGTTGCCATCGCACGAGCCAGGACTCCTGCGACGAATCGGGTGGCGAATTCTACGAAGGCGTCGCCTGCGAAGATATCGAATGCGGTTAGCGGGAATCGTGCAATCGGCGGCTAACCATCGGGCGATTCGCGCCGGCTGCGACGATTTGTAAGGCTGTCGCGTCTCCGTGACCTTGCCGCCAAGAATCAGCACATGGGTATTCGTTCACCGCCCGCAGGCCGAAACGAAGAAAGGCCTGTGGGCGATTCTGTTCTCCGCCGCATGGGTACTTGTCTGAGTGAACTTGGCCGCAAGGGTGTCCTGCCCGAAGCTACCCGTCTGGTTAAGATGGATTTCATGTGGGTTTCACCGTGTGCTCATGCGTGCATCGTACGGTCTTCAAGAAGCGACCACCATTCCCCGAACCCGTTTGGAGGCAGAAAAATGGACCGTGTGCCGTTGGAGTTACCGGTCGACGCGCGGAGTTGTGCCGGTGGAGTACGCGATGGAGAAGAAGCCGATTCCCCTCGTGATCGCCGCACATTCGACATCGACTGTTGTGGCTGCCGCAAGACCTTTCGGTGGCGCGGGCACGAATCCAGTCTTGCAAGGTGCCCGCATTGCCGATCACAGCTCGTCATTCTCCTTGAGTATGACGGTCGATGTACGGTCCTTCCCAAAGACGGTGAATCTGTGGCCGAGATGATCTGCGACTGGATTGGCGATCGAGACGAAAACATCGACGACGAGGACGACGGATTCGACTCCACGGAGGATCAGTCGTCCGTCGCGGCCTGACGTTGGTCGCACCAATCCGCTTGTGGACTGCGCGGTACAGTGCTGTTGTGTAGAGGCTGACCGCCACCGCTCCCTGCCGCCGGCTCGTCGGTTGACTCCTATTCAAGCACGACCGGCCGCGATCGAATGGCGTGTCGGCGTCTCCTACACCCGCTCATCCACCGATGGCCGTACGCCGAGCAGTTCCTGGTAGATCGCCAGGAACTTGTCATACGCTCCGCCGTTGCCGCCCGGTTTGCTCGGTTCGCCGAGGTCCAACGCCCCGGTGAGGGACGCCTTCAATTCGGCCAACGCGCCTTCGGCGGATGCACGGATGGCCGTCAGTGCATCCGTGTAGACTTCCACGGGGTTGGTGATTTCGAAGGGCGCCACATCAATGCCATCCTGGCCTTCCGGTATCTCAGGGATCGTGGAGATCGGGTCGGCGGCGGGCGCAGTACTGCCTGTGGCATCTGGTATGGATGCAGGCAACGTCGTATCAGCCAAGGCGTCCTGCGCTGTCACGTCCGGCACATTCTCCGGAGTTGTCGTATCGGGGGTGGTCGCGTCGGTCGTCGGTTCGGATGCCGCGATCGGTTCGGAAGACGCGGGGGTTTTATCTACTTGTGGTATGAGCAAGTCGGACAGGTTCGCAATCAGCGTATCAATCTGCGTCTGAAACGATGCCACGAGTGCATCGGCTCCGCCGGCGTTTTGAGACTTGAACGTCGCTACGCCATCTTGCAGAGCGCTGTCAAACGCGGCAACCGCCTCTCCGATGGCCTCCTTGGTGGCGTCGTCGACCTCCAGAGCGGCAATGGTCTCCTCGATCTTGGTCGCGACTGCATCGGAGAGCTTGGCGGTTTGCTCATCCACGACCGGCTGTGCGGCATGGTGCGCCCGGCTTGACAGCTCATCAAAGAAGTTGATCCGCAGGCGCACGTCGGCCACGCCCTTGAAATGACCTTCCTCGAGCAGGCGGATCACGCCGCGCGTCTTCTCCGGTGTCTGCGGTGCAGCCGCATCAGGGGCCTCGCTCTCGTGATCGACTGGGGCGGCGGCCTTTTTGGATTTCTGTTGTACCTTCTGAGCTTCCGACGCGGTGTGCGGCGGGCGTTCGATGTAGCTGGTTTCGTGTACCTTCATCGTAGTCTAATCTCCGGTGTCCGAAATCGGCGCATTCGAGAAGCGCGACGATTTATCGGCAATACCGACGCTTCGCCTGAGACTATTATGACGGATCTTGCCGATGGAAGGCGATTGTGGACTCCGGGTACCGTCGTAACTGTCAGGTCACCGGGCGGTTTGCGATCGCGGTAGCCGTTCGCCATGATGCATTCCGGTGCCTTGTTAGTATCATCAAGCACGTGAAATGGCTGAAAGGGAAATCACACAGCCACAAGGTGCCCGACGGGTCTGGAGAGCTTTGCAGGCTGCACGCTGGCCAGAGTGTCACCTGGCGAATGATTGCCATCACGATCGGCTTGATCTTCGTGATGAAGATCATTGTCATAGCTTGGGGTGTGTACGCTGCGAAAACCGGCGAACTCAGTCGGCGCGATTACCTGGACAATTTCCATCACCACCGAATTATCAGCCGCTGGCATGACCCGACACGGATCAGGTTCTTTGAACTCTGGGTCACTTCGGATGCTCAGTGGTACAATGCGATCGCCGAGCATGGCTATCCATCGAAGGCGCAGTTCGATTCCAGCGGTCAAGTCGAACGTCCGAAACTCATCGCATCAACAGACACTCGGCTGAAGTATGCCTTTTTCCCGCTTTGGCCGATGACCATCCGAATGACGATGGCGTTCATCGACGACGTCGATGCCGCCGGATTTGTCGCTGCCAATCTGATCAGCCTTGCGGCCCTCGCCATGTTCTTCGTTTTTCTGGCGCGACGCACGGACACGATTGCGGCATTCTGGGTCGTCGTCCTGTTTGCCGCCTCTCCGTTTGCCATGTTCTTGCACGTGCCCTATACGGAAAGCCTCTTCTTTCTATTGGCCGTGGCCACGTTCTTCTTCGTGGAGCGCGAGAATTGGGTCTTGGCAGGTATATGCATCGGTCTGGCGTCCATCACGCGACCCAACGGGGTCGCACTTGCCGTTGTACCTATCGCTTATGGCGTGGTCGAAACCGTTCGTCGACGGGGATGGTGTCGGCGACAGTTCCCTGGCGCGCTAGGCTTGACTATCGCTGCGATTCCGCTTCTAGCATTCCTTTGGTTCTGCAAAGTCCGTGTCGGCGATGCGCTGGTTTTCAACGAGGTTCGAGAATGGTGGGGTTATGGCGAATTTGCGCCGATTTCCAATCTATGGCACAACACTGTAGGTACCGCCCTTGATTTCTTCAGTCTTCCCTTGCACGGGTTTCACCGATCGCGCATTGATTTTCTGGTCCTGGCGTTGGCTTCATTGACGTGGATACTCGGCCTGCGACGATTGCCCGCGCACTATTCCGCATACGCGTTCTGCATTCTGGCGATACCGCTGGCCGGCAAAGGTGATCTGATGTCTTTTTCACGCTACGCACTGATGGCCTGGCCTCTGTTTATCACGCCGGTGCTCCTGGTGCCGGTACGTATTCGCTTCACGGTCCTACCGGTGACGGCGTTGGTGTTTCTTTACGGGCAGGCCATTTGCATCGCGGAATTCGTCAACTGGCATTGGGTTGGATAGCCGTCGCATGCGGGTTTATGAGTACCGGGAAGGGGGGAAGCAGACTACGTTTTCCGTGGCGCGTGCAGCGGCCCACGCATAGTCGGGCCGGGCTCCATTCCCGACCTCGTCTTGGGGCGCGATCGAGTTCTTCTACTCCACGCGGCCCATAGTCTGCTTGGCACTGGGCACCCAAGCGCGGTTCGACTAGTCTAGGCGTTGCCAAGGGAGGGCCGGGAGAGGCTGGAGTCTCAGATGACCGGCGTGGAGCACAGACCGATGATCGCAAGCGTGCGGGCGCGGGAAATGCCACCGTTTCTGGTTATGGAAGTCCTGGAGCGCGCGGCAGCGCTCGAGCGGCAAGGGCGATCCATCATCCACCTAGAAGTCGGTGAACCGGACTTCGACACGCCGGAAGTGATCGTCGCGGAGGCCGAGCGCGCATTACGAGATGGCAGGACGCACTACACGCATTCGATGGGGCATCCGGAGCTAAGGGAGGCGATTGCCGCCTGGCATCAATCACGCTACGGCGTCGAGACCTCACCGGACGGCATCGTGGTCACAATGGGCAGTTCCGGTGCGATGCTCCTCACGTTCGCCGCCTTGCTGGACCCTGGCGCGCGGGTCCTTCTTACCGATCCGCACTACGCCTGCTACCCCAATTTCGTCACGGCATTCGACGGCGTGCCTGTCCGCATTCCAGTACGCGAGGAGGACGGCTTCCAGTTTGGACTTAATGACGTTGAGGAGCATCTCGTCGCGCGACCGGCGGCACTGGTGCTGAACTCGCCGGCGAATCCGACTGGCACCGTCACCCATCCCGAACGAATGCGGCAACTCGTGCGTCTGGTTTCTGATCGGGCGACGATTGTATCGGATGAGATCTACCATGGCCTGGTGTACGAAGATCGAGCCCACTCCATTCGAGAGTTCGCGCCTCAGGCCGTGGTCGTCAACGGTTTTTCAAAACTGTTCGCGATGACCGGCTGGCGTCTAGGGTACGCGATCCTACCGCCATGGCTGGTACGGCCTGTGCAGAAGCTACAACAGAATCTCTTTATCTCACCGCCGGACTATCCCCAGTTTGCGGCCATCGCCGCACTGCAGCGAGCCGACGCCGATGTCGAACGCATGCGACGGGCGTACGACGAGCGCCGTCAACTCATGTTGGGGCGCCTCAAGGCCATGGGGCTAAGCCCGCTGACAGAGCCGCTTGGCGCCTTTTATGTTTTTGTGAACGTGCGCCGGTACACAGAGGATGTATACAACTTCGCGTTCCGCATCCTCGAGGAGGCGGGGGTGGCCGTCACGCCCGGTGTTGACTTCGGTCCTGGCGGCGAGGGCTACTTGCGGCTCTCGTATGCCAATGCACTTGCGAGAATCGAAGAGGGAATGGATCGCCTTGCGAGGTTCCTCGATCGCGCAGGGTCCGAAGGCTCGGACGAGGACGCGCGGGCTTGAAGGATTGCGGCGCATTGAAAAACGCACGATTCGGCGCTGGAGCGGTGCGTTCTGCTCGCCGGCACGCTCAAGAGAAGGCCAGATGCCGGTGAGCGCGCTTCATCCGTGTAAGTTTCCATGCATCCCGCGGCAAACAGCCTGGTTCTCGAACGCGCGACCGTGTTATACTGAGGCGGATCGGGCCGGGTAAGGAACGTGCCGTGATGAAGCGATCAATTGCGAAGCCCGTTTTGTGTTGCCTGGTAGCCACCTGCTGGACAATTCCAGCCGCCAGCGCGGATGAGTTGGTCCGCGAAGCCCAAATGGCGGGGAGTTGGTATCCGGGTGAACGTGGGGCACTCGCGGGAGCGGTCGACACCTGGTTGGCCGAGGCCCACGAACCTGAGATCTCGCAGAAGCCGCTGGCCATTATCTCTCCACATGCCGGCTACCCATACAGCGGTAAGGTGGCGGCGGCGGGCTACCGCTATGTGCAGGGGAAGGAATACAAGCGGGTGTTCGTCCTGGCGTTCAGTCATCGCAGCGCTTCGCGCTATCAGGGCGTGGACATACCGCGCAACCTGACGGCCTACGAAACGCCACTCGGTCGCCTCATGATCGATCGAGAGGTGTGCGACCGGCTGCTCGAGACCACCGTTTTCTTGTCGCAGCCTGGCATCGACAAGGGCGAGCACTCGTTGGAACTGCAGCTTCCCTTCCTGCAGCAGGCGATCGGCGACTTCAAGCTGGTGCCGCTCTATGTGGGACGCATGGATAACGCTCAATACAACGAAGCCGCCGAAGCGATTCTCCCTTTCCTGGGGGATGATGTGCTGCTTGTCGCGAGCTCGGACTTCACCCACTACGGGCCGCGTTTCCGGTACGTACCGTTCAGCGACGACGTGCCCAAGAACCTCGAGGAACTCGGCAAGAACGCCGCGGAGGCCATTCAGCACTGTGACCTCGACGGTTTTGCGGAACACCTTGCCAAGACCGGGGACACCATTTGTGGGCGCGGGCCGGTGGCTCTGTTGCTGCGGATTCTCTCGATGCACGGAGGCGCGCAGGCGGTACGGGCCGGGTTCGACACCTCGGGCCGAATCACAGGTGACTGGACCAACAGCGTCACGTACCAGTCCTTCGTGTTCACCGAACGACAAGGAACGCTGGATTCGCACATCCGCAGTGAGATGCTGCGTCTCGCTCGGGAAACGGTCGAGGCAAAACTCCAAGGTGAAGCACTCCCGGAGGTGCATCCGGATAATACGCCAGAGATTCTCACACGCCCCGGAGCGTGCTTCGTGACCTTGGAGAATCATGGCCGTTTGCGCGGATGTATCGGCAACATGACGGCCGATCGACCGCTATACGAGGCGGTGCGCGGCAACGCGGTTTTGGCGTGCCAAGATCGGCGATTCGTGAACAACCCGGTGACCGCGGCAGAGCTACCCGACTTGCACATCGAAATCAGCTACCTCACGCCTATGGAGGCGATCAAGGATCCCAGTGAGATCATCGTCGGTCGTCACGGCTTGCTCATCTCCATGGGCAGGTATCGGGGAGTGTTGCTCCCACAGGTGGCCTACGAGCGTGGCTGGTCGCGAGAGGAGTTCCTGCAGCAGACGTGCCGCAAGGCCGGACTGCCGCTGGATGCGTGGAAACGGCCTGAGGCGACGATATACTCGTTTGAGGCGGAGGTGTTCGGCGAGCCGGAGAGCCCCCTGGGCGAGTCTCGCCGTTCCCATTAGTTGGATTGCTGGAAAGGACTACCGGTGTCAGAGTTTCTCACGCGCCGCCGCTTTCTTGCAGAGACCGGCACCATGGCGGCGGGCCTTGCCCTCGCCGACCATCGGCTGATTCGTCATGCACTAGCCGATGAATCATTGCCGGCATCCCTTGTCGCCATCGCTCGGGACGAGGCCCTTCTGGACGGAGTGGGCGGCAAGCATGCACAGTTGCTAACCAAGCTCCTCGATGGGGCGATGCAGCAGATCACGGGTGCAGTCGAACCTGAGGCTGCATGGCGAACGGTCTTCCAGCCTGGAAACCGGGTAGGGATCAAGGTCAACACCCTGGGGCTCTCGACCAACCCGGCCGTAGCGCGGATTTTGGCACGTCATCAGTCTGCGTGACACTCTTCGCAATACCGCACGTGAATCTGCGCACGCCGCCCACGCGCGGCGTGTCTTTACGGGGCCGGGCATTGTTCGATGCCGGGTCCGGGGAACTCCACGCCCTGGAAGCCCAGAATGATTCCAAACACATCGTTGATGTCCACCTGCAGGTTGGGCGTACCAAATGGGGTGCCCGTGAAACCGTGCGGTTGCACGTCGGTCACGGACACGTGCGTGGCATTGCAGGGCGGGGTTCCACAACCGGGTCCCACCAGACTCGGATTCTGAAACGTCTTGATGGCCGCTACCGCATCGTCGATGGCCACAAAGCCGTTCGGCGGCCCCCAGGCGTCGGCCACCGGATCGAATTGCCCGACGACATCACCCCACCATTTGCTACCGCCAGGCAACGCCTGTGTCTGGGCGGCCAAGGGCGGCGCGGATTCCACTGCACCGTCGACGGCGACGATGTCATACGTCGACGTCGGTATGATCGAACAGCCGGTGAGGTGCAGCGTGGGACAGGCATCCCAGTTGGGTGGTATGGCCGGGCGTGTCGTGCCGACTATGGAGATGCAGGCGGCGTCGGGCACATTAGCCCACCACGAACTGCCGACGGCCGTCACGCCGTTGACCAACGTGCTAGCAAGTGTCAGGCGGATGTCGAGGCTCTTGCCGAAGTTCAACTGGTCCGCGCCGCGCGGATCGATCGAGATGTAACGGTTTTTCAGAATGTCGTGCGGTGCCGCCGCAAGAACCGGCGACTCTAATTCACCGGGAATTGCCAGTGCCACGTCTATGCCGCAGAACGAAGAGGGCGTGGGAGTCGCGTACCAATTGATCGAGCTGTTGTCCGCCAGCGACTCAACGTGATGGGCGTCGGGAATGAAATCGATGGCGCTGCCGACTTGGCTTACAAAGAGGTTACCGAGGCTATCCAACGCGATCTCCCGCGCTGCGTCCATGGACTGGCTGTAGGTGATCACGATGACGACGACCAGGCCTTCCTCGGTCCCCTCGAGCACGGCCAGCTTGTTGGTGGTGATGCCGCCCGCGAAGCCGCCGTACATGGCGTAGACGTAAGGGGAGATTTGCGGGTTAAACTCGATGTCGGTAAAGCCGGATCCGCAGGGATCGGCTAAGCCGACGTCAACGAACGCGACAACGGCCGTGGCCATCGTGGTCGCATCGACTGCAAAGATCTCACCAGTGCTGGAAAAGGCGATGAGCACGTCGTTGTCGACCCAAGTCGTTCCCTGTGTGTCGTTCGACGTACATAGGATTGCTGCAGTTTCGCGGGCACCGCTCAGAGAAGCTCCGAAGCCGGTGCTGTCGCCGGCGGTGTAGTCGTAGACGACGACCCGCCCCGAGTCGAAGCCGGTTGCCGCGATCTTCGAGTTGTCGGGGCTGACCGACAAACCACCGAGCCGGCTTACGGTCAGGCCTCCGCCACCGATCCCGATCGTATCGCCGATCAACTGGCCTAAAGGTTCGGGGATCGTTGTCGCAAAGCTATAAATGGAACCGCCGGACATTGCGGTACCGAAATCAACGCCCAGGAGATTTCCGAAGGGGTTGTGCGGGACGCCGTCAAGGTTGTCAAACTCAACGCTCTGCATGAACGGCCCATCC
>Ga0055481_10000076_pt1 | contig 24918 bp, 17 predicted proteins | sample Muzzi_PWC_D2_FD_57936 | JGI IMG/M metagenome (GOLD analysis project Ga0055481, IMG submission 57936) | Wetland microbial communities from San Francisco Bay, California, USA, that impact long-term carbon sequestration - Muzzi_PWC_D2 | ecosystem: Environmental > Aquatic > Marine > Wetlands ... | reverse complement strand
AAAATGGGTGGAGCGCAAGCCTGCGCCGCGTATCCCGTTTGTCACCGATCCCTACCGAAAGACCGACGACAAGAGCGAGGGCATCCGACGGGGCGAGGTGATTTACCACGGCTACGCCACCTGCTGGACATGTCATCCATCGTACGTGTCGAAGGACCGCATCAACGATCATCTCGAGGCGATGCAAAACCCACGGCGCGACGCGTTCCGCAAGGGGCTCTTCGAGTCGGAGGCCAAGCCCAACAACGAGGGCGAGGTGATCTATCCCCCGGACTTTCGGCGCGATTTCGTCCGCTCCGGTGCCGACGTCGAGGATCTGTACCGTTCGATCGCCGCCGGCATTACGGGCACGGCCATGCCCACCTGGATCGACTCGATGGAATTCGACAGTCCCGGCGAAGGCGGCGGCCTGCACATCAAACAGGCCGATATTTGGGCGGTTGCATACTACGTACAGAGTTTGATTCTGGAGCGACCGGCCAAGTTCGTCGACGGCGTGCCACCGATCCGCGACCGCAGACAGGAGATCTTCCCACCGGGCGAGCGTCCGGTACGAGAAACCCCGGATGAGATGGATGAAACGCCGGTGCTCGACGAGGACTTTATAGAAGAGTGACTCACAGTGAGGTCAAGTAGATGACACAAGTTGCCTCTTCATCTCCCACCGGCGGCGCGGCGGCGCCGGCGATTCCGGATGATCTGGTGGATCGCAAGCTGGTGCTGGTCTACTTCACGGCGAGCCTGACGTTCATGATGATCGCCATGCTGGCCGGTTTGCTTTTTTCGCTGCAGTTTCTGCACGTCTACCCCTTCCCCGGTATGGAGATCATGTCGCCGGGACGGTGGCGCATGGTACACACCAACGGCGTGGCGTATGGCTTCATCGCCAACGCCTTTCTCGGCGCACTGCACTGGGCGGTGCCGCGTCTGACCATGAAGAAGGTGCTCAGCGCCAAGCTGTCGTGGTTCATCTTCTTCGCGTGGCAGGCGATCCTGCTGTCGACCGTGGCAGGTCTGCTGACCGGCCACGCGCAGGCCGTGGAGTGGGGCGAAACGCCGACGTTCGTCGACCCGTTCGCCGAGCTCGGACTCATTTTGGTGGCCATCAACTTCCTGACACCGATCTTCAAGGTGAAGGGGCCCATGTACGTGTCGCTTTGGTATTTCATCTCGGCCTTCATCTGGACCGTGCTGGTCTACGGCATGGGTAGTTTCTTCCCCGAGTATTTCGTGGGCGGTACCGCCGCCGGCGCCATCGCCGGTCTGTTCATACATGACTTGGTAGGACTATTCGTCACGCCGATCGGCTGGGGGCTGATGTACTATTTCGTGCCGATCATCCTGAAGAAACCGATCTGGAGTCACGGGCTTTCGCTGGTGGGTTTCTGGGGTCTGGCGTTCTTTTATCCGCTCAACGGCATCCACCACTTTCTCTACAGCCCGATTCCGATGTTCCTGCAATACGGGGCCATCATCTCGACCATCGCCGTCGAGCTTGTGGTCACCACGGTGGTCATCAACTTCTTCCTGACCATCCGCGGCAAGGGCGACGCGCTGCGCACGAACCTGCCGATTCGCTGGTTTTACATCGGCATGGTCTTCTACTTCACGACCTGTTTGCAGTGTGCCTTCCAGGTGACGCTGACGTTTCAGAAGATCATCCATTTTACGGACTGGGTGGTCGGGCACTCGCACCTGGTGATGTTCGGCGTGTTCGGCTTCTGGATTCTGGGGATGATGACGCATCTGATCCCGCGGGTGATGGGGGCGGCCGGTTGGTACAACAATACGTGGAACGCCTGGCACTTCTGGTTGAGCGGCGTCGGCATGTTGATCATGTTCTTTGATCTGGTGATCGCGGGTTTGATACAGGGATTTCAGTGGCGGGAATTGGCGCCGTGGGAGGCGTCGCTTGTGGCGTCGACGCCGTTCTGGTTCGTGCGCACCATCACCGGGACGGCGATCATTGTCGGCCAGGCCTTCTTCATCTTCAACGTGTTGATGACCTGGGTACACCGTCGTGAGATCGCACCGGCGCCTCAGGCGGAGACGAGCGTACCGGCAACGCCGCTGCCGGCGGTGTGAGACGATTTTGACTTCCCCCCTTGATAAGGGGGATACAGGGGGGTCCCGATAGGACTTCGAGACCTCCCCCAACCCCTCCTTGGCAAGGAGGGGAGTGGGACACGAACTAAACGGACGGGTGGCATGGGCAAACTCGTTTGCCCGTGGTGCTGCGTGCGTAGAGCACAGGGTGGCCGGCGGCATCCGCACGAACGGTGCGCCTGGGTGCCACTGCCTGCTTGTCAGCCAGTGGCGAATGTGAAAGAGACACGTGAAGACGAGTTTGCTTATGTGACTTGGCGTGAGAAATCATGGCCACGCTGCGCGTGGACCATGCCACCCGGGAATGTTGAACGACTGGATTTGCTAACCGATGTTTGAAACAAAATCAGGTGTCTTTCTGATCGCCGGTGTCGGCTTTTTTGCGTTGGCCTTTCTGGTGATGGGGCTGCTTCCGTGGACCATGTACCTCGACCAACCGGAAAAGACCGTGCAGCAACTGGCCGAAGAGGGCATCACGCACGAATTCGTCGACCTGGCCGAGCGGTTTCCGGAGCGTTTCAATCGCTACTTCCCCGATGGCGTGACCACCGCGTCGTTCGGCGAGGCGCTGCAACTGGGGCACGACGTCTACGTCAGCGAGGCATGCTGGCATTGTCACAGCCAGCAGATTCGACCGGTCTCCAACGAGGACTTGCGATGGGGTCCCGTATCTCACGCGAGGGAATATCAGAACCGGTTGCAACGTCCGGTGCTGTTCGGCACGCGGCGCGTGGGACCCGACTTGATCCGCGAAGGTGCCAGAAGGAGCAACGACTGGCACGTGGCACACTTTTTCAAGCCGAGCAACGTGGTACCGACGTCGGTCATGCCGGCGTATCCGTGGCTGTACGACGCGGACGCCTATCCCAACAAGAAGGGAATGGCGCTGATCACCTACATCCAGTGGCTGGGAAGCTGGCTGCCGGAGTACCCGTACTTCCAGGGCGAGGGTCCGGCCGGCCCGACCAAGGACGACGACGAAATTGCGGGCACGACCAATCAGTACCGCGACCGTGAGGGAGCGGCACGGCGGCGTTCATTCACTCGTGATCATCAGAGAATTCAAGACGCTGATCAACTCGCCGGTACCGTAATAAACAAGGACGATTCGTAAGATGAGTGCCAACACCTATACACCACCGAAACGCTCGCGGGCGAAGACGATTTTTCTCTGGTGCATCGCCATCGGCATCATCGGCCCGGGCGGGATCGGGTTTATCGACAAGTTCGTTCAGTTCCTGCGAACGCTGGCGGCCGACGAGGGCGGCGGCTTCACCATTATCCCCATCATGAATTACCTTCTGGTGACGGCGGGAATGACCTGCCTGCTGGTGTGGGCCGTGGTACACGGCATGTTCCGCGATATCGAGAAGCCCAAGCACACCATGCTGGAGACGGAGGAGAAGCTGGACGCCAAGGAGGGCATCATCTGGGACGAGAGGCCATGACCGAGACCCACGACGAGCAACCGAAAGAGGAAGGCCGCTTCCACACCTACCACACCCACCGCATCCCCTGGTACGTCCGCGCCATGTGGGTCCTCTTCTGGGTCGGCTGCGTCTGGTACATCGTCAAGTACGCGATCCCGATGGCGAAGAATTATTTTTAGTGGGAAGTGCGCTTAAGCACGACGATCCTGCGTGCGTTTGCCGCTGATGCAAATGAACGCAGTTTCCGCTATCGTCCAGTGCTGCATCCGCACTCAGGGCACTGCCTCGTGACGTTACCAGTCAGGTCATAGGCGCACCGGAGGCAGAGGCCTCTGCGTAGTCGTCGCCACCGTTGGAGTGCTATTAGCGTGAGTACAATGACAGGCCAAAGAAGCAGCGTCGCTACGATTGTCAAGGTCGAGACTCGGATCGAAATCGATCGATAGATGTTGTGCTCCATGGTGTCACTGAATTCGATTCCCGCAAAGCCGACATGATAATCGGCGCGGTATGTGGGTGGCACTTGATACGAGTACGAGGCAAGGAATTCCATGCCAATGAGGTGAATAGACGTTCGCGGAAGGCGCCCATACGAGCCTTTCTCCCATGCCATGCCCAATAGGCTTCCGGCGAGCACTGCGACAGCACCGAGAGACGGTGCGACGATCACAATTGTTCTCAGCTTCATGGCCAGCCACGTTTTGTGCTAAAGTGATCGAATGCCGTCAATCGGCACAACCGTACCCTCGCCCTTCCAGGGCTCCCTTCATCGGGCGCCTGCTACCCAGGGCTTGCTGCGCGGCGCCCTGGGCTAAAATCCTCCGCCCTTATCAGGGCTTGATCGAGCCAGCCGGAACATTCTCTCCGTTCAGAACTCTTCATTTACCCTCCGGCATCAGCCAATTCAACATCGACGGCGATCATTAGCCCCCGAATGGGGGCGACGGAATCTAGCCCAGGGTGAGTGAAACAAACCCTGGGTGATCGAACGCCGTCAATCGGGAGTCCCCGAAGGGGCCGACGGAGTCGCGAAATTGGATTGATCCGTACGACGGCGCTTCCTTCGACCTTCCAGGGCTCTGATCGTTGCTTGCACCTTGACCCAGGGCTTGCTTCGCAGCGCCCTGGGCTACGGTCCTTCGCCCTTGTCAGGGCTACGGGCACGACGATCGTTTTTGGTGTAGACTTCAACAATCAGCGGTCCGTCTTTGGGAGACGTACTGTCATGCCTCAATCCTACTGCAACCTTCTGTACCATATCGTATTCTCAACAAAGGAACGTCGCGGTTGGCTACATGATGGATTGCGTGAGAGAACGCACGAATACTTGGGCGGTGCCATTCGCAGTGAGGGTGGAACGGCGTTGGCCGTCAACGGTATTCCCGATCACGTACACATTCTGGCCAGCTTGAGACAAGACAAGGCACTGTCCGATGTGATTCGTCGGGTCAAGGCTAATTCGTCAGGCTGGATTCATCGCACCTTCTCCGACGCCGCGGCCTTCCGATGGCAGGGCGGATACTCCGCCTTCACCGTAAGCGCTTCACAACTTGAAAAAACGCGTCGTTACATCATCAATCAGGACGCGCATCACCAGACACGTTCATTCGAGGATGAAATCGTTGCGTTATTGAATGCCCACGGTATTGAGTTCGATGAGCGTTACTTGCGGGTTTGATTGGCGTCTTTGCATTTGGTCGCTCGGCAATCGTCAATCACCGTACTCGGAAAAACGCGATGGAATTCGGCTCAGAGTGGATGACGCGTACCTCGGCTACTCCTTGCCTACGAACACAAGCCCTCAACGAGGGCGAAGGAATGTAGCCCAGGGTGAGTGAAACGAACCCTCGGTCATCGATCGAAGTCGACGGTGAGCCCCCGTAGGGGCCGACGGAGTATCGCGGTGGCCGCACAACCGTTCGCGATGATTCCCTTGCCCTTCCAGGGCTTCCTTCGTTCGACATGCCTGCAACCCAGGGCTTGCTGCGCAGCGCCCTGGGCTAAGATCCTCCGCCCTTATCGGGGCTTTGGCGTTTGACGTCTTACATTCCGAAAGGCACGGCTACAGGCTGGCGACTTCGATCTTGGTGTGAACCGAGTTGGCGATGAAGCAGTGCGCGTGTGCTTGTTCGTGCATTCTGGCAATCTGATCGTCGTTCGGTCGCTTGTCACCGCCGAATGTGATCTTAGGGTGCAGGTGCACGTGCGTGATAGCGAGCTTGCCTTCTTCGTTCTTCTCCAAAAAACCCACCGCATAGTCCTGGTAGCTTTCAACCGTAAACCGCTTCTTGGCGGCGATGGCCAAAAATGTCAGCATGTGGCAGCTCGAGAGCGAGGCCACGAACGCTTCCTCCGGATCGATGCATTTTGGGTCGCCGAGATAGGCTTCGGCGGCCGAGGCCTCCACCGTCGTGCCGCTGTCGAACCGCCACTCATGATTGCGCGTGTAGGTCTCGTAGGTGAAGTCACGGTCGCATCGCGACCAGACCGTTTTCACTCGATGTTCGGACATGAGGTGCTCCGTTTCTACAGGATCGTGAATACCTCGTAGTGCACGAATTTATGTTGAAAAACTGATTTTGTCGAATTCGCGGCGAGAATGTCATGCCGACGGGCGCGCCTACCGAAAGGCAGGCTCGCAGCAGGCAGGATGCCTGCGATACGGGGGCTACCCAACAGGCGTCCGAGCTGTCAGAATGGGCTTGGACATGGGCAGGGAAACGGTGGTCCCGCACGCGGGATCGCTGGACTTCCGCAGACAACACGAATCGTGCCGGGTGACCGGAGATTCCAACAACGGAGACGAACACGATGGCAGAACGAAGCGGAGCGGTAACGTTCAAGGACAATCCGGTGACCCTTGTCGGACCGGAGATCAAGGCGGGGGACAAGGCGCCGGCGTTCAAGCTGGTGGGTAACGATCTGGCCGACGTCGATAACGGATCGTATGAAGGCAAGGTGCTCGTCGTGAGCGTGGTGCCCAGCCTCGACACGCCGGTTTGCGCCACGCAAACCCGCACCTTCAACAAAGAGGCGTCAGCCTTGTCGGGCGATGTGGTCATTCTGACGGCGAGCCTCGATCTGCCGTTTGCGCAGAAGCGGTTCTGCGGTGCGGAAGGCATCGACCGCGTTGTCACCGCCAGCGACTACAAATACCACTCGTTCGGCGAGACGTTCGGCGTGCTCATCAAGGAGTTGGGCCTGCTGGCCCGCGCGGTCTTCGTGATCGATCGAGGCGGCAAGGTCGTACACGCGGAGTATGTCGCTGAGGTGACGCACGAGCCGAACTACGACGCGGCCATGAGTGCTGTAAAGGCGGCGTTGTAATCGGATGCCGGTTGGCAATGGTTGAGCCGCCGGGTGCCGTGCATCCCGCGTAGCGGAAGCATGCCGACCTCGTGCGGCTTGCACATTCGCGCTACTCATTGGTGGGTTTTGCCCACTCTACCACTACCCGTCATCGCCGAACCGGTCGACGCGAAGCCGGCCAGGGTGTGAGCAGATGCGAACGATTTTGTTCGTACGCGGCAAGTTCCGATGACGGTTCATTTGCGTATAATCTCGACCTATTCGTTCAGCACGCGAGGGTGCCAGATTCGCATGGACAATGCCAATGGGTGATCGGTCACGACAGGACCGGGAGAAACCGCAGCCCAACGTGCCGCGACTGTCTCGCGCGAAGAAGTTCCTGTTCGCTGTAGTTTTCCTTTCCGGCGTGTGGTTGTTCGCCGAATTGGCGCTATGGGTTGCAGGCGTACGGCCGGTTGCTGTCGAATCGGACCCCTACATTGGCTTCCAGTCGTGGATGCCGCTGTTCGTTCAGGATCGTGACGAAAACGGGCGAACGGTGCTTCATACCGCGCCCAACAAACTCAGCCATTTCAACGAGCAGTCATTTCCCGCCACCAAAGCGCCGGGTACATACAGGGTGTTCTGCCTCGGTGGCTCGACAACGTATGGTCGACCATACAACGATCGTACATCGTTCCCTGGATGGTTGCGGCTCTATTTGCACGAGGCATCTCCGGAGAAGAAATGGGAGGTCATCAACTGTGGCGGAATCTCCTACGCCAGCTACCGTGTGGCGACGTTGATGGAGGAGTTGGTGGCGTACGAACCGGACCTGTTTATCGTACTCACGGGCCATAACGAGTTTCTCGAGCGACGCACCTACGGCGATCTGATCGATGAATCCGTTTTCGAAACCGGGTGGAGGTCACTTTCGAGTCGGTCGCGCGTCGTATCCGCGATGCGTTCCATGGTACGGCGATTCTCGTCCGATTCTCATACGGACGCGAAAAAGAGGTTTCTCCTGGCGGGTGAGGTGACGCCCCTGTTGGACAACGCCGCCGGGCTCGACCTTTACCACCGGGATGAAGAACTCCGTCGCCGGATCCTCCAGCACTTTGAATTCAATCTTCGACGTATGGTTTCAATGGCGCGAGCGGCGGGCGCCGAGATTCTCTTCGTGCAACCGGCGGCCAACGTCAAAGACTTCTCTCCATTTAAGAGTGAACACCGAGACGGGTTATCGGCCGAGGACCTGCAAGTATGGGATGCACTCATATCGCGCGGGAATCAGGCCCTGTCGGCGCATGAATACGAGGCCGCATCCAGGGCGTTCGCCCAAGCGCTCGAGATTGACCCGGTGTACGCCGACACACACTTCCAAATGGGAAAGACTCTTTTCGCCGCTGGCCGCTACGAAGAGGCGAGTGTCGCATTCGACGAGGCGCTGCGCCAAGATGTATGCCCGTTGCGCGTTCTGCCGGAAATGCAATCGTGCCTGGCCCGCGTGGCGAGTCAGCAAGGTGTCGGGCTTATCGATTTTCCCGCGTTACTGAAGTCGCGGTGTCGAGAGCAGTACGGGCACACCATTCTGGGCTCTGAGTTCTTCATCGATCACGTACACCCCACAATCGATGCCCATCGACTGCTGGCGCTCGAGTTACTCGATTTTCTATCGGCGCGCGGCATCGCCGACCTGCGTTCGGATTGGAACGATGAGGCTATTGATGTGTGTACCCGACGCGTGCTCGATTCGATCGATGAGCATGAGCATGCCCTGGCGCGCGGGATTCTCGCCAAGGTGTTGCGATGGGCCGGCAAGGATGATGAATCCGATCGATTGCTCGAGTCGATTGACAATGAATTGCCGAACGATGTCGAGTTGCTGACGCTGCGTGCAGATGCCGCGCAACGGCACGGGCGTTTGGACGAGGCGATCGCGCTCTATCAACGCGCGTTGCAGATCAATGCCGATTTCGTTTCGGCCTCCATCGGTCTCGGGGCGGTGTACGAGCGACAAGGTCGTTTTGAGGACGCCGTCGCACACTACCGCAGGTTACTGGCCGATCATCCGGATCATCTCGTGGTCCGTCAAAGGCTCGGTGTCGCGCTGACGGATTCGGGCGAAACAGAAAAGGCGATAAAGGAATTTCGGACGGTGTTGCAGAGGGATCCCGCAAACTCCGAGGCACAAATAAGTCTCGCGAAGGCCTTCATGCAGATCGGAAAGCCGGAAGAGGCATTAGAGGCCTGTCAGAGGGCGCTGTCTGTGGACCCACGGTCGGCGGTTGCGCACACCATCAAGGGTGCCATGCTGGACCGTCTGAATCGAACGGATGACGCCGTCGCGAGCTACGAAAACGCAGTGCGATTCGATCCGAACCTGCCGGAAGCCCACTTCAATCTCGGGCTTGTCGCCTTTCGGCAGAAGCGTCATAAGGACGCCGCCAGGCATTACCGGGACGCGCTACGATGCAACCCCAAACTCGCCGATGCGTACCTTCAACTAAGCCTGGTCCACGAATCGGAGCGCGAGTTTGCCGAAGCTGTTTCAGTGCTCGAGCAGGGTTTGCGCGCGACGGCACAGGATTCGCGTCTGCAACAGCGACTGGCGTGGATTCGGGCCACCTGCCCCGTCGATTCGCTTCGTGATTGCGAACAGGCGATGTCCTTGTCGCGGCAGGCCTGCGACACAACACGTGTCAAGAACTTGCGGTGCGTGGATACGCTCGCCGCCGCGTATGCCGAATGTGGAGACTTTGAAGCGGCGCGGCGGATGATCAGCCGAACCTTGTCCATGGCGGCCGGTCGTGCCGGCGCGGAACAGGTGGCCATGCTGGAAAGGCGACTAGCACTCTACTCCGAGGACCAACCGTTGCGAATCCCGTCGGAATGATCATCGCCGTTTGTAGGCCGTCATCCGCCAGACGGATGCGGGATTCGTGCGGACTCGTCGTGCGCTGCTGGGGGCCGGCGCTCTACATCGCGGGGGCTCTTTTTTCGCATATCCTTATCTTGTAGAATGATGACCTCAAGTCATCGGGCTGGATGACGAGCTGTCGAAGGAGTGCGCCGTGTCGCAGGCTATGGACGACGCTGCTTTGTTGTCACGTGTGGCGGAAGGCGACGTGGACGCTCTGCGCGATCTGCTCGAGCGACACGGCGAAACGGTCTGGAACGCCATCGACGGTGACATCGCTTCGCACTGGCGGTCCATGATCGACGCGGACGACGTGATGCAGGTGACCTACATGGAAGCGTTCCTTCAAATGCAGAATCTCAGGGCCGCCAGCGCACAGTCCTTTGTCGGCTGGCTACGCCGTATCGCGCAGAACAACCTGCGCGATGCCATCAAGGAGTTGGAACGAAAGAAGCGTCCGCACCCCGCGCGGCGGGCACACGCCCCGGGCGGCGAGGATTCCTATGTGACACTCGTGGAAATGCTCGGGGAATCCGGTGCCAGCCCGAGCCGGCACGTGGCCAGAGAGGAAGCGGCCGAGGCGATCGATAGCGTGCTGCGGCAAATGCCGCCGGATTACGCCAAAGTGATACGGCTATACGACCTCGAATGCCGCGAGATCGACGAAGCGGCCGAGGCCATGGGACGCTCGGCGGGGGCCGTTCACATGCTGCGTGCGCGGGCCCACGACCGGCTTCGCGGGCTGCTTGGCCACGAGACCGACTTTTTCACCCATACCGCGTGAAGGTGGAGGGGGGTTTGTCGCCTTTAATATTGAGGTATCCGTTTGCAGTCGTGAAGGCTGAGGCAGCGTTGTGAGTGGCTCGTCCGTCAACAGTGAATCCGGTCCAAGGCAACGGCGGCTCATCGACGCCGCCTGGCAGCAGGTCGAGAACACGTGCTCCACGCAGGGTGTCACGCCGTCGTCCATGAACAACCGGCTACTGGCGGCGCTGCGTCGATCCGACAGTCCCCTCCCGCCGGACACGTTCCCCGGTTATCGCATCCTCCATGAGATCCACCGCGGCGGGCAGGGCGTCGTCTATAAGGCCACACAGGAATCGACGGGCCGCGATGTGGCCATCAAGGTCATGCGTGACGGGCTCTTTGCGGGCAAACGAGAGAAGGCGCGGTTTGAACGCGAAGTGCAGATTCTCGCACAGCTCAAGCATCCCAACATCGTGACCGTGCATGACAGCGGGTCGGCCGGTCACGCCGTCTACTTCGTCATGGATTTCATCGACGGTGACAATCTCGACGACTATGCCAACGAGAAGCTGTCAACACGCCGGTCGCGCATGCGGCTGTTCGCCAAGGTCTGCAGTGCCGTCAACGTTGCTCATCTGCGTGGCGTCATTCATCGCGATCTGAAACCGGGCAACATTCGCGTCGACACGCAGGGTGAGCCGCACGTGCTCGACTTCGGGCTGGCCAAGCAAACGGACGCAGACGACGACGCCACCGAAGGCCCCACGATGACGATGACCGGGCAGTTTCTCGGTTCAATGCCCTGGGCGAGCCCGGAACAGGCGGAGGGTCGCCACGCCGACATCGACGTTCGCACGGACGTTTATTCGCTCGGCGTCATGCTCTATCAGTTGCTCACCGGGCAATTTCCTTACCGGGTGGCCGGGTCCGTGACGGAGGCTGCCAACAATATTGCCCATGTGGAGCCCACGCACCCCCGGGCACACGACAAGGCCATCGACGACGAACTGGCCACGATCGCTCTCAAGGCGTTACGCAAGGAGCCCGAACAACGGTATCAGACCGCGGGGAATCTGGGGCGCGATATCGAGCGTTTCCTGGCCGGCGAGCCGATCGAAGCCAAACGTGACTCGATGACCTACGTGCTCCGCAAGCAATTGATGAAGCACAAGGTGGCGTTCGGTTTTGCGACCATTCTCGCATTCACTGTGATCGCCGGACTCATTGTGTCCCTGTCGTTCTGGCGTCAGGCCGTGTTGGCGCACAAAGCCGAGGCCGAGCAGGCGCGAATCGCCGTCGCCAATGAAGCCCTCGCGACCAAGCGCGCGACGCAGGCGGCGCACGAGGCCGCGAAGGCACAGGCCGTCAGCGGTTTTCTGATCGACATGCTGGAAAGTGCCAGTCCGGATGTCGGCGGGAATCCGGACGTCACCGTCAGGGAGACCATCGGCACGGCCACCGCGCGGCTCGATCACGGCGCGCTCGCGGACGAACCGGCGTTGGAGGCGTCGATTCGGTCCGTCATCGGCAGGGCCTACGGCGCGTTGGGAGACTATGAGGGATCGATGGAGAATCTCAAGCGCGCCGCCGATCTGCTGGCGTCTTCTACCGAGTCGAATGCGGAAGATCGACTGTCGACGGCGGCCGATATCGCCGCGGTCCGCCGGGCGCAGGGTGATCTGGATGGTTCAGAGGCGATCTTTCGTAACACCCTGAAGGCATCTCAAGAGTCGCTCGGCGAGTTCCACGTCACCACGGCGCGGTGCTACAATGGGCTCGCGGACGTGGCGCGCGATCGGGACCGGCTCGACGAGGCGGTGGCGCTCAACCGCAAGGCAATGGCCATCCTGCGCGAGGCGGGTGCCGACAAACGCGAACTCGTGGCGGAAACGCTGAACGATATGAGCCTCGCGCTGGATCGCAAGGGTGATGCGGATGCTGCGTTGTCCGCGCAGGAAGAAGCGCTCAATATATACAGGGAGGTCCTCGGCCCATCGCACCACGCCACGGCGGTGGCCACGAGCAATCTGGCCTCGCTCTATGCCAAAAAGGCCGACTACGCCAGGGCGGAAGAGCTGTACCACGAGGCGATTGCCACGGCGCGAAAGGCCGTGGGAGATGAGCATCCGACGATCGCGAGTTGCCTTGGTGCTCTGGGACGGCTTTACTTCCGACAGCAAAGGTACGGCGAAGCGAAACCTCTCTTCGAGCAATCGCTCGAAATGCGCCTCGAATTGCTGGGCGACGAGCATCCGCTCATCGTCAATTCTCTCAATGACCTGGCGATGGTGTACTACCGGCTGGGGGAGTTGGATCGTGCGGTTGAATTGTACGCCCGCGCGCTCGAATTGTTCAAGAAAACACGGGGACCGGATCATCCCTCGATCGCGGCACTGATGAACAATTTGGCGGCGGTGTCGCGTGAGCGAGGTGATTTTGATATGGCCGCGTCGGTGCTGCGCGACGTTCTCCAAATTCGTCGAAGGAACCTGGGTGAGGAACATCCACTCGTCGGCGAGTCGTTTAACAATTTGGGCCAAACCCTTCTGGACAGCGGCCACCCGGATGAGGCCGAGCCGCTGCTTCGCCGCGGTCTGCAGATCCGTCAGACTCACTACGGTGGCGACCACCCCTACGTCGCACAGTCGATGGACGCACTGGCGGCCGCACTGCATGCGCAGGGTAAACTGGAAGAGGCGGAATCTCTATGCCGTTCGGCCTTGGGGATGTATCGCCGCATTGAGGGCGACGACAGCCTGAACGTGGCCGAGACGCTGCACAACCTGGCCGGCATCATGGCCAATCGCGGCGACTACAACGAGGCGGAATCGACGGCTCGACAAGCGATCGCCGTGGCCACCGGCAAGCTACCCGAAGATCACTGGCGGATTGCCAGTATGAACGCCAATCTGGGTGGGTATCTGATCAAACTGGAACGCTACGAGGAAGCCGAGGTATTGCTTTTGAAGGCTTTCCCGATTCTCGAGGGCTACCACGGCGTCGAGCACCCCCGCACCCAACGCGTCATCAAACACCTCAAAGTTCTTTACAATGCACTCGATGAGCCGGATAAAGCGGCTGAATGGAAAGCGTTACGGCAGGGCACCGAATAGTGCTTCTTGATTTGATTAGCCGGCATAGACTGGTCCGACTGGATCCGTGAGGACACCGTATACGCTTACCCTTCCTTGTTACACTTACCTATACGAGTCATCAATTGCAGCGGGCTGCGATGGACCTACACAATCGCCGCAAGCGGCCGTATGTGCTTCGTCAGGCTGTCGAGCGTGAGAGGTTTGTTCAGGTCGATGGGCAGAAACACGCCGTGGTTGTGGTCGCTGGCTATGATGATCATTCTGTCATGCAGCACGTCGTAGCCGTCTTCCTGGGGTTGGTGGCCGCAGACGAAGAAGTCGACGTCCAACATGTCGGCCAGTGACTGCAGCGCCGCTTCCGTCTGGTACCGGCCCCATACGAGCATGTGCCCGGAGCCGCGCTCGCCGAGGTCTTCTTTCGTCGGTACGCGGTGAAACACCGTGGGGTCGAACAGCGGCACGTCGCGCGGCGCGGGCAGCGAGTGCGACAGCAGTACGCGATTCGCCGTGCGGCCGGCCAGAGGGTAGGAGAGAAGCAGCGTCTCGATCGCGTCCAACACGCGCTGTGCCCCGCGGCCATAGGTTTCGGCCACCCCGTCTTCGAAGCCGACGGTCACGACCCTCCCATTCTTGGTAATCTCGTGCCGGTTGAGCTGCGCGAGCTCGTGGTTGCTCTGAAGGAAGTGGACCTGATCCGGAAACTCGCATTTCCACCTGGCGGCGTCGAGCAGCACCTCGTGCGACATATCCACGTCCGTCAGGGCGACGACTTCTTCGTGTATGATCTCGTGCAGGACGACGTGGCGCGGGGCGGCGCTCGCCAGATTGCAGTAATGTTGCAAACGCTCGAAGTTGCGGCGATGCCCGTGCAGGTCGCCGGTCATCACCACCTGCCCGTAGTCGGGAAAGCGCAGCAGCGATCCCTCCAGCAGCGGGTCTTCGCGGTTCAGTGCGGCGGCCTGTATGTAAATGTCCGCGTCACGAGCGGCGTCCATCATACCTACCCCTCAGTCGGCCCGTTTTCACTCTCACCGGCCGGCAGTATCTCCCCTTGCCTTTCGGCCCGCAGCGCTTCGCGTTGCTTTTTCCAGAGTTTCTGTACGACCGAAAGCCTGGCGTCAAGCTGCTTCATGTCGGCCGGTCTTTCGGACGGCTTGTCCCGGCAGCATTCCATGACCAGCTTGGAGAGTGCGAGGGGTATCTTATCATTGAGTTCGATCGGGGCAATGGGCTTGTCTGCGGTGATAATGTTGATGCCGCCGCGCGCGTCGGTGCCGCGGATGGCCGTGGGGTATTTCTCCGACGTCAGCACCCAATACATGGTCGCACCGAGGTTGAAGACGTCGGTCCGCTGGTCCATCGCATGACGCCGCACCTGTTCCGGGGCGATGTAGTCCGGTGTACCCTGGATACGCACCTTGCGATGGTGCAGGGGGCAAGATTGTCCGAAGTCGATGATCTTCACGACCCCGCCACGGGCGATCATGATGTTGGTGGGCTTGATATCCGTGTGGACGTAGCCCGCGTCATGCATGGCCTGCAGGCCCTGGGCGACCTTACGAAATAACACAAGAAACGTCTTCAGCCGGTTGGGGCGAGCTTTTTCCAGGCTCAGCCCGTCGACGTACTCCATCACGAGCCAGATGCACTTGGTCTGCAGTAGCTTTCGCTCACGGTGAATGAAGTAGCTGTGGCGGAGGTTCTTGTGGCTGATGTTGCTGCTGACCGCGTATTCCGTCTCGACTTGTGTGATAAAGGGGTCGTCGTCCGTGGAGGCCCGCTCGACGTACTTGACGGCGTAGGTCTTGCCGGTCTTGAGCTCCGTGCCCAGCAAGATCTTCGAGCGCGCGCCGACGCCGAGCTGCTGCGTGATTCGAAATCCCGGTAGTTCGGCACCCACGTCGTTTGCTCGCCTCCATCGACTCCCTGCCACCCGCTCCGGTGGAGCGCTGCCGCAGGTCTCTTCCAATCTCCCCGCTGCCCACACGGACAGGCATGGTGACGCCACTCGCCCCCTCGTGTCGCGGTCGAATCGCGAGACCGTACCACCTCCAGGGCTAGGGTCCAACAGCCCGGGCACTATACTCTTCGACCGCGACCAGGCGACGGTTCCGCAGAAGACGGAAACCGGCAACATCCTTGAAGTCGCCGTGAGACGCGGAATCTTACAATTGATCGCAGGAATAGCCACGACGCGACGCCGAGGGGTACCCCCGAGTGTACCGGCTCACAGCGGTCGTCGACAACGGCTTGCCGGGCTGCAACCGTGCGATGGCGGGTTTTTCCCGGCCGGGCCGGTGCGGCAGGTCAGCCTCTCGGCGTGGCTTCGAAAGCCACCGGCCCTCCTTCGAGGCCGTACAACGTGTGCCACGCGGGCAGCCGGGCCTCCTCGGTCGCCTGTTTCTACACGAGAGCAGGTCCGAAAACGTCGTGTGCGGAGTAGTGGCGCGGAAGCGGCCTCATTCCCCGGCCAGCGACCGGACGCCGGAATCCGGATTGAGTTTCACAGCCTCCTTGGCGAATTTCTGTGCCGCGCCGGTGTCGCCCAGCTTGTGCGCGGCGACGGCGGCGTTTTCGAAATGCGCGGCGTTGGCCGGCTCGATCCTGGTGAGCATTGCGTACTGGCGCAGCGCCGCCGCGGTGTCGCCCAATTGCATGTAGGCGTCGGCCAGCGCGTCGAGGTGCGTCACGTCGAACGGTGAAATGAAAAGTGATCGGCGGTACCAGAAGGTGGCGTCCCTGATGTGCCCCCGACGCGTATGGATGGCGGCCACCTGCGCCGGGGCATCCGGATCATGAACATTCGTGCGTGACAATTCCAAGAGCTGTGCCAGTGCTTTATCGTTTTCGCCGCGCTCGAGATAGATGCCGGCCAATCCCTGCCAGCTTTCCGAATCGTGCGGGCAAACGCGCTGCAACCGCCGCAGGAATTCCTCGGCCTTGTCCCATTCCTTGCGTGCCAGGGCGACGCGTGCGGACAGCTTGGGGACCGTCCAAGTCTCGGGGTCGACCTTGTCGAGTCGCTCGAGTATCGGCAGCAGTTGATCCTCGTAGTCGCGGCGCTGCTCGTCGTCCATGCGCTCTTCCAGCAGTGCGCCCAGCACTTGGGCGCGCACTGTAAGTGCGTTTTTGTCGTTTTCCTGGAGTTTCAGTGCCTTCTCGGCGGTGGACATGGCCTCCTCGCCCGCGCCTTCGTCCCACAAGGCTCTGGCGAGCCGGCCGAGGCGCGATGCGGTCTCGCCCTTCTCTTCGATCTCGCCTTTCAGGGCACCTGCATCTTCCGGCGGCGTCAGGTCGAAGCCCAGGGTTTCCACGTGCTTGCGAATCCATTGTTGCAGATCGCGATCGAATTCCTCCGGCTCGATACCGAGTTTCGAGCGGAATACGACGTCATTGGTCATGCCTTCACGAAACCAACCCAGCATCTTGTTGAGCGTGTCGAAGCTGAATCGTTCGACGATGTATTGGCACATCATCTCGCTCTGGGCGTAGGCGAGCGTGCGATCGGTGGGTTTGCGCGGACGCATGAATCCCCAGTTGATGGATTGGACGGTGAAGAGTTCGTTTCTTCTCGTGGCCTCGGCGAGCAACTCCCACCAATCGAAGGGTCGGTCCCGGTTCTCGGTCATCACCGCAAGACCCTCGGTGAACCAGTGCGGGATGCGGTTGTGCGTGGCGGCAAGTGTCACGGTGTGCGTGAATTCGTGCTTGAGGACCTGACCGATGTCGTACGGGCCCATGAGTGCCGGGTCGGATCGCGGCGACGCCAGGGCGATGATACGCCCGGCGCACGCACCGACCGTGGGAATCCACGGCTTCCCCGTGATGCGGACCGCAAAGGCACGCTGGGTGGGGAAAACCTCGATCATCGTCTTCACGGTAAGCGGCGTATCAAAATCGCCGGTGACCTCGCTGTATATATCTTCGAGATAGTCCGCCAGGTAGGGGCCCAGGCCGGGGTCCTGTTTGTCGTCATAGCGAATGGTGAAATGCTCGGTTTCGTGGCGCGCGAAGCGCTGCAAGGAGTCCAGCAGGTCGAGTGTGAATTTCGTGCGTTTGTTGAACGGGTCGAGTTCCCATGCGATGTCCAGTGCATCGCGCGCCTTGTCTTCAAGTCCCCACTGCATGTACATCATGCCGAGTTCGGTGTGGACGTTGGCGTTGGTGGGCTCGATCGCCACGGCTTGCAGATACTGCTTTTCCGAAGCCGCGTATTGGCGGATGCCGCTCAGGGCGTCGCCGACGATCTCGTGAAAGACGGCGTTTTTCAAATTTATCTGGGCCACCCGTTTTCGGAGCCGTTCGACCTCATCAGGCTCGAAGCGGCAGGCCGCTGCCGCGGCTTCAATGGATAGGGCCACGACGTCGTTCGGGTTGATCTTCAGCGCCCTCTCGCACTTTTCCGTGGCGGCGTCGTATTTTCGCTCCACGATGTGATTCTTGGCCGCGAGGTGAATGGCGGGTGCGAAGTTCGGATTGACTTCCAAGGCCGCCTTGACCTGCGCCTCGACCTCTTCAAAATCCCAGTCCTCCAGTGCGACCTCACCCAGGCCGACGAAGGCCTCGCACAGATGCTCGTTGATCCGCAGCGCCGCACGGTAGTCCGCCACGCAACCATCTTCCGTGTCGTTGTTGAATTTCTCGCGCAGCAGTTCGGCGGCCGCGATTCGTGCGGGCCAGTAGGTTCGGTCGATGCGCTCGTAAGCCGGCTGCAGCATCTCGTGCAGCACGTGCCGGGTGCGGCTTACGACGTTGGTTTGGGAGAGTGTGCTGTAGCGCAGGAAGCCGATGGCTATATCCGTGATCCACGCGGCGTCCTCCGGCAAATCCGGTGACCGAAGCAGCCGATCCTCAAACCAACGATAGGCGATGAGCGCTTCGTCGTACTTCCCAATAGTCTCGAGCATTTGCGCCAGAAGAAGGCGAGGTGCTGCGTCGCGCGGATTAAGGCGGATGGCGTGCCGGAGGTGAGTGACGGATTCGTCGTAGTCGCCAGTCAGCTTCGAGACCCAGGCGTAGAGATAATGCCATTGGGCGTCATCGTCGGCCTTGTGCTTCTCCAATAATGCCCTGGCATCGGCGTATTCGCCCACACGAATCATGGCGTCAACCTCGCCACGAACGGCGAGGCTCTCCTGGCCGGGTTCCTTGGCGAGTTGGTGGTACATTTCCCGCGCACGCTCATATTCGCCACGCATGAGAAGATCGCGGGCGTCGGCCGGCGTCGGCGGCTTCTCAATGGCAGGAGACTCCGCGACCATCGCGCCTTCAGGCGTTTGCGCGTGACCTGGTAGAGCGGTGACACAGATCGCGGCTACGATCAGGACTGCCGTCCCACGTCGTTCGGTAAGCTCATTTGGCATGCGTAGGTGCGTCATTCTGTCTCGATTTCCGGCATTCCTGCAGGCCGGCAGGGTCTCTCTTCTTCACCGTCTTATATTATGTCGGTTTCTATGGAACGGGCACCTTGTTTTCTCTGGCAATAGCCGCGGATCCTGTAACATCTTGCGTACCGGCGCCACGAATCCGCCACGCACCGCAGCCACGCCGCCCAATGGCGTTGCGAATCATGGCGCCCCGGAAACCCGTTTTGTTTGTCTTGAAGTGAACCTCGGCACGGGTGTAAGTCATGAACACCCGGTCCCAGGACAGGCAGAGGACTTTGACTGGTACGCCGGATACCGCCGAGCCGGATTTCGCGGTCCTGTCGGGACGCGTGTACCGCCTGTGCTTTGCGCTGCTGGGGGATTTGGATGCGGCCGGCGATGCAGCGCAAGAAGCCCTTACTCGGGCATGGAGTCGCCGGAAAAAGAAGCGTCCGGCCGTGACCTGGTGGACGTGGTCGGCGGGGTTTGCCGTTCGGGTTTGTCGCGAACTCCAACGGTCACGACGGTTGCGTGTCGTGGGCCGGTCGGCCGCAGAGTCGCCTTTGGATGCCGTTTCGGAGGGGCTGGATTCATTGGAAGTTGTCGATTCGGCGTTGGTCGCGGCGATTCACAGCCTGCCGCGACGGCAAAAGGAGGTCACGGTGTTGAGATTTCTGACCGGTCAATCCGTGCGCGAGGTGGCCACGACGCTCGGTTGTCCAGAGGGCACGGTGAAGAGCAATCTGCACAAGGCGATGGCCAATCTGAGAACTGGATTGGATGCGAGGGATGCGCAATGGGCTGCGTTGCCGTCAAAGGACTGCTAAGGGAACTGGCGGCCGGTACGCTGGACGATTCACAGCGCGACTGTCTGCGGGCGCACGCGGAAACCTGTCCCGAATGTGCTGCGAAACTGGCGGCCCTCGGGACGCTGCACGACCGTTTGCATCAACTGGGCCGCTGCCTTGAGGCGCGCAAGGCGCCGTTCGTATTCGACCCATCGAGTCCAGGTGTAGCAGAAACACGATACGGGCATACGGGCGGGCGTTTGTTCAAGCTGGGGGCAGGGCTTGTCGCGGCCGCCGCATTGATCGGCATGGCTGTCATGATCCGGCCCTCGGAGCGGCCCGTTCGGGATGCGACGGTTGTCGAGCACGACGCAACCGGTCCGGCACGCGAAGCCGGCCATTTGTCCCGGCCCCATACGCCGCGGATGCAACTTGCAAGTTATTCTGATCGCCGCCTCGCGGCGCCCGCCCTGTGCGGCACCCCCAGGCTGGTGCCATATCGTGCCAAGGTGCGCGCCGGTCGCGCGGCCTTGAGAGATCGGGTCCCGAGTCTGATTCTTCCGAGAAGGAGATTAAGTCATGATGCTAAGCCAGAAGATTCTCGCATGCGTAGCGGCGGCGTTCCTGTGGGGCGTCGCGGGGACCCCGGAAACGGGGGAAGGGCGTAGAACCGAAGAGCTGCGACAGCAGAAACAGGCTGAAGCTTCCGCTCGGGCCGCAGCGCAACAAGAACAACAGGCACAGCGGGAAGCGGAGACACGGGCGTTCCTGGAGGAAATGCTCCGTTCCCCCGAGCGGGAGGAACGTCTCGTCGAAACACGGCGCAAGCTGCAGCAGGAGATTCAAGAACTGGAACAAGCGCACCTCGATTTGCAGATGCAGGAATTGAATCTCCAGACGGAACTCCAGCGTCAGGAAATTGACGGCAAACGTGATGACGTCATGAATCTGCAGCGGGAACTCATCGAAATCCGCGCTCAACGTGAACGTAATGAGTTGGAGATGGAGCGACGTCGTTCAGAACTCAATCACCAGGAAGAGCGGCGCGACATCCTCCGGATGCGCGAAAGACTGGACTACGTGTCCGACTGGCGCTCCGTAGCGTTCGACCCGCAGGAAGCCGTCATGATGGCCACGCAGGCCGTCGTCGAGACGGGGTTGGCGCGCGAAAATCCGCATGAGGCGGCGGATACGCTCGAGGAACTACTGGGAGACATCGACGACCTAGGCTCGCGCACCGCCATTCGATTTGCGCTGCGTGATCTCTACGCCGAACTTGGGCGCCTTGACAAAGCCGCCGAGCACATGAAGCAGGTCGTGCGAGAAAACGCGCGTGCGCTGGACGGCATGCGCGAGACGGAGCGCGAATAGCTGTTGGGCGGCGGGCGCCGCACAGTGAGCTTTCCGATGGCAGGTTCACACGCATAGAGATGCTGGAGCCGGTGCTGCCGATCCGAGTCGTACACCGCCGGGGCCTCGAGTCATCCGCACGGGGCGCGATGGAGATGTGTGGACGTTGATTCCCTTGGACTTGCGGTTTGCTCGCCTTCCGTTCAGGATTCCGGCGTGACGATCTTCTCGATGGATTCGAGAAGACGCTCCATGCGGAAAGGTTTGTTGATGTAGCCGTCGACGCCGAGGCTCTCTGCCCAAGTCTGGTGGCGTTTGCCGGCGTTGCCGGTGATCATGATGACGAGCGGTTTTCCGCCTTTCTTTTTCTTGTTACCCTTGAGTTTTTCCAGAACAAGAAAGCCGCTGCGCTTGGGGAGCATAGCGTCGAGGATGATCAGGTCCGGGTCGAACTCCTTGGCGGCATCCAGCGCGGCGTTGCCGTCCATGACCGCTTCGAGGGTGGCACCCGTTTCCCCGAGCACCGTCTTCAACGCGGTGACCATATCCGGGTCGTCTTCGACGATGAGTATCGTCTTGCCCTCTAGTACCATGGACACGCTTGTACTCCAATGCCGTCCTAAGGTGCTCACCCTGACCGACCAGTCATCACATGCGAGTTCGAGACAGCCATGGGAGTATACGCATCCATCCCACCCCAAGCAAGACAGTCGGGCCGTGATATCATTGTCGTGGATTGTCCATTTGTCGGAGGCCAGTATCGCTCACGCGAGGCATGGGATTCAGCACTTTCAACGTTGCTTTGACCGGGTTGCGTCGCGTGGCTACACTCGCGACGGTTGTTTCCAGAAACCCGGCATCCGCAACTTGAACGGACCTGACCCATCCATGGCCAAGGAATGGCTGATTCCGCCGCTTTCGCCTGCATCCGAGGATTTGGCGTCTCGCTGGCGCATTCCGCGGTTGCTCGCACAGATCCTTCTGAACCGTGGGATTGACGGTTCGGATTCACGAGAGGCGTTTCTATCACCACAACTCAAGGACCTCGTTGGGCCTGATCTACTTCCTGGAGCGGTCGAGGCCGCCGGCGCGATCGTCGAAGCCGTCCGCGCCAAGCGAAAGATCGTCATCTACGGTGATTACGACGTGGACGGCACGACGGGATTGGCCATCCTGTGGCATACCATTCGCGCCGCGGGGGGGGATCCCGGCTTCTACGTACCCCACCGGGTCGATGAAGGATACGGGCTGAATCGACAGGCCGTGCAAGCCATAGCCGATGAGGGCGCCGAGTTGTTCGTCACGGTGGACTGCGGCGTGACGGCCATAGAAGAAACCGCACTCCTGCGCGAACGTGGTGTAGACGTCATCGTGACGGATCACCATACGGCCCGCGAGTCTCTGCCGGAAGCCAATGTGATCGTGCATCCCGCCATCGGCGGCCGCTATGCCAATCCGGACCTCTGCGGAGCCGGCGTGGCGTTCAAGCTGGCGTGGGCGATTGGACAGCGGCTCTCGGGTTCTTCGCGCGTGGATGATGCGTTCCGACCGCTGCTGGTCGAACTTCTACCACTTGCGGCGCTGGGCACCATTGCCGACGTGGTTTCGCTCGTGGGCGAGAACCGGATCATCGCGCGTCACGGGCTTGCCGGCCTCGGGCAATGCGCCCTGCCCGGCGTGCGTGCGCTGATCGAGTCCGCCGGGTTGGACGGCAACCGGATCGACGGCTACGACGTAGGTTTCAAGCTGGCGCCGCGACTCAATGCGGCCGGTCGAATGGGACACGCGCGGCTGGCGGTGGAACTGCTGACCCGCGCCACGCCGGATCGCGCGCGGGAGATCGCCATCTACCTGGACACCCAGAACCGTGCCCGGCAGACGACGGAAAGAAAGATCTTCAAGCAGGCCCGTGAAATCGTGGAACGGCGCGGGCTGGCCGGCGATGCCCGTCGTGCGATCGTCGTGAGCGCCGAAGGGTGGCATCCTGGGGTGATTGGCATCGCGGCATCCCGGCTGGTCGACCGGTACCATCGACCTGCCATTGTGATTTCGATGACCGGCGCGCAAGGGCAAGGGTCCGCGCGGAGCATCGGCGCATTTGACCTGATGCGTGCGCTGACAAGCTGCGCCTCGTATCTGGCATCCTTCGGCGGGCACCGGATGGCCGCCGGAATCAAGGTCGATGCGGATCGGGTCGAGGAATTTTCCGCTGCGTTTGTGCAGGTGGCCAACAATCGCCTGACCGGTGACGACCTTGTGCCCAAACTGAGGCTGGACGCGGAGGTGGCGCTGGACGAGGTGACGATGACAACGGCCGAGGCCATCGCCGGACTGGGGCCTTTCGGCGCGGGCAACCCCAAACCCCGATTGGCCACCGAATGGGTGGACCTGGTGGCCGAACCGCGCTGCGTGGGCAAACAGCAGGACCACCTCCAGGCGACGTTTGCCCAGCACGGCGTGCGGATGAAGGCCATCGGCTTCGGTTTGGGGGAGATGTTGGAAGATCTCAAGCAGCACCGCCGCTGCCGCGTGGCGTTCGAACCGATCATCAATGAATTCAACGGCCGCCGCAGCGTGGAAATGCAGATGCTGGATGTTCAGTTCCCGCAGTAGGATGGGTATTGCCCACCGATAGAAAATCCATGTCGCATCGCTTGGTGCGATCCAGGGAACTCGCGCTTGAACGTGCAGCGTGACGTGGCGGATGGCATCGCCGATCTCCAGTCAAGGCGATAATACCTCGCTTACCGCCGACTGCAGAAACCAGAAAGCCCCGCCGAGAGAATTCGACGAGGCTTCGAGGGCCCATGCGGGGGAGAATTATTCCGCTCACCGCCCGGGATTGTCTAGGCGGGCCGAGAGCGGGACGAATGTCGATTACTGTGCGCAAGTATAATGACATGTGTTGAAGGCGCAGAATTTGCCGCATCCCTTGTGCATCGGACAATCTGCAGCGACCAGGCATTCCACGCATCGATCGGTCGACGTATTGCAGTACTCTCCATCGGGATCGCCGTCGCAATCATCGTTGCTGAGGCAGCCGCTCTCGTGGGCCCCGATGTCGACATACTCTCCCAAACACCGGGGGTGATCGTAGCAAAGGTCGTCGTCACCGAAGGGGCAGCTTTCCTCTCCGGCATCATTGCAAGGGGAGTCGTCGGTGATGTGGTAGCTGCTACAATCACCTGATGCGAATCCGGGATCGGCATCGATGTTGTAGTCACCGGCATCGCCGCACACCGAGCAGCCGCCGTCGATGTCGCTATGCGTGATCGTCAGCGAAGTCAGGGTGCCGCTGAGATCCGAACTATCGTTGCCCCATACAATGGTATTATGGATCGTCGTCGCACCAGCGGTGCTGGTGATCCATATTCCACCTCCGCCAACGGGATACGCGCCCAAGAAATTGTCTACGATCGTACAATTCTCGATCGTCGGTCCGTCGCCCGTGCCGTTGGCGATGCCGATGCCCCCAGCGGCTACGCCGCCTCCGTTGTTCGCGAACAGGCAGTTTTCCACCTTGGTCTCGCCGCCTATCATAGCACCACCGCCGACTCCTCCGACGCCGCTTGTATTGTCGGTGAACACGCAGTGATGGATGTAGGCGTCCCCGGAAGAGCTGATTCCCGCGCCGTTGTATGTGGCGTAGTTTCCATCGAATTTCATATACTTGATCTCGGGGCCTCCTCTAATGTCGGCGCCGGCGGCGTGAACGTCGCTGCCTGTGTCGGCAACGCCGCCGGTGATCGTGAACCCCGTGATACCCGAGCTGTTGGTGATGTTTGAATCCACGTAGAGCACGTGATAGGCGTTGTCGGTGACGGTGGG
>Ga0055481_10000060_pt1 | contig 29044 bp, 26 predicted proteins | sample Muzzi_PWC_D2_FD_57936 | JGI IMG/M metagenome (GOLD analysis project Ga0055481, IMG submission 57936) | Wetland microbial communities from San Francisco Bay, California, USA, that impact long-term carbon sequestration - Muzzi_PWC_D2 | ecosystem: Environmental > Aquatic > Marine > Wetlands ... | reverse complement strand
TTTTAGCCAAGGACTTTGATCAGATACTGATCTTTGGTGCCGGGTTTGATACCCGGGCGCTGCGCTTCCAGGCAGAGACAGGGGATACCAAAATATTCGAGTTGGATGTACCCATCACTCAGAGATCCAAGCTTGACCAGTATACGAAGCGAGGGCTGCGCATACCGGCCAACGTAAAATTTATCTCAATCGATTTTGACAGGGAATCGCTTTCCGAAAAACTTGAGGAAGCGGGATTTGTTAGCGGCCAAAGAAGTCTGTTTGTATTGGAGGGGTTGGTGATGTATTTGCAGGCTGAATCGGTTGATGAGACGTTCAAGGTTATCGAGAGATTTGCAGCAGAAGGCAGCGAGGTCGTCTTTGACTACGTTCGGGGCCCGGTTCTGCGGCAAGAAGGGATGTATTACGGGGAAAGAGAGATTTTCAAATCTGTGGCGAAAGCAGGGGAGCGCTGGAATTTCGCGATCGAGGATGAAGAGCTGGAGCAATTTCTGAAAAGTTATAGTTTGATCGTAAATGATCGTAAGTGTGGCCGGGACCTGGAGCAGCTATATTTCACAAATGCATCCGGGGATATCATAGGTCGGGTTAACGCTACCCACTGCCTTGTCAGAGCAACGAAGCCGGCAAGTCTCCCTGCGGAGAGTTCCGTCTAAAAATTGATTGGTTTTAATGGAGTTGGTGTATTTTACGCAATTCATTGAAGCGCTATCCAGCACATTAATAAATGTGTAATTTTATAATATCAATAGGTTAAAAGAGATCGTTTGAGTCTTAGACACCAAAAGTGGTATACTTTTCATTTGGTTTTATTCCCTTTTTTGACCGTCAATTATTAGTTAGGTTTTCGGAATGAGTCAGATGACGGAAGTTCTTTACTCTGATAGCTTGATTTGTATAACAAAGGATTCGGTACGTTTTAAAAACTACTATTTCCCCTTCGGATCCAAGAGCATTAAAATTTCCCAGATTGATCGCGTCGAAATTTTAATACCGACAATTTTAAGCGGTAAATGGAGGATTCATGGCTCTGGGGACTTTCGTACCTGGTTTCCACGCGACCTAAAAAGATCAAGGCGCGATCTAATATTCATAATATATCTTCATGATAAATGGTGGCGTATTGGCTTTACAGCAGAAGATTCAGGTGCTGTTATCGAAATTTTCAAAGACAAGAACATTCCCATAAAAGATAAAACTCCTAACGAAGGTTTGGAGTCAGATGAGTAGCGCGATGCGGTTTAGATAAGCCGATTATTATTGGTATTTCTGTATCAGTCTGAATATCGTTTCTTTCCAATCGGCGCTGCTCAAGCTTGGCGTTATAAATCACAATAAGGAAGAATCATGAAGCCAAGAATCAGCATGATTACTTTGGGTGTGAGCGATCTGGAATCATCCATCAAATTTTACCAGGAAGGCCTGGGCTTTCCGAGAATGAAGTCGCCACCTGAAGTCGCTTTTTTCACCCTTGATGGCAGTTGGTTAGGTTTATACAGTCGCAAGTCCCTCGCCGAAGATGCGACCGTTTCGCCAGAGGGAAGTGGTTTTGCCGGATTCACGCTTTCTCATAACGTGGAATCTGAAGCCAAAGTCAATCAAACCATTGAACAAGCCGTCTCAGCAGGTGCAACACTTGTTAAACCGCCGCAAAAGGTATTTTGGGGAGGATACTCCGGCTACTTTAAAGATCCGGATGGCTACCTATGGGAGGTTGCTTACAATCCCCACTTTTGGGTTGGCCCCGGAGACAAAATTGCGTAACCAGCGCGATTGAGCTGACCCGTCTTCGCAAGGCTTCGCCGGGGCACGGCAGGAAAAACCGGGCGTTTTGCGTATAGTTTTCAGGTCTTTAATATATATTGGCCTGCAGCTCATCCCGAGACGGTTGAGTCGACAAGACATGCGGAAATGTATGAGTGAGCGAGTCTGGTACTGGAATGTTACCGAACAGGAGCGACACGCTGCCTATCCATGCGATCGGTATCTCGCGGAACCGCATCGGGGTATGCTTCGTGCTGTGCGGGTGGACGCTCGAGCTGAGGTAGTATTTCGGTGGCTTTGCCAGTTGAAGGTTGCACCCTACAGCTACGACTGGATCGACAATTGGGGGCGTCGAAGTCCCCGCAGGCTTACACCAGGCGTGGAGCAGCTGGCGATTGGCCAATCATTTCTCATCGGTAAGATTGTGGAGTTTGAAGAAAATCGCCAGATTACGAGTGTAATCCGGCGAGAATTCATGCCTGTATTTGGTCATTTGGCAATCACCTATTCGGTGCGTTCTACCGAACCTGAGTCATGTCGCATCGTGGTGAAGCTGGCTGCCGGCGCTTCAAACTGGTGGCAGCGTGCACGCAGAGCCGCGTTGGCCTGGGGTGATCTGATCATGATGCGAAAGCAGTTGCTCACACTCAAGGCGCTTGCAGAGGATGGCAGTTTTACGTTAAGGTAGTGCAAGATTGACATGCGAAAACAAAAATGACAGAAGAGCAGTATCCATACAATCTTCCCCCTTGGAGAAGACAATTTAGTTTGCTTTCACCAAATGGTGAACAAAACGCGACAATTCATGAAGCCTGGGAACTTTCCATGTCCGGTCCAACTTATGGAAAACTGTTCGTGGGAAAAGATTTTCGAATCGAAAACTGTAGTCCCACTTTTACTTGGTCAACGGATTCAAGATACCTTGCAGTCCCTCAATGGTGTGGGTTCTGGAGACGTCGAGAACGATTACTTGTACTGGATGTGCTAGAAAATAAGATTTACGAATCTCGGACGAAATACATTCTTGTAATTTTTGATGGATTTGAAAATGGAAAGTTTTTAATAACAGAATCTCCTCTTCGAAAAGAAAAAAAGCTGAAGATTTCATTAGATGAAATAAAACAAACATATACCGTGAAAACAAACTTGTTACAAGGTTCGGAAAGTATACATCCGAAAGATTATGAGCGATGTTAAAGGCACACCGGCGAGCCATGCTCGAATTGACCTAAAACTTGGACCGCAGCGTAAAAAAATCATATTGACAATAATGCCCGCTTTGGTTATCTGGATGGTTATTCTTGTTGATTAATTGGCTTATCAATATGTTGGGCTGCAGCTGAAGCCGGTACGCAATTCACCACTGTCTATTTATCCGCGCTTAAACAGCAATGTCCTTTCTTATCCCTTTATCTTTCTATTTCGAAACCAACTCACGGGACAGCCGGGTACCTGCAGACTCAGTGCAAATACGATAAAATCGAGGAGGCAATGTGATGGCGGAGATGACGCGTCGGGGAAGGATTATGGCTGCCACCCGCAAGGAGCAGGCGGATAAGTTGCCGTTCTTTCACTATTGGCGGCACAGCCAGATCGGTTGGGCTGAAAGGCAGTGTCGCAATCGGGGAATGGGCATGAACTGGGTGAGGCCGCCTTTCACTGTTAAGCTCCACGGCGTCGAAATCCAGGAAACCCAGGCCACCATAGCGGGTGAGGTGATAATCCGCCGCACGTATTCCACACCGGTAGGCCGGGTTTATGAAGATGAAAAACGGGAGCCGGGGGTGGGGCAGTGGCATGCCAATCGAAGCTGGAATGACGTATTGCCGTGGCAAACCGAGCGTTTGATTAAAAAGCCCGAAGACTACGAAGTCCTCAAATACATCGTCGTGCATACCGAATACATTGCCGATTACTTCCCCATTGAACAGGCCCTGGATTGGCTGGGAGAGGATGGCGTGGTATTGGATGCCCTGCCGCATTCGCCCATGCAAATGTTGATGATCCACTGGGTCGGCAGCGACAGCGGACGTTTTTTCTTCCACCATGCCGACTACCCGGATCTGGTGGAAGAACTCTATCAAACGATTTCCAAAAGCCGTGAGCCGCTTTATGAAATCGCGGCCCGGTCGCCGGCACCCATAGCTCTTTGCGGCGATAATATTGACGGGATTCTGGTCAATCCCAAACTTTTCCGGAAATATTTTATGCCGGAGTACGAAAAACAAGCTAAAATCTTGCATCAGCATGGCAAACTCATGGCCGTCCACATGGACGGTCGCATCGATGCGCTCAAAGACTTGATCCGCCAGACCCCTATCGACATCATCGAGGCGCTGCATCCGCCTCCCATGGGAGATCTGTCGATCGGTGAGGCCCTCGCGCACTGGCCGGACAAAGTCATTTGGGTGGGTTTTCCCGGGTCGGCGTACGCCCTCGGGCCGGAGGCAACCCAAAAATCGGCGCTGGAACTGCTAAGGGAAATCGGCACGGGCGAAAGGATGGCCATCGCAATGTCCACGGAGAACCTGGTGGCCAACAAAAATCTTCAAAGACTGACCGCGGTTCTGGAGAAAACGGCCTTGCCGCTGACGCCGGAAAAAATCGATAAAATCGAAAGGGCCCTGGCTTAAGGGAAAGGTCTGCGCCCGCTTAACCATTCAACTATTACGTTTTTCGCCTCATTACAGCCTGAGGAAATTTCATGATCAAAAATCCCGAAAAAAAATTGGAGCGTCATCGCCAATTTTGGAATCGAAAGCGCACCGATCGTCCCTTGGTCGGATTTACCATTGGCAGCTATTTTCCGGTCCATCGCTTTGATGCCGCCCGGGGCCTTTTGCAGGAAAACCGTGTGATTTCACCTGAGCTGCTGCCTGTAGAAAACTATATGGAGGATTACGAGCGTTTGTACGGCCTGAGTCTGGCCATCGAACAAGATCTGTTCTGGGTGGCCGAACCCTTTACTGGTATCCCCTGGCTGGAAGCCATCCTGGGGTGCGAAATCCGCGGAGCGTCGGACAGCATCTGGGCCGGGCATTGGCTGGATGATCTTAAAAAATTCCCGGACCGAATCGATCTCGATCAGAATATCTGGTTTCAGAAATATATGGAATTTGTACAGCGATTGGTCGATCATTCCCGCGGACGATTTGCGGTGGGCCAGCCTATTTTCAGAGGGCCGGTGGACTTGCTGGCCGCTCTGCGGGGACACGAGCGGGCCGTGATGGACTTCTTCGACGCACCGGCGCAAACCAGGCGTGTCTTGCAGGTTTTAGCAGATACATTTATCGAAATCGTCCGACACCATCAAGCCATGGTTCCTCGGATCCAGGATGGATACGCCATCGGCTTCTACTACCTTTGGACTCCCGCACCGGCCATCTGGCTCCAGGAGGATTCCTCGGCACTCCTGAATCCAGCCCTGTATCGGGAGTTCATCTTTCCGCTGGATCAACGAATAGCCGGTGCATTTGACTTTTCGTTGTTTCATTTACATCCGGCATCTCTATTTATTTTGAGGCATTTGATGGAAATGGAACCCCTCAAGGCCATTCAAATCAATAAGGATGTTGGGGGGCCGTCCATCAGCGAAATGATGCCGGCGTTTTCTGAAGTTCTCACCCGCAAGTGCCTGGTAATATGGGGACAGTTGGATCCCGATGAAGTTGCCGAGATCGTCGCCGAACTTTCACCCCGGGGATTGGCCCTGCACCTGGTGGTGGAAACCGCTGAAGAAGCGGGATGTTTGATGGAGATCATGAAATCGACCTCGAGGTTATAATAATGAATAAAACTCAACAAGAGCACTTGTCTCGGCTGCTGGATAAACGACAGGCCATTGTCCAGAGCGAACGTAACCAAAAAAACAAATCATGGTGGCAGGAATCTATCCCCTGGTGCCGCGACATGTGGCGCCGGATCCCCAAAGGAAACAATAGTGGAGGGATCCCGTTTATGGTGGCGCCGGACAATTCCATCTGGTCCCATATTTTTGATATGGACTTGCGGGATTATTATACGGACGCTTTTACCCACCTCGAAAAACAAATGACGATTGATATTTATAGATTCGAGCAGTTTTCGGATGATACCTTTTTGGACAGCCCGCTGTTTATCTGGTTCGGCGTCATTACCGAATTGACTTTTTTCGGTGTGCAACCCATATTTTTTAAAAATCGGGAGGGGTGGATCGAAAAAATTCCCCTGCTGGAAAATAAAGAAAAACTGAATCAACTGGAGTTGCCGGATTTTTTTAAAAGCGGCCTGATGCCGAGGATACACAGGTTTTACGAAGAAATGAATGCAATGGCGGCCGGGAGGTTCCGCATCATGTTTCCGGATTGGGCCCGGGGACCGTTTTGCATGGCCGCCCACCTGCGCGGATTGCAAAACTTGTTGATGGATATGGTGATCGATCCGGACTTCGTTCATCGCCTAATGCGTTTTGTCACCGATGCCCACAAGCATTGGGTGGCTGAACGCTCTAAATTCCTGGGAGAGCCCGTCCAGAAACTGAAGCTTTACAACGACGAGGTGGATTGTCCCACGCTATCCCCGGATATGTACCGGGAGTTTATCTTATCCTACGAACAGGAATTGACCCGGATTCACGGCGGTATCGTCTACTGGCACAGCTGCGGCAATACGACGGTCTTTGTAGAGGATATCAACGAGTTGCCGCGTTTGGAGATGTTCCACGTCAGCCCTTGGGCGGACCTTGAAAAGGTCGTGGATGTGATGGGGGGGAAAATACCTCTGGATATCAATCTGGACCCCATGGAAGATGTTTTGCAAAGTGATCCCGATGGCATGGAACAACGTTTGCGCTCCATCATGGATATTTGCGGTGAAATTCCTTACTGTGTGCGGGCCGATGCGTTTCAGATCGTCAACGGCCTGGAGCAGGATCTTGAGCAAATCAAGCTCTGGGCCAGATTGGCGCGCAGGGTTTTGCACCCGGATCGTTGACCCGTAATTCACTCCCTTCCCTTCTTCCCGCCCGGGTGGGGAGACATTGCTTTTGACGATTTCATCATTTTTCATTGACATGTTGCAGATGATTGGGTAATAAATCTGTAATAACGCTCCTTTTGCAGCCTCTCCGCTTGATTCCGAGGTTGATTTTCCCTTCACATTACCCAATCAATTCAGTGGAAAATAAGCGCGAAGCTCCATCGCATTCTGAAAAAAAATCGTTCACGACCGACAACCGACGTTAAATTTATCCGCTCATTCAATAATCAAAGGGGGATTAATTTGAACAGCCGAGGAAGGGTTCTGACGGCATTAAATCACCAGGAACCGGATCGTGTGCCGATTGATTTTGGCTGCTTTCCCGGCGCAACTTCCATCAAATTAAAGGCCTATGAGAATCTTTTAAATTATCCGGGGCTGAAAAAAGAAGTTCGCATCGAAAATATCCTCATGTTTACCTCCGAAGTTGACACAGATATTCTAGACCGATTTCATGTGGATACCAAGTCATTAAAACCCTCCATTCCGTTGTCCGAATTCGATTACCCGGAAGAATTTTCCTATGCGCCGTTTGATGTAAAATGGCGGCGGTCCACCGATTATTCCTACGCTCCGGTTAGAGGCCCGTTTCAAAATATTGCCAATCCATCGTTGGATGATCTCAAAAAGTTTAAATGGCCCAACCCGGCGGAGGTTGAAAATCCGGTGGAATGGAGAGAAAAATCTGCCAAACTGCGCCAAGAAACCGATCGCGCCTTGGTCGCTCGCATGCCGCCGGGAATCGTAACTTTGGCGCAGTTCCAAAGAGGCTTTGAGGGCTGGGCGCTCGACCTGGGCTTAAACCGCAAATTCAGTGATGCATTGCACGAGAAATTGGCCGAAATCTGGATTGAAACTGTGGACGGTATGATAGGAGCGTTGGGTGACAATGTGGATATTTTGATGTTCGGGGACGATTTCGGGTTGCAGAACCAGCCGATGTTGAGTCCACGGATGTTTCGCGAACCGATTAAGCCTTTGATGAAGCAGATGGTCGCCAGCGTTAAGGCCAAATCCAACGCCAAGGTGGTGCCGCATTCCTGCGGTTCGGTGTATGACTTTATCGAAATCGGCATCGACGCCTTGAATCCGCTCCAGGCCACCGCCAAAAACATGGAACCGGAAAAGGTACTGGGAAAAGCCGGCAAGGATTTGGCCTTGTGGAGTTCGGAAAATATTGACGGAGGGTGGTGTGTATATGTAGGTATGATTCTGGAAACAACTGTGATTTGCTAACGGGAGAAATGAGATTATGATGACACACAGACAGAGAGTTGCCATGGCATTCCGAGGTGAATTGCCGGATCTGCTGCCCTATGTACCCCGGATCGATCTGTGGTACAATGCGAATTCATATGCCGGCACACTGCCGAAAAAGCATCAGGGTAAAAGCCAGGATGAGATTTCCCGGGCCGAAGGATGGGCGATGCATAAACAATTGCCGGATTTCCTGGATACCAAAGGTCCTGAAGACATGCTCCATAGAGGCATCGGGCTCACGACGCCGCGGCAGTGCATCTTCAAGTATAAGTTTACATCCAACGTCGACATCCGGGTCAAACAAGAAGAGGAAGCTACGCGGGTGGAATACCATACGCCTTACGGCATGGTGAGCAACATTCTGACTTTTACCGAAGACCTAAAAAAAGCGGGTTCGACTATTCCGTTTATATCAGAACATATCCTCAAAAAGCGGGAAGACTATCGCGCCGTGGCGTATATCTTCGAAAATCTGGAACTCATCCCTTACTATGAAAACTTCCTCGAATGGCAACAAGGAGTCGGGGAGGACGGTTTCTGTTCGGCAGCCACAACCAATGCCGGCTCACCCATGCACCACATTCAAAAGGATTTTGTCGACGCCACTGACTTCTTTCTGCACTATCACGATTTTGGCAAGGAAATGCAGGCACTCGCGGAAGTTCTGGAGCATTTTTATAATCAGATGCTGGATATTGCCGCCAACTCACCGGCCGAAGCCATATCCTGGGGCGCTAATTACGACGATACCATCACCTATGCCCCTTATTTCGAAAAGGAGATTTTGCCCTGGCTGCAGAAAGCGGCGGATACCCTTCACGCCAAGGGCAAAGTCGTCAATACCCATTGCGATGGTGAAAACTTCGGTTTGATGGAGTTGATAAAAGCGACGCGTATGGATGTGGCCGAAGCGGTCTGTCCCTATCCCATGACGAAGTTATCCGTGGCTGAATATTATGATCGATGGGCCGATGATATGACCATATTCGGCGGCATTCCGTCCAATATGCTGCTGGCGGAATCGGCCACGCAGGAAGAATTTGAAGCCTACCTGGACAATGTCTTCCAGGTCATCGCTCCGGGCCGTCGATTCGTGCTGGGAATCGCCGACACCACGCCGCCCAATGCCGTCTTTGACCGCCTGGTGCGAATTGGTGAACGGGTCACGCAAGAATGCCGGCTGCCTTTGGAAGCCGGAGGGGCCCGTCTCATTTCGCAAGCCCAGATGGACCGGGCCCGGCAAAGGGTGGCCGCCCCGTTGGCGAAAGACGAAACCTTTGTGATCATTCAAGAAGATGTTCTGAAAGGCCGAAACCAGGAAATTATTGTACACGTCCGGGAGATGCTCGATCAAGGCTTTAATGCTAAAGATATCCTTAATCGTGGCATGCTCTCGGCCATGGAAGTTATCAGCGAGAAATTTACCGATGGGACGGTATTTATCCCGGAGGTGCTGCTTTCGGCCCGGGCCATGAATGCCGCTCTGGTCGTTTTGGAACCGCATCTGGCCGGCCAGAAAACGGATGTTAGCGCCAAAGTCATGGTCGGCACGGTCCGTGGCGATTTGCATGATATCGGCAAGAACCTGGTCCTTACCATGTTTCAAGGAATGGGCTTTAAAGTTAAGGACATGGGGATCAATGTCCCCGCGGAAGAGATTGTTCGGCAAACGGCTGAATTCCAACCGGACATCGTTGGCTTGTCGGCCTTGTTGACCACCACCATGCCTGAGATGAAAAAGGTCATTGACGCCCTGACCGAAGCCGGTTTGCGCGAAAAGGTCAAAGTAATTGTCGGGGGCGCTCCGGTTAATCAAAAATATGCCGATGATATCGGTGCCGACGGATATGCGCCCAATGCGGGGGAGGCGGTGGCACTGGTTAAGAAGCTGGTTAAGGGGTAAGAAGGAACAAGTTAAACTTCGATCGAATAGTCGAAACGACGAAACAATGTAATCTAATTGGCTCTTAACAGTTAACTGAACAGAGAAAGGAGAGTGCTATGGAAAAACAATTAAAGAAACCGGTTTCACGACGTGATTTTCTGAAAATTTCGGCATCTCTGGCAGCGATAGGAATTACGACCAGCCTGACGCCTGATCTGCTGTTTGCCCAGTCCAAGACGGATTTAAAGGGGATTACGATTGACTACTGGGCCATGATCCATCAGCAGAATCCGGTCATCAGAGAGCTTTCGGTTTCCATTATCAAGGCTTTTGAACAGAAGACGGGCTGCAAGGTTAAGGTCACATGGGCCGGTTATGGCGATATTATCGGTCCCAAGTATCGCACCAATTTTATAGCCGACAAGAAACCAACGGTCTTTGATGCCTTTTGCCGGTGGACCGGTGCACTGCGGGGTTTTCTCCGACCGTTGAATGACTTTGCCGAAAATGACTGGGACGCCAAGACGCTGGATAATATATCCTGGCTGTTTCCGGTCGTAAAGGACCAAAATCGCGGGTATGCGGACAAAGATCAGATCAAAGACCTTCCATTCCTGGCTTTGTCTCAAGCCCCCATATTGACCCGCAGGGATCACTGGGAAAAAGCCGGGCTGGATTTTGACAAGGAGTGGCCGATCAGGGACACGGATCATTTTGTCGAAATCCTGCAAGTGCTGAAAGATAAAAAAGCAGCCGAATATCCCTACGAAGTCTATGGCAAGCTATGGGATGCCGGAGATACCCAGCTTCCCGGCTGGATTCGCTCGCTGGATCCCAGCAAAGCGGATTTCATCAATGAAGACTGGACTCGATCCAACGGTGATGCGGAATCCTGGATCAAGGGGGTGCAATTCTACGTAGATCTCTTCCGCAAGTACAATTTTTCCTCGCCCAACAGTCCGCAAAGCAGCGATGAGGAGTCGGTTGAGCAACTGATTCAGGGGCGTAAGAGTTTGGTGCACTGCGACATTCTGAATCGAGGCACTCTACTGAAGCGGTTGCCCGCTGAGATGGCCAACGGCACTATCCAATGGGCGCCGCATTTCCCGATCAGCGGCGGCCAGGCGGATTATGTGGGCCTGAACTCCAACGCCTCATTTAGCATTGTCAAGCAGGAGGGCCCGGATGCTCAGATCAAAGAGAAGGCGGCCTGGGAATTCATCAAAGAGTGGTTCCTGGATGAAAATCAGATTGCATTGGCCAGTGCCCTCGGACCCTGTGCGCGAAAGGATTTGTGGAACACCCAGTTCGGCACACCCGACAAATACATGGAATCCACCGTTCCGATGCTTAAGAAACCGCAAGCCTGGACAAATCATGCCAAGGGCGTTGATCTGCAGTATAATCTATTTGCACCGCACATTCAGAAAGCGCTGCAAGGGGCGGATGTGGCCGTTGAACTCAAGGCCTATGCCGCCGAAGCGAACAAAGTACTGCAAGGATAAGTCAGGGGGGTCAAACGTTTGGAAAGCCCGGACGTTTGACCTTTTTCAAATGAACCCATCTGAGCTAAAGTGACTAAGATTGGAAAAAGAGTCGAGCCAATTCTGATTTTAGTCATTTTGGTCATTTTAATTTTCAGGCATTTTCTAATATGAAACCAGCCCGACGCATATCGGCCGACACCTGGTTAATTATCGCTTTTCTATTGCCCACTCTGGCCTTTCTCATCTTTCTGATTTGGCTGCCCTTTATCCAGGGTATCTGGATGAGCTTTCACAACTGGCCGCTGATTGGGGAGCCCAAATGGAAAGGTTTGGAGAACTACCGTGATTTTTTAGCCGCCGATTACTTTTGGGTGGTTATAAAGTCAACCATTTTTTACTCCTTTTCCACGGCCCTCCAGTTGGGAATGGCTCTGGTAGCGGCACTGGCCTTAAATCAAAAATTTATCCCTTTAAAACAGGTTTGGCGGGGTGTCATGATCATGCCCTACGCTATGCCGCCCGTGGTCACCGGCGCCATCTGGCTTTACATGCTGGATCCCAATATGGGTATGGTGATGTACTATTTACAAAAGTTCGGCATCATCTCGCAACCGATCTATTGGGCTTCGGATGCCACTTGGGCGAAAATAGTCATTACCCTGGTAGCTTCCTGGACGTTTTGGCCGTTTATGTTTTTAATCATTTTAGCCCAGTTACAGGCCATCCCGGAAAGTTACTACGAACTTGCCGAAGTTTACGGTGCTAATCTCTGGCAGCGTTTTCGCACGGTAACCCTGCCGCACATCAAGGGCGCGATGCTGACGGCGGTGATTATCCGCATTGTATGGAACCTGGCCAAAATCGACCAGCCGTTTCAACTCACCGGCGGCGGACCGGGGTATGAAACCAGCGTGTTAAGCATATTAACCTATCGTTTTGCATATCTGTCCGGTAATTTCGGCATGGCCTTCACGGTCGGAATTTTTCTGGTGTTGTTTACTTTCCTCCTGATCGGTCCGTTTTTGAAAAAGTTTCAAGCCCAGATCACCCAGGCTAGAAGATAGTGGAAGAAAAGCAGGGAAGCTGGGAAGCTATGAGGCAAAAACCGGCAGGCATTCGAGCTTTCCAGCCTTCCAGCTTTTACAAACCGCGAGAAATACTATTATGGCAGTAACCACAGACCGCTCTACTTTGGCACAAAAAATTCTGGCTTACGGGGGCCTCCTATTCGCTCTGCTGATTGTGCTGGTTCCCTATTCCTATGTCGCTTTATCAGCTTTTAAGCCGCCGGGCGAAATTTTTGAGGTGAAATGGTTGCCGGACGAATGGAGCCTGGATGCCTGGCGTTATGCCATTGAGTCCGTTGAATTCCACAAATATATACTGAACAGTTTTTTCGCCGGTTTAGGAGCCGCGGCGATTGCGCTGATCATTGCCGTACCCGGTGGATATATATTCGGGCGTAAAAAGTTCAAAGGCAAAGAGCCCCTTTTTTATATCATCATTCTTGCCTTGCTGTTTCCTTTTGTCCTGCTGATTGTGCCGCTGACAATTTCCTGGATCAAGGTGGGACTTTACGATACCATGTTTGGCCTCTGGCTTTCTTATCAAGTCTTCATTATCCCGTTTGGTTTGTGGATCCTGCGCGGGTTTTTCGAAGAGCTTCCGGCCTCCCTGGAGGAATGCGCCATGGTATACGGGTGTACGCAGTTTCAAGCCTTTTATCGCGTCATGTTGCCGCTGGCCAAACCGGTCGTCGTCTCTTTGCTGTTTTTGTCGTTTCTGATCGGGTGGAACGATTTTCTTTTCTCCAACATGCTCACCACGGGCGAAGGGCCCCGCACGGCTTCAGTCATCATTTACATAATGGCCGTCGGCGGCGAGCGTGTCGAGTGGGAAGTGCTGATGGTTTTGACCTTGATCGCCGGTATTCCACCGGTCGTTCTTTATATTCTGGCTCAGCGACAGTTGATGAAAACCTTTCGATGAAATGAACGTAAATGGCGGTCTCACCGATTTTGTTCTAGACCCTCATGAGTTAATTAAACCGGAGCGGGATTGCAGTTTATGCGGGGCAGGAGGATTCAATTAAAATTATGGCAGCAAAAAATTCCGGCATCGAAATTCGAGATTTGTGTAAAATGTTTGACATCGGCCATGTCCAGGCCTGCAAGTATGTGAATCTGGAAATTGTCGAGGGAGAATTCATGGTTTTGCTGGGGCCCTCCGGCTGCGGTAAGACCACGACCTTACGCTGCGTGGCGGGCTTGGAGCGGCCGGACAATGACAAAGCCATCTGGTTAAAAGGAAGAAACATCACCAATTTGCCCCCCAAGGACCGCCACCTGGCCTTTGTCTTTCAGGATACCATGCTGTTTCCCCATTTGACTGTGCGCAAAAATATATCTTTTGGGCTGGACATGCGCAAGAAGGTGGACAAAGAAGAGATTGACCGCCGGGTGCTGGAGGCCGCCAGACTGCTGCATGTGGAACCCATGTTGGATCGCAAGCCGAGTCAGCTGTCCGGCGGCCAGGCCCAAAGGGTCGCCTTAGGACGAGCCATCGTCATGGAACCCGATGCCTTTCTCATGGACGAGCCCCTGGCCAACCTGGATGCCGCCTTGCGCGTTGAGATGCGCACTGAAATCAAGCGAGTTCAGCGTAGGCTTTCCACATCTACGATTTTTGTGACCCATGACCAGGAGGAGGCCCTGTCGCTGGGCGACAAGATTGCCGTCATGAATGAAGGGGCTGTTCAGCAGGTCGCCAGCCCCAACGAGATTTACCACGATCCGGCCAACATGTTTGTCGGCACTTTTATCGGCTCCCCACCGCTAAACCTTTTTGACGGCAGCCTGGATACCGAAGGAGGTCAAACCCGGGTGGTGACCGAGCTGTTTCGTTTGGGAGTACCCGACGGGCTCATGAAGAATCCGTCCCAAGCAACGCGAAACGTACGCCTGGGAATTCGCCCGGAGTTTGTCAGCATCGACCCCGAAAAAGAGGGCTCTTTCCAAGCCCAGGTAACGATCATCGAACCTTTGGGCAGCCGCACCCTCATTTATCTCCAAGTCCATGACCGGGAGATCCGTTCCATGGTGCAAGGCGTGTCGCCGGTCAAGGAAGGCGAAACCGTGCAGGTGTCCTTTGATATGGAGCGGGCATTTTTGTTTGATAGCGAGGGAGAGCGGCTCTGACCAGCTCGATGGTTTCACGGCCCGGGGCAACACCACACCGGTTAAGCCCGCTGTTGATTTCAATCAGATAGTCAACTTCCGCCCCCGCCGAAGCAGCAGTTTCCGAAAGCCGGCGAGCCCCCTCGATGCTGTCCAACCCCACCGCGACGTTTATCTTCTTTGAAAGCGCCACAAGCCGTTTAAGCTTTTCAAACGCGACAACCTGCGTCAATTCTTTCTCACGCAAACCCCAGCACTTTAGTAGGCAGAACCATAACGAACCACGGCACATAGGTAACGATCCCAAGCGAGACCACCTCGGCAATAAAAAAGGGAAATACCGCCTTAATCGTCCGGTCCTAGGAGCAGTCTGCAATGCGGGCGGCGGTCAGCAGCGTCATGCCGCACGGCGGCGTAATCATGCCGATGTTCAGATTGACCAGCAAAATCAGAGCAAAATGAAGTGGATGGATACCGACTTGCTGCATGGCCGGAATCAGGATGTTGCCGATCGCAACTGTATCGGTGACGGCGGCTCCGGTCATCCCGGCAAATATGATGGAGCCGCCGATATTGACGTGGGAGAGCCCGCCGGGATAGTGCCCGATGATCAGATTCACAAACCGAATCAATCGATTGGTCAAACCGGAGCGATTCATCAAAACGGCCGCCAGGATAAAGAAGGGGTACGTATTCAGGGGGCACCAGCAACGGCTGTAACTCATTGAAATTGTTGTAATTTTAGTAACATTATAACTTATTGAAATAATAGAAAAAAAGTGTAGACTTTTAGTTTGACACACATCATTATGTTGAACTATTATAGCTATGATACACCACATGGAGGGAGGCTATTATGCGTACTATACAAATGACCCTTGATGATGACCTTGTAAAGAAGGTCGACGCCATAGCAACTGAGCTTAATACGACTCGCTCAGCCTTTACGAGAGATGCGTTGCGAGAAGCAGTCAGACAATACAACATTCGCCGTCTTGAATTAAGGCACCGTCAGGGTTATGCAGTTCACCCTGCCAATCAGGAGGAGTTCAGTGTTTGGGAAGATGAGCAGAATTGGGGGGATGAATGAAAAGGGGTGAGATCAGATGGTACCAATTCAAAGCTCCTGATAAAAAACGTCCGATATTGATTATAACCCGCGACTCCATACTGGAATATCTTGAAGAGGTCACTGTGGCTCCCATTACCTCGACAGTTCGAGATATACCGAGCGAAGTATTTCTTAATACACAAGACGGTATGGCAAAGGACTGTGCAATAAATCTTGATCATATTCAGACAGTATCAAAGGGGAAAATTGGATCGCTTATAACAACACTTTCTGGAGATAAATTAGATCGGGTAAGTGAAGCTATACAATTTGCCTTAAGTCTTTAAGAGAATACAATGCCATGAAGATGGACGGGCTATATTAAAGATTCCAGAAATCAAAAGCTCAGAAATAATAGATCTGTCTGAAGGCTATGTCCGCAGCGTGTCATGACCTGATATAGAAAGGCAATAAGCAATGGAAATTGACATTGATTCCATGAGTTATGATGAGCTTGTTGAATTGAATCACAAGATAGTTGAAAGGCTTAAGTTCCTGGATTCAATGCATACCCATAAGGAAATGATGCGATTCAGTCCGGGTGATCAAGTTTGTTTTGAACCCCCCGGCAGAGGTATGCATTTTGGTACCCTGGTTAAGTACAACAAGAAAACGGTTACGGTGATTACCGAATCGGGGCAACGCTGGAATGTTTCGCCGCATTTGCTCAGAAAAGTGAAAAACGTTAAAGGCAACAAATCCAGTCAGGGCAAAATAATCAATCTTCCTAAAAAGTGATGGCATTAAATCAGTGAAGCCGACGGTGTGAATTTAGTGGTTATTTGCAGTATTATCATTAACTTGGGTCGCTGCTCGCCTGTGTAAGCCAAAAGACAAAGAGAGAAAGAAAGGGTCACCAACTATTATATATTCACGGTAAACTTTTATTATTTTAAAAATACTGGGTCACGCAATAGCAGCGCTTGTCAAAAAAAACACCCCCTCGATCAAAAAGTGCCTTATATGAAGGCTCCAAAGGCCGTTTCTGGATGAAAAATAGTCAATTGATATCTATGAGAACCACGGTTATATTGTCCTTGCCGCCGCCTGAAAGCGCCAAATCAATGAGTCGATCTACTTTTTTATCGGCCGGAAGCGGTGAGTTAAAAACGTTGCCGATATCAACGTCGTCGACCATATCCGTCAATCCATCGGAACAGAGCAGAAACTGGTCCTCGGGATAGGTCCGTCCGCGGATCAAATCAAGGGCCAGATCTTCATCGATACCAACTGCCTTGAGAATAACATTTCTGAGAGGATGCTGCCTGGCTTTTTCCTCGCCAATGAGACCCTTATCAATTTGGTCCTGAACCAGGGAATGATCGTGCGTCAATTGTTTCAAATGACCGTTTCTGAAACGATATGTCCGGCTGTCCCCCAAATGTCCGACAATAAACCCTTGATCGGAAAACGCCAACAATTCAGCGGTGCACCCCATGCCATTGTGTAAAGGATTTTTGCTTACATGGTCACGTATTTTATCATGGGCCATGCGGAAAGATTCCTGAATTCGCATAACGACATTTTCTTCGTCTAAATCAGCGGCCTTGCGAAAGACTTCCACCGTCGCTTCGGCAAAAAACCGGCTGGCAAGATCACCGGCCGCGGCCCCACCCAAACCGTCTGCTACCAGGCAAAATCCCCGTTGACCTTCAATGACAAACACGTCCTCATTGGTGGATCGCTTGAGGCCGACGTTGGTTTTTCCAGCAAAATTAATGTTCAGCATAGTCATCTGCACCTAAATCCCGGGATTAAAATTTATATGAATTGTCGGACCGGATGGGTCCGACAACCAGCTCTGCTTCATTATTTTCTTGACAGAGAGGGGTACTTTAAAGCACTTTATTAGATAAAGGCAAGACCCATTCAATCCGACAAGCCAAATGGAGATCATTGGGAATATGAAAAAAGCTCCTCTCATTATTATACAATTGGTTCATATCCAAGGGCCCATGAAGGGGGAGATTCAGGAGTTTCCCTATACTGAAATATCCATCGGGCGCCACCCGTCATGCCATGTGCGCTTCCCAAAAGATCTTGCCATCATTTCCCGCGAACATGCTCGCATCGTCAGGGAAGGCAATCGCTTCAAATTAATTGATCAGAGCACCAACGGAACGTTTTTAAACGGAACACGGATAACCGAAGCAAACTTAAAAGACGGCGATATTTTACTTTTTGCCGACGGTGGTCCTAAAGTAAGCTTTCTGACCAAAATTGCCGAAGCACCGGCGGACTTGCCTCAAACTCCGGAAATTCCCGCGGACCGGATGAATCGGCCCCAGCCTTCCCAACCTCAAACTTCGAGGGCTCCTTCCCCGCCTCAGCCGGAAATGCCGGCTCCCGCAATGGAGATCGAAAGAACAAAGATGCCCCTGATCATTCAGTATGGTCCGACCCTGCGTACATTCAAGGAGCTGCCTGTCACCATCGGCCGGAACCCGGCATGTGATTTCAGCATCGATCATCCCGGTATTTTGGAACAACACGCCCAGATTTTCTTCAATCAGGGACAATATTGGGTGAAAGATCTGACCGGCAGAAACCAAATTGCCATCAATGGGTCGCCCGTGCCGTCTCAAGCCGCGCTACTGCCCGAGAGTCGCCTCTCCTTGAGTGCCAACGGACCCAATTTCCGGTTTTTGGGCGCCGGCCGTCTGGCAGAAATTGAAGAAGCGCCATTGCAGAAAACCGATGTGCCGCCTCAGGCGCCGGAAACCCCTCCAGCAGCGGAAAATAAACCCGCCAATCCCCCTAAAACTGCTAAAAATATTCTCGGCAAATTTTTCAAATCCTAAATTCGTAAAGCCCGAATTTTTTACTCGAGCATCTGGATTGCGAGAGGTTTAGCCAGGATGGGCTGAATTTCCACCGGTCCGATTATCATTGTTTCCGGGTCGAAATTTTTGTTGCCCCACCAGTTATTGGTCGCGCCAACAGGGCCTGGGCTCTGGACGACCTTGATTGCCCAGCTGCCGTTATTTGAAATATTATTCTGCTCGATCCGGGCCGTTGAATTTTCCAGTAAAAATCCGCCAAAACCATTTTCTGAAATGGTTGATCCTTTGACCAGCAGCTGAGACTTGCGCGCGGAGATTCCTGTTTTCTCAGAGGTGCGGATAAGGCTGTCATGTATTTCGGCTGACGTTTCTTCAAGCACGATTCCCCATTTATTTTCCTGCAGAAGGCAATGCTGAAATTTGACATTTGAGCCGGATGCTTTGAATCCGAATTCAGCATTGGATATCGTTGCGTAGGATAAAACATTGTCGGCCCGGCTCTGGTCCAGCAGAATCCCTTTCCAGCCGGATTCACCCATAGCAGCCATGTGAACCGGGTCGTCTGCCGTTCCCAAAATATTCAGTTCACCCTTCACAACGATTCCCATGCGACGGGACCAGACGACGGTGCCGGGATTCATCGTGAGCTTCGCACCGGGCAATACCACAAGTGCATCTTTCACCAGATAGGGACTCCGCGAAGGCTCCAGCACCAGGTCCCCGGAGATGACCGACGGCAGCACGGTCGGTTCACCGATCGTTATCGGACCCAAAATATCCACCCACTGACTCTGGAGCCCTTTTTTTGACCGCAGATAACCAACCAGTCGGCCGTATGGCAGACGATCCTGCGGTTTAATACGGTAGTTGGCAAAATAGACTCCCGGCTCATTTTCTTTCATCGAAAGATTTTCAATCAAAGGCGAAACACTCAAGCTGGCTTCCAGATTTTCATCACCGACCATGACCACTTTCAAATGACTCCCCGGCCGCAGGAGCGTACCGACGCCGTTGTGAACCATCACTTCGATCCGAGGCGGAGATTCAGCGAGCGCCGGCCGGTCGGGAACGGTGGCAATCATCTGCATACAGAGTTTGGAAGCGGCCTGCATGACATCTGCCATTTTATGGCTGATGGCCGTCTTGACAATCGCCGCGGCCAGCCCGGTAATGCTCAAGGGCACTTCTCCTTCTCTTAGGTGCGTTGTATGTTCGAGCTCCCAAATAGTTTGGCCGGATTGACAGCTGACCAGCCGGGCCCTGAGGCTGGCCTCCGTATCGGAATATAACACTGCATATACTTTGCCGAGACTGAGAACCTCACCGAACACGACGGCATCGACACCCAGCATTTGGCCCAGTTTCCGGGCAGAAACAGCGTCGCCGGCCGTGATTTTTTGATAAACATTTTTCTCGGCCAGCTTCTCATCGACGAAAGAGGGTTCCGCATCCAGGTAATTCAGAGAGCTGAAGAAATTGTAAAACATCCGGCGCATAACTGCGGCGGCCTCCGGATTGGAGGTTTGGTTGACAAACGGCAGAATAGCGACTTTGTGCGGCAATTGGCTATTGTCTGCCACTTCGGGTTGCGGTGCCTCTGCCGTCTCCGTCACAGCGCAGGCAGCCAGCATGACGATGATCACAGAACTTAAAAGGTACGCTCCAGAGAAATATTTAAAGTGCATGGCCGCCTCGCCGGAAACTACCAGGGTTTTTCGGCATCTTTTTCACCGCCCGGATCCTCATAAAGAAATTTGATGATACGCGAACTTTCAACGCCGGATTCTTCGAGTAATTTTTTGACCTGCTCGCGGCTCTTTTCCGGTGCGGATGATTTTGCCCCGGTTTGCAAACCGTTCGAATCGGATGCTGTCAACTTAGCGCGGCAGATGTCGATTTTTTGCTGGATGTCCGGTGAATCGGGTGCCATAAAAATATATCGTTCAAAATACGTCAGGGCCTTGCGCCAGTTATTTTTTTTAAAATAATTTTCACCGTATTTGCGATAGAAGGCTTTCATTTGCTCGATGCGCTCCAGGGCAATGGGGTTTTCGGGATCTGAGGCCAGAACGGCCTGATAAACGGAATAGGCGTTGTTATTGACCGGCGTCAGGTAGCGCTTGGCCCTGAAGTGATGATCGGCCTCCTGAAGCAGTTGAGCCACGTTCTGATCCCGGCGTTGTTCCTGCTGTGACGCAAGCCATATACGCCGGATGCCCTGCTGGGCGCGGCCATAGAAGGGGCTGTCTTCTCTCACCGCGGCATACCGGCCAAGAGCGGCCTGGTATTGCGAGGCGGTTTCCAGAGTTCGGGCGATTTCCACCCGGTACATATCCAGGTGCTCCCAGAGTGTGTCCGCTTCTTTGCCGCCGCCATATTCTTTTAGATAGGCAACCAGGTATTGTTCAGCCTCCGGCAGCTTGCCGGCTTCGGCCAGCTCCTGCACAATCGCCAGCGCAGTTTGAGCCAGCAGCTCTCTAGCCCTGCGCCTGCTATCCGGCGGCACTCCTTTAGTGAGCAGACGCTGCAACGTATCTTGGGCCGTCTGATATTTGCCCGCAGCAATTTGTCCGGCAATTGATTCCAGGCTCCGATTAATTTTCCAGGGATAGTAGGCATGCCGGTAAAACAAGAAGCTTCCAACTATCAGTATTAAGCAGGCCGCTGCCAGCCAGAGCGCCCACCCCGGTCCCTTTTGCTGAGTGATGATCTTCTCCTCGATGGGTTTGGCGTCCTCGGGCCGGTCTGATACGAAAGTCAGATAAAAGGAGCCGACGCGAATATGATCCCCCGAATAAAGGCGATTATCGGAAACGGCCGCATCATTGAGTAATAACGGATTGGTTTGGCTCAAGTTTTTGACAAAATACCCGTCTTCACGCTGTTCAATCATGCCGTGTTGTCGCGAAATGGACGGATCCTGCAAAGCGATGTCCGCATCTTCGGACCGCCCGATGATAAGGCAGTCTTTATTCATCGGATAGGCTTTCGTGTCACCGGCATCCGTGGTGAGGACCAGGCGTGGACCCAATACCTGAATCGGCAGGGAGCCAACGGCGATTGTTTTCTCGTCAAAGGCGATTGGATGCGGTGTTACATCAAAGGGTCGGTCTGTTTGAAACTGGAAACTCGTTGTTCCCAGCGTAATTCGATCACCGTCATTGAGAAACTGGCCGGTTGTGGCCGCGCCGTTTATCTGAACGGGATTTTGTCCGAGATTTTCAATGTAGAAACGGTTGCTCTCATACCGAATCCGGGCTTGAACCCTTGAAATATGAGGATCTTGGATGACGATCTCACACTCTTTAGATCTGCCGAGTGCGAATTCTCGCTGACCTGTCTCAAAAACAATATTGGGATCATCCGTGTTGACGATTTTAAAACGCATCGTGGGTGGTACTCCCCCTTGGACCGATCATTCTAAATCAATTCCTTGGCTGCCTGCCGCGTGATTTTCAGCCAGCCGTTCAAATCGCCGGCAGCCGTTGTTTTCTCCGCAGCTTCAACGATTGTGCCGCTTTCAACCTCCACCAATCGCAAATCCAGACGCATCATGTCGCCGAGCACGAAATAACCGCCGAATACCATGAAACGGGCGCCCACGATGCGGCCGATTTTCAAACGAGTGGCCTCATCTGCTAAAGAAGAGCTGCCCAGATTCAGCTCTTCCAGGGCCAGGATGAGACGCTGTCTTTCAACTATCTGATACTTAGTGGTTTCTTTCAGCGTCTCGATCACCTCAGACGCCAACAGCTCGCCCATATCAGCGCCGATCGTTTCGCCCGGATTCAGGTTTTCCAAATCCCAAACAGCAACCGCCGACGGCTGCCGGTCCATGTCGGACACGGGGGTGCATCCGAAAAAAAGCGTAATCAGCAGCAGCGGCAATCCTACAATATGCTTCGACAAAGACAAGGCTTTCTCCAACTATTTTTTTTCTGCTGACTCCTGGATCTTGTCATCGCGGGCTAAGGGCATTTGCTGGCCTAAAATGCTTGCGTAAGAAAGATCCGGCTCGACCTGCACCACCTGTAGTAATGCTACGGTTTCAGGCGCACTATGCAGGATCTTGCCTTTGTACTTGATGGGTTCCTTCTCTTTTAATACTTTAAATTTAGTGCCTTCGCTCACCCCCTGTTTTGATCCCAGATTGATCATAATTCGATCCGAAGATACCTGTACGATGTATCCCCGCAATGGATAAGCCTTCATGACAGCGGTCAATATCTCATGGTACAGCTGATTTAGTTCGCTATCCAGCGACGGATTCGCACCGAACTGGCGGTTGATGATTTTGGGCAGTTGCGAGGTTTCGGTATCGATCAGACGCAAACTCAGAATATTGCCGGCCGGAAGATAGTAGATAGAACCGGTGCCAATGAGTTTAGCAGCCAGCACTTTACCCAGCCTTAAGGCCGTATCAGGGTCGGCCAGGTCTGAGGAGCCGAGATCCAACTCCTCAAGCAGTTTTTCAATCAGGATCCGCTCAACCACCTGAATCCTGCCGGTTGCATTGAGCTGATCGGTCAGTTGCAGCATTAATACGGAGGTCAACCCATCCCGTTCGGGTAATGCGCCTTTTTCCTGCAAATCAACGAAAGTCATGACCATGGGCCGTGATGTCCACGCATCCTCCGGCTCTTTGGATGCGGATTGCTGCTGGCTGCGAAATCGCTCGGCCAGGCGTTTGGCCAGCTCGTCCATGCGCTTTTTTCTCTCAACATCATTCTGAAGCGCCACCATCATTTGAGCTCTTTTCGCCAGGGCCGCGGCAAAAAGATCATCCTTATCGCCTGCCAGCGCCTTGCGGTAACCATCCAGCGCCTTATCCCACTTGCCTTCTTTTTCGTAGGTCTTGGCAGAATTGGCGGTTGCTTCTATATAGTAGGGGTCGATGGCAACCGCCTGGTCATAAAGCTCCCTGGCCTCGGATAAGTTTCCCAGACTGGCTTGCAGACGGCCGAGTTTGTTCAAGGAGGCCGCCTTTTGAAACGGGGCGGCCGATTTCTTGCTTACGGCCTTGCGGTATTCAGCCTGGGCTTCTTTTTTTTGGCCTTTGGCATATAAAATGTCTGCCTTAACGGTATTCACATATCCCCTGTCCGGCGCTGCTTTCTCTACTTTGTCGGCCAGTTCCAAAGCTTCCTGGGTTTGTCCCTTCTGGGCGTACACGGAAACCATACCCTCTTCACCCAGAACTTTTCCCGGACCCGCTTCCTGTGACAGGGCATTGAAGGTCTTTGCGGCGCTATCCAGTTCACCGTCCTTGAGCTCAGCGTATCCTTTGACCATTTTGGCGTCTGCGTTTTGCGGATTCTTTTGGATGACCTTTTCGCTGATTTCCCTGGCAATTGCTGTCTGTTTGCGCTGCAGCTCTTTTTCAGCCAGCTTTACCAGCATAATTTCCGTGGTTTCACCGCCTCCCTGTATGTAATCCAGCACTTTCAGGCCGGGACCTATGATGCAAACGGTCGGCAGCACGAAGCGCGCCTGGTAAAGCTCGCTGATTTTGGAATTGTCGATAAAAACCGGAAAAGAAATTCGGCTCTGGGAGACAAATTCAGACACCTTTTGTTTGGCGGAACGGGTAATTCCCCAGACTTTCAAATCCGCCTTCCGATATCGTCCGGCAAGACTGTCCAACGCCAGCAGGCCTTCCTGACTGGGTCTTGAGGTCACGTCAAAAAAATAAAGAATCGTCATCGGGGCATTTTCCAGCGTCGACAGGTCGTGGCGCTGACCGCCAATATCGTCCAAGGCAAAGACAGGCGCCTGTCCACCGACGGCCATCTGGCCGTAGCCTGTGCTGCTGGCGAGGATAATGATGCCGATAAGCGCTGCCGATAAGGCCGACAGCTTTATTAGGGACCTCATTTTATGTCTCCTTGGGTTAAGGGTTTTAATTTTTATCCTTGGCTATCAATCTTACAAACAAAGGCGTTTCACCTTCCTGATCCAGTTGAAGCTGAGCTTCCCATTCATTGAAATCTTGGCGGCTCAATCGAATTTCATATTTTCCAAGAGGCAGTTTCATCGTCAGGGGCGTTTGACCTTTAAGGACCCCGTCCAAAAAAACATTGGCGCCCGAGGGATCGCTGTCAACTTTTAAAACCGACAAGAGCAGGTTCTCAGGAGGGCTGCCCCTGCCTGACAGAAAATAAAATGCTCCTGCAGCCGCGCCGATCAGAATGATTGCCGCCAGTATTGCAGGAAAAATACGTTTGCGTTTTGCAGGGCGCCTCACCCCCCGCATTGTATCCGACTGCCTTCTCTGAAGACAGCCTTTAAGCGGTTGCGCCATCTCAAGGCCGGTCTGAAACCGCTTTGCAGGATCCTTGTTCAAACTTTTCATGATCAGGTTGGAAAGGTTCCGCGATACGGCCGAGCCGTCCAGCTCCGGCGCCCGGGGAGTCTCCTGCAGAATTGACTGAAAGATTGCAGCAATGTTGTCACCTTTAAAAGGCGGGGTTCCGGTGGTCATCTCATATAGGATGACCCCTAATGAATACAGGTCCGAACGCCCGTCCACGGGATTGCTCATAACCTGCTCGGGCGACATGTAAAGGGGAGTGCCGAGAATTTGTCCGGGTATTGTTTGCTGAGTAAGGGTCGGATCCTCTATATGGGCAATGCCGAAATCGGTGATTTTGGCATTGCCGTTTGGATCAATAATGATATTGGAGGGTTTTATATCCCGGTGCACAATGCCCTTCCGATGGGCAAAGTCAAGTGCTTCAGCGACCTGGACTCCGATATGAACGATTTCATTCAGATTTAATTTCTTTTCCCGCATCAGGTCTTTGAGGGATGTACCCCTCAATATTTCCATGGCAATGAAGATGGTGCCATGATCCTGTCCCGTATCGTACACTGTTGCGATATTGGGGTGAGAAAGCCCTCCCATGGCTTGGGCCTCCTTGAAAAATCGCTGCACCAATTCCTCGCTGGTGACCCGGTCCTGGCGTAAAAGTTTCAACGCAATGTGCCGATTGATTTGGGGATCATGGGCGCGATAAACGACCCCCATCGAACCCTGGCCAATTTCATCAACAACCTGGTACCGACCGTAATTCATATTTTTACGGTCCTTTCACAAATGCAATGATGGTCTCGATCGGGATCAGAAAACCGATGGTTTGGGTGCCCCGGTATCTGCCCTTCACAATTCCGACTAGATTGCCTTGAACATCAAAAACAGGACTGCCGCTGCTGCCCGGGTGAATCTCCATGTTGACCTGCCAGTAGGTCAACTCATTCACCCGCCGCGGAGGTCCGTTGATGATGCCGGGAAAAACCGAGCCGACCAGATCCATCGGGCACCCGACCGAGTACACTCTCTCGCCCATCCCCAACAGGTTGCGACCCTTGGCCAGCGAAACGGCATGCCCAACGCTCGATCCGATGTCTATCAGGGCAAGGTCCTGCTTGACGTCCCTTTTAATGACCTCGCCCGTTGTTTCGCGGCCATCGAAAAGGGTGATCTTAATATCATGAAAAGTCTCAACGTCATGGATTGTACTCAAAATAAGGCCTTGGGTATCCACAATAAAGCCCGAATATTGTGATGTTTTATTATTGAATCTTGTTTTCAGGCAGACCACATTTCCGATCTGCGCCAGGACCACCGGCGGAATAATTTGATTGGAGCTTTGCTTTTGTTCGGCAAGTGCCAGGATATAATTCTCAATATAGGTTGCCATGCGATCAATGGTGGCATTTTTTTGGGATGCGATCGTTGCAGAAACGGCATCAATCTCGGTAATCACAGCCGAATGAGGTTTTAAAACGATTTGCCATTTTTCGGCCGGTCGCGCAATGGTTAACTGAACATCGCCCATGTTAGGCTTGGAACGCTGTATTTGAAACCCGGACCGGGTGAGCCAATCCGACATGACAGCTTCCAGTTCGCTGATGGGAAGAGTATATAAGCGGGAGGAGGATTCGGACCCGGCACATGGCGAATCAATAAAGAAGATCGGACAGATCAATAAACAACTGATCATTATGGATTTTATAGTTTTCATTTTCCATAGCATGGTATTTACCGCTGAGCAGTGCTTCCTGATCATTATTACATCTGGCCGATAATTTCCTGAGATCCATGGTTTTGCGGGGCGCGAGAATACGAATTGCTACATCAACGGGATAAGTGGTGGAAGAATCCTTTTTTCTGAACCCGTTATATCAAATTTCATATGCCAAGTAACATCTGTCTGTCAAGGAATTTCAAACAGAAGCTTTTCACAAGGGCTGTTCATGATGGGTCAGACAAAACCCAATTAAAGAAGATATTTGGGGAGGGATGCAGGAACTGTCCACAGGCAGAGTGGAATCCCGACTCCTAAAAATGGAAACGACTAGGCAACTTGCGGAGGTGTTTGGTTAGCGACATTAATTACACTGAGACCGCTGAAGTCCGGGTTCACGGAAGCCCCCGCGCACATTACTCTCATTGAGATCACTTCAGCAAAATCCGGACTCAGTGGTTTATCCCATCAAGGAGTCTTTTTGATGGCAACTGCTATTTCGATAAAATCATCGCTGGTACCGGTATCGACAAAAGTGAATACATCGCCGTCAGCATTGACTACACCATCCAAGAACTCTTTATCTGGAGTTACTATCCTAATACGTCCATCCGAATTCACCGTATAAGTTGCTTCGAAAGCGTCCGAAAACCCACTCGAGCTTGACAGGACCTCAATTTCCATATTTCCGCCCCCATCAGCGCTGATGCTCATTATGCTTGTTTCCTCATCAAAACCTTCACCCAAGTAGAAGCCAAAACTTACTGCGGTGTAGTCACCGTTAATGGCTGCATTCGATAATCCGGAGCCCGTCTTTATCAACACCGTCATATCGATGTCTTCGCTTCCTCCCCGAAAGTCGGTGTCAACCAATGAGACGAGTTTGCCGTCGCCACTCACGATACCCTCCGAAGAAACCGCTCCGGTCCCGATTCCGACGATGGTTGCGTCTCCGTCCAAACCGACGCTGTAGGCAAATCCACCGCTGGTCAGGTCATCATCTGAAGCGGCCAGAAACTTAAATTCCCCGGTACTGTCACCGTGAAAGGTTACAGTGGAGAGAGTGGTTGATGGAACGGAACTGACACGGACACCGATATACTCACCATTGAGAATTGCATTGGACAATCCAGTCGATTTTTTGATGACCACATCCATTTCGATGGAATCATCCGTCAAATCCGTGTCCGCAACAGCGAGAATATTATCGTTGGCGTTTAGAATTCCATCAAACATTGTTCCGTTGGAAAGCGTCGCGCTCAGACTGCCGTCAAAACTCAAATTATATGTCAATGTGCCGCTCTCCAGGCTATCATCTGAAAAGGCAACATCCTGAAAACTTCCGCCGCCGGTTCCGTCAAAATTTGCATCAGAACGAATTGACCAGAAAAAAAAGCCAGAGTCGTCAAAGCCAAAACCTGTGCTGATAAAATTGCCGTTCAGGCGCCTATTGATCGAAGTAAGCGTAATAAGCCCGGCGTCGGTCGTCTGCCCTGCGACAACTATTAGCGGATCGCTTTGTCCTTCGAATAGAACAACCCCGTCCACATCCTTTGCAATTACCTTAACAACGATGCCCTCTCCCGGCGTAATACCGCTTATAGTCGCCTGGTGCATTTCACAGTCCCAGCTGCCTTCAACAAGGACGGCCCCGTTTTTGTCAATCACCTGGGCTTCAATTTTATCAATTTGATACTCCGCATTTTCGCATTCGAATTGAACCTCCGAATCTGCCGCTGCCCTGAAGCTCACGGCCCGGGCAGCAGCCGGGTTTTCCAGTGCAAGACTGAAGCCGACCGAGCCTTTTCCGAAGGTCGCGGCGGAGTCACCGCCGCCGCCATTGCCGCAGGAATAAAAAAGTGCAATTAAACTGCAAAACGCTAAATTCAAAACCATTAAATTGGCATTTGCCTTACTATTCAGGGGCTTCATCTTAACCTCCCGCTTGTGGACGTTTCGAAAAGCTGAGTTTTTTCCTTATCTTTTGGAGCTGCAATTTACTACCAGCTGATGGATACATTTCCGGTAGTAGTTCCCGGAGTCGGTGCCGGCGACGGGGTCGAAGGTGCAACCCCTTCTCCAGGCCCACCTCCCTGACCAGATGCTACGGCCGCCTGATCGCCTGAGGCCTCATCCACAGCTGCTTCGACACTATCGGCCATTTGCCCCACCGTCATTCCACCCAGGGCAGTTAAACTGGCGACAGTTGCCGCAGGGCATCTCTCTAAATAATATTGGGCCAATTTAAAGTCGGGGTCCTCGTCAGTGGCATTTTTAAAGAAAACCCTGGCATCTTTCCAGTGACCCGCATCCAGGGCATCGAGTCCCTGGCCGAAGTAAAGGACTGCCTGCAGGTTTTTGGTGTGATATGCTTTGATTTGCGCTTCTTCCTCCGGCGTAAAGGTGACCGGCAATACTTTCAATACGTTATAGACGATTTCTTTTTCCAGCACAAAAAACTCTTCCTGCTCCGCAGTGACTGAAAAGGCGCCGACCACATCCTTGGTTGTCGTGGATGCTACGCTGGCCTTGGCT
>Ga0055481_10000049_pt1 | contig 31170 bp, 21 predicted proteins | sample Muzzi_PWC_D2_FD_57936 | JGI IMG/M metagenome (GOLD analysis project Ga0055481, IMG submission 57936) | Wetland microbial communities from San Francisco Bay, California, USA, that impact long-term carbon sequestration - Muzzi_PWC_D2 | ecosystem: Environmental > Aquatic > Marine > Wetlands ... | reverse complement strand
TCAGTGCCAGGACGGTTTTGATCAAACCAGTGACGCCGGCCGCGGCATCGAGATGGCCGATGTTGGTCTTGACGGAACCGATCGCGCAAAAGCCCTTACGGTCCGTATGCAAAGCAAACGCCCGCGTCAGCGCTTCAATCTCGATGGGATCGCCCAGTTCCGTACCCGTGCCATGTGCTTCCACATAGGATATTGTGTCCGGATCGATCTCGGCGTCCGCATGCGCCATCGCCACGACCTCTGCCTGCCCGTCCACGCTCGGAGCGGTAAAACCGACCCGCGCAGAACCGTCGTTGTTGACCGCGGTCCCTTTGATGACGGCCCAAATCGTGTTCCCCTCGGCGATCGCCTCGTCGAGCCTCTTTAACACGACAACGCCCAAACCACGCCCTGCGACGGTACCGCTGGCCCTATGGTCGAACGCGCGACAGTGTCCGTCGGCGGATAAGATCGAACCCGGTTCGTGCACGTAGGAGATTTTTTGCGGGAGCCGAATCGACACACCGCCGGCCAATGCCATGTCGCATTCACCGTGGATCAGCGCCTTACAGGCCTGATGCACCGCCACCAAGGAGGTCGAACAGGCCGTTTGAATGCCGACACTGGGCCCCTTGAGCCCGAGCTTATAGGCGACCCGTGAGGTCAGAAAATCCGGGTCCGACGTAATCTGGGCCTGAAGCACCGGGGCGCCGTTCGACTTCTTTCCGTAACTGCTTGGCGTCACACCGGCGTACACGCCAACCAAGCCGTCAAACCGCGATGCGTCGTAACCGGCCGCCTCCAACGCTTGCCATGCGCATTCCAGGAAGAGCCTTTGTTGCGGATCAATCAAGTCGGCTTCGCGCGGGCTGTAACCGAAGAACCCGGCGTCGAATAGTTCGATGTCATCCAAAACCGCACCCGTCGCGACTCGGTGCGCGTGATCCGATCCATTGCTGCCCTGCCCGGAAGCGACCAGATCTTCTACCGAGAACAACACCACCGACTCGACGCCGCCGCGAAGGTTTTGCCAAAACGCATCGATGTCCGACGCACCCGGAAACCGACCGGCCATGCCCACAATGGCAATGTCGTGGTTTGCTCGGTTAAGATTTGTTCGTTTGGAACGCATGAGCAACGGAAGTGACGTAGCACGGCGATCCTGCAAGAAACTGGCGAGCGCGCGAATACTCGGATAACGGAACAAGTCCATGATCGTGAATTCACAGTCTAGCTTCTCGTGCAGACGATCATGGACTTTCGCCAGCAGCAAGGAATGGCCACCCAGATCAAAAAAATTGTGCTGTACATCCACCTCGTCGAGACCGAGCACGTCTCGCCAGACCGCGGCAATCGACTTTTCAATCTCCGTTTGTGGAACCTGATTCCGCTCTATTCGCCGGGGCTCCGAAGGTAACACCAATGATCTTCGATCGATCTTTCCGTTGGGATTCAACGGCATTCTATCGAGCGGCACGATGTACGACGGCACCATGTATTCCGGGAGATATTTGCGCAAATGGTCGCGAAGCTCATCAGATTGTAGACGAGCGCCTTCTCGAACCACGACGAACGCGGCCAATCGCTTGTCGCCGGAGTCAGCCTCGCGCACGACCACGGCGGCCCGCGCCACATCGGCGTGTTGCACCAGGACGGCCTCGATCTCACCGACCTCAATCCGGAAACCGCGAATCTTGACCTGGCCGTCCATTCGTCCGAGAAACTCGAGACAACCATCTTCCAGGTAACGAACCGTATCGCCGGTTCGATAGAGCCGTTCTTCGGGCGCAAAGGGGTTGACCACAAAAGTTTGCGCGGTCAACGCATCACGGTTGAGGTAGCCGCGCGCAAGACCGTCGCCGCCCACGTACAATTCACCGGACAACCCCTTCGGAACGAGTTGGAGATTGCGATCCAACACGTAGACCTGCGTGTTGCCGATCGGGCGGCCGATGGGTATCGACGACACAGACTCATCGAGACTCGCCGGAATACGATAGCAGCACGTGAAAGTAGTGTTTTCCGTAGGACCGTAACCGTTGATGATCTGCGTCCCCTCGAGTGCGCGCAGCGCCAGACGTACGTGAGGCACCGATAGTGCCTCACCGCCAATGAGCAGTTGCTTGACGCCGCGAAGCACATTCGGCGCCTCGTCGATCACCTGATTGAACAGGGACCCGGTCAACCACAGTGTCGTCACATGGTGCGCCGAAAGCACACGCTCCAGATCCAGTGGCGTGGGAAACTCCGCCGGATAGAGAACCAGCTTGCCGCCATGGAGTAGCGCACTCCAGATCTCGAAGGTCGACGCGTCAAACGAGAATGGAGCCAGTTGCAGAACGACCTGCTCGGCATTCAACTCGACGTAGTCCACGCCAAACAAGAGTCGCATGACACCACAGTGACGCACCTCGACGCCTTTGGGCGTGCCGGCCGAACCGGACGTGTACATCACATACGCCACCTCATCCGGTGCCATTGGCAACTCGAGGTTCTCGCGGCTTGCGTTCGAAATCTCCGGCCCATCGCGATCGAGACAGATCAGGCTGGGAGGATCGAAGTCCGCCGCCCCATCGGCTGACCGCAGAAGCTGGGGCAACATATCGAGCATCTGGCCGCTGGTAATCAGCACCGTGGGGCGCGTGTCCTGGAGCATAAAGGCAAGACGCGCTTCCGGATACTCCGGATCCAACGGCACGTAGGCACCTCCAGCCTTCAGAGCCGCCAGTACACTGACGAGCATATCCAGCGATCGCTTTAAACATATGGCGACTCTACACCCCGAACCCACGCCCCGTTCCTGCATGTAACGCGCCAGCTGATTTGCGCGGGCGTTCAGCTCCCGATACGTCAGCGATTGGTCCAAGTGGATAGCGGCGACCGAATGGGGAGTCAGTTTGGCTTGCGTTTCAAACTGCTCGTGAACACACCGATCTCTCGGATAGGACGTGCGAGTGCCGTTCCATGCTCTGATCTCGTCTAATTCCACGGATGTCAGAATGGGTAGCTCCGCAAGCGGCCGCCGGGGATTCGCTGCAATCGCGTCCAGGATGACTTGGAACTGATTGGACATCCGCTCGATTGTCGCTGCGCCTAGCAAATCGGCGTTGTAATCCAGGGTGAAGTAGAGAGGCCCGTGCGCATCCACCTGCATCGTCAGATCGTATTGGCCGTCCTGCTGCGGCAACGGATAGGGTTCCAACACTAGCGGCCCCAGACTAACGCGCCCCGACGGCCGACGTACCATGAACGCGGTGGCTTCCTCCAAACCGGACTTGTGCGATCTCTGGAGTACGAACCTGGACTGAAACACCGGCGATCGACCGGCATCGCGCGGGGGATTCAGTTGATCCACCAGCAATGCAAAGGGATAGCCTTGATGCTCGTCAGCCGATACGACAGCTTCATGGACCTGACGAAGATAGGACAGGAAGCCCAAGGTACCCATGGGGCGCGATCGGATGGGTACCGGATTCACGAAGTACCCCACCAGGTCCTCGAACTCGGCCCGCTGGCGTCCCGACATGGGCGCACCGACAATGAGGTCCTCCTGGCCTGTGTACCGGTAGAGCAAAACCTTGAAGGCCGCCAATAGCAAACTGAAGAGGCTTGTTCCCGTGGAGGTCGCCAACGCTCGGAGTTTGTCCGTCAATTTACCGCCAAGCTCAAAGGAGTAGGCCGCTTCCTCGAAGGATTCAAGACTCTGACGGGACCCGTCGAACGGTAGGTTGAGGATAGGCAGCGGTCCGGACAGCTGCGTTTTCCAGTATGTCAGATGTTCTTCGCCCTTCGGTCCGGACACCATTTCTTGCTGCCAATTCACAAAGTCCCTGTACTCGTGCGCCAGGGTCGGCAACCCATGTGAGCGTCCTGATGATTCCGCTCCGTAGACCTCCCGAAGTTCATCAAGCAGGATCCAAAGGGACCAGCCGTCAAATGCGATGTGGTGTATCACGAATAGAAGAACGTGTCGGTCCGGGGCTTGCGTAAACAATCGCACGCGGCAAACCGGACCGCGCTCCAGGTCAAACGGGCATCGCGTTTCCACGATGGCTTGCTCGCGAAGCTCGGCGCTTGTCCAGCCCGAGGCATCGATCCGCTCAAAATCAATGTCCACGTCCTGAACCACTTTTTGGCGGACGCGGTCATCCACCTGTTGATAGGTTGTTCGTAAGGCCGCGTGGCGGTCGGCGAGTACCTGGAACGCGCGATGGAGGGCGGCCGCGTCAACGCGGGTCATCACGCGCGCCGCAAAGGTCACATTGTACGACCAAGGTCGTGACGCGATTTTTTGGAGCACCCAAAGGGAGCGCTGGCCCGCCGATACGGGAAGGGGCAAAGCCTCCTCGGCACGCCGTTCGCGCAGCAACCGCGCCAGGAGTTCGCGCTTCCGCTGGGAAGACATACTCCGCCAATCGTTGGCGGACTCATCGCGCCGCTTCTTTTCACCGCCCCGCTTCATTTCGTACACACTCCCCGATCAAGCTCGTGGTGCATATCATGCCTCTCAGGGAAGCAACTCCTCAAGCATGTCGTCGACATCGCCGTCTGAAAGCCTGCTAATCAAATCCTGCCGTTCCGCATCAACTCCGAATTCCCGCTCTTTCGCCGTTTCCGTGGTGCCCGCACCCGCCGCTTGCAGCAATACCGCAAGCCCCGCCACCGTCGGCGTCTCGAACAGTTGCTTGAGCGTCAACGACACGTTAGTGATCTCTCGCACGCGGTTGAGAAACCGCGTGGCCATCAGAGAGTCTCCGCCCATATGGAAAAGATTATCGTGCACGCCCAGACGCGGTACGCCAACCAGTTCGCGAAGGATCGAAGCGAGCCTGCGCTCCAATTCGGTCCGCGGCGCCACATACGAACCGGAAGCCCCACTCACGGAGCCCACCTGCAAGCGTTCGCTGCCAAAATCGATTTCGCCGGACGCCGTACGCGGGATCTCATCAACAATTCGAATTTGCGCAGTGCTACCAACATTGAATGCGTCCGGCAGTTGCCACGATTCCGGCGAACCGGGAAGAGGACCGGGATTCTTCGATTGGCAGAAACACGTCAACGCCTCTAACCCGAAAGGCGGCAAGTCCGTATATCGCCGCACATTCGGATGGCAGCTTTCAAGACCGATGAGCGCCTGTCGCTTGCCGCGGCTGAGCGCGACGAGCAGAGAGTTCAACGCCTGCCGACCGCTCATGGCTACATATCCGCGCGATTCACCCACGTCAGTCAGTTGACTCTGCACGCTCATGCCAACGCCGTCCCACGTGCTCCAGCCAAAGCAGTAGTGTCGTATCCCGTCCCGTCCATCTTGCGCCGCAGCAAAATGGTCCAGAAAGGCATTGGCCGCGGCGTAGCCGGCCATGGTGGCCCAGCCGAACGTACTGGCTAGCGACGAGAAACTGATCATCAATCCGCCGCCCTGCGCTTGCAGGACTTTGTGCAAAGCCATTGCCCCCAGCGCCTTGGCCGCCATCGCATCGGCGAGGCCCTCCCGCGTGGTATCGATGACAAGTTCTTCCCGCAGGACGCCGGCCAGGTGTATGATGCCGTCTACACGACATCCCCATTTCGTAGTGGCGCGATCCACGGCTGCTTGTACCTGGGCTGCATCGCGAACGTCTGCGGCCTCATAGAGAACCTCTCCAGGAAGGCTCGCCAGCATACGCAACGCCTCGGCCGCTTGTCGCGAATCCGCGCTCGTGCCCCGCCCCGTCATCGGCGACCGTCCCATCAGCAACAAACGAGCCTCAAACATCGTGAGCAGTAGTCTGGCTACCTCCACACCGACTCCACCGAGCCCTCCGGTTATCACGTAGGTGCCGCCCTGACGGAACGGAATCGGTTCCACGGCCACACGAGTGGGGTCCCATTTCGCGAGGCGCTTCACAAACCTCTGACCGTCGTGATAGGCCACCTCTCGCTCGATTTCGATGACATCAAGCTCATCGAGTATGGTGGAAACCAAGGCCGACCTATCGGTCGATTGCAGATCGACATGACGGCCCGTCAGCCAGGGAAATTCCTGGAAGGCGCATTTGATGAGCCCGAGGATCGGAGCGTGCTCAAAGCGAATGCCCCCTGCGTCAGCCACCGCTTGGAGATCTGTGGAACAAACCAGCAACTCGATATTCGCGTCAGCATGATGGGTAGCTGCCAGCGATTGAATGAGCAAAAGCACACTAAAAACGCCACGAGTCTGCAGGCCCATCAGCGCTTCCGCACTAACCGGAGCATTTTCATCGGCAACCATTGTCCAGCAGTGAACGACCTGATCCACCAGGAACCCATCGGCCGTGAGCGACGCGCACAACTTCCCGTAGTCCTCTGGTGCGGCCGGGTCGATGCGATAGCGATGCCCATCGACTCTCTCATACCCCTCACCGGCCTCAACCGACACGATTGACCGCTGGCGCGCCAACTCGGAGGCAACTTGCCCACTCACCTCTCCGGCATCAACAAAAAATAGAACAGTGCCTTCCGATGACGGTAGACGGCGACGCGGCTCTTTGCGCTGCCAGGTTCGTTCACAGAACCAGTCGGGCAGCGTGTTTGTGTTCCCAAGTGCTACATCCGACCCCCGAACGGCATCGTCAAACTGGCCCGCCTCGAAGCGCTTCTTCAGCACATTGCGCTGAATCTTACCGATAGCGGTCTTCGGGACTTCCTCAGACTTCACAGGAATGACGAAGGTAGGCGCAACACCCACCCCGGTCACCACCCGGCCGCGAATCAAGGGCAGTAGTTCGCCCAGATGGTCGGCCGCACCGTTCGACGGGCTGAAGAAAACCGCCAGCGAGTCCGTATCCGACCCCGACGGTCGTACCGCGCAAGCAGCGGAAAACGACACCTGCACACCCTCGACGGCATCGACAACGGCCTCGATCTCCGAGGCTGTGTAGTTAATGCCGTTGATGATGATCTCGTCTTTCTCACGCCCGGTGATGGTCAGGCGGCCGTCTTTGATCAAACCCAAATCGCCGGTAACAAACCACCCGTCCTCGGTAAAAACGTCTTGGTTGAGGCCCGGATTCTTGAAGTAGCCCGATGTGACGCACACACCGGTTATCTGCAGACTTCCAATCTCACCCTCGGGCAGTACGTCGTTGCGCGAACCGACGATACGTAGGTCAATCCCGGGCACCGGGGCGCCGACTTCGACGTACCGATCACGATCGTCGGTGCTGTCAAGTGAAAACGAATCGGAGTAGGTCACAGCGGAACACGTCTCGGACATACCCCATGCAGGATACATGGCGGTGGCCGGCAGACCGTGCGGTGCCAGAAGCTCCAGGAAACGCCGCGCGGTCCTGGCCACGATGGCCTCACCGGCGTTCAGGATGAACCGCATGCGCGAGAGGTCCCACGAACCCGAGGCAATCTTCGCCGCATGCTCGTTGACCAGCGCAAACGCGAAGTTAGGCGCCCACGTATTGGTCGCGCCGGTACGATCAATCCAATCAAGCCACGCAAGCGGATTCTGCAGGATCGCTGCCGTCGGCGCGTGGACTTGCCGGCAACAGGCGACCACGTCGCGCAAGTTGAACATGACAATGCCGCCCACGTGATCCAGAGGCATCCAGTTGAAGGACACGTCGTCTACGGTGAATTGATTCAACTGCGCGGTCGCCAGCGAACGGTTCAACAGCGCACGGTGGCTCTGCATGACCGCCTTGGGTAGACCGGTGCTTCCCGACGTCAGGAGAAGGATGGCAACATCGTCCGGGTCCGGCAAGTAATCGCGGACAGAACCTGCGCCATGCCGGATGTCCCCGACCGGCAGGACGAGAAAACCCGTGAGGCCCGCCTCGTCCGCCAGGCGCCGCAAGACAGGCGCTAGCTTGCTGTCGGTAAGCACCATGGGTTTGTCGAGCATGGACCATGCGTTGTGGAGTCTTTGAACGGTCGCGTTGCCCAACTCGTAATTCGATGCAATCGAAATGGGAACCGGAACGTAGCCACCGAGCGAACAGGCCCAGAACGCCTCGACAAAGTCTTGGTTTCGTTCCAGTTGCAACAGCAGACGATCGCCGGGCCGCAACCCGAGATCGAAGAGGCCGCTGGCTATGCGATTCGCCGCGTCGAGCAAGTCCGGATAAGATTGTGTGACGCTCGAGCCGTCCGGCTGCACATACTCTATCCCGAGATCCGGCGATCGCTCGGCTGCGCGTCTCAAAGCGCCCCCCAGGGTCGCCGGATCGTCGGCTCGCCTATGAAGCGCCGGACCTGTTGACACGGACAACTCTGAGATCCCGGCGGTCGGCGATGCCGTCGGCGTGGCGGGCGGGTCTTCACGCTTCGACGCCATGGTCTGGCGGTGATTCTCAGTCGAAACCGGCAGGAGATCATCGATATGGTAAAGTGTTCCCTTGGTACGCTGAGGGCTCACCACCGGCACCATTTTCTCGACACTGGGAATCTTCAACACAGCTTCTCGCCATCGTTGCACAAGCTCGTCGTTGATGACCGGAATGTGACAAAGGCTGGCCTCGTCAAGGCATCCGCGCGCCGCCAGGGGCAAATTGGACACCGGCACGACCGCATACGGCATTTGCGTGCTGGGGAGATTCGAACCGAGACGGGACGCTACTTGCGCCACCGAAGGCATGCGCGCGGGCACCACGTATGCAACGTACCGCGGGGGCGATCCATCCGCATCCCGAAGTAGCAGCGCGTAGTCGTAAATGGACGCATCCTTCTGAAGCGCCTCCTCGATCTTGCGCGTATCAAACACAGCAGCACCTTAGATAGAAACTCGCCCTGCAACCTCGCCCTAGGACGGCTCGACTCGTCGCGGTTGGGCACTGGTAACGCGATGGGGGCCCTGGTTAACCATTGATCGGCATGAAGGCATACCGTCCCTACGGACATTCTGGAATCGTCCATCACCTATAAACATCGGCGGCTCCGAGGCAGCCGATTCACCCGGCCCGTTGCCCGCTTTTGTGAAGCGCGCTAAGAGGTCTATTATAGCTGCATGCAGCGGCGCTCGCAAGCCATGGTCGCGACGCCCGGGAAGTTATCGGACAAGCGTTGCCAGTGGCTCACTTGTCTCCCGAAGACCTGATAGGACTTTTGCATGAATACGACGACTGGTGGGAGGCACGTCGCGCGAGCCCCCACTCGTCTCGGTCCGTCCGGCGTCCGTGAACGCCACCGGCCGCACCAGTCCCGCTATTTCAGGACAATTCCCAAATCCTCCAACTCTTGCATTCTCCGTCCAGTAATCATGAGGTAGTTCATGAAACTGTACGTCGGATCGCCCTCGATGGTCGGTTTCTCAACAAGTCCGGTGCCCGAGATCCAGAAGTACCGGTACGCCAGAGGATCCAACAAGTTATGCAACTCCGATTCCGTCTCCCCCTTTAGGACTTCGCAAATCATGACAGGCAAGTCTCGTGAAAGCGTCTGTGACGCGCCGGCGAGCACGAGATGTTCGGTAGCCTCCGTATCAATCTTGAGAAAATCGACGCGCGGAATACCGTGCCTCTTTACAAAAGAATCCAGTGTGGTGGCCGGTGCGACAATCGTCGCGCCGGTCTGTCGCCAATCCGGCCGGGTGGACGCATCTGTGGGAAGGGTCGTTTGCGGCGGAGGGATGAATAGCTCTACCTTACCGTCGAAATTGGTCACCGCGCTGCTGTCGACGTGAATGTTCGTCAGTCCGTTTAGCTCGATCGCCCGGTGCAGATATTGGGAGATCATCGGTACAGGTTCAAATGCGTAGACCCTCCGGGTGGGGTCTTCGATCGCAGCCATCAAAGAGTAGATGCCGGTGTGCGCGCCGATGTCCAGCACGGTCCCGGCCGCAGGCACCAGTTTCAGGAACAACTGCAATGTCTCGCCTTCGTAGCCTTGCCAACCGCCCCAGTACAACCGTGTAGCGATCAGGTCTTTGCCATCCGAACTCAAGGAGAGCTTATTGCCGCTCGGCAACGCAATATGGAATGAACCGACCACGGGGATCCGACGGGCAAGACGCCCTGGCATGATGCCGACAGCCAAACACACCTTGAGGCATCCACGTATTATCAAATTCAAGAATGATATGCAAAAGAGCCGGCGAACCAGGCGTTTGACACCTCGCAAGAATGAATGGGCCATGCGAAAACGCTCGTGGCAGATCCTCGATCAGCCTATACGCCGATCAAGGAGGCGGTCAGGAATCCGATTAGCACAATGGCCAAGAACGATAACACGAACAACACTGTAAGTTCGAAGCAGACCTCCAGGCTTCTGAGCCGCAGGCGACGATGTGAGCGGCGGACTTCGTCCGGAGTCATCCACTGCATTTCATATAGCACCTTGCCATCCCGCTGGGCGATTTGTTGAAGGTCGCCCACCATGGCCCGGCGACGCCGCAGGAGTCGCTGAAGTAACTCCGGCGAGAGATCACGATCACGACATGTCAGGCTCATCCCATCCTCCCGGCTCCGCCATCTCTAAATATGAATGGCCTTGTTCAATACGACAAAGACCATCAACATCGTCATGATCGCGACGAACATACCCAGCAACAGCCCACCCGCCATCTCCATCAGAACTCGGATCCGACGTATCAGCACCTTGCGCGCGTCGGGAATCCGACCCTCCTTCACCAGCAGCGCCTCAAACTCCTCGACCGCGCGGAGCCGCTGCTCGAGATCAAATCGCGCAATGAACGGGTCCTTATGCTCCATGGAAGCTACCCACGACTAAAGCCCGTCTCGCTTGGCATCCCGTGCCCCGTTGTTGAACCAATCCTGCGCGAGCGACATCGACCACTCCTGCAATTCGAGATGGCGAAGCTTGCGCAAGTGCCTGCGTTGCTCCATATAGTCCAGCAGCAGGGCATAGGCCAGCCCGACGATCAACCCTCCGACCGCGGCGATGGCGATATTCAGTCTTGTAATGGGAAAGGATGGACTCCCGGCAGGCGTGGCGGCCTCCAGTACGATTGCGCTCGGACTCAAACGCAATAGCTGCGCCTCGAAAGCATTGCGCTGCGCATGCAAACCTTGAATCTGCGTTTGCAATTCGGCGAGCTGCCGGTTGAATCGGTCCAACTCCGTGGCGACGTTCGGCATGGAGTCGATCTCGTCCCGAATGCGTCCGAGCACCAGATCATACGCCTTGATGCGGGCCTCCACAGAATTTTGATCGACATACAGCTCCGTCTGGCGCCGGCGAAGGAACTCGAACAACGTTCCGGGCAACTTGGATCGGCTGTCGACGATACGCGCGATTTCGTGTTCCAGCCCGCGCTTGGCCTCGTCATAGCGACGCTGTGCGACGATCGTGGTCGGGTGATCCGGCCGATAGTCCTCGCGAAGCCCGGCGAGTTCGACCTCCAATCCCACCAAAGACTCGCGCAGCTTGTTCGCCGTCGTACTGTCAAACAGGATTTCACCCGACTTGTAAGCCTGGTCCTCCTCAGCGAGCTGCTTCTCCAACGTCACGATTTCCTCATTGACCCCTGCCAAGTGAACCACGGAATTCTCGCGGGCCTCTTCGTACCCCAAGCGCTGCTCTTCCAGTTTTCCCAGACGGGTGGCGATTGACCCGATGTTGACCTGCTCTTGGTAGGTTTTGCGTGCGTCCTCGACCTCATCGCGCTGTTGTGCCAGCACCTCGACCTTCGCCCCGATATTCTCGAGGGACTGTGACAACTGACTGGTAATGATGTTCTGGTTGAATTCGTCGAAATAGGCTACGAAGCCATTGGCCACATCGGCCGCCAACTGCGGGTCCGTGTCGCGAACGTAGACGCGCACGATGCCCTGACCGTTGACCATGAAATCCACATCGGTCTCGAGCTCACGCAGCGGCTTTTCCGGAAACCGTTTGAATATCGCGTTTCGACATTCTTGGCCCTTGAGGACCGTGATATACGTTTTGGCGTGATCGGCCTCGCCGCTGGGCATGCGCGTACGACCTTGCTCCGGTCCCGGCGTAGGTCCGGCCACGTTCTCCGGAACGTAGAATTCCGCCTTCGATTCGTACCGTGGCGTGATGCCCTCGCTGACCAGCCCGCTGCACACTGCGGCGCAGACCACGATAAGAAGTATGATCCACTTCCGGCGATAGATGGCTACCCAATAATCGCCGAGCGTGTACGGTATCGTGGCGGCCGCTTGAGGATGTCCCGTGTTTTCGGTCATCGACTACTCCGAACGCGATTACGCATACGCCCCCATTGGCAGGCTCGCCGTGCGGGACACCCTGCCGCAGATGATAGTAGAGCCCTTTGTATTATCGGCCACACACGAACCTCCATTTGCTCAAGTTCTCATCGCGCCGCCCGTATAGGCTTACGCCGCTGACTACGATTCCGAAAAAGACCCAACAGGACGGCTCGCTATAAAACGGAGCCATCTGAGCATACAGGCTGAGCGCGATAATACCAAGCAGGATACCCTTGAGCCGCACCGTGTCGTCCGGACAGGTCGCACGACGAATGGCCATCACGCACGACCCAAGAAGGCAGGCGAGCATGACGATGTAAAGGATGCCGCTTATCACACCGGTTTCCGACATCACCTGCATGAAGACGTTATGGATTTCGACAGACTGTACCCGCAGAATGTTACCGTAGCCCACGCCGAAAACCGGAAACCGCGAGATGGTCACGAGGCCCTCCTGGATGTAGCCGATTCGGTCCCGCGCCTGGTCGGCCCCAAATTCGATGAAGAAATCCGTAAATAGCCATGTCAAGAAGCCGGACACATAGGCCAGCAGCAGTGCGGTCGCCAGCAGAAGAACCAGGTGAAGCACCATGGTCGGACGCCGCATGAAGATCGCAATCGCGATGATGATCGTACCGGTCAGCACGGCCCCAATCGACACCGTACAACAGACGCCGCCAAACAGCAGCATGACGAACGCAATTCGCTTCTTGCTGCGCATGTTCCCGAAAAGCGTGATCCCCAGCGCCATGAGCAGGAGATTGCCCAACGACTGGGTAACCGGCATGAATGCCGTGGCGCGCAGGAGCGGCCCCACCGGCGTGTCCTTGACCGCCAACAACGACACCCGTTCCATCGTAAGACGAAGGCCCGTGCCCACGAACAGAAGCTCAGACAGAATGGCGATGACCGCCGACACGCCCGCGACCCATAGAAAAGTCCGCAGGGCGAGTTGATGCAGGGGCCTGGTGACCAGCAGGTTGGTGACCAGGAACAACATGACCAATCGGGCGAACAACGATTGCAGACGGAAAATCGTCGTGGTTTGCCCGTTGACGATCGACGCGAATCCTGTGGCCGCCAAGCACAACATGACGACCATCAACAGTTTTGGCGTATGGACCGTCCGATGCTCGACCAGCGCCATCGAGCACCAGAGCAACACGACAACGACAAGGGCCAAGTCGGAGGGATCCAGGGGCCCGGCGGCGATGCCTGTGAGGCCTAACGAGACGATCACGAACACCACGGCAAGTCGATCGCGATTGGCGAACATCCATGAGCCCGCGCTGAGAAACACCATGGTGCCCACCAGCACAACGACGGCGCTCGCGGTCCATAACCACGCGGTGCGCAAACTACTACCAGTCAGAGCACTCCACAGAGGATGATGCGGGCTCCAGACGGGATCGTAACCGGCGAGAACGCCCAATCCGATCCCCAAACCCAACGCCAGGACGAGCGCGACGACCCCACCATACTTGCTCCCCGCATAAGGCGGTGGCGCATTCCAAGCTGACGAGTTTACGTACATGACAAGTGGATCTTGCAAGGCGCCCTATGTCCCGACGTCTTCAGGTTCGCCATGACCCTTGGCGTGAAAATGGAACGATCGAACGGAACGGCATGGTCGCTCTCGGTTCATGGATTGGATTTCAGGCTTTCCGGGCGACTACGCTTAACTGATACTCCATACCGAACAAACGCTCGAGCCAAGACAAGGTCCAGACGACCCCTTTTTCCACACGCGACCCCCGCGCCTTTACGATCGGAATCGGCGATTTCCGAACCTGGATCGTATCAAAACCGGCAAGGGTGAGCAATTCGCGCAGGTTGCGCTCGCAGAAGTAGAACAGGTGGTAGACGTGATAGAGTTTTTGGGCAGGGTATCGGACCTTGCCCAGGCTGCCCTTGTAGCACAAACCCGCCAGCACCTTCATCAGACTCGCCTCGTTCGGCGTGTTCAGGAACAGGTAGCCGTCTGGGCGAAGGACACGATGCGCCTCTCGCAGCTCCGTTACCGGATCGGGGACGTGCTCAATCATGTCCCACATCGTCACCAGATCGAAACTGTCGGCCGCAAAGGACCGGTCTCCTAGCGTTCCCGATTGGACCTCCAAGGCGAATCGCTCGCGTGCATGTCCGGCGGCGAATTCTGATAGATCGATACCGGCCACATCCCATCCCTCCGCACGCGCGGCGGCCAGGAAGACGCCTATTCCACACCCGACATCAAGGAGACGTCCGCCGTCCGGCAGGAAACGCCGGAAACCGTCCAACGCCTCTGAAAACTCCGCGAGATTCCCGTGGCCGTCCGCCGCCTCGTCTTGCAGGTAGTATGCGCCGCGCGACTTGTAGTATTCCTCGGAATAGAGGTGCGTCTGGTCCGCATCCGCTTCGGAATCGTGCCGAAAAGTCAAGGCGCAACACCGACATCGCACGATTCTCAGCGAATCGAGGGCGAAGCGTTCGCGCACGCTATCAGAGCTACCACACAATATGCAATCACCTGCCGCCATGGGTTCCTTTGGCCCGCCCTCCTCTCGTTTGCCGGACCAGACTCTCGAATAACTCATCATACCGGTGGACCATTTCCTCCACAGTGAACATCGCTTGCACCCGCCGCCGTCCGGCGTGTCCCATCTGTTGTCGCAATTCTGGATCGGCGAGCAGCGTGCAGATCGCGTTTGCCAGCCCGTCTGGATCGCGCGGCTCTACGAGAATACCTGTCTCTCCATCCTTGACGACCTCCGGAATGCCCTCCACGTGCGTGGCCACAATCGGTCGCTCCATCGCCATGGCCTCCGCAAAGGCAATGCCGAATGACTCCCAGAGGGACGGCATACAAAACAGATCGATGCAACCGAGGACCCTCGACACGTCGCTCTGCCACCCCACGAAGTGCACGAGCTTGTCGATCCCGAGTTCACGACACTGCGACTCCAGATCCGCACGTAGCGGGCCGTCACCCGCGATCAAATACTCCACGTTCGCAAACCGCTCGTTCACCTTCGCGGCAGCCTCGAACAGATAGCGAAGCCCCTTTTGCGGCTCCAGCCGCGCGAGCGTACCGATCACTAGACTGTTTTGCTTCAACCCAAACGCGTCACGAAGGGGCAGCGGGTCCGGCCGTGGCGTTTCATTCACGATGATGCCGTTGTAAATCACCTCCACCTTGTCATCCCGCATCATCCCATGGTCGACACCGAACCGCTTCATAGCACCCGAGACGGCTACATATCGAGTCGTCAATGGATCCAGAGCGCGTTCGATCGTTCGATAAAAAATCTGTTTGAAACGGGATTGCTGAGTGTGGGACGCGTGCAACTGGATGACGAAAATGCGAACAGGGACGCCGGCGAGCCAGCCGGCCACACGACCGATAAAACCGGCAATCGCACATTCGATACAGATAACATCGAATTCGTTCCGGCGGAGGTACGAGGTTAGCTGATACAAGCCTCGCAGATTCGTCAGAGGACTGATTCTCCTTGAAAAGCTGAAACGCTCGACTGGCACATCCAGGCTGTCAATCTGTTCATCAAGAGGATAACCCGGCCCGAAGCCGACCGTGACGTCAAACCGCGCCTTCGGCAGGTATTTGGCCAGATAGTACGCGTGCAGACCGACACCGCCTGCCGTACTGGTCAGCAACAAGAGCACCCTTGTTCGCCCGTGCGATTCGCTCATATCTTATCTTCACGACGCCGCCCGCGTACGACTCGAAATACGCATCGTGTATCACAGCTAGTCCCCATCATAGGCCTCAGGTTTCGTCAACTCTGTCCGCCTTGGCGTCGCCAAAGTGGGCATCCAACTGGGCAGCCACGGCATCGACAACCTGTGCCGGCGTGATCCGCCTCAGGCACTCCCATTTTGTCGGATTTTGGCACGCCTGCCACCCCAACAAAAAAGCACACGGACTGCACGGCAGGTCGACACGTACGACGCGTCCGCAGGGTGGGATCGCGACGACTTCCGGAGCCGTAGGACCGAGAATCACCACAGTCTTCTTTTCGAGCGCGTGCGCGACGTGCAAGGGACCGGTGTCGTTCATGATACAGACCGCGCTGGCCTCAATCACCGCGGCAAGCTGACGGAGATTCAGAAGCCCGAAAGTGTCCACCACCTCGGCTGTCGTCGCCCTCCTGATCGTCTCGATCACGATGCGTTCCGACTCGACACCGGTCATGACGATGGGATACGGCCAGCGTTCCCTCATCAGCATAATGAGCTGCGCAAACGCTTCCGGCGGCCACTGGCGAGACACTTTCAGGAATTGACTTCCTGCATGAATGAGAATGAACGGCGCCCCCGGGTCAATTCCGCGATCGCGAAGAAATCGACCGGCCCACTCCCGTTCCTCCAGGCTTGTATATACGTGCGGTGAGTATTTCTCGGCGGACGCACCTGCCAGCGCCACCAACCGATTGAACTGATCGATCCACGAACCTTGCTCGTCTAACGGCACACCGACAGCGCGGCGTGACAGGCCGTGACCAAAATCGAAACTCAACCACTGCCGAATACGCAACCGTCGAAACCAAAGGGCACCGATATGCGTCCAAGCCCGATCGACTTCCAGGAGCACACCCAAATCCCAATCCGTCTGCCGCAGACTTGCCAGCACCGACCAATGGTCACGGAGTCGATAGATCCGCCCCACCTGGTGGTGGTGCGCGATGTCGGGATTCTCGCGTAGGATTGATCCGGCACGACCGGCCGCCACCACGGTAATCGCGGCGGCGGGATAACGCACCCTTAGCGCATGAATGGCCGGCGTCGCCCTGACAAGATCGCCCAACCTATCCATTGACCAGATAAGCAGATTCCGGACCCCTTCTGGATTGTCGAAATCGGTTGGATGTTGACGACCGCCTGCGGAGAGCAGGTCGGACAGCCGGGCGAGTCGATCTGCCGCCGCCAACGCGAGTCTTGCCGCAATTCGATTCACTTCCTCGCTCCGCCTAGCTCCCGGCCGCGCTCTGTGGAATGGTGTCAAGTAGCCGCTGGCCCCACGGTTCCAGTACCTGTCCGGCCACTACTTCGGCGTCGCGCCAGGGTGTCAAACCGAGAATCCGGCGGACCCGCTTTCCCAACGAATGAAACAGCGCGATCGGCATTCCCTGAAGGGTCGGGTGGCCGAACGCTACGGCGTTTGACACGCGCCCCACGAGCGTGCGAAGCGCGACGCCCTCCAGCGGCTCTCCGAGGGCCGCAGTGTATTGCCGCGCCGCCCAGGCATAGGGGGAAAGCTCGCAGGACACAATGTGGTAATAGTCCTTCATGCGATGCGTCGAAGGTCTCGGCCGAATGCACCATGGCTTGGGATCGATTCCATGGATAAGTGGCGGAAGCCCTCGCCAGAGATTCGGCAGTCGTTCATGCAGGGCATAGCCTCCGGGTCCGATACACTGCAACATGTCGCGACCTCTTCGAAGGTAGGCTACGGGAATATGGTCAAAGTCCCTGGCGCCAAGGAGTGCGGTCAGGACATCCTGATCGCCCTGCAGGTGGATGGGGCGTTCGTGCATCGGCTCCTGCCGCTGTGCTTCGGTGTAATCCGGTGCCTGCAGCAGGCGTCTCCACGCATCCAGAAGACGCCGATGCGCTGACGTGACCCTTACAAATCCAGAATTCACCGTCCACGGCAACGGGCGCCCCGGCGTCAGCCCCCACAAACGCGCGCGGATCGTACCCCCCTGATGGAGCCCCCAGTACTGTTCCTGTCCGACAACAATTTCGTCCGGGCTGCGGTTGGCCACCAAATGCCGGAAATCGCGCGCCACGATGACGTCCGAGTCCATCCAGATGGCTTCTTCATGCCCGTCTTCGAGAAGTTTCTTCAGCAGAACCGGCTTGGCATTCCAGCCCTGCCCCGCCATGCCCGAGTCTTCATGGAGCTCGACGTCCTGATGCCGTCGGAGCCAGTCTCGAAACGCGCCGTTCTGCAACGGACAACTGACCACGATGGGCAACCCGGGGCAATGGCGTTCCAGGCTCAAGACAAGTAGCTTGACGCCGATCAATGCCGTCGGCCGATCCTCATATACGCAAACCCGCATGCAGGCAACTCGTCTTGCAGGAACACACAACCCGTATCGACATCATACGGAAATCTGCGCCGCTTTGAATAGCTGGACGCCTTGGCCAACCGCTCCGCCATCAGACTATCGTAGTCTGTGTATGGATTATCGGTGTACACCTTGCAAATAACGCATGATTCCAGCAAGATCGAACCGCGGATCACGACACTCGTGAGAATGAGATGGCCAGCCTGACATTGCAGAGATTGATTGATCGCACGCCGTTCCTTAGCCGGATCGTGCGTCAAAGCACGGTCTTCGCCGTGTTGCAGGAACGCAAACTGGCTCGATGGGTACGCGCCGGCAGGCCGCATCCACCTCCAAACGCGTTGAAACAGTCCACCGTTCGATCCTACGCGAATCGCTTCCGGTGTCAGGTGCTGGTCGAGACCGGGACATATTATGGGGCCATGGTCTTGGCCATGTGCCATCGGTTCCGGCGAATCTACTCCATCGAACTGGACGACTTCCTCTATGCACGCGCGTCTCGAATGTTCTCTCACGCGCCCCACGTACGGATGCTGCACGGCGACAGCGCCGAAAAGCTCGAGATCGCACTTTCAGAGATTACGGAGTCCGCGCTGTTCTGGCTCGACGCGCATTACTCGGGTCCGGGGACCGCTAGGGCGTCACGCGACACGCCGATTGCGAGAGAATTGGACTTGATTTTCAAGCACGGTGTCGACACCCATGTCATCCTGATCGACGATGCCCACGATTTTGGCCGCCTGCCTCATTATCCGACAGTTGCACAGGTGAAGTCGCTTGTGGCAAAAGCCAAGCCCGATTGGCAATGCGAGGTGGCGGACGACATTATCCGGATTCACCCTCCGACATCGTCGGATCGGCGTGCCGAGTAGTGCCGAATCTCCGCTCGTAGCACGATGCCACAAGCTTGAGTTCCTTCTTGACCAACTCTTCCCATGTACACGCCGCGCTGTATTGAACGGCGTTCTGTCGCATGCGATCATACGCTTCGCGATCATCCAGCATCGAAATGGCGGCTTTCGCCACGGCGTCCGGCTCGCATGCTGCGGCGAGACCGGCCTTGGCCTCGGCTACGATGTCCGCGGCCTCCGTATCCTCGGTGGCCAGGACCGGAAGCCCGGCGGCCATGTACTCAAAGGCCTTCAGCGGACATGCATATTTTCGATAATCCACGGGGCGCGAATTCGCCAACCCGATCTCCGCCTCCATCATGAGTTGAGGCAACGATTCGTTGGTTTGAGATCCGAGGAAAGTCACCGCACCCTCGAGGCCCAATCGCCGAACCTCGTCGTGCAGGAAGCCCCCATAGGACTCGACACCGTCTCCCACGATAATAAGCTTGGCATCCCCGTGGGCATCAATGATCTTTGGCATCGCTTGAATGACCACATCCAAGCCATCCCAGCTGATCAAGTTTCCGACATAGAAAAGCCGTTTGCCGTCGCGCCACACGCGGCGCGTTTCCTCAAAGCGATCCCAATCCACCCCGTTGGGGATGAGCGTCACCGGAACGTGCGTCTGCGTTTCTCTCAGCTTCTTGAGCCGGTGACCGACGGTCACGACGCAGTCTACCCGCCGCAGAAGAAAACGTTCGAGAAAAGCGGTATATGACCTGCGCAGGCGGTCGGATCTCATTCCCGGCTCATGATCGCGATCGATGTACACCAATAGGCGTGCCCTGCCGAGTTTTCCGAGAATCCAGCCCACCAGCACCCCCCATGGACCGACACCAAGACAGACATCAAATGACCTCCCGAGTTTGAACAAACCGGTCAGCACAAAACAGGGGACGAAAAAAAGATCTCGCAGCACCGACGCCGGCGCGAATAGCTTGACGAGTAGGTACCGCCATGAGGACTTGCGGGGACCGGCGCGCCGTGCGACATCCGCATGAACACGAATGCCGCCCCGGCAATTGAAGAACGGATCCACTTGTATCAGCGAAACGCCGTCCCATTGGCGGTTCCCCGTCCGCCAGAGGCAACAGTCCCGAACCATGCCCCAGATGCTGGTCGACTGATTGACCTTGTTGCCGAGCACCGTCATTCGGCAACCGAGTTTCGGGTATTGCCGGACACGCCCGTGCTCGACGTTGTTCCACATCTGGTCGTAGTCAGTGGGCGTGATCATGAGAATATCGAACCCGGATGTCGGCCCCATCAGTCCCCCTCCGTGTCCGCCGTGGCGCCGGCCAGGTCGTAGACTCCGAGAACCCCGTCAATATGCGCTTGTCGCGTGAACCGCGCCCGAACCATATCGAAACCGTTCATGCCGAGCCGATGGCAAAGTCCGGGATTGTCGATCAGGCGCTCGATTTGTCTTGCGAGGGCGGGCACGTCGCCTCGGGAAGCGAGCAGACCATTGACGCCGTCTTCGAGCCAATCCAATACGCCACCACAGGCAAAACCGACAACTGGTTTGCCGAACGTCATGGCCTCGACGCCCACCAGACCGAATGACTCGGGGAGTAGGGACGGAAAGACCACAAAACTGCACTCCTCGTAATGCCGTTGCAGGCTGTCCGCCGGGGCATGCCCTGCAAACTCGACACGGTCAACCAGCCCCTTGGCACGAACCACCCGGCGTATGGTGTCCAGCAGGGCGCCGTCACCGACGATGGTGGACTGCCATGGCTTGGGGATCAGCAATGAAAAGGCCTCCATCAACTCGGATACGCCCTTATCCGGCACCAGGCGACCGACAAAAAGGATTTTCGCTTGTCGGTCTCCCCGAGGTTCCGGAGGTGCGACGCCTTCGTCCTCGAATCGGGAAAAGAGTGAAAGCACCCGAACGCGGTCTTCTCGAAAGCCGTTGGCGATCAGTAGCTCCCGGAGATAGCCGCTAGGCACGATACACATCGGCAATCGACGATACTCCTCCAGGCGAAACGGCGCGATGAGCACACGCAACAAATCCCGGTGCAAACGATCATTCGAACCGAGTTTGTAGCACCCCGTCGAGACACAGCCGTAGCCTATCGGCCTTTCGCAGAGCCGGCCGTCGGAATGGAGCTTGTTATGGCGATAACACAGCGGCATCACGTCATGAAACGTGTGAACGCTCGGTTTCATGCGCCTTAAGCCTCGGAGCATGATCGGATTCATCGCGTAGTAGGTCGAGTGCATGTGAATGACATCCGGGTCCTCTGCCATCACACATCGATAAAGTCGGCGATGAATGGACGGTCGCGGCCTCTGGCTGGCCGTGGGTAGCACGTGACAATGTTCGGCATCCATGTCCCGGTCGGGGTTCGGCGAGAATCGAATCATGCAAGTCTCGATGCCCCGCGCACGCTGACCCTCAACCAGACAGTGCAGGTAAAGCGGCATGCCCCCCAACGATTGGTACCCGGAATCGCCAACGTCGCCCGCGTCGCGCCAGGGCGCATCGTTGTGGATGTGCATCACCTTCATCGCTTCTGCTCGAACGCTTTGTAGAGCGCAGCGTATTGCATCGGCGTGCTTTCGAAGAACGCTTCCGCGTAGCCTTTCCCCCGGTTGCGGTACACCGATCGATAGCTGTTCAACCCACGAGTCGCATGCTCATAGTCCACGTGTGCGAGCTGGCTCTGAAACACGCGCAGCGCTTCCATCTTCGTGTCGAACACTCCCGAAATATCGGACAGGCGATTCGGCAACAGTGGCGTCCACGCCTCGTACTCGCGCAATACGAAGTCGTTCCATGAGGCGCGCGGCTGCTCCCGCAAGGCGCGGTAGAGGATGCGATTGGCCGCCCAGTGATCCGGATGGACCTCCAGCATGGACGGCACGTAGATGATCTGCGGCGTACAGCGGGCCATCACCTCGCCGGCGGCGGCCACCAGGTCGGGCCTCGCATCCAGCCCCTTGTCCGGTCCGTCGAAGAAGACTGTTTCTTGGATGCCGAGAATCTCCGCCGCTCGCCTGGACTCCTGTTTGCGCTCTGTCGAATGCCGCTCTTCCGCCGCCGCGATGTCATCCCGGCTCAATGTGGGATCTTCGTACAGACTCGTGTTGCCCTTGCGACCATCCGTGAGGAAGACCACGGTGACCCGCGTACCGGCCAACACGTGCCGGCGAATCGTGCCGCCGCATCCGATGACCTCATCGTCCATATGCGGCGCAAATACCAAAACGTCTTGGGCGGCAAACTCCTCGATCGCGTCGGGGAATCTGTCCGCTCGATCAAAAAGCAGGTAGAGCCCGAGGGTGTTCTTGGCCCCCGTCGGAAGCAAGAAGCGGTAAATCATTCGTGCCAGGGTTCGAAGCATACGCCTCATAGAAGAGACCGGTAAGCCAATTTCGATCAGTAATGGGCCAGCGTACCGCTGATCTTAGTCCATCGAACCGCCAGCCAGAACGACATTAGCGCGATAGGAAGGAGCACCATGATAAACAGGGCCAGGATGGACATCTGAGGCACAAGATCGGCGAGGCCATAGCCTTGAAAAATGGCCAATCGCATGCCCTCCAGGGCGTGCGTCGCCGGCAGGAAGATCGACACTTTTTGCAGCCACAGGGGTAAGACCTCGACCGGAAACAGGACACCACTGCAAAACGTCGATGCGGTGGCCATGAAGACATTGAGGAATTCGCCGCGCTTCAGCAACATCGTGACGCTGGCGCTCAGTATCCCAAAGGACATCAGGCTAATGACCGCAAGAAGCAAGATGAACAGTGCGGCGAACAGGTTGCACTTCCCGAGATCTAATCCGAAGGCCAGCCCACCCGCCAGATACAACGAGAAGCGAATCGTGGCGAACAGATAAACCCATAGAGACGAGCAGACCAGAAGCAAGGAAAGCCGCGCCGGCGCCAGCAGCATGATCTCGAGGGTACCGGTGACCTGCCCATCGCGCAAGCTCTGATTAAAAGACCTCAAGCTGATGGACAAGTAGTCCAAAAACCCGATGCCGATAAGCAGAAAGCCGAAGAAGTTGCCGCCGTACCGGGCGAGCAGCTCGTGCCCCGCGTCGCCGGCCAGGCTGGACATGTAATACAGCAATGGAATGGCGATCACGATGCGCATCAATTGCATCACGAACGCCGTCTTGTAACTGATGGCGATCAGTGCGTCGCGTTTGACAAATGCCAAGGCCGTCCGAATCATCCGTGCGCACCGTCACTTTCTGTCGCATGGTTCTCGATTAACGCGTGGAACACGTCGTCAAACGAAGCCTCAAGCGACGTACACTTCAGCACGTCACCCCCGGCAGACACGATCGCACGAATCAGCCGAGGAAAACACTCTCGCCCCAAGGGAAATTCGACATCGAATTCGCAGACGCCGTTGACCTGTGTGACGGTGATCGGCACAGCCGCCTCAACATTGCGAGCGATGCCTTGAAGCTTGTCGTCCGAGAGCTTACGCACCGCGAGCCTGTAGCGCTCGCCCGTGCTGGCCAGACTGCGCAAATGCCCAAAGTCCCCGCATGCGATGATCTGCCCGTGATGAAGAAGCGCAATGCGATTGCAAAGCCGTTGAATCTCCGTGAGGTTGTGGGACGTGATCAAGACCGTAGGCTTCCACAGATCCATCACCGGACCGCGGATCATTTCAATGATCTGCGCAGCGCCGATGGGATCGACGCCCTTTGTCGGTTCGTCCATAAAAAGAATGCTCGGCTTGCTCAGCAATCCTCGCGCCATGGCCAATCGCTGGCGCATGCCGGTGGAGTAACTGTCAAACCGCTCATCCCCTTTGTCACTCAGATCAAGTAAGCCGAGCAACTCCTTGACCCAATGACGCGCCTTCGTCCGCGGAATCTGATACAGCGCAGCGAAGAACTCCAGATTCTGTCGCCCTGTCAAGCGCCAATAGAAGCTACGCTCATTGCTCGTCACGAGGCCGACAAGTTGCCGCACATGCCGCTCGCCCTTGACCACATCGTAGTCGCCCACACGAGCATGCCCCGACGTCGGCATCACCAACGTCGTCAACATCTTGATGAGTGTTGTTTTCCCGGCGCCATTGGGTCCCACCAGGCCGAAGATCTCGCCCTTGCGCATCGCCAAATCGACGCGATCGACCGCCAGAACGTTCTTCCGAGGACGCATGAACCAACGTCCGATCAACGACTTTGGAGGGCAAAAGACCTTCGTTAATCCCGATGTCTCTACGACGACATCGCTCTGCGCGGCGCACGCGTTTGGAAGGGGTGTATCAACTATAGGTTGTCCGCGCATTTCACTCATCAATGTGTCTTCATGGTGACTGTAACATCACGCGACAGCACCCGGCCGTTGTCAGCCTCCGATCGAGATGGAACTGTTCACCTCGTCCTCGATATTAAACCCGAGCACGGTGCCGACTTCGCTGGTGATGATCGGCGCAAGCCAAGTGGAAAGATGTTGTGCGAAGCGATCGATGTGCGTCACCGTGGTCTTCGGTACATAGATGATGTCGCCCCGCTTCAGGTACGGATTGTGTGCAAATTCGCCCTTAGTGACCGCACGGTCGATGTTTAGAACGGTCGTTTGTACCCCGCCCTCCACTTCGCGCAACAAGATGACGCCCTTCTTATTCCCGCGGTCCGTATAGAAACCGGCCCGGACAAGGGCCTCGACCACGCGCATTGGCTCGCCCATGGCATATACGCCGGGCCGTGCAACCTCGCCCATAATCATGATCTTGTTCTTGCGTTGCGCCTTCACGCCCAGGCTCACCTGGGGGTTCACGATGTACTTGTCCAACCGCTCGGTCAGCAGCCTTCGCAGCTCCGTGCCTGTCATTCCGTCGATCTGCAGTTCCCCGACCAGCGGATAGAAAACCGTGCCCGACGCGGGAATGTAGATTTCTCGATTCATGTCAGCGTGCCGAAAAACGGCTATTCGGATCTGATCACCATACCCGAGGGTCACTTCCTTCAGTTCGACTCGCTCCGGAAAGCTCTCGGGTTCCGGTTCGAGTGTCTCCACAAAATTCACTTTCGGCGGTTTGGCTTGCTTCTGCTGACAGCCCGGGCCCAGCGCAGCAATCGGGAATAGCACCATTAGCCAAGCGCCGATGCGAACAAACGGCAGGACATTATGTGGAAGACATCGACATCTGCTCATCACATCGCTCCTGATCCGATGATGAGAACTTTCGCGGTTTTTGCAAGCACCTTCAAGTCCAGCCACAGCGATTGGTTGACGACATACTCGACGTCCCAACGTAACCAATCTGCGAAGTAGGGGCTACTTCGACTGTTTACCTGCCAAAGCCCCGTAACACCCGGCCGTACACTCAGCCGGATATCGCGCCAACTCGGTGCCAACGTCATTTCGTGCATAGCCAAGGGGCGCGGTCCGACCAGGCTCATATGGCCGAGCAGCACATTCAGCAACTGAGGCAATTCATCGAGGCTCGTCTTGCGCAAAAAAACGCCTACTTTCGTCACCCGCCTATCGCGTTCGACCTTGAACATGGGCCCGTCCGACCGATTCTGCTTCGCCATCTGGCTTTGGATCTTCTCCGCCCCCTCCACCATGGTCCGAAACTTGAAGATCTTGAACGGCCGTCCGTTTTGTCCGCAACGGGTCTGGCGGTAGAAGACCGGCCCCTTGGATGTCAGCTTGATACCAACTCCGATCGGCAAGTATAACGGCACGGTCAAGAGAAGGGCTGCTGTGGCCGCCACCAAATCGAATGCCCGCTTGGTTGCCTGAAAGACGGCTTTGCGGCGGCCGGTCGTTTGCGTCAGATTCGACGTACCAGCGCCACCATGCGCTACCAGCACGGGTCGCAACGCGGTTGTGGCGAGAAAATTGTAATTCCCACCTACCCGCTCATTATTGATGATGAGCGCATGATCAACGCTCTCATTGCGCGGCACCGCACAATGATCGGCAAGCAGGCTGAATTCCACGCGGGCACGCTCAGCGAGTTGTGTATGGGACCACATGACACTCTCACGCACATGGGCGCCCCGGCCGATCAAGCTGTTCTGGCCCACCGTGGTCGGCCCGATGATCTGCGCGTCTGCTTCAATCGTACAGTTGTCACCGAGGATGATGGGCCCGATCAGATTCGCGCTGGACGCGATCTTCACATTCTCGCCAACCCAGACGCGATCCATCAGTTTGGTCTTAGGCTTCAAGAATGCACCCGTACCCGGCGGGCCCTGAAACAGCACCTCACGGTGCACCTGAAAATAGTCATCCAGCGTGTAGATCTTGTGAATCTTTCCATCGGTTCGGTACATATCCACGGCAACGTCTCTTTCATAGAGCAGCGGGAGGAGCTGTTCCTTGATGTCCGTGTACTCCCGATCAATGCTCTCGAAGACGCGCGGATCGAACACGTAGATACCTGAAAAAGCGACGGAGGGGTCCCCGTTGGTTGAATAGTGCGGCACATTGAATCGCATGACGCGACCGCGGTCGTCCATTTCGAGGTACTCGAAGTCCGGCACGAAACCTCGGCGATTCTCGACGACAACCGTCACACCGGAGCCACGCTCACAGTGCACGTCCGCTATCGTGGCCAGGTCAAGTTCTCTGATGTACAGATTCGGCTGAATTAGGAAGAAGTGATCCGTGCCGAAGAAACGATCCGCCTGCCGCAGAGAGCCGGCAGTTCCACGGGACCCGTCATCGTCGAAGACTGACAATCGCAACGAACCGGTGCGTGCAGACTCCTGGATGTCCGAGGTATCCCACGCACTGTCCTTTGCGGTCAGAATTGCCACGTCCGTTACGCCGCTACGTTCCAGGAATGCCAGCAAATGGGCGAGCAGAGGCTCTCCGCCGACCGGAAAGGCGGTCTTCGGATAGTAGTTGGCAAGCGGACAAAGACCCGAACCCCGTCCGCCAGCCAGAATCACCGCCTTCGTTACCGCCATACGGCCCATAGGCCCTTCCCATCCGAGTGTGACAACCTGGTGCCTACAGCCGTACCGTACGGCACATACAGCGTGCGGCTCGGTAGGGGCTGGTCTCGCCACCAAACCAAGCGCGAGACCTGCACATAGTAGCACTAGTCGATCGAATTTCGACGCTGGTTTGAATAACAGTCCCGACGCCGGTCGGGAAATCCAACCCGAATTGGCAAAGTCATTCCTGTGGTGTACCACCAATTTGAGCGATGGCGTTGGCCAAGATGTCCGTGAGACCAATAACCAGCGTATTGGTTACCGCCCCGACGCCCTGGCGTATGCCTATCGAGACGCCCTGCTCGGCGGCATTCTTGCATCCTGCTACCGAAAGACCCAGCACCGCTACCAAGATAAACGCACGAATACGGCGGTGCGCATGCGATTTCATCTGCCCGGCTCCTGAACATAGGTAAGCTGCCACCGTCCCTGCCCCGAGAATAGACGATACAGCACGGAAGGAACAGGATCAAGCTCCGCTCAGCTCCGACTCGAATATCGCCGGAATCTCCGGACGACTTCGGTTCGCCGTATGGTGAAACGGTGCAATCGAGTGAATGACACGTATCTGAGCCGTTTTCGCAATCAGGCACTAGAGACGACGCACAGTCCAATAATATTATAGAGCGCGTTGGCCGAAGCTCCTCCGCGTGCCTACATCGAGTGACGGCGAGTGACGGCAGATCATCGACCGGCCAAGTTGACTTGCCTGCCAGAATTCCGCCGCCGTTCCCAGCGCACCCATCGCCGATAACTAGGCCGGACGAGCTGCGCGCGCGAAGCAAACCGGGGTCCTTGGTAGGCCCGACCCAAGAACACTTGTTTCCAGGCCTTGACGTCAACAGGCTATCTTGGCTAGAATGCTGGATTGGTAGAAGTTCGGACCGGAATCGGCCGTACATGCGGCTATCGTTGAGGGAATTACGCCGCCGGTGAGCGCGGACACCGAGTTCGAGTTCGTCCGGCCATGGCAACTGATTTGACGGCAAGGAGTTGGGAATGAATATTCAGAGGACACTGACAGGGGCTCTGCTTTTTTGTGGCGTGATCGCAGTGCACGCCAACGCGGGATCGGTGTACACCAATACGGTTGATCTCATCGCCAATCCTCCCGTAGGCATCATCACGGAAATCGATGGAGAGACCGTGGCCGCATTCGCGTATGACCACCTCAATCCCACCGAGATGATCGGCGGCGGACCCTGGACGCCTGCCGAATACGAGCAGGCCGTGCTCAATGGGCTCGTCACCGGCGCAACGCTGGAAATCACCATAGACGACCTTGACCTGGGCGAATTGGGGGGTGTCATCCTCGAGGGCGCGGACGGGACATTGCACCCGCTCGGCGTGCTTGACACACTACCGTTTGCCGACGTCGGCGGCGTGGATTTCGGGCCCGGTAACGCGGATCCGACTCGGATCACCTCCACGACTTTCCCCGTCGATCCGAGTTGGTTGAATGGCCTCCCAGTCGGCATCATCTTCAGTGTCGGTTCGTTGATCGATGAATTCGAGCTCGAGTCGTCCACGCTGGCGGTATCCGTCGTACCGGAACCGGCCACGCTCGTGTTGGCAATCGCGGGTCTCGGTATGGGCGGCCTGATGAAGCGCCGCAAATCACGTATGCTCTAGTTCGACACGTTCGGGTCAAGCTTTTTTGTTGTGGCAAGGGCCGGCATGCTCTGCCGTTGACATGAGATAGATGTCGAATTCTGTTTTTTGTTCTCGTCAATCACCCAACTGCACGAATTCCGAATACAATATGCGCCGGTTTCGGTCGGCGGCCCGCGTGATGTGCCTCGCTTGCTGTCGGCGCAATAACGCAATGGAGTGAGATGCTCCGCAACCCCACGCATGACGGTAGAGCGCATGCCGAGTTGATTCTCTTATGCTCGGTTGTGTTGTGCGGACCGCTCGCATGTGACTCTGTACAGCCGCCGATCGACGGTCCCAGCCAGTCGACGGTCAACACGGCCGACATCATTGAGCAACGTGTACGTAGCATCCCGGGCGCCGGGATGGTTGTGGCTGTCACCGATACGTTTTATACCAACGTCATTGGTTACGGTGGATCAACCCTCAGCGGTCCCCCGCCCACCGGCGACTCCGTGTTCGAGATCGGGTCGGTGACGAAAGTGTTTACCGCCTTGGTGCTCGCGGACATGGCGGATCGCGGAGAGCTCAGCACGAGCGACCCCGTACAGAGTCTCCTGCCGCCGGACTTCACGGTTCCGACGCGCGGCGGCGTGTCCATTAGCCTTGAACACCTGGCCACCCACTCATCCGGGCTGCCGAGAGAGCCTACAAATCTGGCACCGGCGGATCCGTTGAATCCCTGGGCCGACTATACGACTCAGGATCTTCAGGAGTTTCTTGCCGGCTACGCCCTCCCAAGAGAGATCGGCGAGGCGTTCGAATACTCCAATGTGGGGTTCGGACTCCTTGGCTACGCGTTAACCCTGCGCGCCGGCGTGGATTACGAACAACTCATCGTCCAGAGGATTTGCGATCCGCTGGGGATGGACAGCACGCGAATCGAATTGTCAGACGATCTGGCGGGGCGACTTGCCGTGGGACACGCCGGTGAAGACGTGACGCCAAACTGGGAATTCGATGTTATGGCACCGACAGGTGCATTTCGCTCCACCGCCGACGATCTGGTCATCTTCGTGCAAGCCGGCCTCGGTCTGATCGACTCGCCGCTTCTGGCATTGATGCGTATGACCTATGTGCCGCGAATCGAGATGGACATACCGGGCCTTCAGCGCGGCTATGCCTGGATCGTGGATACGACCTACGATACCGAGCTGATCTATCACAGCGGTGGCACCGGAGGCTACCGTAGCTTTGTGGGCTTGAAACCGGACAGCCAAAAAGGTGTGATCGTCCTCACCAATTCGACACTCGATGTCGCCGATATCGGGCGTCATCTGCTGGACGAACGATACCCACTTGAGCCGTAGGCCGCACCATATGATGATGCAGCAAGGCGGGCTCTCGCCAAAAACGCCAGTGCGTTCACGCACGTGATCACGCTAGAGCGCAGGGCTGCGGGCAGTGTCCATCCTGAACACGCCACCTATCGCTCGTGCCTGTATTTCAACCCCTCATCAAGGGATCATCGAATTGAGTTTGGAAGCGTCGGTGCGTCGAAGACTCTGGCGAGTTCCAAATCGTCAAACCAACACGCGTCGTCATCGCGTTTGCAGATCATGAACCGGCCGCTCGACTCCGCGTACCTGGCTCGGTGGTAGCGGAGGTACATGTGACGGTCATCCACAGCAAGAACTTCGATCTTGCCTGACTCATGAGACATCACAAATCGTGCGCGCCGGGCAAGACCCGACGCACGTCGCACCGCTTCCGAGTAGATTTTCCAACCGCGAACGATGGGAAGTGCATAGGGCTCATTGCCCGCAGTAGGACGCCCCTGGAACAGGTAATAAGGCGGACACCCGATGAAAGACAGGCGCCGATACAGATCTGCCAACACGTCCGGATCGTCGTTGATACCGCGGATCAGCGGGCACTGGTTCACGCAGATCACGCCGTTTCGAATGAAGCAGTCAATACCGGCCACTGCCTCTTCGGTCAATTCACGTGGATGATCAAAGTGGGCCATCAGGTAGACACGCTTTTCGGGCTCGGAAAAGCGACGAAGCACGGACTGCAATTCCAAATCGTTGACCAATCGCCAGGGGTCGAATGCCGGCATCTTCGATCCGATGCGGATAATCTCAACGTGCGGAATCTCACGAAGCGCCTCGAAGATCTCCACTAGCCGGCGCGTGCTCATGAGCAACGGGTCGCCGCCGGTGAGCAGCACTTCTCGGATCTCCGGATGGCGCTTGATGTACGCAATGCCCTGCGATACGTCATTGCTTACCTCGTCGTTTTCATCCATGAAAAGACGCTTGCGAAAGCAGTACCGGCAATACGCGCCGCATACTTCGTTGCACAGAAGCAGCGCCGTATCCGGGTACTTGTGCTGCACACCGTGCTCCACGGTAACGCTTTGCTCGTTGCTAGCGTCGAGCTTACCCCAATCGTCCAGCTCCTCGATGCGTGGAATGATGAGTTGCTTGATGGGATCGTTCGGATCATCCCAGTTGATCAAGCCCAG
>Ga0055481_10000048_pt1 | contig 31254 bp, 43 predicted proteins | sample Muzzi_PWC_D2_FD_57936 | JGI IMG/M metagenome (GOLD analysis project Ga0055481, IMG submission 57936) | Wetland microbial communities from San Francisco Bay, California, USA, that impact long-term carbon sequestration - Muzzi_PWC_D2 | ecosystem: Environmental > Aquatic > Marine > Wetlands ... | reverse complement strand
CCGCCAAGCGTGTCCTTGTCTTTCTTGGCTTGCTTGATGGCGGCGATCATGGTCTTTGCCGCGGCCGAATCCGGACAGTAGGCCTCATTGGCGTCACGCGTATCGCGAAGATCTGCGATGGTCGCATCACGATCAATCTGTGCCGCAACACCGCCGATCTCTACTACGTAGCCGACCACTTCGATGTCGAAGACATCCAAGATACACCTGGCCAATGCGCCGGCGGCGACACGCGCGGCCGTTTCCCTGGCTGAGGCGCGCTCCAACGTATTGCGGCAATCGGTATCCAACCACTTCAGGCTGCCGGCCAGGTCGGCGTGCCCCGGACGGGGGCGATGCACCGGCGGTGCTTCGTCAATGCGGTGGGCGCGATTAATCACCTGCAGCGCTATCGGGGAGCCGATCGTGATATGGTTACGTGTACCCGACAAGATGCACACTTCATCCTGCTCGATCTTCATGCGCCCGCCGCGACCGTAGCCCCCCTGCCGCCGCCTTAGCTCGCCGTTGATACGGTCTTCATCGATATGAACGCCGGCCGGCATCCCCTCTACCAACGCGATCAAGGCTTGCCCGTGCGATTCGCCGGCCGTTCTGTAGTCCAATCTGCTCATCGATCCTTCCACATAATACGCGAAACGGTGTCGCCGTAACAGCGTGCGATGCGTGCGCCTCAGCCCCGTCGCCGCCCGGGGGCATGAGAGCGAGGCCTACTGGCGGTGCGCCGTCTGGATCTTAGAATACACCCATGGCAGCCGAGTCCCATACTGTCGAGTTGGATACGCGCGGTAACAGCCAGGTTGTCGATATCACAAGTGAGATCGCTCGCTGTGTAGGATCCGGTTCCATACGATGCGGCACGGCGACCGTCTTCGTCATCGGTTCCACGGCCGCCATCACCACGACTGAATTCGAACCCGGCCTTGCCAACCATGACTTGGCAGCCGCTTTCGAGAAGATCGCGCCGGAATCCGGCCGGTACCTTCATGAAGAAACGTGGCACGACGATAATGGTCATTCGCACGTGCGCGCGTCATTGGTCGGCCCCAGCCTGGCCATTCCGCTAGTGGACGGATCGCTGCAGCTCGGTACGTGGCAGCAGATTGTGCTGATCGATTTCGATACCCGCCCGCGATCGCGTCGCATCCTGGTCCAGATCATCGGCGAATAGTGTGCGCCTGTGCCTACAAGTGGTGCAGGGCGTCCTGGTAGGCGGCGGCCAGTTCGTCCGCCCGCCCCTCACTGTACTTGCCGGCATTCCAGCGATAACCGAGTCCATCCACCGGGCGCCGCGGAATCAGATGGAAGTGCACGTGGGGCACGACCTGCCCGGCCACCGCGCCGTCGTTCACGAGAAGGTTGTAGCCGTCGGTGCCGGTGACGGCCATTACCGCACGTCCAAGCCGTGGAAGGGCGGTGACGAAACGACTCAGAAGGTCGCCCGGCATCTCGCAAAGCCGCTCATAGTGATCGCGGGGTACAAAGAGAATGTGGCCGTCGGAAAGCGGATTCACGTCCAGAAAGGCAATCCCTTGCTCATTTTCGTAAAGCACGGACGCAGGGATTTCGACGGAGACGATCCTGCAAAAGACACACTCAGTGCTGCGCGCCATGAGATCCTCGCTTCCCACCGGGCGGGCGAACGAGACGGCATTGTGACATGTACATGGCCAACCGAACCGATTCCATGCACGAAAGGCCTAATAACAACAGGGACACGGCGTGTCCGCCATTATTTCTCGCCATCGTCCTCCGGCGCATCCGTTGCGGTTTCGCCGTCGCCGGGCGCCTGATCGTCCTCGTCCGCCGGGGCATCGTCAACGACGTCTTCGCTTTCGGATTCCACTACGGCCTGAGCACCACCTGCCCCCTTGCCGGACCACACTTTCGCCGCCTTGATGGCGAAGGAATAGCGGGCATCCGCGCGCCGGGCGCGTGCCGACTTCTTCGGCCTGGTAAGTGAGGACGGCGGTTCCTCATCGCCTAGGAGCTGCACCATCGCGGTACGCGAGGCATCGCCGATGCGACGGTCGGCCAGATTAATCAACCTGGTGTAACCGCCGTTTCGCTCTTCAAATCGTGGTGCCACGGTCTCGATCAGGCGGTGCGTCACGGTTTCCCCCGTAAACGCCAATCTCCCCTTGGGCTCACCCGTACGATAGCGGCGTCCGCTGACCATGCGGATCGTCTTGGCGCGCGCCGCGTCAGAAAACCCGTCATAGGTTTCCTGGTGTTCGGCCGGAATCATCGACCGATCTCCCAAGAGCCGGTGAATCGCGCGCCGCGCACGGAGCGCCCCCGCACCGTCACCTGTGGCACTCAGCCTGCGCACCTTGACCGCGAGCGTGATAAGCCGCTCGACAAACGGTCGAATGTCTTTGGCCTTCGCCAGGGTGGTCTTGACGCGGCCATGTTGTATCAAGCTCTGCGCCAGATTCCGCTGCATCGCACGGCGATGCTCCGAAGTCCGATTCAGCTTCCGATGATGCATCCGATGTCGCATGGTGTTGCTACCTTACTCGTACACAGCCCGCGGTCATTCTTCCATCGTAAACGCAGCCATGGGCCCGGTCTGCGTCGGGCCGTCTGACGAATCGCTTCCCTCTGCCGGCCCGGATGAATCCGCTCCATCAGTTGTTCCGGCTTCGGGCGTGGCCGTAGGTGACGCCCCCGGAAACGGCGAGACCGGTGTTCCGGTTCCAAACGCTGAGCCGGCGATGGAAGTACTGCTTGCGCCAAACGATGCGGCGCCGTGCTCCTCTGCCGCCGTGTCGTGTGCAGCGTCTCCGGTTCGCATTCCGAGGCGGAGTCCCACATCCGCCAGCTTGCGCTGCACCTCGTGCAGCGAAGTCTTGCCGAAGCTACGTACACGAAGTAGATCAGCCTCGGTCCGCGTCACGAGGTCCCGCAAGGTACCGACGCGGGCGGCCTCAAGACAATTGTTGGCCCGTACGGACAGATTCAACACGCTCACCTGTTTATTCAGTAAGTCTTCCAGCGCCGCATCGACGGGGGATTCGATATCCTCATCACACGGCACCGTGGCGGGCACGTCATCGTTCCCCAGTTCGTGGTACATCACGAACGGATTGAGGTGTTTGCGCAGGATCATGCCGGCTTCCACGATCGTATCTTCGGGTTTGACCGTGCCGTCGGTCCACACCTCCAGGATAAGCCGGTCGTAGTTGGTCTTTTGCCCCACGCGCATCGCCTCTGTCCGATACCGCACACGGCGCACGGGAGAGAACGAGGAATCGACCGGAATAATGCCAATATCCGCGTCGAGGGGTCGGTTCTCTGCAGCCGTCTCGTAGCCGCGTCCGGTCTGCACCGTCATCTCAACCGAAAAGGGCTCGTCAGCCGTGAGCGTGGCGATGACGTGATCCTCGTTTACGATGGTCACGGCGGGATCCGTCTCGATATCCCCGGCACGCACCTCCCCGGTCGTGTTGCGCTCCACACGCATCGTCTTCTGCTCGACACCGTCCAGTCTGACTACGATCCCCTTAATGTTGAGCAGAATGTCCGTGACGTCCTCGAGCACACCTTCGATCGTCGAAAACTCGTGGGCGACACCTGCAATCTTGACGGTGGTTACGGCGGCGCCTTCCAAACTGGAAAGCAAGACTCGCCGGAGCGAGTTCCCAATCGTCGTGCCGAACCCTTGCTCGAACGGCTCAATCACAAACCGCCCGAAGAAGTCAGTGTTGACTTCATGATCGGGAACGACGCGTCCTGGCAACTCCATTCCACGCCACCTGATTCGCATCGTGCTGACCTCCAACCGGAAGAACCGTAGTATGAAAAACGGCCACCCGCGCCGCTCGCGGAGGCACGGGCGAAAACGCTAGCGACTACACATTTCGATGATCAGGTTCTCTTCAACCGGAATCTGTACATCTTCGCGCGTCGGGACGGCCTGTACCGTACCGATCAGATTCTTGGCATCCAATTCGAGCCACGGTTGCACGGATGGTCCGGTTTCGCCAACCTGAGCCCTGACGAACTTCTGGCTCCGCTCCGATGACTTCACCGTCACGCGATCTCCAGGTTTCATGAGATAAGATGGCCGATTCACACGCCTGTCGTTCACGTAGAAATGTCCATGGGCGATGGCCACGCGTGCAGCCCTATGGGACGGAGAAAAGCCGAGCTTCCATACGACGTTGTCCAAACGCCGCTCCAGCAAACTCAGTAGCGCCGACCCGGTATTGGTCTTGGATCGCTCTGCCATGCGGAAATAAATCATGAACTGGCGTTCCAACACACCGTAATAGCGCTTGACCTTTTGCTTCTCGCGCAAGCGAACGCCATAGTCGCCAGCCTTACGACGACGCCAGGCGTGCATGCCGGGCGGACGATTGCGCCACTGCTTTTCCATGGCGCACTTGGCGGTCTCGCAACGCGTGCCCTTGAGCATCAGCTTGATGCCTTCACGGCGACACAGCCTACAAACGGGTCCAATATAACGTGCCATACCAGATTCCAGTCCGCTTTCTTACCTTCAGTTCACGACGTACGCGGCGGCGGGCACACGCACGCAATCGTTCTTCCCGGCGACTACACGCGCCGCCGTTTTGCCGGTCGACATCCATTGTGTGGAAGAGGCGTCACATCCTCGATCGAATAGATGCGCAGCCCGGCCGCCTGTAAGGCGGTAATGGCCGAGTCACGCCCCGACCCAGGACCCTTCACACGCACCTCCACCTCCTGCATGCCGAATTTGCGCGCCGTATGAACGACTTGCTCAACGGCGCGCTGCGCTGCAAACGGCGTGCTCTTCCTGGTACCCTTGAAACCCACGGTACCGGCCGAGGCGCGACAGAGCACGTCGCCGTTCATATCCGTAATCGTGACAAGCGTGTTGTTGAAACTCGCCTTGATAAAGGCGATCCCTCGCGCCACGTTGCGCCTGACCCGACGCTTTCCCGATCGCTTTGCCACTCTAAGACTCCTTTAGCGCAATTCCTTGACGCTCTTCTTACCCGCTACGGTTTTCTTGGGTCCCTTGCGCGTGCGGGCGTTGGTACGCGTGCGCTGCCCGCGAACGGGCAAATGCGCACGGTGACGCATGCCGCGATAGCACCGAATGTCCTTCAGACGCGCGATGTTCGACTGTACGGTACGGCGAAGCTGGCCTTCGACCTGATAATTGCGGTCGATGATACCGGCGATGCGCGTGACCTCCTCTTCCGTGAGGTCTTTCGCCTTCACACTACACTCGATTTTCGCTTCCTTCAGAATATCATCTGCGATCTTCGGTCCGACACCATAAATATAGCGAAGCGAGTACTCGATTCGCTTGTCGGCCGGTATGTCGACGCCTGCAATTCGCGGCACGATGTACCTCCTCTATCCCTGTCGCTGTTTGTGCCGGGGATTCGAACAAACCACCCGGACAACGCCCTTGCGCTTGATGATCTTGCAATTCTCGCAGATCCGCTTGACGCTCGCTCTGACCTTCATGGCGTCACCGCCTCCCTGTGACCCGACCGTTTCGTTCCCTACCGCCTACTAGCGCCCGTCAGTCAACACGTCAGCGCCGGCATCCACCACCGCTATCGTGTGCTCAAAATGGGCGGCGTACCGACGGTCCCGTGTGACCACCACCCAGCGGTCCTCGGATCCATAATCCACCAAATGCGAACCGGCATTCACCATCGGTTCAATGGCCAACACCATTCCCGGCTGCAACTCGAAATCGGCGCTATTCTGATGCCGATCCCAGTAGTTGGGCACCTTCGGCTCTTCGTGCATTTCCCGCCCGATGCCATGCCCGACAAAGTCGCGCACCACCGAGAACTTCTCCTGCTCCACGAACGCCTGCATCCGTTGTGCGACCTCGCTCCACATACACCCGGGGCGGACGGACTCAATCGCCAACTCGAGTGCGCCCCGCGTCACGTCGAGAAGCCTGCCGACTTCATCGGTCGTGGTCCCCACGGGAATCGTCGTCGCCGAATCACCGCAATAACCCGACAGGCGCACCCCACAATCGACACTGACGATATCGCCGTCCGCCAACGCGCGGTCCGACGGAATCCCGTGCACGAGCTCTTCATTCACGCTGGTGCACAGCGCCGCGGGGAAGGCCGACTTCGCCTGCGGGATTTTCACACCCTTGAACAGAGCGATCCCGCCGGCCGCGGCAATCATCTCTTCCGCCACGACGTTCAATTCACCCGTCGTGACACCTGGCGCCACCAGCTCTCGCATTCGCTGGAGCACCGAAAAGACCACACGCCCCGCAGCGCGCATCAACTCGATTTCGCGAGCACTCTTCAGGATGACACCGTGGCGATGCATCAGTTCCTCACCTCATGCCGCCCGGCGGTCAACCTTTCGGATGTCGGAAACACCATCCACTCAACCAAGTGCTTCTTCAACTTCACATCGGGCAAACGGCGCCCGGCAAGCCGGCTACTGCGAACCCTTGATGGGTCCCTGGTCGCCGAGGAAACCCTGGTAATTCCGCATAATCAAATTGGCCTCGATACGCTGCACGAGGTCAAGCGTCACACTCACCACAATCAGCAGACCCGTTCCACCAAGGAAGGCCGACACCATGAACGGAATGCCCATCGAACTCGCCACGATCGTCGGGATGATGGCGATAATCGCCAAGAATCCCGCACCGACATAAGTGATACGCCCCATGACGCGCTCGAGATAATCCGCGGTCCGTTTGCCGGGTCGAAGCCCGGGGATAAAGCTCCCGTAATCACGCAGGTTGTTCGCCATTTCCTTGGGGCGAAACTGCACCGTCGTCCAGAAATAGGCGAAGAAGTAAACGGCCAATACGTAACACAGCACGTAGAGGTACTCGCCGTTACGGAACGAGCCCACCAGGAAGTTCCAAAAACTGTAGAACCAGGAGCCGGGCGTCGATACGTTCTGCAGCATGCCAAAGATGATTCCGGGGAAAATCAGCATCGAGCTGGCGAAGATGATCGGCATGACACCGCCGTGATTGACCCGCAAGGGCAGATAATGCCGTTGACCACCATACACGCGGCGACCGCGCGTTTGCTTGGCCTGCTGGATGGGAATTCGTCGCTGACCTTGCGTGATCAGAATGGCGCCGGCCACCACCGACACAAACATGATCACGAGGAAAAGAATCTTGGGCACGTCCATCTCGCCCGGCTTCGCCGTTCCGCTCCATCGCGCGTTGACAACAACGAAGGACACCGCATTGGGCAGCCGGGCGACGATGCCTGCGGTAATGATCAAGGAAATACCGTTTCCAATGCCGTATTCGTCGATCTGCTCCCCCAACCACATCAGAAACACCGTCCCCGTGGTCAGTACCAAAAGAGCCATAACCATATAAGCAAATGACATCCCGAACCAAGAACCGGTGAATTCCGGGTGGATCATGTTGCTGCTGGCCAGATACTTCATCCAGAACACGGCGTTTACCAGACACAGGGCCACCGTGGCATATCTTGTATATTCCTGAATCTTCCGCCGCCCCGTTTCCCCTTCTTGCGACAGCTTCTCCAGCGACGGTACCACCGTCACGAGAAGCTGGAAGATGATCGAGGCCGAGATATACGGCATAATGCCGAGCCCGAAGATGGTACTCTGGCGAAGATTGCCGCCGGTGAACAACTGGAAATAGTCCATCAGATCACTGAGCGGACTGCTGCCAGATCCACCTACCCCAGTCATCGCTTGCTGGTTCACACCCGGTACAGGCACACAGAATCCAATCCGGTACGCGGCCAGCATGCCGATCGTGAACAGAACCTTATTCCGAAGCTCCGGCACCTTGAAGATGTTCAGGAAAGTACCAAACATGGTTTTCTAACAACTACTAGGGATCGTGATACAAAAAAACCTAGGCGACGCGCGCTTCGCCTCCTGCCTGCTCAATCTTCGTTTTCGCCGAACCGGTGTACTTCGCGACACCAACGACCAGTTTCTTCGTGAGTTCCCCGTCGCCCAGCACTTTCACTGGTAGCCGAACGTTTCGGATCAAACCCGCCTCCAGAAGCGCCTGCGGTGTGACATGCGCACCGGCATCGAACTTCTCCTCCAGCCGGCCCACATTGACCGTCTGGTAGCGCGTCGCGAATTTGAAATTGCTGAAACCGCGCTTCGGCATACGCCGGAACGTGGGCATCTGCCCACCCTCGGAGAGGGCGCGGCGATGGGCGCCTGCCCTCGATCCGGCACCCTTGTGCCCGCGACCACAGGTCTTCCCACTTCCCGACCCCGGTCCTCGACCGAGTCGTCTGCGCCGTTTGCTCTTGCCCGCAAGTTTCGTTATTTGTGTAATGTTCATCGCGCTACATCATCCTGCGAGCTTCACGCCGCGAAGCTTCTCGATTTCCTCGGGACTCATAAGCTGCATCAGGCCGTCGTACGTGGCCCGAACAAGGTTCTTCGGACTGTTGGAACCGTAGCTCTTGGTCAGTACATCCTGTACGCCCGCCAACTCGAGCACCGCGCGAACGGTCGATCCTGCAATGACGCCGGTGCCGGGGCTGGCGGGCACCATGACCACATGACTGGCACCATACCGGCCTATGACACGATGAGGCAGCGTTCGGCCCTGGAGTTTGACCGGCCGCATCGCGCGCGTGGCGATCTTCTTGGCCTTCTCGACCGACGATGGCACCTCTTTGGCCTTCCCGTAGCCGATGCCGACCTTGCCGTTTCGGTCACCGACAACGACAAGAGAACCGAAGCTGAAGCGCCGCCCGCCGCGCACCACGGTGGCGCAGCGATAGATCTTCACGACGTTTTCATCAATGGCACGTTCGGCCGAGTCGCCTAGGTTCGGGTTTCTGTCCGTCATATCAGTCTCTCGTGTGTCTTCGTACGGCCAATCGCCGCGCGCGTGCGCAAGCGCCGAGTCTAGAGCCCCAACCCGGCCTCACGAGCGGCCTCTGCGAGCGCTTTCAATCGACCGTGATAACGGTAGCCGTTGCGGTCGAAACAGACCGCTTTGATGTCCTTCGCGAGCGCCTTTTCCGCGATGGCTTTGCCAACTACCTTGGCCGCCGCCACGTTGCCGCCATAGCCAATGCCCTCCCGCAGGGACTTGCTCTTCGTGCTCGCCTCGCAAAGCGTCACACCGCGCTGATCGTCGATCACTTGCACGTAAATGTGGCTTGCCGAACGGAACACCGTCATGCGCGGCCTTTCCGGCGTGCCGCCAACGGTCTTACGGATTCCGCGCTTGCGGCGAAGACGACGACGATTCCGGGCTAAGTTTCCTTCCATTTCACCAATCCGCCTAAAGAACGCTCTGACACCGCCGCCACGCTACCCGCCGGCAAGCGCCTTTCCTTGCTTCCGCTTAATGTGCTCACCCTTATAGCGAATTCCCTTGCCCTTGTAGGGTTCGGTCTTGCGCAGGGCCCGAATGTCCGCGGCGAATTCGCCGACCAACTGCTTGTCGAAGCCCTTGATGGTCAAGGCCGCGGGTTCCGTATCACCTCTGGCCGCCTCTCGGTCGATGACCACTTCGACACCATCCGGAACGGGCAGCTCGAACTGAGATCCAAGACCTCGCCGCCTGCCCATAAAGCCTACATTGAGGTGCAACGAGCGTCCCTGCAGCTTACAGTTGTAGCCCGTGCCGTAGATCTCCAAATGCTTCTCATATCCGTCCGACACGCCGGTCACCATATTGGCGAGTAGCGATCGCGTCAGACCGTGATTCGCACGGCTCTGCTTGGAGTCATCCCTGCGGGATACTGTCAGCTTTTTGGCACTCTCATCAAACGTGACTGTTGCCGTCACGGGGTATTGCCAGGAAAGCTGCCCCTTCGGCCCCTTCACGGATACGTTTCGGCCGGTCAGCGTGACTGCCACGCCGCCAGGCACTTCAATGGGCTGTTTGCCTACTCTCGACATCCCAGGTCCCTCATCTCACAGCACGTGCCGCACAAGTGGGCGGACACCGCATCATCCACGCTAGTGAACGGTGCAAATCAACTCGCCCCCGATCTTGCGTTCCCGACACACCCGATCGCTCAACACCCCTTGACTGGTCGAGATGATCGCGATTCCCAAACCGTCAAGCACTCGCGGAATGTCCTTAACCTTCCGGTATACGCGACACCCGGTACGCGATTCTCGACTGAGCTGATGGATGACATCTTCACCCCGGTCACCGTACTTCAGATGCACGCGAAGCATGCCCTGGCGACTGTCCTCGATCACGTCAAAGTCCGAGACATACCCCTCTTCCTTCAAGACGCGGGCAATGCCCACCTTGATCTTGGAAGAGGGAATCGAAACTTCCGGTCGACGAACTCGCGCGGCATTGCGAATCCTCGTCAACATGTCAGCGATGGGATCAGACCACATCGACTCGTCCTTCCGCCTGAAAGCTTGAGGCCACCTTCGAAACCCGATAACGGTTACCAGCTTGCTTTTCGCACGCCGGGAATCAGCCCATCGAGTGCCAGACTACGAAAACAAACGCGACACACCTGAAACTTGCGATACACGGCACGCGAACGACCGCACAACTGACAGCGGCGCACATGCCGCGATACGAACTTGGGTTCTCTCTTTGCTTTTGCAATCCAAGCCTTGGTTGCCATTAGTTCTCGCCCTGTCCTTCCGTCCGTCTGAACGGCATACCCAGTTTGGTCAACAGGGCTCGCCCCTCGTTGTCGTTGTCACCCGTGGTCACGAATGTAATGTTCATGCCTTGGTTGAAGCTCATGTTCGCCGCATCGATCTCGGCAAACACTGACTGATCGGGCACGCCCATCGAGTAGTTCCCGCGACCATCGAAACTGCGGGGATTCAAACCGCGAAAGTCGCGTAATCGCGGGATCGCGGTGTTGATCAGACGATCCACGAATTCATACATGCGCTTCCCGCGTAACGTCACCCGACATCCGACCGGCATGTCGCGCCGGGTCTTGAAATTCGAGACGGCCTTTCGCGCCCGTCGAATCTCAGCCTTCTGTCCGGTAATCTGTGCAAGATCGGCGGCGGCCGCGTCACACCGGTTCTTGTCAATTTGCGGCGACCCCGTCCCCATCGAGACGACTACCTTGGTCAGCTTCGGCACTGCCATGGGATTCGCGATACCGAGATCCGCCTTCAAAGCCGGTGCGATCTCGCTCTTGTATTGTTCCAGAAGTCTGGCCATCGTACCGAAACTCCACATCCTCATTGGGGCAACCGAAAACCGCGCCCTACCGCTCGCCGCGCGTCAATACGTGAAGGCCCGTTCCCTTGACGGTCGTACGCTTTTTCGCCGCCACTTTTCCCTGCTCGTTGTATTCCACCACAAACCGAACGCGACTGCCCTTGCCTGCGGACGAATCGTACGGCAAAACGTTCGAAATATGGATCGGCGCTTCCTTCTGCAAACGTCCCCCTTGCGGGTTGCGCCGCGTCGGGCGCACATGGCGAAAGACCATGTTCACGCCTTCCACGATCACTCGATCGTGCCGCACATCCACACGCAGCACCTTGCCCCGCGCGCCGCGGTGATCGCCCGCGACAACTTCCACCGTATCGTTCTTACGAATATTGATCGCCATCGCATTACCCTCGCTCGGCGCAAACGGCCGTGCGGATCTCCCGAACCGGCGTCGGTTCAGATGACCTCCTCCGCCAGAGAAACGATCTTCATGAAGTTCTTCTCGCGCAACTCTCTTGCCACCGCACCGAAAATGCGGGTGCCGCGCGGCTCACCCTTTTCGTCGATCAGCACGACCGCATTGGTATCGAAACGCACGTAGCTGCCATCCGCCCTGCGCGTCGGATTCTTGGTCCGCACGACCACGGCACGTGCTTTGCGGCGCTTGGATCGATCCTTCCTGTCCGAGCCACCGGAAAAATCGCTGTTGGGCATCGCCTTCTTGACCGCCACCAGAACGATGTCGCCGACCTGCGCGGTCTTGAGACGCTTCTTCCCGTGGCGCGACGTGCTGCCCTTGTAGACGTTAAAAACCATGGCGCGCTTCGCGCCGGTATTGTCCGCCACGTCTACCATGGTTTGCATTTGAATCATTGTGGAAACCTCGCCCGTACGATCGCGCCTACTTAGTCAGCCCGGAGAATCCGCGTCAGCCGCCAATGCTTGGTTTTCGAGACCGGACGACAGGCTGCCACTTCGACGACGTCGTTGATTTTGGCCTCATTCTTCTCGTCGTGAGAATGAAGGGTCGTCGAACGCCGGATATACTTGCCGTATTTCCGGTGCTTCACCGTGTAGTCGAACCGGACCTTGATCGTCTTGTCCCCATGGGTGGATACCACGGTTCCAATGCGCCGATCCTGCAGCCCGCGTTGTTCTCCCGATGCCAATTTGCCAGCTTCGTCTGCCATGGCTAACGCTTACCTTTGCTTATCCCTCACGGATCGGATCATGCCGCCACCGTGACCCCTACGTGACCGCGCGATGCGTGGCCGCCGTTTCCAGGTGATACTGCTTCTGTTCAATCCCAATCTCGCCACGCTCGCGCATGATCGTGAGTATTCGCGCGATGTCGCGTTTCGTCGCGGTCAATTGATGCGGGTTTTCCAGCTTCTCGGTGACCGCCTGAGTACGCAAATCAAACGCATGCCGCCGCAAACGGTCCAACTCCGCATGCAGTTCCTCAGTCTTCATTTCCCGAATGTCACTGATCTTCATGGCCGTTGGTTCCGTTGGCGCTACAAACCATGACGCCGTTTCACGAAGCGACACCGAAACGGCATCTTGTGAGCCACACGAAGCAACGCATTCCGCGCGACCGACTCCTCGACGCCACCGATCTCGAACAGCATGGTTCCTTCACGCACGCAAGACACCCAAAACTCCGGGTCGCCCTTTCCTTTTCCCATGCGCGTCTCCAGCGGCTTGGACGAGACCGGTTTATGCGGGAAAATACGAACGTAGACCTTCCCTTCCCTGCGCAGGAAGTGCGTGGCCGCGACACGACCGGCCTCGATCTGCCGGCCCGTGATCCAGCCACTTGCCAGCGTCTGGATACCGTACTCGCCGAACGACAGGGTATTTCCCCGACCAGCCTTTCCGCGGATCTTGCCGCGCTGGCTTTTTCGCCACTTGACTCGCTTAGGCATCAACGCCATGCCGAAACTCCACACCCGTCCGCCACGTGCCCCGCCCGCGGAATTACCCTCGCTTACCTCGACGATCTCTGCGACCGCCACCCTGGGTCGGCACGGCCACCAGTTCTTCCTCGCCGTACCGCCCGAGATTCAACCAAACCTTGACGCCGATAGCGCCATACGTTGTACAGCAGGTCGCCACACCGTAATCAATGTGCGCTTGCAGCGTGTGCAAGGGTACCGAACCGGCGATTTGCGTTTCGACACGAGCCATCTCGGCTCCGCCCAGACGCCCTTTGCACTTTATTTTGATCCCCTTCGCGCCGGCGGCCAGCGCCGTCTCGATGCGCGACTTCATCACCCGGCGAAAGCTGCCACGCTTCTTCAACTGCTCTGAAATAGCCTCGGCGATCAGCTTCGCGTCGCCATCCGGCACCTTAATCTCCACGATGTTGAGCGTGATCTTGCGATCGATAAGGTCTTCCAGCGCTTCTTTGAGCTTGTCGACCTCCGCACCCTTGGGACCGATGACCAAACCGGGGCGCGCCGTATGCAACTGCACGCGAACTTCGTCGCGCGTACGCTCGATTTGCACGCGCGATACCGCCGCGTACGGCGGCTGCCGGTTCATCCGCTGATCGACAAAACGGCGAATGCGCTGGTCCTCAACGAGGAATTCGGCATAGGCCGCCTTGGGCGCGAACCAACGAGAGCGCCAGCCCTCTGTGATGCCGACTCGGAATCCAATTGGATTGACCTTTTGTCCCACGCTCGACTCCTACCCTACGGGTGCCATCATTCCGCCATCCTGCCGTCTACTGCCCTTCCGTCACCGTCACGATAATGTGACTCGTGCGCTTCGCGATCGGATGCGCCCTACCGCGGTCCTTTGGTCGCCACCGGCGAAAATAGGGGCCGCCGTCCACGCGCGCCTCGGAGACGACCAGCCGGGACATATCCGCTTCGGATTCGTCCGCGTTCACCATCGCACTCTTGAGCACGCTTCGAATGAGCATCGCACTACGCCGCGGATTGAAGCCAAGTTGCTCGACGGCCTCATCACACCGCTGCCCGCGAATCATATCGATGACGAGCCTCGCTTTGCGCGGTGCGATTCGCGCGAAACGGTGCATGGCCGTCCAAACCCGCTGGTCGTCGCTCACTTTTGAATTCATCGCTTTCCCGCCACGATCAAAACCTGGCCGATTTCAACCAGCCGCTAGCGTTTCTTGCCGCCGTGCCCCCGGAAGGTCCGCGTAGCGCTGAACTCACCGAGCTTGTGCCCCACCATGTCTTCGGTCACGAATACAGGAAGAAACAGGCGTCCATTATGAACCTCGAATCGGTGGCCCACGAATTCCGGCACGATCGTGCAGCGCCGCGCCCATGTCTTGATGGGCGCATTCTGATTCGAGGCCTTCATGTTCATGACTTTTGAGAACAGTTTCTCGTCGACGAACGGACCCTTCTTCTGTGAACGTGCCATCTAACGTCCTCTCGTGATCCCGCTCATAGCCAAGGCTTATGTCGCGGCGGCCGCCGTTCGACGCATCTCGTCGCGTGCGGCCTGTCCAATCATGTCTATTTCTTTGGCGTCGGTATCTGACCGTAACGCTTGCTCTTGCGCCGACGCAGAATTCGCCGGTTGGATACGCGCGCCCTCGAACGGGTTCGTCCACCCTTCGCGAGCTTTCCCAACGGACTGCAGGGGTGACGGCCGCCGCCGCTTCGCCCCTCGCCGCCACCCAACGGGTGCGCCACCGGGTTCATCGCGGTTCCGCGTACATGCGGACGCCGACCTCGGTGCCGCATACGCCCGGCCTTTCCCCAGTTGATATTCTGATGTTCCACGTTGCCGACCTGGCCGATGGTCGCCCGGCACTCCGAGCGAACCTCGCGCATTTCACCGGACGGCAGGACAATGATCGCCCATTCGTCCGTGCGCGAGAGCAGCCTGGCCGACGTACCGGCAGCGCGAGCGAGTCGACCGCCCTGCCCGGAATTGATTTCAATGTTGTGAACATCCATGCCCGGTGGAATGGACTTCAGCGGCATGGCATTGCCGACCTTCGGTTCCACGCTGGCACCGCTCTCGACGGCGTGGCCGGCTTTGAGCCCTACCGGCGCCAACATGTAGCGCTTTTCCCCATCGGGGTATTCGACCAGTGCGATGTGGCACGAACGATTCGGGTCGTACTCGACGGCGGTGACCGTCGCGGTCATGCCATCCTTGCGACGACGAAAATCGATACGGCGATACATGCGCCTCGCGCCACCGCCTCTGTGGCGAGCGGTGATCCGCCCGTGATGATTGCGGCCGGCGTGCTTCCGCAGACGCTCGCACAAGGACTTCTCCGGACGCTTCCGCTTGTCCGTCAACTCGGCAAAGTCGTTGACCGTCGAGTTTCGACGCCCGGGCGAGGTCGGATTGTACTTGGTAATGGCCATCAGTCTCTCAAACCACTCATCAGGTCACAGCCGGCGCAACGCCGTTCAATTCCTAGAACAAATCAATATGGTGGTCGCCGTGCAACACGACCACAGCCTTCTTCCAATCGGCCGTCTTTCCGATCTTGAAGCGTACGCGACGACGCTTGCCCAGCCGATTCGCGGTGCGCACCGAAAGCACCTTTACGTTGTAAATCTTCTCGATAGCTTGCTTGATCATCGGCTTGGATGCTGCGGCATGAACGGCGAAGGCGTAGGCACCACCGCGTGACGGCTTGGAACGCGTCGCACCGTGCGATTGCTGCGACTGGTGCGTGCCCTTTTCCGTCACGAGAGGACGCTTGATTACGTGGTAAATATCCATGGCTGCCGCTTACCCCTGCGCTTCCGATGACGAAGCGGCGGATCGTTTGGGGTCCCCTTGGATTCCCTCAAACGCCGACTTCGTAAAGATCACTCTCGGCCGACGCAATACTTCGTAGGCGCTCAACTCCCCGACGACACGAACGTCGGCATAGGGGATGTTCCGACCCGACAAATACACGTTCCTATCCAATTCATGGGTCGCGAACAGACACCCGCGATCACCGCCCAACGCCGCCAGCATCGTGGCGAACGCCTTGGTCTTCGGCGGATCGAAGAGCACGCCCTCGACGATGACGGCCTCCTGCGACTGAATCTTCGCCAGAATGGCGTTGTTTCGCGCCAGCCGCCGCATTTTCTTGGAGAACTCCTTGACCGCCGTCGGGCCTCGCTTGGCAAACGCTCGACCGCCACCTCGGCGAATCGGCGTCCTGACCGAGCCCGCTCGCGCGTTGCCCGTCCCTTTTTGACGGTAAAGCTTTCGTGTCGAGCCTTCGACATCGCTTCGGCTCTTGTTCCGTGCGGATCGCTGCCGCTGGTGATCCTGGAACGCCACCACCGCCTGCTTGAGCAGCTTGGCGCGGACATGACCGCCGAGCACGGCCGGGTCGATTTCCATCTCCCCGGTTCGCTTACCTGTCACGTCAAATACCGGAACCGCTAGCACGCGATTATCCCTTCTTCTTTGATTGCTTGATGACCACCATGGACCCGTTGGCGCCCGGGACACTCCCCCGGATCAACAGCAGCCCATTCTCGCTATCCGCGCCGATCAACTTCAGGTTGGTCGCGGTGCGGCTGACATTGCCCCACTGGCCGGCCATCCGCTTGCCCTTCTTGACGCCCCGACCCATGCCCGCGTTGGCGCTACCGCCGATACCGCCGGCCGATCGGTGCTTGCGTTCCACACCGTGCGACGATTCCTTGCCGCCGAAATTGTGCCGCCGCATTACGCCGGTAAAGCCCCGCCCTTTTGTAATGCCGACAACATCGACATGCGAGACCCCCTCGGCGAACTGCTCCACCGTCACCACATCGCCCTGATCGAGTTCTGTCGACTCGGTCAGGCGGATTTCCCGGCTGAACCGTTTGGGCCCGGTTTTGGCCTTCGCCGCGTGACCGATCTGCGGCAAATTTGACCGATGAGGAAGCACATCGTCGAACCCGAGCTGCAATGCCTCATACCCGTCCGTCTCGACGGACTTCCGCTGCAACACGACACAGGGGCCGGCCTTGACAACTGTCACGGGCACGGCATGCCCGGTGTCAGCGATGACACGGGTCATTCCGATCTTCTTACCGAGCAACGCTGGCTTCATGGGGAACCATCAACCTCGCCATCGCCAAAGTGGTTTAGCGAGTCAGCCATCTTCCATGCCGCGCGATCAAGCTCACGCGACCGCAATTATCGAAACGAGTAAAACGACACATCGGAAGCCAACCTGCGCTTCCGCGAGGAGCAACACCCGTCGACCGCTTACGTTTTGATTTTCACAAACACCCCGGCGGGCACCTGGATGCGATTGATCGCTTCCACTGTTCGCGCCGTGGGTTCACTGATGTCGATGATGCGCTTGTGCGTGCGCATCTCGAACTGCTCCCGAGATTTCTTATCGATGTGCGGGCTGCGAAGTACCGTATACCGCTCGATACGCGTAGGAAGCGGAATGGGCCCGTGCACGCGTGCACTGGTCCTCTTCGCCTGCTCCACAATCTCCTTCGCCGATGCGTCCAGCGAACGGGGATCGTATGCTTCCATCCTGATGCGGATACGGCTCTTGTCACTCACGCTTTGCGAGACCTCACTATCGAAATCGGACCGTTTCGGCACCACCCCCACGGGTAGTGGCAGACCCGCTAGAATATTCGCTCCCCCAACGCTGTCAACTGGCCTTTTCAAAGTAATTCCAACGGACGCACAAATTGCGCCGTGCCAATACCGACGCGGCAGCGTCATAGTCCGATAACTACATCGCGGAAACGCTCGCGGCTTGAAACGACGGATTGAGATGGACCGCCTCCCGCTGTAATCGCCGGTGGGAGGCGTCGACGATCACTCCACCGGCGGGGGAATCACAACCAATTCAATTCAATAGCTTTACCCGTATGGTAGATCGTCAGCCTTACCGGGCACGCTGCACCGAAGACCTCACCCAGGCTGGCCCGCCCCCCCTCATCGGACGTCGGGCCATTGATTGGCCTGACACGACCGCCGACCTGCACGCCTTGGCTGCGTATCGTGAGCCTCTCGACGGACGCTCAGGGATGCGCATAGGTCTTGGATCGTGGCGTATCTGCGTATCGTCCCAGGATGGCAAGAACGTGCTGCCACTTGACAGGGAGCGAATTAATGGTACAATTGCCATATAGCCATGAAACCGAAGTCCCGGCATCTCTACGAAGCCCGTGCGAAGGTCGCCAAGGCGCTGGCCCACCCAAGCCGTTTGCTCATGCTGGATGCCCTGGCAGAGAAAGAGATGTGCGTCTGTGATCTCACGGATCTCGTGGGCGCGGATCAGTCAACCGTTTCCAAGCACCTTGCCGTCCTGAAGAATGCCGGCATCGTGGCCGACCGGAAGGAGGGCGTCATGATGTTTTACAGCTTGAAGGTCGCCTGCCTTCGAGGATTCTGGAGTTGCGTCGAAGGCGTATTGAAGCAGAACCTGAAGGAACAAGAGGCGTTGATGAGATCGTCGTGAGCGCGGCGTCTGAGAACGCCCGTTTTTCTTTCGCCAGATCAATGGCAACATTGCCATGAAGGCATGAATATGGCTCGGGGATCCCAGTCCGCAAGTCGCATCGGTCGCCGGAGTCGTCCTGGCCGTGTGCTCGTGCCGCGTACTTCCGATGTTCGCGGGGATTTACAGCCTCGGGGCCGGCCTGGGGCCCGCGTCAGCTTTCCTGGATTCCGGACCAGCCATCAATGTCCTGGCGATCGTCCTCACGGCTCGAGTGCTTGGTTTCGACATCGGGCTGTGGCGCACGGTCGGCGCCGTCCTTTTCGCACTCGTCGTGGGGCTCGGCATGGCCGGGATTTTTCGTCGCAGCGAACAACAGAAAGTCGACGCCGCGGCGATCATGCCCGTGCTCGTGAAGGTCATGGGCTCCAAGAGCACCGTCACATTCTGGGCCATCATCGTCGTCGTGGCCACGACCGTGGGGATGCTCTACGGCGCCACGCGGGGGGTGAATTCGAATCTTGTCGTATCAACGGGAGGTATGCCATGAGCGAGTGTTGTTCGAAGAGCGAAGGCGAGACACTGGTGTTCACTTGTGCAGGAGCCGCCTACAGCGGACAGGTGGCCAACCGTGCAGGCTTAGAGCTGATGAAAGACGGCGCAGGGGCCTTGTTCTGTGCCGCGGCAGTTGCCGCCAATCGTCCCGATAAGGTGGACCGCGCGAGGAAGGCGGCACGCCGTGTCGTGATAGACGGCTGCGATGATGACTGTGCGAGGCACATCCTCGAATCCGCCGGACTGGCAGTCGACGTCCACGTCGACGTGACATCACTGGGAATCGAAAAGAACCCCGAGACACCGCACATGTTAGTGGACGCCAAACGCGTCGCTGATGCGATCCATGATCGCCTGCAAGCGTAGTACCCGGTGACTTGAGTATACGCCTGCCGGTTTACTTTGCACAAAGGAGAAGCGTGATGATAAAGCCGAGCGATTATTTCGAAGTAGGTTTGGCACTTCACGGTCACAAATGCCCGGCGATGCCGATGGGATTGCGTGTCGGGGCGGCCGCGATGAATAAGTTGGGGGTCGATCGAGCCAAGGACGGGCAGTTAGCAGCACTCGTCGAAATCGGTGAGGACCACTGCGCTACCTGCTTCGCCGATGGCGTGCAGATGATTACCGGCTGCACGTTCGGCAAAGGCAACATCAAGAAGCTGCATTACGGCAAATGGGGCGTGACGTTGGTTGACAAGAAGAGTGGTCGCGCCATCCGCGTCGCCCCCCGCGCTGAAGCGATGGAGGCCAACAAGCACACGGAGTTCTTCAGCGAGTACCGCGAAAAGGGTATCCCGGCATCCGAGGTTCCCGAGGACGTTGTGGCGCCACTGATCGAACGCGTGATGAACGCGCCGGAGGATCAGTTGTTGAACGCAGGAGAGGTGTTCGAGAAGCACTGGCAGGATCCACCGCATTCGTTTGACAGCTTCATTTGCGACATGTGCGGCGAGATGACGGTCGAACCGTACGGACGCCTTTTCGGTGACAACAGAGTGTGCATCCCCTGTCGCGAGCGTGCCATCTCGTGACGGTCATGCTGGCCATCCTATCCGCGATCATGTTCGTGGTTGCGATTCTGTTTTCGATGCTCGGGCAGGGCGGAGGTGTGCTCTATACACCGGTCCAGGTCTTCGCCGGAATCGACTTCCACGTGGCCGCGACGACGAGCCTGTTCTTGATCATGGTGGTGTCGCTTTCGGCAACGATTGTGTTTCGGGGGGCCAATCGCGTGGATTGGCCGCTCGCCATTGTGCTAGAGTCTGCCACTGCCGGCGGAGGACTCGTCGGTGGATTGTCGTCCGGCAGATTCTCCGGCTCGGTGCTTACCTTAGTGCTTGCCGGCATCATCGCGTTTTCTGCATTCTTCATGGTCCGCAACATAACGCTGGACCATGAATGTCCACAAGGTGGAGGTGTACTGGTATGGCGACGTTCGCTTGGACGGCAGGTCTATTGCGTTAACCTCCTGCTTGCACTGCCAATCAGCTTTCTGGCCGGCACCATCAGCGGGCTGGTCGGCGTGGGCGGCGGCATTCTAAAGGTTCCCATGATGGTGCTTCTCTTCGGTATTCCGATGGAGATCGCGGTCGGAAGCAGCGCCTTTATGGTCGGATTGACGGCCGCCGGCGGGTTCGCCGGTCACGTCGCATCGGGACATTGGGACTGGCGCACGTCGCTTATTCTCGCGGCGGCGGTCTTTGTGGGTGGACAGATCGGGGCTCGCCAGTCGGTGCGCATCGACAAGAGCAAAATCAAGAAGGGTTTCGGTTGGTTTCTATTCCTTATCGCGGGTCTGATGATCGCAAGAGCGATCTTGTGAATCACGCCGATGCGGAGGGCATGTGATGAAGATTGAAATACTCGGCCCTGGCTAGGGAAGAGCATCCTGAGCGGTCGTCGAACAATGGAAAAGGATCAAGGTTATGAAAGGCGCAATGACCGTGATTCTGCTTGCATTCCTGGTCGCGAGCATACTGTACGTAGCGATCGGAGAACGCCGAGACTCCAACGGAGCGGCAACCGACCAAGAACCGAGACAGGCGTGCCCAGAAGATGCGGTCGCGGTTCTGCAATCGAGGGCGCTTGGACTTGTGCGCCGGTACCGCTGGCTGATGCCGGAAGGAGAGGTTCTCGGTGGCCAAGGCGGCTTGTCTTCGAAACAGCGATCCGAGGTAGAAGATCAAATGTATCGGATCCCTGCATGGCTCCCCAACCCATTACCTTAACAGATACCCGGACCGCGAGGTGCGTAGCCGCGGACGACGAAGCGTCAAACTGCGAAGCCTCGGAAACGCCCAAGAACGCGGTTTTTCGTCCGGATGGGATTTCCGGGAGGCGCACGAAGAGTTATGCGCAACCATATGCACCACAAGAATCGCTGGACCGGCACAGTCGCGTATAATCCGCGTGGAGCATCCGATCGGTGAGGGATTTCGGATGAATGGAAGAACGGGGCTGTACGTGCTGTGGATGCTTCTCCTTTGCGGCGCTGCTGCCGGAGCGACACCGACGGAGGTTGGATCCCCTTCCGCTGCGTCACCCGACACGCAGAGGACGACGAGTCTGGCCGGCGCGCCGGACACCGTGAAATGCCTGGCATGCCATCGTGCCGGGCAGGTCCCCGACCGGCCCCTACAAGTCGTGCCTTTCAAGGAGTCGGTGCACGGGGATCTTGACTGCACCGACTGTCACTCGGGGATCGACAAGCTCGCGATACCGGAATCACTCCCGGCCAAGACACCGCCCCACCCGGCGCCGCTTCCGCCGGTCGACTGCGGCGCGTGCCACGACGACGTGGGGGCCCTTTACACAATGCACGGGCCTGAAATCGTGGGCAAGAACCCGGACATTCCTACGTGCGCGCATTGCCACGGCGCTCATGACATCCTGTCGGTCTCCGATCCGCGTTCCCACGTCAATCCGAACCACCTTACGGAGGCATGCCGACGCTGCCACGAGAACCTTGACCTTGTGAAGAAGTATTACCAACTGTCCGCAGCTTTTATTAAAGACTACCGGGTCAGTGTACATGACGGGCCGACGGCACCGGGCGCGGCTGTTGCGGCCACTTGCGAGGACTGCCACGACGGCACCGGTCCCGACGGGAAACGGACGGCCCACCGCATTCTCGGGCCCTCCAGCGCGGAGTCGTCGATCTATTATTTCAACATTCCCAAGACCTGCGGCCACTGTCACAACGCTATCGCCAAGGATTACTGGCAGGGGATCCACGGGCAGCTCGTTGCCGGCGGGGAGGTCGACGCTCCGGTGTGCACCCGCTGCCACGGCGAACACGGCATCTTTCGGGTTGCCGACCCGCGCTCGCCGGTGAGCCCCGCCGAGGTGGCGGTCAAGACTTGCTCACCCTGCCACGACTCGGTCGTACTCAGCCAGCGCTACGGGATTCCGGGAGGACGCCTGAACACTTACGCGGGCAGTTACCACGGTTTGCAAGCGAGCACCGGTGACACGCGCGTCGCGAACTGCGCCTCCTGCCACGGCGCCCATCGCGTCCTGCCATCCAGCGACCCGAGATCCTCAATCTATCCCGCCAACCTCCAAAAGACATGTGGCAAATGCCACCCGAAAATCTCGACGCAAGTCGCGAGTACGCCGATTCACCCGACGCGGACTGGCATCACAGTCGGGTGGGCCCGTTTCTTCACCATCTTCTACATTGTCTTAATCGTGGTCACGATCGGATTCATGTTGCTGCACAACTTCGGTGACTGGTGGAGCAGCGTGAGAGGCATCGTACGCGAGTCGTTAGTCACACGTTTGAGCACAAACGAGGTCGTCCAGCACTGGCTGCTGATGCTGGCGTTCATCGTGCTTGTGATCACCGGTTTCGCGTTGAGGTATGATCAGTCGTGGTGGGCGGGCCTGCTATTCGGCTGGGATCGGGGCTTCATCATGCGCGGCATGATTCATCGCGTGGCCGGCACTGTTCTAATCCTCGTGTCGCTCTGGCATCTGGGCTACGTGTTCAGCGCCCGCGGACGCCTCTGGCTGCGCGACATGATCGCTACACGGAAGGACATTATCGATGTGAGGGACAACCTACTGTACTTTCTCGGCTGGCGGGAGAGCCGGCCGCGCTTCGGGCGTTTCAGCTACCTGGAGAAAGTGGAATACTGGGCACTGGTATGGGGCGCGGGCATCATGTCCGTAACCGGGCTTCTGCTTTGGTTCGACAACGAGGTTGCCCCGTTTCTTCCCAAGGGGTTCATCCAGATCGCCCTGTTGATCCACTACTACGAAGCCCTTCTGGCAACGCTGGCCATTCTGGTTTGGCACATCTACGGAACGGTCTTCAGGCCCACCGTCTCCCCGATGAATCCCGCGTGGTGGTCCGGGAAGATGCCTAAGCGAATGTACGACGAGGAGCATCCCGAGGGTCCGCATCCTGAGGCCGGCGTTTCCATCGGGCGAAGGGAAGCAGAGACCGGAGAGGGGAATGAGCAACCCCTCGGGAAGCCGAGTCCGCCGTCCGCCGGGTCAGCGGAATCCAAGGCGCCAATCGTGACGCCCGGTGCCGGCGACTAGTAGGCCCGAACATGACGCTTACCCTCAACTCGCCAGACAAGCACGGGACCGCTCCAGTTATCGATGGCAGCCGTTGCAACCGGCATCCTTTACGCAATTGGGGGGAGTGTCGTCTACGTGGCGCTAGGTGCTCTTCTTGTGGCCAGCGTGCCGGCCGCTCCGAGCGTGTCGCACTGGCTGCAGAAGTACATGAATAAGATCCTGGGCCCGCTCCTCATCCTCGTCGGGATGATCCTGCTCGACCTAATCAGCATGGGGTCGTTTGGCGCCGGGCTGGGTGAACGCGTGGGCAGCGCGTCGAGGGCTGAGGTATCTGGGCTGGTCTGGCGTTGGACGTCGTCTTCGCGTTTTTTTTCTGTCCGTCATCTGCGGCATTGTTGTTCGGCAGCCTGGTGCCGCTGTCAATCAAATGTGAATCATCCTGGCTGCTCCCCTCGATGTACGGCGCGAGCACCGCTCTTTTGGCCATCATCTTCGCGGTCTCGCTCGCGGTGGGAGCCAAGGCCGTCGGGACGGCATTTAACAGTATCCGTGTATTCGAGCGCTGGGCTCGTCGCGTCACCGGAGTCATCTTCGTCGGCATCGGTATCTACTTCTCATTGAGGTTCATTTTCCATGTTTTCTAGGACGCCGGGGCGCGAACCTCAACTACGGGATGCAATCGGTGGATTCTCGAATTCGGAAACGGCAGTTTGACGGTCGGCAGCATCGATTCGGACCAACGCCAGCGGTGACATTGGGCATCCGGCGGACGGTTTTGGCCTTGACACGGCTAGCTCCAATATATACGCTTATCCGTATATGATACGTACGCTTGCCGTAACACAGGATGTCTTTCGCGCCTTCGCGGACCCGACTCGGCTCCGGATTCTCAATCTGCTGCTGGAAGGAGAAGTTTGCGTTTGCGACTTATGCAGCGTGCTGGACGAGATCCAGCCAAAGATCTCTCGCCACTTAGCGTACCTGCGGCGTGCCGGGCTGGTCGACGTCCGGCACGACGGCAAGTGGAAGCACTATCGAGTGAATTGCGATGCACGAGGTCTGGAGCGCACACTGATCAATTGCGTGAAATCCTGTCTTCGTGAAATCGACGTGTTGCAGGAAGACCTCAACCGCCTGCGAAGCGGCCACAGGGCCTGCTGCGACTAGGAGCTACGTGGCGGAGGCGATGCCAACGGAGCAACGATGATGAACCGTGCATGTGCGGCGAACACGGGTCGCGAATGCAAACAGCTTTCGTTTCTCGACCGCTTCTTGACACTCTGGATATTCCTAGCGATGGCCGTCGGCGTCGGCGGAGGCTACTTGTTTCCAGAAGTCGAGGGCTTCATCAATCGGTTTCAGGTGGGCACCACGAACATTCCGATTGCTATCGGCCTGATCCTGATGATGTACCCGCCGCTCGCCAAGGTGAAGTACGAGGAACTCGGAGACGTGTTTCGCAACGTCAAGATCCTGGGCCTGTCGCTCGTTCAAAACTGGGTCATCGGGCCCGTTCTGATGTTCGCCCTGGCCGTGCTGTTTCTGAACGGTTATCCCGAGTACATGGTCGGGCTGATCATGATCGGTCTTGCCCGCTGTATTGCCATGGTCATCGTCTGGAACGATCTGGCGGAAGGCGACACGGAGTACGCCGCCGGACTTGTGGCGTTCAACTCGATTTTTCAAGTTCTGTTCTTCTCCGTATACGCTTGGCTGTTCATCACCGTCTTGCCACCGCTATTCGGTTTGAAGGGCGCCGCCGTGGCCGTCACCATCGGACAGATCGCCAAGAGCGTGTTCATCTATCTGGGCATTCCATTCCTTGCCGGCATGTTGACGCGATTGGCGATGCTCAAGCTAAGGGGGCGCGACTGGTATGAGCGCAAGTTCATCCCGAAGATCTCGCCCATCACACTCATCGCCCTGCTGTTCACGATTCTCGTGATGTTCTCGCTCAAGGGCGAGTACATCGTGCAGCTACCGCTGGACGTCATACGAATCGCGATTCCACTGTGCATCTACTTCGTGATCATGTTCCTGGTCTCGTTTTGGATGGGAAAGAAAATCGGCGCCGGCTATCCCAAGACCACGACCATCGCGTTCACGGCCGCAAGTAACAACTTCGAGCTTGCGATTGCGGTGTCCGTGGCGGTCTTCGGCATCGGCTCCGGCGTAGCGTTTGCGGCCGTCATCGGACCCTTGGTCGAGGTTCCGGTTCTGATCGGGCTGGTCAACGTGGCCTTCTGGTTCCGGCGGAAATACTTCTTTGCCGATACTCACACTGCGGCGGTCCTCGTGGGCTGACGTGGATGGGCAAATGCGATCTAGATCGATCGTCGGCTCTTTTTGGATGAGGACAACCACAATGGGAAAGAAACTGACTCTGTTTTTGGCAATCGGGGTATGGTCGGCGGCGCTCGGCGCGCCTGGACGAGCGGATGACGGGAGCAAACCGCCACTGAACGCGAAACACGCACCAGCGGCATCCGCGCCGATCGAAGAAATGCGGCAACTGTCAGGTGCCAACGCGCTGGAAGACGCCGCCAAAGCCGGAAAGTACGCCTTCGTGTTCTTCTACCGTAACGAGGACACGCGTACCGCGCAGTTGCGCAAAGTGTTCGATGGCGCGGTCGCCAACATGGCTGACCGTGTTGAATCGGTCATCATCCGCGTGGACAGTCCCTCCGAAAAAGAAATCGTCGACAGGTTCAAGGTCCGCACCGCGCCGATGCCGTTTGTTTTTGTCGTGGCTCCAAACGGCGCTGTCGTGCACAGTTACCGGTCGGCGTTTTCCGAGCAGCGATTGATGGACTCTTTCGCTAGCCCCGGGTTGGAGAAGACGCTCAAGGCACTTCAGGACGGCAAGATGACATTCCTGTGCATACAGAATGGCAGCACGAAGTCCGATGCCGAGGCGATGAAGGGCGTGAACGAGTTCAAGCGCGATCCCAAGTACGCTGACACCACGGAGGTTGTCACGATTGACCCGCGCGACACCGCCGAGACCGAATTTCTGAAGAACCTCAAGGTGGACCCAAAGACCTCGGAGGCCGTCACAGTGCTGCTCGCCCCCCCCGGCAAAGCCGTGGCCACTTTCAAGGGAGCCACCGATAAGAAAATGCTGCTCGCATCCGTCAAGAACGCCACCAAGAAGAAACCCTGTTGCCCCGGCAAGAAGGGTGGCTGCGGGAAGAAGAAGGGCAAATAGGGGGAGCGGCGATGCGGCTTAGAACACTCGTATGGCGCGAGATATTCGAGCGCAAGAACCAGCTTGCGACCAGTTTCCTTGCGATATTCCTTGGTGTCACGGCCATCGTGGCCATCAAGAACATCACATTCTACTCGGAGAAAGCTGTCGCGCGGGAGCTCGATGCGCTTGGCGCCAACATTCTGGTTCTTCCGAAGTCTGCCACGGTGCAAGATTACTACAGCGCCGACATGCAGGAGGAGACGATCCCCGAAGCGTACGTCACGCAGCTCTCCATGTCGGACCTTCAGGGATTGGATAACCTGTCCCCCAAGCTCTCCGTACCGGTGGGGCTGATGGGCAGACGCGTGATTCTCACCGGCATTCTGCCGAAGTGCGAGTTTCAGGCCAAGGCTATGTGGGAAGGCGCCGGCATTTTTACCAGGCCTGATGAAGGGTGCGGCGACATCACCGACGTTCCTGACGTCTTCAAGCCTCCCGTTAAGGAAACGTTGGTTCGCCAGCGTGTGATCGACAACCTGGAGACGGACGAGGCGTTAGTCGGTGCCGACGTCGAGGCCCTGCTCGGCGTCGAAGAAGGCGACTCCCTCGACTTGCTTGGCCGCACGTTCAAGGTCTCGGCCGCGTTGCCGCAAACGGGCACCGTCGACGACTCCCGCGTGTTCGTTCACCTGCACACCGTGCAGGAGATGACGGATCAGGGAGCGGTCATCAACGCCATCGAGATCGTCGGGTGCTGCCAGGAGATTTCGGCCGGGCTTGTTGAGAAGATCAACAAGATGCTGCCCGATGCCAAGGTCATCACGGTGACGCAGGTCGTGGACACGCAGGTCAAGACCAACCACATGATGGCCAGCCTGTCCACGGTATTCCTGGTGATCATCGTGCTCGTGGGTGGTGCCAGCATCGCCAACTACATGTATGCCAACGTATTTGAGCGGCGGCGCGAGATCGGCACGTTGATGGCCCTGGGGGCAGGCTCGTCCGTCATTCTCCGCATGTTCCTTCTCAAAGGGCTGTTGCTCGGGCTCGTCGGCGGTGTCGGCGGATACGTCCTCGGAACTGTGTTGGCGGTCACATTCGGACCACGACTGGCGGGAATTGTCGTGATGCCCATGCCGGGGCTCGTGCTGTGGGCGGTCGGACTGTCCGTCGGGATTGCGCTGGTGGCGAGCTGCCTGCCGGCGCGGAACGCGGCGCGTCTCGATCCCTGCGCCACGTTTCAGGAGCTTTGACGCATGCTACGAATGGAAGGCGTCAGCAAGAGCTACCATCATCGCACATCCCCGGTGACGGCTCTGCGCGATGCGAATATCGAAATGAATCGGGGGGATTATGTGTCCATCGTCGGGCCGAGCGGCAGCGGGAAGAGCACGCTCCTGTTGATGCTTGGTGGGATGCTCTCGCCAACCGGCGGTCGAGTCTATGTCGATGGCAGATCTCTATACGACATGACGCCCAACGAAAGAGCCGCATTCCGTAAGAAGAACGTCGGCTTCGTGTTTCAGACCTTCAATCTGGTTCCCTATCTCACCGCCGTCGAGAACGTGCAGGTGCCTCTCTTCCTCGCAGGTACGGACGAAGCGACACAACGGGACCATGCGTCGAGTTTGCTCGGACGCGTCGGCCTCGGCGACCGATTGGACCACAAGCCGTCTGAACTGAGCGTGGGCCAACAACAACGAGTGGCCTTGGCGCGCGTGCTGGCCAACGACCCCGGCATCATCCTCGCTGACGAGCCCACCGGTAATCTCGACCCTGAGACAGGCCGACAGGTCATCGAATTCTTTGATGAACTCAACAAAGAGGGGCGGACCATTGTGATCGTCACGCACGATCCCCGCGCAGCGGAGCGCGCCAAAACCACCCTTCGCCTCGTGAATGGCACCGTACTCAACGGGAAGGCCGAATCCGGTCGCGCCGAGCACGCATAGTTCAACCCCCACAACAGGCTGGTTGGTAGACATGCACACGGTGCATATGCGCTGACTACTCGGCGAGCATGCGGCTGGCTGAGAGCTTTCCACATTTAAACTCGCCCCGTACAGACGAAAGCTGTAGAAGTGCAAGAGCCCCTAAAAACCGCGCAAATACGGTTCTTCAGGGGCCACAATGCGGAGAGGGCGGGATTCGAACCCGCGGTACGGGATTATCCCGTACGACGGTTTAGCAAACCGTTGGTTTCAGCCACTCACCCACCTCTCCGGGTGCGCCAGATCGCGGCGATTGAGCCGAGGGCAGTCGCAATTCCATGAGGAACGCCGCACCCCGATCACCACAACCTGAAGCTATCCGCGAGGCGGACAATCGTCAAGCGTCGAGCGTCGCCGAGGCACAGCCTGCGTGGTCTTGCAGGGTCCCGGTAATCCGCTCCCCGGATTCGAACACCCGCGGCCCACGTGCGAATCACCAAAGAAAGCGGGCGGCGCGAGTCGCCACATGGCGACGATCGCACCGCCCGCCGGTTGATTCTACAGACTACGTGCTCGCTACGTCGTCTTGCAGCAGGGCCTGGTATATCCAGGCGGATACTACGTCTTCCCAGCCGCGGCCTTGGCGTGCGGGCACGGTGCCATCTTGCCATCCTTTGCCGATGTGGACTTTCCACACGGCTTGTCACAGGGCTTGTCGCAGCCCGGCTTGCCCGCTGCCTTCTTGCAGCACGGCTTCGTGCAGCCCGGCTTGCACTTTCCGGACGCCTTCTTGCAGCACGGCTTGTCGCAGCCCGGCTTGCACTTGGACGCCGACGGACATCCCTTGTGGCACTTGCCACAGCTCGCACAACCGACTGGTCCTGCCAGCAGGAACGCGGATAGGCAAAGAGTGAGCGTGGTAACAAATAGGCTTCTAAACAGACGGTTCATACACCAACTCCTCAAAAGAAAAAAGGCTCAACGGGCTTACATGTTTTCCATCGGCACGAATGCCAAAAACCATCTTAACGTATTTGAATGTCTCGATTCCAGTCGTAACTCGTGCACGAACCCCCAAGTTACGCTGATGTTACGATCTCCGAACGATCGCCACGCACGCCCCACCGCCGGCAAACGGCCATCGTCCGCTCATCCGCGGCCAAGTGTGAAAAATGGACGAATCGGCATATCCGTTTTATCGCGACGCACAGTCAATGTGGTGTCTCACTCACCACGACACCGTCAATAATCACGCCGGTGCAATGAGTAATATATTCGAAAGGGTCGCCGTCGTACAGCGCCAAATCGCCGTCTTTGTCTGCTTCGAGTGATCCCACGCGTTCGTCGATGCCGAGTATTCTCGCCGCGTCGATCGTGATCGTCGCCAATGCCTCGTCAAAAGTCAGTCCGTTGGCTGCGGCAATGGCCGCCTCGAAGAGGGCCACCCGCGTCTTCGGCACGTAGCTCTCGTAGCCGCTCTGCAAGGCCACCGGGATCCCTGCTTTGTGGAGGATCGCGGCCGTCTCGTAGCTCATGTTCTTCCGGTCGCCCCAGGCGCGGTACATCATCGGATGAAGAATGACCGGCACCCCGGCCTGCTTGATTTCATCCACGAGGACATAGCTCTCCGCCGCGCTCTCCAGAATGATGCGAATCTCGAATTCCCGGGCCACGCGCAGCGCGTTGGCGATGTCCTGCGCCCGGTCCGCTGTGATCATGAGCGGCACCTCACCGGCGAGCACCCGCGACAAGGCATCGAGGCGCAGGTCCCGCGCGGGCTTTTTATCCTCCTCGGCCGTGGCCAACTTCTTCCGATACTCCTGCGCCTTGATGAGTTCGGCGCGCAGGAGTGCGATCATCTTGGCACGCGTGCCAGGCGTCTTACCCTTACCCTTCTTCACGGCGGATGATCCGAGTGTCGCGGCTACGGTGGCCGGCGCCCGCACCATTGCCTCGTCCGCCGTGCGACCGGTGGTCTTGACGATCATGGTCTGGCCCGACACCAGCTCACCGGGCGCATGACCGGTGTGTACGGTGGTGATGCCGAAGCCGCGAATCCAGCCGACGAGGTCCTCGAGGGCGTTGTAAGCGTCTTGCGCCCGGAGTTCGGGCTGAATGGCCGTGGACCGCTCGATCTGATCCTGATCGTGCTTCTGGTTGTAGATCCCGCTGAGGCCGACGACACTGTGGGCGTCGATCAGACCGGGTGTCACAACAGTGGCACGAAGAACACGAAGGTCGTCGGGAATGACGAATCCGAACAAAGGACGGACCTGCTCGATCTTGCCGTCGCGAACGACGACCACGCCGTCCCTAATCGGCGCACCGGCCATCGTGTAAACCGTCTTGCCGATGACGGCCACTTGCGCCGCCGCAGGTTGTGCGGGCCATGCCGAAATCAGAAAGAGAGTCGCAAGCGCAACATAGGTGTGTGCCCGCACTTTCGAATTGCAGGCAAGGATGCCTGCGGTACGTGGCGCACCGTGCTGACAGCTGATGGCCGACGGCTGATGTCTGA
>Ga0055481_10000046_pt1 | contig 31903 bp, 24 predicted proteins | sample Muzzi_PWC_D2_FD_57936 | JGI IMG/M metagenome (GOLD analysis project Ga0055481, IMG submission 57936) | Wetland microbial communities from San Francisco Bay, California, USA, that impact long-term carbon sequestration - Muzzi_PWC_D2 | ecosystem: Environmental > Aquatic > Marine > Wetlands ... | reverse complement strand
GTACAGCAGACAGCTGCCTGTTGATCGATGAGAGTGGCTTTGCCAAAAAAGGCAAGCATTAAACGGCAAGCGGCGATCGACGCTCAATATCGAAAACAGGCACGGGACAGTTGGTTAGCGGGTGAGGGAATCTGACAAAGTAGAACTAGTCTGTCTTCAATACCAGCAGACTGGCCGCATTCAGTACCTGAAATATTTTGTTCCATGCCTGCTGGTAACGTTCAGTATCTCCCTGGATTTGCGGATTGGCTTGCAGGGAGATGAAGATATCTGACAGGGATCGTTTACCATCGATATAATATAGCAAGCTACCTTCAAGCTCTGTAAATGGCATTGTGCTCCCGATAACGTTAAGAGTTCCGGCCTTACCGGGTTCGGGTGGTTTCATATCCGGATTGATCAATACAGGTATATTTTTCTCGCTTCCTGCATTATTGACGACCGTGTTTTCCTTACGCTCCCCGGGGACCGCAAAAAAGATATGCCTGTTTGGCCCACCTGTGAGTAATTCTGCGAACACTGCATTTTCACGAGGTGAAAATGCATTGAATCTAGTGCGTAATTTGTCTCCCGGGGGCATCCACCAACGTGAATCGTATGCGAATGGCGGTAAAAACGAGACTATCCGAAATCCTGCTGCTTCCATCAGATCAAAAACCTCTGAAACCCGGTAGGCCCTGTCTCGGACATGCAGCAACAGGTCAACGATTTCATTATCATCAAGGCGATCAGAAAGCTGAATCCACCTGGAACGTAACAGCCAGTTGGAACGTGGCAGTTTACCCACCAAATCACGTGCAATACCAATCAGGTCCTCCAGAGAATTTTCAGGTAACCTCAACATCCGTATCATTTCCTGAAGATGATATACACCGATACGTCCCAACTCCCCATACAGCATTATGGACATGCCGCCATCATGTTTTAGCACCGATCGCAATACCTTTACCCCGGCAAGCGGTTCTTCCAGGTGGTGCAGGACGCCTGTACAATCGATGTAGTCGAAATCCCCCAGCCCCATCTCTGCAAGATCGAGAAGGGAGCCCTGAACAAACCTGACATTTTTAAGTCCCAATTTTTCTATCCGTCTTTGCGCAATATCATTTGACGCTGCTGAAATATCCAGATGTATGACTTCTCCTGCGGACTTGCCGGCAGCCAATTGCTCAGCCAGGTGTACGGTAGCATCGCCGGTTCCTCCACCCGCCACAAGTACCCGGAAGGTTTGAAATCTACGTGAAGAACCATTGAACAGATAGTGCCCGATCAAAGGCAAGGCATTCGCGATCGTCTTGGTTTTCCCCGGTTTTTCAGCTTCAGGATCACGGAAAGGATAAGGATAAAGTTCATATTGCAGTCCGACTTGGTTATTCATGTCTTACTATTACTCCTGGTTGAATTTATTCGGCATTGGCATCAGCCTTGTTATTGATGAGAAGCTATTACAGCACCTGTAAACCGGGCCATCCCCTGCAACATGTGAGTAAACGGCAGCAAAATCCGTCCCGTTGTCTGCTAACCGGTGATGGTATCCATTCCCTGGAGGCATCCAGTAGTGCCTTCCGCCTCATCCAATGATCCGGCCCGCCTGGCACAGCAGTTTCCAACTGCCACTCATGGGTCCGGTTTGCATGCCATTAAACTGCCCGGCAAGTTCCACTATTGCCTTGTCGACCCGCAGGGTCGCAAGAGCCACATTTCCCTGAAACCAGGCGAAGGTTCCCGTGCATTCTCTTTATCTTCTGCTCCTTTCTCAATTTTACTTGTCTTCGCTGAAGATACCTAAACGATCCTCAATACCGCCGTTTGCGGAAGTCCTTATTCCAGCCCCCGTCATGATCGCGTGCTGCACCATCACGCAATATGGAAACGGTTTCACCATATTATTACAAGTACATCCTGTACCACCTCTGCCTTGGGATGTTGTTCGCCATACATCTTCTTCAGCCTCCGGCGCTCGCCTTCCGGTTCCTTCAGGTGCTGCAGCAGTGATGGCCGCCATCCCGCCACTTCCGGCTCGTCACTCGTAAAGGTTCATTCGCGCATGCCGCGCAACCGCAATGGTTCAGATGCCGGTAGCAAAGCCTCATGTAATTGCGAATCGTTGGATTCAGACTGCCTCTGTAACATCTTGTATTCACAAAGAATCTTGTCATTTTACGAGAAGATTTCCCGTTTGAGGCCTGCGATTTTCCGGTGGATTACCATGCCATGCACGAAAAGCAGCCAGTCTAACAACGAATTGTCCTCAGGTGAGTATGAAACACAACACAAAGACGTAGCGAGATCTGACCATTTCAGCAATCCCGTCACATCCGATTCAATCCTGTTGAAACGCCACGCAGCAGTTTCTGATTGATGTTTTAGGTGCCGTCCAAAAACGGATTTCACAATGCGGCGAAAGCAACAGCTGTAATAATCTCATTCAGAGGCTTTGGTCTGCGCGCTTTCAAGTACTGTTTCAACCTTCTTCGCCACGAACATATTTCCCTTGAACGTCATATGCTGCTTCTTCGTGTAGAAACTGCGATACTCCTGCCTGTCCCGATTCAGGACTTCCAGCAGCGGCTCATGTAAATCGATCACCGTGATCAATTCTGGATCGGCGCATGCAAGTGCCTTTTTCGCCCTGTCGACCCGTTTCGACTTCCTGTTTTTACCGTATTGTGCCAGCAGGTAGACCTTGATGTTGTCCTGCTTCCCAAGCCTGGCAAGATCCTTGACGATCAGGCAGGCTATTGCGTCTCCTGTTGAATCCTGGTGTACCTGTTTGTCTTTCCACCTGTCCCCCCTTAGCCACCATATTCCGTTCCCGTATTTCATCATTAAATTATGAATGAAAACGCTGTAGCCCAGAATGCGTCGAATGCCTGGATCACCATAATCGGTCAGCGATGGTCTTGGTACAGGATTATTTCTCAATACCAGCTTGTCGTCTTGTATATCAAAATAGGGTTTCTTCACCCCCGATCTGGCTGATATCTGGCAACGCCAGATATCATCCGGGATAAAGCTGTATATCAGTATCTCCGGCTTATATATATCCACCAGTTGACGCGCCCTCAACAGCGATTGATCCATACCGTATGCGATCACGCCGGCATTGATTACCTTTCTTCCCGTCAGGCGTTCAAGAATCGCCGGCCATGTCTGGTCATCCGACACCTCGTACCCGAAAGTATATGAATCGCCAACCGCAAGTATCGGCCGCTGATTATCCGTGGCAGCACTGATTTTGTTGGTGCCGTTTGAGCGAATTCCACCCTCGTTGATTGTAATCGTGGAGTTGGCCACATCATGCACGGATTTGCTCTTCTTGGATACCCAGCCAAGACGTTCATCAAATTGCGTAGGATATGCGGACATTGTTATATGCAGGTAGTCCTCCAGCACATTGTTGAATTCGTAATTTCCGGTGTAAACACGTGTACCGATTTCCAGTATCACGAATATCAATACAAGGCTTGCCAACACCAGTGATCCGTTTTGCAAGATTTTTTTCATAACTCCCGTCCGCCGCTAACGTTGATAATAATCATTGCAAATATACAAAAACATCATCATATTTAATGTGTAATTGGTTCGATCGCCCGGCCCATGTCACACGGCTGCATCAGACAGATATTCTTATTCAAGCATGAATGTATCAGCGACATAATCACAGCAAGTTCTTAACAATTCAATATCTGGCAACGGCCTCTCAGGCGTCTCAACGCTGAACAGTGCATTTCGCCGAAAAACAGGCTCCGCATATTGTCATCTGTTCCGTCCCGGTTGAATTGCTGCTATCTTGCCGGGCAGCAGGCATTTTTCAACAACCCGTAAGACAGCGCGGCAGGATGGTGCCCGGTTCATTTTACGATATCACTTCCATGTCTGCCGGAGAATGTCAGATGACAGAGCTAATCAATGTTTCTGACCGCTACCGGTGCATTTTCCTGCACATACCAAAGGTGGCCGGCACCAGCATCAAGCAGTCACTGGAGTTACCTGGCCGCGGCCATCCGCCGTGGAACTGGTTTGCAGCCAATTGTCCTTCCCGGTGGCGGGAATATCTGAAATTCACTGTGGTACGAAACCCCTGGGATCGCGCCGTTTCCGCCTACGTATATGCGACCACGAAGGAAAGTTACTGGCATGGAGAAAGCATGGGGTTGCATCCGGACTATAAGCTATTGTCCGGCAGAACCTTCGAGGAGTGTTGCGAAATCCTGCTGCATGACCGTGCCAGTCTGCAACACGAGTCTTGGTATCCGCAGCATCTGTGGATTGCGCGCCAGACCGAACGCGGTTTTGAGTCCATGGTTGATATGATGTTGAGATATGAAACGCTGGCCGGAGATTTCACCCGCTTGTGCGACAGGCTGGGAGATGGGCGCAGGGAGATTCCCCATGTCAATGCATCAGCAAGGGAGGAATACCGGCATTATTATTCAGACCGAACACGGGAAACGGTTGCCAGGGTTTACGCCGTCGATATTGCGTTGTTCGGCTACCGCTTCTGAAATCCTCATACGGTACCCGGCATGCCGGGTATGCGCTCTCTGGCCATGGCCGTGAATGCGGCGGCGAGGTCGTCAATTACCGTATGGTCATTCCAGAGCTTCGAGACTGAATTATTTATCCTGTTGCTGATATCCGCGCGGTATTCCGGATCTGTAGCCAACCTCAGCGCGATATCGATATATTCCTCCGGGTTGCTTGCGATGCATTCATCGATGTCCATGGCATGGTAGTATGCCGCCGTGTGCCGGCTGCGCATGAATTTCCCCGGCATAGTGACCACCGGCGTACCAGCTGTGAAGGCCTCTAGAGTAGTGTTGAAGCCGCAGAAATGGATGGTGTCCAGTACCACGTCTGACAGGGCGAGCAGATTGATGAAGTCGATGCTGCGCTGTTGTGGCAGGATCAGGACACGATGCGCACTGTCGGGGATCACTTTTGCAAGTCGTTCCATGATGATCTGCGTCCAGCGGGGGAACCTGCCTTCGAACAGGACCAGTACACCCTTCGGGTCGCGCTGAAGTATGCCGGCCAGGATACGGTCGAATTCCGGAGAGAATTTGAACAACGCCTGTGGGCAGGTATAGATATTCCTGTCCATATCCAGTCCGAACTGCTCATGTGTCTTGAGAATTTCCGGCATAACGGGCTTATCGTAGCTAGTAACCGCAACCGCGTGTTCCAGCATGACGAGTTTCTCGCTGTAGTGTTCGGAACCATCTTCAGGCTCCCACGCACGGGTGGAGATATAGTAGTCGATATTGGGTATGCCGGAGGTTTCCGGGTGGCCGAAAGAGGTGCACTGTACCGGTGCCAGCCTGGAAAATGCCAGGAAATAGGAAAAGACATCCATACCGATATCCTGATAGTAGAGGATATCCAGCGTTCTGGCGGACAGCATAGAACGCGCGACCTGCAGGCTGCCCGGAAGTATCACCACTTCATCGGCCACCTGGGCGATCTTTCTCCCCATCTCGTCAGATGGCGGATCGAGGAAGATGGCTATGACATGAAACCGGTCGCGGGGCAGCAAGGCGATAATTCCGGTTGAAGTGCGTGCGATGCTGTGATTTCTGAAGTGGCGCGACAGGAACCCGATACGTATCTTGTCGCCAGGGACATGTTCTGATCTTCCATTGCAGTGCGGGGCGGTCCACTGCAGATCCGGACAGCAACTGATGTAGAGTTCGGCAAATTTCGCCTGCAGCACCCGGTCGTTCTCACCATGATACGCGAGGAAGAAACTGGTTTTTCCGATTTCACGCAACGGATCGGAAACTGCCGGTTTGCCGTCGATCAGTTGTTGCAGATTGCTCAGCAATTGCTGTCGGAATTCTCTGATTTGCCCTGACGATTCCATAATCGGCGGGATTGCCGTGCTCGCGCAAATCCGGGCACCTGCGGTCTGGCTGATTTCAGCGGCACGCTGCAGGCAGTCTACGGCCTCTCGCGCATCGCCCTGCTCGAGCAACGCGTTGCCAAGATTCCCGTGTGTGTGTGCCAGTCCAGGTTTGAGTTCGACGGCTTTGCGGAATGCATTGATGGCTTCTTGATAGCGTCCTGTCTGCCAGTACACACTGCCCAGGTGGGACCAGGCGGATTCATTGTCCGGATTGGTTATTACAATACGCAGAAAATTTTCACCTGCTGCAGTGAAATCTCCGCAGTCGCGGTTGATGTTTCCAATACCGAAAAGTGCAGACGGATTATCCGGTGACAGTTGCAGTGCGCGCTGGTAGCTGTGCATGGCATCGCTAGCCTTGCCCTGGGCGAACTGAATTGCCCCGAGCATGTTGTACATATTTGCATCGCCTGCTTTGATGCCGATCACCCTCTGGATAAGCTCTTCAGCCGCCCGATAATCTCCTGTCCTGAATGCAATCACGGCCAGAATGTAGAGTGCCTGCTGGTGGTCCGGTGCGGCAGACAGCACTTCCTGGCATGCATTACGCGCATCAGCAAGTTGGTTGTTCTGAAGTAAGGTTAGTGCCTTGACTAACGGCGTTGGCTCCATTTGGATACCTGTAATCTTGCGTAGAGCTGTGGTAATTGATTTTGTATCTGCTCAGCTTGAGATGCTGCACGAATCTTTATACAGGAAAAATGCCAGAGATGCCTTATGGATTGTCAGACAATATAACCAGATTTCCCGCAGGAGACCAGATGTTATCACCTACATAACCTATCCCAAAATTCATTATTCCGATGCTGCGCCCTCGTATGTAGTTCCCTCGCCCCGCGGGGAGCAGATGAGGAGACGTAACACCGGCGGTTTCCCGGCGTGGCGCGGATCCCGCCTCCATCTGCATCATCGTTACAGAATCCGGAAATGTTCGATCCCGTTATTTTGCGACAGATTCCAGCAAACATGCGCGCATGCCCCGTCATTCGGCAGTAGCGTTTGTACCGATTGCCTGCATTTATGGAAGGTCTGATTAATTCTTGCAGATAGTTCTATTTCAGTAGTTTTCGAGATCACAACATCGATAAATTCAGAAATACGCCCTGGTCGGCACGGTGAACCCCGAAGAGAGGGTGCCGAAGGATCACCCCTTGCGCCCGATCCGTGAGATGGTCAATGCTGTGCTGAAGGAATTGGACGCCGATTTCAATGTTCTGACTCGGACATGGGCCGGGACTCGATTCCACCGGAGAATTTGCTCAGGGCACAACTGCTGATGGCGTTCTATACGATCCGCAGTGAACGGCAACTGATGGAGCAGATCGATTACAACCTACTGTTTCGCCGGTTCGTGGGTTTGTCGAGGGACGACGCGGTGTGGAACCACTCGACGTTCACCAGGAATCGGGACCGCCTGCTGGAAGGCGAAGTGGCACATCGTTTTTTGCGCGAGTACTTGCGCAGGCGGCGGGCACGGCCGGGCGGGAGACCGCCGCCCAACTTGTGGATGCGCTCGGCGGGAGCCAACGGATCACGCCGGGCGCAGACAAGAACTACGGCACCCGGGGCTTCGTGGAAGAACTGCGCGGGATGACGGTCACACCCCACGTTGCCCAGAACGACACCAAGCACTCATCGGCCATCGATGGGCGCACCACCCGCCACCCGGATTATGCCACCAGCCAGGCGATCCGCAAACGGATCGGGAAATGCTTTGTCTGGGCCAAGACCATTGGCGGTTTGCGCAAGAGCCGGCTCATTGGCCGCGAGAAACCCGATTTCCGGTTCATGATGACGTTTGCGACCTACAACCTGATCCGGATGCGCAATCCGGGGGCGGTGTCGTGTTGATGGTGCAGACGTTGCGGGGGTGGAACGCCTGGAATCCGGTTGTTTCCGGACGGCTTCACGAAACAGGCGCGTTTGCCCGAAGAAAGGGACCCGATTTGTTCGAATGTCGAATGATGAGGGCGGAAGAAGCGCGCTTTTCAACAGCCTCCTAGGGGTTCTCTCCGGGTCAGGGACATTGGGCATGCATTAACATTTAGGGTGGCGTTCGTGTTGACTTTCAATCGAGAATTCAACTGAGAACCCTTTATGTGAGGTCTCCGTTCTGAATTCAAGCCAGTACGCCGGATTGCCATGAACTGGCTATTCCAGCCAGTCCGAGCAGTCCCAACCCAGCATGCGTTCTAGTTGCCGTATTTCGTACTCGAAAATCCACATAAGGTGATCCCGCTCCCTGACGGTCATGGGGGCGTCGTATGGATTAGCCCGCCTGATGATGGGCTCGATACCGTTCAGTCCGGATAATCCGAGAAAGCGCCATATCTTGTCCAACAGTGCTTTGGGCTGTTCCCGTAACTCCTCGTATTTCAATATCAGCATGTTTGACTCAGGGAAGTAATATCTGAGTCTTCTGACCTGCTCGGAATAGAAGCCCCGGTCAATATAGGCAAATTGTTTGTTCTGCCTGGGCAGGGATTTCCTGAACTGTGCCTGCTCGCTGTGGAGGGCCTGCCAGAAGGAGCGCGGGTCTATGCCGAGTTGTTTCTTCATGTTCCAGTGGGAGTATGCGCGCTCGATCGGATTCCTGAGGATCAGGATCAGCCTGGCCTCCGGGTTGTACTCCCAGATACGCATGGGTGCGGTCAGCCAGTACATGTAGGAGGGTGTCGTTTCCCCGCAGATTCTTTGAGGAGGTTGCGGATTAAAAAACGAATGATAGGCGCTGTAATCCCGGTGGCCGCCCGCGAACAGATAATCGTTGTCGAAAAAATGTACCTCTTTCCTGGAGGCCATGCAGATTTCGGGGTGCTGGCGCAGATAATCGTCCAGTGCTGTCGTGCCTGATTTTTGCGCACCTACAACAAAAAATCCGGCTTTAACGGGTGTGCGGCTGGTCATGGACATTGTGTTTGCGATCAGTGCCGGCAAGATTGCAGGAAGCTTTCTCTGTTCGTTCCGGCAGCGTTTCCCGCTGCCTGTAGTGCAGTGAAGGTGTTTCCAGAAGTGTATGCATATGAACAGTTCCGTAATACAGGTTTCAGACGGCCGGTCTGCTATGATGGTCGGGATGATATTCCCGTGACATGCACGATATGCCGCGATCGATCCGTATAACTACCGCCACTGATCCGGTCGAAAATGTATTCAGCACACTGGTTCCGCGCTTTAACGTTTGCCGTGAACATTTCCAGCTGATGGCCCAGTTCTTCCGGTGTGCTGAACGTGTTGGCGTCGGGTGCATACAGCTGAAGATCTTCGCGAGGCGTAATCAACTGGCAGGAGCGGCAGGCAGCGGCCTCCCAGAATCTCGGGTTTAGGTGTGTTGCGCCGATTTTGCGGGAATTCAGTTCCCCGAAATGACTCCAGTATGAGTCACGATGGATGTTCAGTACGATATTCGCACCTCGATAGAGTTGTGCGCATTGTTCTGGAGTGACGTAATGATCGATATGGGTGCCATAGGGGCAGAGTTGTTTCCAGCGCGGTCCCACCCAGGTGATGCGCCGGCCCCATTTTTTCACGAGCGGAGCGAGCAGGTTTGCCCGGGTGCCGTAACAAGAGCCGAGCACCAGAATTTCCGACCGGATGCTCGGTCCTTCAGGGTGAAACACATGTGCATCAAAACCCAATGGAAGATATTCTGAATGTGAATACCGCGAATGTACAGGGACCGTGGTGCGGTCGACTGAAAATACCCAGTCATAATACCTTGCCCAGAGCGTCGAGCGGTCAACTTCGTAGGGTTCATCGAGAAGATAAACCGCAGTCGGTATACCGTGATTCCGATATTGCATGATGACGTCGGGCGGTATGGCCGCGCCATGTATTGCAAAGAATAAACAGGGATGCACCGGGAAAGCGGACGGATCGGGCACTTTTTTTGCCTCGACCTGGATGACAGGAAACCCGAGTTGCGCGAAACCCCTTACAAAGCCCTGCCAGATAGAACGATTGAAGGGAGACTGGCCTGGCCTTGCGATCGCAACAGGTGCTGCGTTCATGTGGATATCTTCGTTTGTATTCGCCATGTGCCTGAATCGGCTCGAAATTCCCAATCAATGATGTTTTATGCAAGTGCCGGTTGATTGTCCTATATGTTTTCGGCAATAACAAACGCAGCCCTTTCCCGTGACTGTGGCTGGCGGCGGCCGGTTCGGTGCATGACATCGTGTCTGCTTTGGTTTGTATTGCTGGAGTATGCATGATGTTCTCGTGTATATTATCCGGACAAAAGAAAGATATGTTTCATGGAGTCTGTTGTTTCAATGAAATGCGACTCCCCTTGCCGCGAGATGAGAACTGCCCCAGCTGTTGCCGATATACCAGTTTCATGAATGGGACGCGAAATATTTATATAAATCATCATGTTGGTGTCGTGCAGATGTGGGATTCGGGTCACTCTGGAGAATGTAATGAAAACATCCGTGGTTGCCGGGATTTGGAAAGGCTGACGCTTGTTTCTTGATTGTACGGATTGCAGATAATGGTTCCGCTTCCGTGTATCTCTTCCGGGCCGTATCGCTTATGTTGTGAACACGGTTCAGGACTCCCGGGTGACTGGGTGTTGTGCCACCCACGAGTTCGTGTTGAATGCTACTGCTTGCCGGAAGTTGAACACGACCGCTGTGCGCTTGTGACTCTGCTGATTGCGCCACCTGCCGCTTCAACATATGGGTAAACCTCCTGTTATTATCCTCGGCATGCACCGGTCGGGAACATCCGTCGTGGCCAGGTTGCTTGAATTCCTGGGTTTATTCACAGGCTATTCACGGGAGAGTAACAGTGAGTCGACGTTTTTCCTGCGCCTGAACGAATGGATCATGTCGGAGTCCAATGCTTCCTGGGACAATCCATACTGTTTTCGCTTCATTAACAGCCATTTCATAACCCACATCGTACCTCTGCTGCACAATATGCTCTGCGGGACGGGGCGGTCGGAATTTCTCGGGCCAGGGCGCGAGGACGAGTATGCGGACATCAGGGATCTCGACATACCATGGGGATGGAAAGATCCACGGAATATCTTTACATTTGAAATATGGAAGGAGCTTTTCCCAGAGGCTCGTGTACTGCATGTTTATCGCAACCCCGTCGATGTTGCCGCAAGCCTCAGAAATCGGGAGAAGCGCCGCCAGTTGATAATCAACAGGATCGTCAACGAGCATGGCGTGGAGGAATTGCTGCGCAGGAGGTTGAAGATCCAGACTTCCGTGCGCACGGAAAATATTGAAGAAGGCATCAAGCTCTGGCGCGAATACCTTGCGCAAGCCGTACATATTTCCGAGCACTATACCGGCCCCTTCCTGCATGTCCAGTATGAAGAGCTGTTGAGTGATCCGGGTAATGTCTTGCGAAGCATGGCCGGTTTCTCGGGCCTGACACCGGACGAAGGACGGTATCTTGAAGCGGAGCAAATGCTCGACTCCCGCAGACGCTACGCTTTCATCGATGACCCACTTCTGGTTTCCCTACACGAAAGCCTCACGGAAGATTATTTGGTCCGGAAATTCGGCTACGCAGATGTTGCGCTGGCATAATGTGATGATTTCCTGTTCGGCCGGTAACGATGTCAGGCGGCATCTTTTCGATGCACGTCTTTACCGGCAGGCTGAAATGCCGTTTTCAGTGATCTCTCATGCTGCGCGCAGCTGATCGGTCGTCTCGATATTCATCCACGCAAGCGGCTCCGGTGGCTGTCGGAGGTGTTGGGGGCAGCGGTACGCGCGTCGTTGCCGAGGTATTGCGGGCATTCGGTCTGTATATGGGGTCTGAGCTTAATACTGCATCCGATAATCTTTGGTTTACTCTGCTGTTCAGAAGACCCGACTGGTATCGGGCCCATCATGCCAACCACGGACAAGAAGTCGGCAAGGCACTGTCAATTTTCGACAGGGCAATGCGGGGCTCGGGTAAATTTGATGAAAATGATTACCGCCTTGTGATTGGCGCGTTCGAAGAGGTTGCCAGTATCCAAAGGAACTATACACGACCATTGCAGTGGGCGGACAGCCTGATCAACGCGGTACTGGCTGACGAGCAGGCGGAGCGAGACTGGGGCTGGAAGGAACCCAATACCCATATGTATCTGGAGCACATCAATGACTATTTCGATGGTATTAAATACGTGCATGTGATTCGGCACGGTCTCGACATGGTCTTCAGCAGGAACCAGTTCCAGTTCCTGTCGTGGGGGGAGTTGTTCGGTTTGCCAAGGTCCGGTCCTGCAGCCATGTTTCCGCGAGCGGTTCTTGAATACTGGATTCGGGCGAACAGGCGTGCCATTGCCTCCGGAGAGCAGTTCTACGGTGACAGGTTCATGTTGCTCAGATTCGAGGACCTCTGTGCCTCTCCTGAAGAGCAGATCGGCAGACTGGCCGCCTTTCTTGGCCGGCGAGTGGAATCCACTGAATTAAGACGCATGGCGGCCGCTGTCCATCGCCCCAAGAGTATCATGCGTTATAAATGCCAAGAACTGGATATTTTCACTGAAGAGCAGCTCGCGGCGGTGGAAGAGTTTGGATTTTCGATATAGCTGCTATACACGGGCTGTGGATCAGATCATGGACCAGCGCCGCCTCCCCTACCTGCGCCAGAATCTTCCGGATCACCACCGAATCCTCGATGCTGGCGAGAGCCTGCCCGGCGAGCAACGCGAGTGTATCGGGTGCCAGCACCGCCAGACAGGCCGTGAAATCCAGGGGTTCAAAGATGACATGCGTGGTGTCGTCCCGGTACGGCGTCTTCAACCGGGCAGCTCCTGTGCATCCCTGCGCCCGCGGCATTTGTGAATCCCTTCACGTCATAACGCACATCCCCCCGCAGGTGTCGGAAACAGGCGCCGCCCGGCAATGGCCGGGCGGGTCACAATGCGGTATGACTGCATGGATGCAGGAGGTAGAGCAACGCAGGAGCCGTTGCCGGGGTGACAGAACTGCCCAGCACCCCTTCCAGGCCGGTCGCCTACGCCGGCTCCAGCGCCAGGGAGCGCCCGATCCGTTCGCTGATGACGCGCACCAGGCATTCCAGATTCACCAGGTCTCTGCATCCTCACCCAACAATGACCGCAACGGCTCAAGATGCGAAGCATAATTTCGCCACCGGTCGCGAGCATGCCGGTAAATCGCCTTGCTGGCCTGGTTATGACTCGCGGTGCTGATGTAACGATCGCCTTCATAAAAGCGCAGACAACGTTCGTCCCATGGCAGTCCGCAGAACTCGACCAGTTTGTGCGACATGGCTTCCGGTTGCTCCACCAGGTCTTCATAGCACAGCTTCATTAGCGGTATCGATACCACTTCGTGCCAGTGGTCCATCAGCCGCCGGTATTGCCGGTAAATTCTGCCCACGTCGGTGAGTTCTCCGGAATAGACCTTGCGGTTGCGGAACGGGTGGAAATAAATGGAAAGACAGGTATCCAGCGGATTGCGAGCACAGTGTATGACCCGCGCACCGGGAAACAGCATGTCGATCAATCCCAGGAGGTGATAGTTGCCCGGCATCTTGTTTAACACCCGGGTGGCACACGGCGCGCGTTCTTTCAGGCGCCGCAGATATTGTGCGGTGAGTTCGTTCAGCAGCGCTTCGTCAAGCCGTTCGATGTTCCATGGATAGGGTTCAGTACTGCCGATTCGTTCCGCTATCCCGTCCGCCAGTTTTGCGACCAGGTTCATCTCGCCCACGCTTTCCACCTGGGGATGACTGACGAGTATCTGTTCGACCAGGGTGGTGCCGGAGCGGGGCATACCCACGATAAATACCGGCAACCCGCTTACAGTCGACGCGCGCGGCCGGTGCGGGTGCATTTCCCGGCTGTGCGCCTCCAGGATGCCGGCAATCTTTGTTTCTCCAAGGCGGGTGCGCTCGTCGATGAATCGACGTGAAATTTCATCGATGACCAGGTCGTTTGCCTGCCGGTAACAGACGAAAGCTTTGTCGTAATCGCCCTGCGCGTCGCACAAGTGGCCCAACGCGAACAGCACTTCCCTGCGCTCGTCAGGGCGCATGTCCATGCCCTTTGCAAGCAGTTGTTCGAGCGACTCGGCGGCTTCCTTGTACTGGTGCAGATATTCTGCGAGTGCCGCAAACGCCAGCCCGACGTACAGGTTATCGCCGGCCAGCCCCAGCACCGGGCGCATGCGTAGCGCTGCCTGTTCGTGCTTTCGCATCCGCGCCAGATACCAGGCTGAAACTGCCAGCGCTTCGGTATTGCCAGGCTGTATGCGCAACACCTCATCGCAGGCATGCAATACCGCTTTGCCGTCTGGTTGGCCCGCCAGCAGGCTGAGAATCGCCAGCTGCGCCGCAAGATGGTCGGGGAAAAGACGAACGGCTTCACGCAGGCTCGACAGGGCCTGGTCCGGTTTGCCCAGTTGCGCCAGGCATACACCCATACCGTAGAGTGCCTCGACATTGGCGCTTTCCTGTGCCAGGACCCGGTGGAAATAACCGACGGCCTGGGCAAAGGCACCGCGCAATAACGCAGATAACCCCAGGCCTGTCAATGCCCGCGGGTGATCGGGGTATTGTTCGAGCACCTTGTTGTACAGGGCGTCGCTGTCAGTAGTGTTGCCGTCTCTCTGAAGCCGGTGCGCCAACCGGAGTATCATTTCGAAAGCGTCGGGCATGAGTGCTGAATCCGTCTGCAGAAATTCCTTACAAACGGCTTTGACCTGGGCAGGTTGCCAGTATTCGAGGAGCGACCGTGCCTGTTCCAGTAGTTTGCCGACTTCTTTCTGCGAATTCATTGTGTAACGGTTTACTGCATGAGCGGCCGGCACCGGAATGAGTAATTGGGGACAGTATACCCATGCATACCCATCACGGATAGGTTTTCCGCCTACTGAGCACCTTTACCTAGGGAACCTCTGGGTAATTCGTATTCTGTCATTTCGAACGCAGGTGAGAAATCTTCACCAACTGTATTTTCAAAGTGTTCCGTGGTTGGCGATGTCGCTGCGATCGAGCAGTGCTTCGGCTTCTTCATGCGGATTGCGGCACGATTCGGCCTGCATCAGAGTTCAATCGAATCCTGCGGATGACACGGGAGGTTGTATTTTCATCAACGGGTCTACCGGCGCCGTCACCGACGCACCGGTGCCGACAGCCTCTGTATGTTCAGTCTTATCAGTGTCTTGTAAATAGACTCCCGCCCGTTGTCGGACTCTCGTTGCGTCGCGTGCGGCCGGGGGAAACGCCGTGCGCGCCCGCGCGGCTTCCGGTCGAAGTGTTGTCCATAATCCCACAATAGTAAATAATGGGTTATTTGTATGAAACTACGACTCTGGTCTGCGGCATGACGATTTCACCCGGGCATTCGGCGGAAACCAAGCGCAAGGCGGTACAGTTCTATAACGATGGACGTCTCGTCGAAGCGTTGCAGGCCTGCGAACAGGTCCACGCCCTGGGGGACAGCGACCCCATGATTTTCTGTCTGATGGGTGTTATCTACGGACAGTTGAATCAGTTCAAGAAGTCCGCGGAGTACAGCCGGCGCGCGATCGAACTGGATCCGGACTACCTTACTGCATATGCCAACCTCGCACTGGCCACCAAGCAGCTCGGCAGAATCGAAGAGACCGTCCAGGCGCTGGAATCCATTCTGGCGCGAAATCCCTCCGATGCCGAAACGCACTGTGCGCTGGGCTCGGCGCTGGAGTGGAACGGCGATTACGAGCGCGCGTTGACGGAGTATCGAACCGCGCAGTCGTTGCGCCCCGGTTATCTGGATGCACTCGGCGGCGAAGCGTCGGTGTTCGAAAAGCGCGGCGAGTTCGACGCCGCCTGGAACCTGATCCAGCCATACGTGGAAACAGCGGAACTGAACAACTCCATGCTGGCGCTCGTCTACGCCCGGGTGGCGCTGGCCACCGGCGATGCAAGCGCCGCGCCGCCAATGCTCGAACGTTATCTGGAAACGGCTTCGCCACCGGCCGAACACATCATGCTGCTGCATTTCGCGCTGGGCGGTCTCTATGACAAATCCGGCGACTACGACAGGGCATTCGACCACTACAGGCAGGGCAACGCACTCAAGGGCATCTATTTCGACAGCCTGGGATTCAGCAACAAAGTCGACGCCATTATCGGCAATTTCAGCAGACAACGGCTGGACGCGGCCCGGCGCTCGGACTGCACAACCGAACGACCGGTGTTCGTCGTGGGCATGATGCGGTCGGGAACCAGCCTGGTCGAACAGATTCTGTCCAGTCACAGCGCCGTGTACGGCGCCGGCGAGCTGCCCGACATCCAACATATCGCGGCCTCGCTCACCACCGCGGTCGTGCACGACATAACCCGTCTGACGCCGCAGCAGTTGAACGCGCACGCGGAGCGTTACCTGAATACCATCGACGGCCTGGATAGCGCGTCGAAACGGGTGGTCGACAAGATGCCGTACAATTTTCTGTACCTGGGCGTCATCTCGCTGCTGTTTCCGAACGCCAGGATCATCCACTGCAAAAGAAACCCGCTGGATACCTGCCTGTCCTGCTATTTTCAGAATTTCGGGGCGATGCACCCGGAGGCTTTCGATCTAGATTCCATAGGAAAGTACTACAACGATTACAGGCGGCTCATGGCGCACTGGAAGCAGGTGCTCGACACCCCTGCGCTCGAAGTGACCTACGAAGAACTGGCGTTGCGCCCGGAGGAAGAAATCCCCAGGATCCTCGAATTCTGCGGGCTGGAGGTGGAGCCGGCCTGTTTCAGTTTCCACGAGACCAGGCGTGTCGTGCGCACCGCCAGTTACGGGCAGGTGCGCACGCCTATGTACACCGGCTCGGTCGAGCGCTGGCGTAAATATGAAAAACACATTGAATCGTTGCGAAATATCCTCGAAGCCTGAAGGTCGCGTGCCAGGCGTACCGGCGGTGTCGTGCGTCTTCGTCCCAGAGGGCGGCGATCACGTCGCGCGACGAAGAACCGGGCGATGCGGCCTGGACACACCCGGAAGCGGGGCTCGCTGCCGAGGCTCCGGCGATGAGCGGTGTGCTGCACGCCCAGGCCGGCGGCGCCGCGCTTGCGTCGATGAACCGCCTGTACGAGACACGGCGGGCGCCGGGAGAGTACCGGCAGGCGGCCAAGTGTTACGTTAGGCCCCTGGTACGCAACTCGGGCAGCCAATCTTGCAATGAAGTCCAGCGGATCGAATATGACGTGCGTGGCGCCATCACGATAAGGGGTCTTCAGCACACATCCATGCAGGCAGCTCTCGGGAAAAGCCCTCGCCGGCATCAACGTGCAAGACTTCATGCCCACGGTGTCCTGCCTGTCCGAATACCGCCAGATGCTTACCATGTAGGGGATGCCGGCGGTATTCAACAGTTTCGAACGCGGAACGGTATGCAGAATGTTTCTCGCTCCCGTTTGCGGTTAATGAACACGAACAGATGGCCGCTGGTCAGATCTTCGTGCAGCACCATCTTTACCAGCGCCGACAAACCAGCGTACGACTTCCTCATGTCAGTGGACCGCGTGTACAGCAAAACCCGGACATGGGCTTCGGAAAAAAAACACGCTGCTTATCTCATCCGCAATACAATGCTCTGGCCCAGGTCGCGCTCGATGCGCCACGTCCGCAGTTCGCTTGCTGGTAATGACGGGAGTTCAACCAGCGGGGGAGCCTTGTTCGCAACCGCCTCAATGGTGCGCATGCGCTTACGCCAATAGCAAAAACTGCTATAGACCAGTCCCTGTTGGACACAGAATTCGTGCTAGGTGAGATCGCTGATTTCATAACGCGCCATCAGCGCATCCCAATCAGCACGGTCAGGTTTCTTGCTGGCTGTTTCCAACATCGTCGGTCTCCCGTGTAGTGAACAGAAAACCGGCGGTAACGCCATATCCTGGATTACGGGATAACGGCCTGGACTGACCGGTTACAGCGCGTGAGTCTGCATCCGGCCCGCGATGTCCAGGAACTCACTCCGCGTCGCTGGAAAGAACTGTTCGCGAACAATCCTTAAATTCTGGAGGGGTTGGGGGGGGGGTAACGCCTTGGATTGACCGGTTACTTTCTGTCATACACCAGAAAACACGTCATGGCTCGTAGCAGCTACGTATCACCCAGGAGAGCGACCATATCATTTTCGCTCAATCCATACTTTGCCAGCATTTCATTATTGTATTCTGCCCTTTTCTTCGGAAGAATTACCAGCGTTGATTCTGGATTTAATTTTGCGTCAGGTAGACTTCTAAGCACGATCTGTTCAATTCGTGGTTTCTGTCCGGAAAAAAATGCCGCCTCGTAAATAATCACATTATGGTCCAGTTCATACCACTGATTCAGAAAATCTACGGTAATTTGTAAATTCTCACGTGTAGTACGGAATTTCTTTAGTGTATATTCGCCTACCAGGCTGATTTGCCACATAATAAGAACTGCTGCAGGATCTACTGTATGCTTGGTAAATAGCAGTTGGGTGGCTTCAAAGCTCGCGCATCCATGGTAACAGGGATCCAGTCCAAGATCTGCAAACAGACAGTCTTCAGCCGATATTGCTGGCTCCATCTTTGCCGCAAACCCTTCTTGTTTAGCCAACCCGATAGCAAGATGTGCTATGTTCGCCATAACCCCGGGATGTCCATACAATACGCAACAAACATCCTTCCCGGATCGTAGTTCTTCGAGCATCGCGCTTGCCATTTCCATATAGGACTGTTGTCGGGGTTTGCCTGCCCCGTAATACTTTTGCATGCTGACGTAATTAGGATTGTTTTGCATAATCCAGGCATCACCTGCCGAGTTTGGCATGACGCCATACACGACATCCGCACGTTGTAGATAGGTTTTTGCGGCAATGCTTATTTGCTGCTCATGATTTATCCCTGTGCCGACACAGATCAATCTACCTCGCTTCTGGTTTTGGTGTATATCTTCATTCATTGCATTATCACTTGATCAGTAGATTATTGATATTGGCACAATTCTCATTATACATCCCTGACTATACATGCGGTATGACATCATACCGCAGCAGCATGTGGAAGCCACAGGTATAGTATAAATTTATCGATCACACGATGTCACCCCTGAGCAACTATCGGCCAAGGTCTCTCGGCTATTTCACTGTCTCCACCTCTATGGCCTCATTACCAAGGTTCCCCGCTCGAGAAGGTGGCGGATGTCCAACAAAGGGCTGCGCGTAGTCAGCAGCACCATTCGGCTCAGAGAGCAGGTCTTCACCGATGTGTACGCCAGTGCCTACGCATAGTTCCGTTGGTAAAATTCCAAGAACATACTAAGGAAAGAATCTATACGCCATGAATTTTCCCGGGTACCCGGATTGAAAGTGGAAAACTGGCTGGGGGCCTGCCTGCCCGGGTCTTGTACGTCACTGAATGCGTCACTGACTCATCCGCTTGATCCTGTCCCTGGATCGTACCGCCCCGATCATGGCACCGTACCGTCACCTCGTAAGTGCCTGTCGTCCTGCCCCTCCTGCGACATTTCCCGGCCGAGCGCTCGCCGCAGATCCCCGATGTGCCTGTCATAATGCTTCCACCTGCCAATAGAGCGGTCGTATATAGGCTGTTTCACCTGCTGCTGACTTGCCGTTGTAGCCAGGCGCGCTGATTTGTGGAACTGCAGGCACTGTTCCTCCCAGGACAGCCCCAGGTAATCGAACATTGCCAGGCAGGTGACCCTGGTATTCGTCACCAGGGCTTCATAGCTCACATCGTGGATCGGTATCCGAAGCCTCCGCCGCCATTGGGCCATCAGTTTCTGGTACTGGGTGTAGCGGGCGCCGAGACTTGCCAGGTCATATGCATATTCATGCGTGCCACTGAACTCCTGGAAATAGCAGGACAGGCAGGTATCCAACTGATCGCGTACGCAGTGCAGTATTTTTGCATCCGGGAACAACAGTTCAATCAATCCCAGATGTAAAAAATTTTCCGGCATCTTGTCGCTGACCAGGGATGCCCTGATGTCGACAAGCTGCCTGACACGGGACAGATAGTGAGCGCGGTATTCAGTCAAGCGTTCGCGCGTGATCGTTTTCATGCACATCGGATAGGGAAGCCCTTCTCCGGCCGCGGGATTGGCCAGCGCTGCGACGAGCCGGGGAAGTATGTCGAGTTCCCCCGCACCCTGGCAGCTGCTGTGACAATCGAGGATCTGTTCCACCAACGAAGTACCGGAGCGCGGCATGCCCACGATGAAAATCATCCCGGGACCGGCGTCGCCTGCGCCGATTTGCGCACAGGCATTTTCATGTTCCACCGGGTATGCGTCGATGATCGTGTCGACGATGGCGTCGAACCGCCCGCTGTCGTAGCGCGCATGTTTTCGCATGTTGGCTTCTTTAAAGTGCATGAATGCCCTGTCATAGCTGGCGGCGTCATCGAGTAGCCGGCCCAGCGCGAACCGCAGTGATCTTGCCGTCTCCGGTTGGTGTCCGCCGGACTCGATCAACTTCTCCAGTGTCTGGATCGCTTCTGCGCAATGCCCCGTGTACTTGCACAGATCGGCAAATTTAAGGGCGATCCCGGCATCCTCCGCGCTGTCCTTCAACAGAGGTAACAGCATGGCGCAGGCTTGCTTGTAATCGCCCATGGCCTCATACAGGTTGACCATGCCCAGTGTCAGCTCCCTGTCTCCCCCGTGTTGTTCCAAGACACGCCGGTAGTGTTCGGCCGCTTCAACAGGCCGGCCTGCTCGCAGCAGGACCCTGCCTACCGCAGCAAGCAACGATACATCCTCGGGGGCCGACGCCAGCGCGCGCTGGTAGGCGGCAAGTGCTTTGCCATACTGACCATCCTGATCGAAGGTATCACCGAGTGTGTGCAGAAGCCTGGCCGATCCGGGTTGGGCCGCAAGCGCCTGCTCCAACAGCTCGATCGCGGCCTGGCATTCACCCACCGCTCTCAGGGAAATGGCTAGATTGTTCTGTGCCTCTGGCCAGTCCGGTTGCAGCCGCAACGCCTCACGAAACTGACCGACAGCGGCACGTGGCTGGTCCAGGGCGTAAAGCTGGCGCGCGAGATTGTACCGGGCACTGAAATTGTCCGGTTCAATGACCAGCACGTCACGATAGCTCGTTGCCGCTTCCTGCGCCTTGCCGGCCATGTCGAGCGCCAGTGCCAGGTTGAAATGGTACTGTGCGGACGCCGGGTGTAGTTTGACGAGCTGACTGCATATTCCTGCCAGTGCCTCGAACTCGCCCAACTGTTGATAGATGACCGCCAGTAATTCCAGAAGGTCGAAATCATCAGGGCACGCATCGCGGCACTCCCGGGCGAGTTGCTCGGCTTCGTTCAAGCTGCCGGCCCGGAATAAAGCCAGAATCCTGTCCCGCATGGGTCCTGTCGTGCCATTCTGATCCGAGTTCTGCATGACAAAGAATTATACAGAGGCTGCGCGACAGCTGACTATCGTATCGGCGCACCGGGGCTTGCTCCGCCGGATCGCGCCGGTTTCGGCCAGTCCGACCGGTTGCTGGACGGAGCAGGACGTTATCCGGATACCGACCGCGCGAACCCGGCCACAGAAAATGACGACTCGGGAATATTCTCGCTCGGCGCCCCCTGTCCCGTGCGCATCTCGGCCGATTGGTAAAGTCTCATGATGTGCTGGAAGCATAACCCACACATTCCGAAAGAACCCACCCGGGAACCCGCGGTCACCCGGGCGGTTTGCCGCTTAATCCTCGCGATCCGGCCACGACAGGCCGCACAGGTCCCAATATCGACCGCAACACACACTGAGGCGCCGAGTCCGGGCCAGCGCAGCCCTGCGCCCGGGTACCGAGCCCGGTCCTGGTCACTGCCCGAGCATATCGATCAGGGAACGGAAGTGAGAAGTGGTCCCGGTAATCCGAACAGTCCGTTAAGTGGATTCTCTGCAGCTGCCGCACTCTCACCACTCAAATCCCCTTTGCGCGGCGGTTGTCTCCCGAGGCATCCTCCCTTGAGGCTTGTCAGGCGCTTGCCCGTTGAGGTCGGTTGCACCCTGACAGGGTTGCATGCGGGGGCAGGCATCTCACAACCCTTAACAGTAGCTGCCGCTCACATATTTCTGGCCATGTATCCGGTGGAGTGGTGGATGGTCAAGTCTGCGAAAGTGTCCAATGGTCGAAGCAGTTGTGTATCGAGCACTTTGGCAGGCAAATATGGCCCAGCGCCCCTTGCTCGCTCTCGTCCTCGCCGTGGAACTCGAATATGTTCTTTGACAAATCAAGACCGATTCGATTACCTATTATCAGGGTTCACCCTTTCTCTTATGATCGGTTGGCACCGACTTCCAATCTGGCACATCCAGTGGAGTATTCGGTAGTGGAGTACATCCCATTTCCTTAGGTCCAAATCGACTTCATACCCAGAAACTCGAACAACTTCTCGTTATATGGCGCAAAATAGTCATCCAGAATTGTTTTGCTATGTTTATCTATTGAATCGTACTTACCTACTTTGACTGGTGGGCAGGAGAAATTGTTTGGAAAGGCTGAAATATCCAGGAACTTCGCCACTCTATTTAGTTCCCTGACCTGATTGGTGTACAACTCCTCAGAAAATATAATCAGAAATCTAGTTCGCGGGAAATACTCCAGCCAATGCTCGAGTTGTTCGAGATATCTGCCGCGCGACAGATACGAAAGTTCAATCACATCACGGTATTGGTCGGTCTCGTCCATAAAGAATGACCGCCATCTTCCCTCCATTATCTTCTGTTCGAGTGAGACCAGATTTTGTAATGATTCGACCGTTTTCCCATTACGAATACGTTGTTGGTAGTGCGAATAGGCTCTCTCTGTAGGGTTCCTGAGAATCACGATAAGCCGAATATCAGGGAAGTCATGGCGAACCCATTTCGGGGCATGCGGATGTCGCAGGTAAAACGGAGTTGACTCGCCAGACAGTACGTCCTGATTACGCCTGGGGAATCGGCATATGTAATCATGAACGTTCCAACCTGTATAACGACGCTGGTCATAGTAATGCAGCTCTTTTACCGATGGCATTACTATCTGTGGGTGTTGTCCGAGGTAATTGAAGAGCGCTGTCGTTCCCGCCTTCATGGCACCTAAAATGAGAAAGTCAGGTTCCTGCTTTAATGCTTGCCCGGGTAATTTGTTGCTGGCAGCGTAGTCGCCACTATTAATCTCAACCATGAATATTTACCACGCACCTAGAGCGCATTCGGATACTTTGCTTCCAGCCACTCCCGTAACCTCTCATCCTGAAATCCACAGTTGGTATCTGCTCCATCCAAAAGCATCATCGTTCGTGAATCAGGCGCAACATCAAATATCAGATGGTAGCGGCCTTCAGAAGAATGATAATTAAACGCAGAATGGATCTCGTGATTATTCACCATCCAAAGCTCCCCTTCCTCCATCCGATAAAAGTGATCCGAAACATAGAAAAATGCCCGCTCATTAGTTATGAGCGGAATATGAAAGCGAAGGGTTGTATTGAAAAGCAGGAACTTTGGGCGCTCTTCCCCTGATGATGTATATGTATCCCGATGCGGCGGAATACTATTGCGTGGCTCTATAAAACTAAAAACGGCATGTTTGATTTCGCCGGGGAAAGACTCGAAATAAGACTTTAGCTCAGGGCGCCTCTCTAGAAGAAGCCTCGCCATTTGCGGATCTGCCTTTCCGATTGTTCCGGTAGGTGTCGAAAACGGGACAATGCCCCAAGTTTTGCGGGCACCGCTGAGATCTGACCAGTTCTCCAGATCTTTCAAATCACCCAATAGATCGCGAGTGTTTGTGATAAGAGGGACGCGAATCCTGCAGGCACTGGGCAGGTTTGAATCGACTTTACTGAAGTTCATCAGTATTTCCTGAGTTTTAGGCATTTCAGCATAACATAAGCAAACTAACGGTCAAAAGCAGGTCAATATAATTCGTCAACTGCTGCACCACCAAACAGATGTTGTCTAATGAAGGTCAATTTCCAGTACGTTTAAGACAAACAATGAGTTATGTACACTGCCTGCGAATTCAGGTTCTGTATGATCTTGAGCCCCAGTTTCCTGTACCTGTCAGTTGCATAAATGATCTGTCTGAGAGCGATTTCATGTTACAAAAAGCTTAACTTTCTGGACAGAACGACGTGTGGCTTGAGTTCACTTGCGGTAAGGTTAAGCCACAACAGGAAGATAGCCCCCTCTTTACTGGAAGCGTACTGCGCCAATTGAGAGACGAGTGCGCGGGAAAGATCGGAGGTGTCCCCGGTGACCGTTTCCGGCCCGCCGGACAGGATGACTCCCCGCGGTTGGAACTCCCGGATCGATTCCGGTTCGACATCCCAGGGATGGATCTCGCAGTACACGCCGATCTCGCGGATCCGGCGCGCGATCAGCCGGTTGTGCTGGGAGCCGAAATCCAGGATCAGGATCCGGTGGGCATGAATATCGTCATGGGCCGTCATGGCTGTTTATCCAAACTTGTCGATGACGAAGGTAGGGTAACTCAGTTACATGAAAGTTAAGATCAGGATTCCAGTGTTGCAATTTAATGAAAGGATGCAAGACGTAATAAAATAATGATTTTGGGTTAAGGCCATATGCATGTTAATGTACTCACCCAATGTATAGATGTCTCATTCAGACACACAAAGCATGTCGGTACAGGTTTGGCTAGTACAATGAAAGCCGCCTTCTTGCACAAGAAGGTGTTAGAACTATACAGGTCCGGAAACCTGCTTGGCCTTGAAACTCCATGCAGGGAATTGTTGTCCATTGCACCGAACAACCCGGAAGCGATGTTCCTGCTTGGAGTGTCTTTGAGAGCCGCCGGTAACAGATTGGCGGCCTGCGAATACTTCAAAAAGGCGGCTGATGCCGATGTTTCCAATGTTACCTTTACCAAGGTTGCTGCCGATGAATTGCTGGCTGTTGGCGAGTTCAACCAGGCAATTGGTTATTTCCTGGAAATACTGGGTAAACAGCCTGGAACTGTAGCGATCTACAATGACCTGGGACACTGCTATTTTGCGCTGGGCAAACCCTGGGATGCAATCAAATGCTATCGCAAGGCGCTGGAAATCAGGCCGAATGATACCTTCGTCCTGAGTAATCTCGGGAATGCGCTGCTTGATCTGGGGCGCAAAAAAACGGCCCTGTCCGCTTACCGTGAAGCGACGAAAACGAATCCCGGTTTCGCCACCGCCTATTACCACATGTACCCGGCACTATTTCAACAGGACCACCCGGAAGATGCCATAGTAGTTCTGAAAAAGGCTGCCGAGCTGGCAAACGACAATACCTATGTACTATGCCATCTCGCCATGCTGCTGGATATCTCTGGCAACAAGCACGAGGCGGGAGCGATTTTCAAGGATATCGGAAACGCGTCAGGGCAGATGGTTTACCTGCTCGACAGCTGGGATTATGTGAAGCAGCATACTAGTTCCATCACCAGGCTATTCACGCTGTCTTTTGATTCTCTGCGATTTGCATTCTCACATGCACAGAACAATGGCCTGATTCTCGAATTCGGAGTCCGTAACGGAACCTCGATCAATTTTATATCCCGCCTTACAAGGAACAGGATCCATGGTTTCGATTCTTTCGAAGGGTTGCCGGCGGACTGGCTGGGTGAGAAGAAAGGACTTTATTCAACGGGCTCGATTCTTCCTCGCGTCAGTTCAAACGTGGAACTACACAAGGGCTGGTTCGAGGATACGCTGCCTGTGTTTGCCCGTAACAATCGGGAGCAGATCCGTTTCATGAATGTTGACTGTGATATCTACAGTTCGACGCACACGATATTCGAATGTTTCGAGGAACAGATCATTCCCGGCACCGTCATCATTTTCGATGAATATCTGTTCAATCCTGACTGGCAAAATGACGAATACAAGGCATTCCAGGAACTGGTCAAGGAGAAAAAACTGAAATATGAATACCTGCTGTTCAGCCTGTTTTCCAAGCAGGCAGCGGTGGTCATACGTTAGTTGGAGAATGAGCCATAGTCGGCAACATGACTAAAATCACTTGAATTGGAAAGGCCGGTTGGGATCCGTCGATGGCGGCATGCTGCTGTTCTTGCTGTTCAGGGTTATTCGATTGATCTTGAGTGGGATTGTTATCACACGGGTTTTCAGCGCGAAATTCCAGCCCCTGTGAGCGAATCTGCGACGTTTAAATCATGATTCAACACCGTGGTCGCGACGCCTGCAACAAGCCCATAGCAGGTTTCTTGCGGCATATGTGAACGACTACCGAGGCAGGTATGCGGATCCTAGTGAAATCGGAAAATACTCGGAAAAACCTTGTCTAGCACTATTTTCAGTTTGTTTGCTGAATAGTTACCCGCATTCAGAATGCCATGGTCGTTGAGATCTTCGTAGCCCGGCGCAATGCCCAGCACCCCCTGTCCGCCAGCTCGCTCACACTGTGCTCGATGCGCCGCACATTCGATAATCGGTAAACTGTCCGGCCAGCCGCAACAAAATCCCGCAACGCTTCTCCGTCTCTCGCAACAGTACCGCGCCACCATCAGAACTGATCAGGCCCCATCGAACTTGCCCAGCAACCCACGTCTTCCAAAGGCGTGAAATCCCACCTGCGCCGGCGTACACTCTGCCTTCATAAGGCTGTTTTTCTCCTTGCCTATAACTTCCTGGTCGCACAAGTGTTATGCCATGAAAAACAGCCTTATTCTCTTCCTGTGGTGAGCCATGCGGGGTAGTTACTTTCCATAAGGAATCTTCTGGCACCAGAACTTGTACATTTCGGAAAAGGTGTCCGGATTACCTGCTTCGAATATCCGCCAGTTATCGAGATCGAGCATTGCCGGATCACCGGGAAACCGTTCCGCATAGAGCCTCTCCGTCCGCGAGTCATTGAACTCGAATCCGGCGAATCGCAAACCGGCGGTTGCCAGCAAATCACATACTTTTCCCAGATCAAAGCGCAACTCCTGAACGTGGAACAGCAAATCGCGGCACTCGCTCATGGAATAGAAATCACGGAAGCGGGTCACCCTCTTCTCGGGCCTGCCATCGGGCAGCAGCATGATCTCTGAACGTGCCAGGCGGATGCCGTCCGGCGTCGTACCGATATTCCGTTTTGCAATATATTCCCTGGCGGCCAGGACATCGCGCCTGCCGGCCTCACTGTACAAACCCAGCCTGATGAAGCCGTTTTCCGGTAACAGATCAACCAGGACATGCAAGCCGGCTTCCGGATCCTGCATATGATGCAACACACCGACCGATTCGATAATCTGGAATTTACGATCCAGTTGCGCAAGTTCGAGAATATCCGCTTGTGCGAAGCGGATATTGGTAATCGCAAGTTCCGCGGCCTTGCGCCGGGCGAATGCCAGGCTGCGGGCGCTCAGATCCAGCGCCAACACCTCAGCTCCACCATAGTGGCTGGCCGCCATGATGGCATGGCGCCCGGTACCGCAGCCGGCGATCAGCACGTCGAGCTTTTCCGCGGTCGTGACGGGCGGCTCAAACGCGGGAAACAAGGTCCGGAAAAGGCTTTGCCTCGATAGCGGCTGTCTGATCTCTACGCTGTTCCAGCGCGGATAGGGTGACTCCTCATACTGCTCACGCACAGCAAGCGAGACCGTATCCATAACCGGCGTCAATTGCTCTGTCTGTTGCAGATATTCGGACTCTTCCCGGAAATCGAGCCATTGTAACTTGACGAGACGGTCGATCAGGTCATTGGCCCCGGGTGCATATACAGCCTGCATGCGATGCACCCATTCCTGTTCGTGGAGCGGATGGTACATACAGAGCACAATGAGCCGTTGCCGGAAGCTGTCATCAATCATGCCGTTTTGCAGTGCTGCGCCTGACGATTCTGCCAGGGCATTCACCCGCAATTCTTCATCTGCATGCCCGGCCACGGCATATTCCCGATTGAAAAACTGGCAGGCGAGCGCCACGGCAAAACTGTCATCCGCATCGAACAAGCGGACCGTCCGGCCCGGAGGTGCCGTTGAGATCAGCTCGAGCGCGACAGAACGCAATACGCGCAGCACCTGCTCGAACGTCACGCTTGCCACGACGGTATGCTGCAACAGTGCCTTGAGCAGCCGTATCGAGAACAAGTCCGCGAAATGGCCGTCCCGGACCAGGGTCCCGATCCGTTCTCTCTCGCCGGCTGCCGCCAGGTTCGCAAGCTCCTGCAGCTGCCCATTCTGGAGCATCAGCATCATGCAGGGCTTCATGAGATATTTGCTGTCGATGCCGGTGGTCTCGAACGAACGCAGGATCTCGGACATCATATCCCCGTCCACTCCAGACGGCAGCGCAGCTCGCAGGGAATGCACGAAATTCTGGCGATATTTGAGGCTGTTCGGGGCGTGGCGCAATGCCTTGAAACCGCACTCCAGGGCTTCGTTCCATCTACCTTCCCTGGAGTGCAGCATACTCATGTTATGGTATGTCCGGCCTGGCTCCATGCCTGAGTCGAGTGCCCGGCGGAAGCTTTGCATTGCCGCATCCGCCTTGCCCTGCGAATCCTGCACCAGACCCAGGTTGAAGCATGCCTCGGCAGAATCGGGCACACGCAGCAGCGCCTCATGCAGGCTCTGCTCCGCCTCCGCATATTTTCCCTGCCTTTGCAGGGCGATTCCCAGATAAAGATAAGCAGGGGCCGCCGACGGGTTGCGCAGAATGACCTCGCGGCAACAGCGTTCCACCGTCGGGAAATCCTCCAGCTGCGCGGACAGATTCCCCAGCTCCCACCAGGGTTCGACGGGCCCGGGATCGATAGCGGTCGCCTGCCGATAATGCATCGCGGCCCCCCGGATATCACCGCTATGCTGCAGGCACGCAGCCAGCCCGGTGTGTGCCGCAAATACCTTCTGGTCCCCCGCGATTCCCCGGCGAAACATGGTCGCAGCCTGCTCCAGATCACCCATGCGCATGCAGGCCTGCCCGCCGATAACACAGGCCGCAACGGATTCGGATCCGCCTTCAAGCACCCGCCTGCAGCTGGAGAGGGCCTCGGCAAACCCGGATTGCCTCATGCAGATATCTGCGAGTTCCAGCAACAACGTCTGATTGCCTGAATCCAGCCGGACCGCATGTTCAAGGCATTCCTTCGCCCTGCCAAGCTCGTTGAAGCGCTTGTGGATTGCAGCCAGTGTTCCCCATGCACCTGCGCTGCTGTCATGCAGGTGACAATACCGCGTCAACAAGGACTCCGCATCACGCAAGCGATTCTCTCTTAGAGAGAGCTGGATTTGCCTGGAGATCTCATCGAGTTGTTGAGTATCCATCATATAATGCCTGAGAGGCCTGAAGGTTCCCGCCCAAATGAATGTTACGATTTTCGCACTTTGGCATGCGCCTGCAAGAGATCCGAGCGAAGCCTTGCCAGGGCACTGCCCCAGTCACCCCCGGCATCCTGACGGTATAACCGGAAGCCGGGAAACCACGGCGTCTGCTCCACCCCGATCTGTATCCGCCACTCCGGAGGATGCGGCACCAGGATACGGCATGGCTTGCCGATGCCCGCGCTCAGATGCATATTGGTATTGTCCACACCTGCATAATCATCGAGCAGGTCAAGCATGCACAACATGCCCTCGAGATCATCATTCAGATGACCGGCATCCAGGACGGGACAGTCAAGACTTGTTGACAGTCGTTCGATATCCCTGCCTTCACCCCCCCGTTGCAGCACAACCGCAGTCCCGCAGATGGATCGTATCGCCCCGGCAAGCAGATCAAGGGGTATTTCACGGTAGGCGAACCTGTCGCTCGGCATCATTTCCGGATTCCGGGTACCTGCCCACCAGGTAATGCCGATCCATGGTCCGGGTCCGGCTGCACGGAGCATCTCACGTATAGTGGCAAGACGCTCCTGCTGCACCGTCAACCTGGCAGGCGGCGGGATGCGCTTCCGGTCATCATAACCCAGCACAAATGGCAGATCGCCTACGGATACAGTCGTATCGACATCACCCACCTGTTCGCCATCCACCAGAATGCTATCCAGACAGCTCAGACGGCTGACAATCGATCTGATCTTCGGGTCGGCCTGGTATGCAACCCATGCACCCCGCTTGTGCAGTTCCGGTGCAAAGCGCAGAAAAAAGATTTCGTCCCCGAGCCCCTGGTCCTTGAGCACCAGTATCCGGCGTCCTGTCAGGTCAGCGGGAAGGATATCCGGATGGGCTGCAGTCTTCTGGCGCATGCTCCTTCTGGCTGTATAGAGGCGCCAGCCCTGCGCATAGTGACCATACAGCAACTCGAGGAGAGCCAGGCTCATCCGGGCATCGTCGTTGTCCGGCCTGATTGAAAGCGCCTTGCGATAATCCGCCGACGCCCGCGCAAAATCGCCAAGCTGCTTGTGAATCAACCCGCGACTGTAGAGTGCATCCGCATGCCGCGGCTCCAGTTGCAGGACACGGTCAAGGCAGGCGAGAGCCTCTTCGTTGCGCCCCAGCAGCGCACAGGCCGCGGCCTTGTTCAGATGAGCCTGTATAAAGGCTGGATTCGCCGACAATGCCCGATCGTAGTACTCCAATGCCCGTGCGGGTTCACCCAGACCCAGACAGCACTCAGCCAGGCCAATGTATATAGCGATAAATCCGGGATTAACCTGCAAAACCTTCAGGTAACATTCTTCCGCTGCGGTATACTTCTGCTGTGCCTTGTAGAGATTGCCCAGGTTCAGCCACGCACCCTGAAACCCTGGTGTAATTTCCAGGGCGCGCCGAAAACTCCTTTCAGCGGCATCTACATTCCGTTGGGCTGCCAGAATATTACCCAGATTGGCGTGAATCTCGGCATTGCCGGGCGCCAGTGATACCGCCTGCCGGCAAATCCGCTCCGCTTCGCCCTGCTTTCCCTGAGAGAACAGGACCGCCGCGAGCCGGTTCATGACTGCCGCATTAGCCGGTGAAGCCGCAAGCAGCCGGTGAAAACAAGCCTCCGCCTCAGCCGGCCTTGATAATTGCAACAACAAATCGCCATACAGGCCGAGCAGATCCGTATTGTCCGGGTATGAACCCAGTGCGCCTGCACAAACCTGCAGCGCATCCGACTTCCTGCCGCGTACCAACAACTCCCTGACTTGTGTCATCAGGGCTGCAACGCTCCCTGTCACTTCCCGGGGCCCCGTCCTGCCGAAGATGCTTGCATTCAAATGCTCTTTTATTATCAATAAGTTGAGTAGAAGATAGAATTATGGCACAGGAATGTCAAATTCAGGTGGATTCCCGGAAATCGCACTGCGGCCACGATACCAACAGGCAGCTGCCCCCTGGTGTGGAGGACGATGACCCGGCGTTAGCTGTTCATGTCATCAGCACTATACACGCACGGAACAATATGTAAGATAAAGGGAAACCGGATGTCTTTCTCCCAAGCCGGAATGGCTTTGAATCCCGCACCGATGACGAACAAGCTGCCGAACCGAAACCGCGAAGTGGAATCATCAAGTCTCCAGGATCGCCTCCCGGGCTCCCCAACCAACGGGCTTCCTCCTGTGCCAGGCCGACGTGTCGTCATTCTTCACCGGGTTCAACAGCGACAGGTTTCACTGCGATTTGCTGACAACAGCGGATATGTCGGAAACCAGCATTCATGAACTGAAAGCGGAGGCGGCAGGGCATCTCGCCTGTAATGACCTCCCCGCGGCCATCCGGCTCTACGAACAGGCCTGCAACCGGCAACCGGCGGACGCGGGCACCTGGCTGATTCTGGCCAATCTGTATCGACAAACCGGAAATACCGGCAAGGCCATGAACGCCGCCCACCAGGCAAGCAACGCGCAACCCGGTAATGCAGCCACGCTGAGATTCCTTGCCGAACTGCAGCTGAATGCAGGTCAGCCGCAACCCTGCATCAACACCTGTCGCCGGTTGCTGCAACTGTCGGATACCGACGCTGCCGCCTGCAGCCTGATGGGGACCGCATTGCAGATCCAGGGTAATCTGTTCGAATCCAGACACGCCCATGAACGTGCAGTGTGCCTGGAACCCGGCAATGCGACTTTTTGCTATAAGTACGCCTGTGTTCTGCAGGCACTTGGTGAACTGGAAAAAGCACTCGTCTTCTTCA
>Ga0055481_10000045_pt1 | contig 31936 bp, 15 predicted proteins | sample Muzzi_PWC_D2_FD_57936 | JGI IMG/M metagenome (GOLD analysis project Ga0055481, IMG submission 57936) | Wetland microbial communities from San Francisco Bay, California, USA, that impact long-term carbon sequestration - Muzzi_PWC_D2 | ecosystem: Environmental > Aquatic > Marine > Wetlands ... | reverse complement strand
CCGGGGAGTGACCATCTCCCCCCGTTCATACTTTAGGGCAACCGCCAGATGAGTCGGATTAGTAATCAATACATCCGCTTCAGGGACTCTTTGAATCGCTCCGGCCCTCTTAACCGCCTCTTTCTGCAGCTGCCTCCGGCGCATCCGAATCTGCGGGTCGCCTTCACGCCGTTTAACCTCCTCTTTCATCTCCCGCCGGCTCATTTTCATTTGCTGAGCAAAATCCCAACGACTGTACAGCAGGTCGATCAACGCGATTAACAGGACCACCAGCAGCAGTTTGAAAGTCATTCCCCTGCCATGTTTCAGCAGCAATATCGGAAAAGCCCTCGGGTCCAAATCGACCATCGACATCAGCGCCGGCAATAGAGCGACAATCGCGAAATACAGGACGAAACCAAAAATGATCATTTTGATGATCGTTTTGATCGTCTCGAATAACATTTTCTTCGAAAACAGACGCTTAAAACCATTGACCGGATTGAGCCGGCTCATATCGGGTTTCAGTGGAAAGAAGGAAAAAACCGGTCCGGTTTGAAAAAGATTGGCAAGAACCCCGGTCAACACTAATATCCCCAGCAATGGCCAAAGAATCGATGATAACGATTCCACGGTAAACTCGAACAATCCAAGTGACCTTGCGCCGGTCATCTCTAACGGGGAGGCAACACTCAGCAAACTTCGGCACAGGAATAATTGTCGCGCAATAATTTGCTCCCCCAGCGCATAGATCACCAACAATGCCGCCGACAAAATCAATAATGAATTTATCTCCAGGCTTTTCGAAACCTGTCCCCGCTTGCGAGCTTCACGCAACTTAAATGGCGTTGCCGGCTCGTTACGATCTTGCTCCTGTTCGGTTCCTGAAGACATTAGATCACGCCTGAATCATTTTCATGGTGACCCTCCGGATGGCCACCGGTTCATTTAAACGGTCCGCTAAATCAGAACATGCTCCCAATATCGGAAGACTGATTCGAAAATCTTTTTAAACAGAGGGCCCAGATAATTCAGGGAAAAAACCAACACCATCGATCCCACAAAAATTTTCAATGGCAGTCCAACGATAAATATATTCAATTGGGGCATTGTCCTTGCGATGATCGCCATCCCCGCATCCAGTAACAAAAGTGAAAAAACAGCCGGCGCCACCAGCATGAGCCCATAGCTGAACATGCGACCGAACTGGGCAACAACTGCATCGATCTGCAGCTGCGCAAGCCCCTGTCCCACCGGCACGTGTGACAGTGAGTAAGCAAGGCCGCGGATCACCATATGATGTCCGTCAAGGAGAAAAAAGGTCGCGACAGCAGTCAGATTCAAGATCGTCCCGAGCAGAGGACCTTGAGCATTGGTCGCCGGATCGATCAGATTGGCGACTCCAAAACCCATCTGCATATCGAGAATTCGGCCACCAAGTTGAAATACTCCGAATGCGGCAAACAATCCGAATGCCAGCAAAGCGCCGATGATCAGTTCGTAAATGGCTGCAAAAATAAAGGAAGCTAAGGTGTGAGGAATTTGTGCCGGGGATATTTGTAAACTTGCGACTAAAGTTCCAGAGAGAGCGAAGAGCAACAACAACCGAACTTTTATCGGCAATTGGGTTGTCGCAAATAACGGGGTCAATAAAAACAGTGCACTTAACCGGATAAATACCAGCAACAGACCTGTCAAATATGCCAGATCTGCATCAAACCGCATGGCCCAATCTTCCCTCCCTCAAGCACGTCGATATTGGCGGATGTTACGTAATGTATTAGAAATATAAAGGTATATTTATAATTACTGTTTTCGCGAAATGAACCAACGTCGTCAACATCCAACCACCAAATGCGATCAGTGTTAAAGCAACGGCAAAGACTTTCGGCACAAAGGTTAAAGACATTTCCTGAATTTGGGTAACAACCTGGAAAACGCTGATCAGAATCCCGACAAGCATGCTAATCCCCAGCACAGGCGCCGCAATCAATATTGCAGTCCATAACATTTCACCAGTCAAAGCAATTGCGAAATCAGCGTTCATTCCCTCAATTTTTCAAAAAAACAATCGATGACACTAAACTGTTTACTAAAAACGTGGATATATTTGATGATGAGTGGCGCATAGCGCCGCATTTAAATTACATACGGGCATCAAAATACCTAATATATTTTTTCTGTCAAGTTATTTCTCAGGAGCAAATAACCACAGTTCTTAATGTGTATTTTCAACAGCATAAGAAAATCAATTCCAAATTTTGTTGATATTTAAATGCCTCAAATAATAGACAAAATTCTATAATGCTTTTAAATCAACGCCTTATCTATTCACGTAATTTTTATCTGTTTTGTAAGGAATTATTGACGTCCCTGCCGCGATGTTCCATCGCAGGACATCAAATTAAGATAAAATAATTTACCAACAGCTCAGCGGCAATCTCTTGGTTTATGTTGACAGGGAATCCGATCATTATTTTTCGCACTAATAGATTTGAATTTTTACCTCAACCAATTTAGAATCGCTCATCGACTTGCGATCATGCCATGCAAATAGATCATCTACACAGGGGACCGTTGACATGAAGGAACAGCTTGCCAAAGCCACTGAACAGGTAAAAGAAGGAAATCTCGATTCGGCGATCACAACCCTAAAGGAAATTCTGCAGGAACAGCCCGATCAGGAAATTGCCCTCGGTTTGCTGGCAGCAATTTATCTGCAGATCGGCATGACTGAAAAAGCGGTTGAACATTTTGAGGCATTGCTTGAAACTTCACCGAACAATCCGCTTGCGCGCTTCCAACTGGGGATGGCCAGACTCAGTCAGGGGGAACCGGAAACGGCTCTCAAAACGTGGGAACCTCTTCTGGCCGAAAAAGATGATTTCATGGCTCATTTTCATAGCTCACTGGCGCTATTTGAGCTGAAACGCTACCAGGAAGCCCATGACTGCATAATTCAGGCAAGTCGTAACATGCCATCTTCGCACCCTCTCTATCCCCAGTTGCTCGATCTGCACAGCAATCTTACAAATCTTCTGGGGAATCAACACAATGGATAAGACAACCGACTCCCATAACGCCATGGAAGACGAAATCCTTCGCTACAAATCCTATCTCAAAACCGACCCTGAAAACGCACACCTCTGGATATCGCTGGGCGACCTGTATCACCAAAGCGGCAACTTCGAAGAAGCAAGGAACTGCTTTGAAAAATGCTCGCATTTTGATGAAAACAACATGGTTGCTCGCAGCCGACTTGCAAATGTCATGATCAGTCTGCACCGATTTTCTGATGCTGAAGATATTCTCAAAGAGATCGTTGTCAAAACCGGCGATGACCCCGCTCTCCTGCATAACCTGGGACTCAGCCAGTTTTATCAGCATCACTTCAAGGAAGCTCACCAGACTTTTATGCGCGCGCAAGAGCTCGGCTTGAACGTACCGAAAAATTTGGCTTATCTGGTTTACAGCCTGCACAACAACAACGACACGGGAAAAGCACTTGAATTTGCCCAGACCTGGCTTCAGGAATCCCCCGGGCCGGCGACCGAAGGCTACATCTCCATGGTGGAAATGGATCATGGCGATATGGAGGCGGCCCGCCTGCGAGCGGAAAAGGTATTGCAACAACAGTCGGACAATGCCGATGCGAATCTGGTGATCGGCACTTGGAACATGGAGCAGCAGAACGCGGAAAGAGCTGAAAATTGTTTTCTTCAAATGATCCGGTCGGAACCGGACAATCCCAGAGGTTGGCAGGGGCTGGGGTTAGTGAAAATGTATCAGCAAAATTACCAGGAAGCATTCCGGGCCTTGGAACAAGCTCGCTCGCTGATGCCGGAGAACGCCACCATCCATCTGGTTATTGGCTGGGCGTACCTGGGGAATCAGGATGCCAAAGCGGCGGAGACGAATTTCCGCAAAGCGATCGCTGCCGATCACAATTTCGGCGAAGCGCATGGCGGACTGGCCTGCGCCCTGGTATTTCAAAATCGTCAGGAGGAAGCCCGGATCGCCATAAAAAAAGCTTTGGCTCTCGATCCCAAGGGGTTCGGGGCGGTTTTTGGGCAATCCATACTGATGCAATTGGATGGGAAGGGGACTCAAGGAACCAAGCTGCTCGCTAAGCTGTTCGAACAACAACCCCTACCCCGCTCAAAACCGATCATTGAGCATATCCAGGATTTCGTTCGCAAGCAAAAACCGGTTTCGGCGCCAGCATCCCGAACATCGCCGTCTCCTGCAACAAAACATTCAAAAAACCTTGAAGACAATCAATAACTTCAACCGCTTATATTCATTTAAGCCCGGCAGGACATGCATCTTGTCATGACTGGCCCGCAATGATACAGGTTAACAAATGGAAACTGTTCTTCTGATGTTTTCTGGTGGCGTTGACAGTACCTACCTGCTCCATCACTTTCTGACCAAAACGAATTTTCCCCTGCATGTCCATCATATTTCCCTTCGATATCCACAGTTTAATCGTTGGAAAATGGAAGATCCCGCTGTTGAAAATATCCTCTCTTACTGCAGAAGCAACTTCCGGGAGTTCGAATATTCCACGTCTCGGTTCGATCTGGACCCACTGAGGCTGGTCGGCCGCGACTCGGATTTACATTTGATGGTTGCATCGAAAATCGGACCTAATTTGGCGGGCGACAAAATAACTCTTGCTCTTGGCCATTGTCTCGAAGACATCGAGGGCCCGGATATGCAGGAAAGGGTTCAGCGACAGGTTTTGCCGAAATTGTGGAGGGCACTGATCGATAGTGTTGACGGAGAAAAGAAACTTAATCCTGTTATCTCAAGACCATTAATTGATCAGAAAATAACCAAGAAAGCTATTTTCAGGACTTTGCCGGATGAGCTAATCCAGCTTTGCTGGTCTTGCCGGATGCCTGACTATCAAAATGGAGCAACTGGGTTGCCTTGCGGCAGATGTCAAACTTGCCAAAAAAACGAAAAAATTCTTTCCCATCTAGGAAAAGCTGCCCATTTCCCCAGACTGGTCAGGTCAAAAACTCTTTACTCCCCCCAATCCACCAAAAGTCCGTGGGATAACCTCAATATGTTTGTGGGGGGAGCACAGGCCCATCCACCAACATCGAACGAGCATAATTAAAAGTCAGATTGAATGTTTCCCTCTACCGGAAACCTGCTCCAAGCATGGACAAAGGGATTTTCTATACAGATAAAATTGTATCTTCGCTTCCTTGATGTTGGTCACATCAACCGTTTTTCCGACAAATGAGAAACCCAGTTCTTCCAGTTGCAACTTACGATAGAAAGGGACTTCGACCACAATATCGCTACAACCCCTTTCAATCGCTTTATTGATTCTCACCGTATCGAGCAGTTTGGCGGCCCCTCGGTTTTGGTAGGCGGGATGCACGACTAACCTGTTCATCATTGCTATCGGGGAAAAGAACTTACAATCGAAACTGTTTCGAGGGGAATAATCAGGGAAGTCCTCAATTGAATCATGAATACACAGCCTGGCAGATGCGATCAGACGATCCTCGTGGTTGAAAACCCCCCAATGGAAAGCATGGCAGTCGTGATGATCTCTCCACCGATCGTGACGAAAAATCTCTCGACCCACGTGATGGTTCCAGACAACCGCTCGTAATCGAGTTGCCTTGTCGAGCAGATCGCGATCGCATGAGTCAAATTCTCTACATTTCAATTGCTGCAAAGGACACCACCTGAGAGTTAATTATGGTCGTATTGTAAAGATTCCGATTCGGACCTGCTGCAGATCGTTTTCAGGTGCGATTGCCTGCCAGGTTCGCGGAACGAAATAATTCAACCATTACGGCCAACGCAAGGTCATGTGCACATTGTGAAAAACATTATCATGGTATTTCGAGACAATATGATCCGATAGCTTGTACAAAACGTTGTCCCTGAAGTTTAGCTGTCGCTCCACGCTGCTTTCAGTCGTATAAAAAGGCAAATCTTTTTCATTCTCATCAAACCAATAATCATCGGATATCCCCCCTTCATTCACGAAACGATGATAAATCGGTGTGCCGGGATACAACTTGAGAAGATACAAACCGATTTGATCAGGCTGACTGGCAAGAAGGAAATTTACGGTATCGTCGATACTTTGCTCGGTTTCACCGGGATGACCGATTGTCATGGTGCAACGGACCAACAGGCCAGCTTCTTTGGTAAGACGTGCGCTTTCGATCGCCTGATCTGCAGTCCTGTTTTTGTTGATGGTTTCCAAAAGTTTTTTCGAACCGGTTTCAAAACCATACGAAACCATGAAACAGCCAGCCTGCTTCATTTTTACCAGCGTGTCTTTATCCACATTATTAACCCGGCCGGCACACCACCAGTGGATGTCAAGCCCATGTGAAACTATCAGGTCGCAGAGAGCGCGGACATAGTCTCTGGAAAAGTGAAAATCATCGTCGCTAATATCAAAATACCTTACCCCATGATCATTGTATAAATATTCAATTTGCCTGAATGTATATTCTGGAGAAAAATAATTCTGCTTTTCCCAAAACGCGCCATTACAACAAAACAGACAAGAATTGTTGCAGCCTCGTGAAGATAATATACATGCAACATTACCGTCATTCGAGAATCTTTCAAAAGAAAAAGAAAGACCTTTGCACATTTTGTTATTTTTAAAATCACTTTTTGAGAATCTTGGAGGAGGCAAGATTGTTAATTCTGAGATGCAATTTCTTGATTGATTACTGACAATTTTTGATCCATCCCTAAAAGTCAATCCTTTAATATTAAAAATATTATCAGTTTTGTCCGATTTCAATACATTCATCAATTCCAGAAAAGCATATTCACCTTCATTTCTGATTATGAAATCGACAGAATTTTGCCGTCGAAGAATTTCTTTATCTAGGAACGTCGCATGTGGACCACCTAAAACAATTTTACAATCGGCATTCAATTTTTTGCAAAGTCCTACCAATTTTGTAATGCTATGCCTCTGTGGCGTATAACACGTTATTCCGACAACATCAAATCTTATACCTTTCAGTTTTGAACTAATATCAGTCCATGAACGTTCACCGCCAAAATTTATCAGAGCAACATTAAAGTTGTTTTTAAGTAAAAATTCCTTTATGTAAAGTAGTCCAAGGGGGGTACTTTCCGACTCAACTTTAACTTCTTCAATATTCGGCGGATTTATCAGTAAAATATCCAAAGCAATTCCCTAAATTTCACAATTTAAAACACGAGAGTTGGTGCTATCAAATCAATATTTAATTATCAGTCAATTGCTTCAAAACAGTTGCTATGGTTTTCATAAAACCAAGCTTCTTATACTCCATTTCAGGAGGATAGGAAAATGTCGGAGACGACTCCATTTCAAGTATCCAAGGCCGATCATTTTCATCAATAGCAAAATCAATGGTATAGATTCTTTCTCCAAAACGACTCATATAATTGTCAACTTTAGAAACAATGGACAGGACGCTATCCGGAACTCTTTCTATGTCGACATCGATCATACGGCCACCTAAGGCGAGGTTTGAAACGATACTTCCAATTGGCGGCTGTCGCACAAATGCATGCCCAGGAACTCCATTTATTAGAGTTATTCTCAGATCATGTTTTCCCGAAATACCCAATTCAGGAATTCCCCGGCTCGAATCGACATAATTTTGTAAAATGAAATTTCCATCTTGTACTATTTCTTCGCTGCAACCAGGCCCTAGAAGTCTCACACCTGAACCCATAATGCCAAATCTTGGCTTAAGCACTTTTCTATCAGAAAAGCTATAGCGCTTGGTGACAGGAAAACTTTCTTTGGTCGTCGGGCAAATCGTTAGTGGTAATAAATCCGGGAAAAGTTCATAAGTTAACTTTTTATCCCAGCAGATATGACTGAGCTCAGGGTGGTTAAAAATTCTTACATTCCCGCAGAGCTGTAATTTCAATCGATTCCTTTCCGTATTTGCCCTTGCTTTATCATAGATCAAATCAAGGTTTATTTTGTTCTGCAGTTTCCAGCACCCGCCTTCATTTGACCATGCCAGTTCTAGGCAACCATTCGAGCACTGTTCAAACGTACTTACAAAAATGTTAAGACCATATTTCCTGGCGAACGAAACAAATTGCAAATACGCATCATTGTGAATTTGTTTATAAAATGGATCACTAATCCACTGAATGAAATCCCCGAATAAAATTCCAACATTTTTCACGAAACCCTCCTAGCAAAAGGGGACAGATCTATTTCCCAAATTTTCTCGGCCGCCCCTGGCCACGCAATTCAATGCGTCGATGGAACATTTTTTCAACCTTGTCCACAAATCGAACTCCACCGGTCAGCTGACCGCGCTGCACCGCAAGACGAATGGCCTCCCGTTCCTGCTCTGAAACCGCCGTTGCCAGAAACTCGCGGTAACGCAACTGACGGATGGCGGCATTTTCACTCAGGTCAAGATAGAGCGGGTCAAAATCCAGCCAGGCAAAAGGTTGTCCCTCAAGCTTGGTGCGGCAGCTTGACCAGTGATAATCCGCAGGGTGTGCACAAAGGCCGGCGGCAACCGGATTCATTTCAACATACCGGCAACAAGCCAGAAGATAACTATCTTTGTCGATAGGGCTTGATTTAAAACGTCCTTCCCACAGGCTCCCGCTGCGGCTTTCCGATCGGTTGACAAAACGGGTCTGCCGGCCTGCGACACGCTTCATCAATATCCCGAGGTTTTCGGGCGCAGGGCCTGGGTCAATCACCAGATGGACATGATTGGTCATCAGGCAGAACGCATAAACCTTGCACCCAAGTATCTCTTTCCATTCGGTAAGATTTTCGAGGTAATAACGAAAGTCGTCATCACCGGCAAAAACAGCCTGGCGATTATGCCCCCGCTGAATGACATGGTGGGGATAGCTAGGGATGACGACTCGTGCAGTTCGCGGCATGGCAAGGTTCTATCGCAGGGTAAAATTGAGCAACAAAAATAAATCTGTCCCGTTTTACCGTTTTAGCCAATGTTTTCAGGTGCTTTTCTCTTGCTACAAACCCTTAAACTAGTGCCATTCAAATCTGTCCCCTTTTTATTGTTATCCTCAGTTTGAAGGATTTGTTTAGGGATGCAGGATATTATTTTTACTTTTTTCGAAAGAGACAAAGAGACTCACAAGGCGAAGGGTATCACTCAGGAGGGTTTAATTTACATCAGCTGGAGTGGGGCAAGACTTTTCCCGCGATTTACGCGAAGTCGTATTTGTCGATCACGAAACGATAACCCGGATCGGCAAGCTGCTGCCGAGCGCGGGTTTTCTCAATGCTGTTGCCCACCGCATAGGGGGTAAATTCTAGTTCAAAGTGCACCACCTGTTGAGGTGGCTTGAAAACAAGAGGACATGATGAGGTTTCTGGTAGTGTTGGAAGCGCGACCCACCAACATTACAGAAGGAACCCACCATGTCCTACACACAGCTTACAACAAAAGACCGTTTTCTCATTGAGATTTTGCTCCAAATGGGGCTCGGGTTTCGAGACATTGCGCGGGAACTTGACCGCGCTCACACAACGATCATCCGAGAAGTTGGGCGAAATCATCGTGGCGACATTTATTGCAGTCTGACTGCAGAAAAGAAAGCCGCATCCCGGCGGTCATTACCTCGACATCACCGGCGTCAGGACTATCAACCCCTGGTCGCTTATGTCGAAGAGAAACTGGCTTTAGATTGGTCCCCAGAGCAGATCTCCAATCGCTTACCAGCTGACTATCCTCAGGATGACCGGATGAGGATCAGCCCCGAAACGATTTATCACTGGGCCTATATCGACGCCCAGCAAGGCGGCCAGCTTTATCGCCATTTGCGACGCCATCATCGACGACGCAGACAGCAGAAACGCTACGGTACCGGCCATCGCTTTCTTCCTGGCCGCGTGAGTATTTCAGAGCGCCCGGACGTTGCAAATTCCCGAAGCCGCTATGGCGACTGGGAGGCCGACCTGATGCTTGGTGGCACAGGCAAAGGAGCACTCGCCACCTGTTTGGAGCGAAAAAGCCGTTATCTAGTTGCCGATGCGGTTCCCAATAAGGCCGCGTCTTCGTTCAATACGGCCATCCAGGGAGCATTAGCTGATGTTCCATCCGAACTCTGCCTGACCCTGACCGTGGACAACGGGAAAGAAATGGCAGAATTTAAAAAGCTTGAACAGGCGACCGGACTGACTGTCTATTTTGCCGATCCCTATTCGGCTTGGCAGCGAGGCGGCAACGAAAACAGTAACGGTTTGTTGCGCCAATATTTCCCCAAAGGGTGCAACTTCCACAAAACAACAGAGGAGCAGGTTCAAGAGGCGATTCACCGCCTAAACCACAGGCCGCGTAAATGCCTGAACTACCGAACACCCCATGAGGTCTTCAGTCAAATTGTGGGTGGTGCACTTGCAAGTTGAATCTGCCGGGTGAGGTACGGGGAATGTTGAGGAGGGAGATCAGACAAAAAGATGACAAAATAACTCTATCCCGTTTTTAGTATAGTTTAAGATATGACAGTTCTATTTTCCTCCAAGAAGGAATAAAATGTCCCAATTCCCAATGTCATATCAACAAGGTCATTTAAAGTCCCAATGGGCAACTGTCCAAAAGCTTCATGCAGGGCAACTTCTTCAGCTCCTGGCACTTTACTGAACAGTTCCATAAGAAGGTCAAAACATTCCCTCGTCCCTAAAATGGCGCATGAGGTTGATTTATTTGTGGAAGACAATGAATTAAGGATCAATTCCGCTTTTTTTGTAAAAAAATCAGAGAGTGTCCTTACAAAATTAGGATAATTTTCAAACGTCGACACAAAATTTTCATCAAATTTAGAAAAAAATCCATCCTTAATATTTAGATCTATCCTCATTTGAAAATCCAATACAATTTAGTTTACCTTCTGACCAAAAACCAATTGCTTTATCACAACTCCCATTTTTTCTGCCTGGAATGTCCCTAATGTGCGCCCCCATTCCCCCATATCATTAATTTTGAAGACAGTTCCATATTTTTCCGTTTCATAAACGACAATCGTAACTTTTTTATCTTTTGAGATAAATTCCAATAGACACGCCCACTCAGGAGTAATTTGGCCTGCTAAGAATTTTTTTGACGCTTTCATAAGACATATCAGTTTTTGTATTGAATGCCTATTTGTTATCTCAATATCAAGCTTTACCAGATTAAAATCAACCTGAACCAACCTAAAGGGAGTTATTCTAATTGATGATATTTCCTCAGGTTGCAGCGATAAAATATCCTTTAAAATATTCTTTCCTGAAAAGGGCGGAATCTGAAAAAGATACAAGCCCAGCACAACAACACAAATTATTTGAAAAAATTTAACAATTATTTTTCTTTCCATAATTCATCTAATCTAACCAGTTAAAGAAAGTTCCCACTGGATCCATTAGATATCCTACAAAGGGTACCGTAACTGCATTCTTAGAGTATGTTCTACTGGTTGACAGATTTGGCATTGCTAAGCCGTCAAAAAGACTAAAGTCGGCATTGATAGTAGCACCATGTGCCTGCTTCATTGCTTCATCTATGTCAAATTCAAGAAAATCCGGTTTATCCGTATCAAGGCTTGCAAAAGCTGTGGCGCTGACCGGCCCCCAGCCACCGGTAATATCACCGCTCCACTTTGCTAATCTATCGTTTACTTCAGCATTCATGACAAACCCTGCCCCCACACTGACCCCAGGCGAAACGAGGCCGCCCTCAGCGCCACCGTAGAAAAACAGAGTCAATTCTCCGGACTCAGAATTTACAACTAGATCTGCACCTGCAACACCTCCAGCAAAGAGTGCAGATGACACCTTGCCTGTTAATATCCTAGCATCTGGATATAGTGAACCGTAGCCATTAGATTTCAATTGCTCATTAATCTTCACGAATGGAGTATATTCATCGATTAAGTTTACAAACATATTTTTAGTATCAGAAATTATATTGGTATTGGCAAACGGGTCTCCTGGATGACAATCTAAAGTGTTTGTATAGGTCGGCGAGCTATGAGAAGAAAGCAATTTCATGCCATTAGGCAAATCTAGTACCTCTTGGTCTTTCCATAATGAAAAGTTTTCAACGTCAGAGCGTAGATCTGCCGGAATTGAATCTCCCAATACCAATTGACTATCCCCTGCACCTATCCTTGCTGCCCGCTCCAACTGTGCCACATCCGCCTCAAACGCCTGCTCAGCCTTTGCCGCGTAATATTCGCGGAGTTCAGCATCAGAGGCAGCTAACCGTCCTATTGTCTCATCGCTGATATTTACTCCTGCCCCAGGCGCGACAAGTTCAATGGTTTGTCCAATCTGCAGACTCCGCGGATCGACTCCCTGGTTCATCTCCATCAGCGCCAATGTTTGCTGCTGAACTTCCGCTTCAGATGCATTTGGACCCAATTGTTGTCGTGCGATCTTGGCGAAGCTGTCGCCTTTGGCAACAGTATATTGGCTGATCGGTGATTCCGGCATCCCCTGATCTCGAGCCAACCAGCCATCCGGCCCCATCTGCAGCGCGGCAGCCAGGTCAGCTTCTCTCGCTTCAATCGAAGCAAGCCCCTGATCGCGAACCAACCAACTGTCTGGCCCCATCTGCAACGCCTCGGCCAGTTCGGCTTCTCTCGCCATTTGCCTTGAGATATCCGTTCCGACATCACCCATATCACTTTGGCCCCAATAGGCCTTTTGGGGTTCTGCCGGTGCCCCCGGACCGAGCAAAGCACTGCCTAATCTGTCTAATATCAACCCCCCGACCTCTTGCCCCACGGCATTCGCCAGATAATCCATCCCGGCCTGCCGATCGACGCGACTCAGAGCCCCGCCAACCAGTAAATTGGTAGCCAACTGACCAGCCGTTGTGTTCCCAATTTGCGGTCCAGAAATACCTAGATCTCCAACTGCCGTGCTGATTGTACCGCCTATGGCACTGGCCCAGGTCGCCGGGCTCACCTCGCCGGTTCGGATATAGCTTTCCGCAACACCGAGCCAGGGAGTTGTATAACTCAAAACCGTGCCAAGAGCTTCACGAGCTCCATCCTCGGCATAGCCGACACCTTGAACCAATGTACCGACCTTGCCATCCGCCTTGACCCCTTTGACCGGTCCAAGGGCTGCCCCTGCCAAGCTGGCCCAGCTGGTGATCTTGCCGTTTTCAATCAACTGCTTGCTGGCCGCGGAAGCAACATTCAGCGCGCGAGTGGCAGTCTTTGCATAGGTCAGGGCCTCTCCCGCAAATTTACTAGCCTCAACAAGCTTGCCTAACCCCTGAGCCGCACCCGAGAACATTCCAGACACCGCGCCGGAGGCGACCGACTTCCAACTGAACTTGTCCTGGTAGCCCAGAGCCATGAACAACCCTTGCTGAACAATCGATGCTGCGGCACCGACCAATGCGCCAGCAATTGCAAAACTCAACAAAGTACCAGCTGTTGATGCGGCAAAACTGGAAGAGAACAAAGCATCGGCTATCACACCAGCAGCACCCGCCGTCAAAATCGTCGCGACAACGGCAATGATCGCCACGATGATGATTGCCAGGAAGCTGCCGCACCCTTTATCCGCCGGCGGCGCCTTCAGGTTGGGCAGGGTCGAACCGATGATCTCGCTTTCCTGGTAGATCGCATGAGTGTCGGCACTCAGACGTCCCGATTTGACCGTATTCGGTATCTCGATCTGCTGCCCCTCCCGCAACGGGGTCGCCGGATCGAGGTTGTTGGCTTCGGCCAGCACGAACCACAAACTGGCGTTGCCGTAGGCGGCTGCGGCAATCGATTGCAGGGTATCGCCGCGATGCACCGTGTAGGCGTTGACGGTGCTGACCGGCAGATCTTCCCCGAGCGGCTGCACCAGGTTGTATTGCTTGGTATCGAGCAAGGTGACATTGGCCTCTGATCCCTGACTGCCGGTCTGCCCGACCGGGTTGCCGTTGGCGTAGGCAAACTCGGTATTGTTGATGATGGCGTCAAAAAAGCCATACACATCCCCGCCTTTACCGGTATCGTGGAACCGATAGAGGATCTGGCCGTCGTTGTTGTAAACGAACCGCAGGACTTCCGCCCGGTGCTTACCCTCCGCTTTCCCTTTATTGGATTCGACCAGCTTGCCGTTGACGTCGTAGGTATTGACCGTATTGCCGGACATGTCGCCGCCGCGGCCGGCAATGCTGACTTCCTGCCCGGCAGCGTTATAGCTGTGGTCATAGATGAAGGTGTTGCTGCCGTCGACCACCGTGGTCTTCAGGGTCCGACCATTCAGATCGAGGGTCTGGGTGGTCGTCTGGCTGCCAGTGGTCGTCTGGTAGTTGCGGTTGTTCTCGTAATAGAGGTTGGTGGTCACCTGATCCACATTCCCGTTGGCCTTGAAGGTGCGGAAGCGGGTGACGTTGCCGACGTCGTCGTACTGCCAGTCGGCAGTGGTCACACCGCCGACCTTGGCACTGATCACCCGTCCGTTGGCGTCGAACTGGTAGGTGGTGGTGGTTCCCTGGTCATAGAACATCGTCCGATTCCCGGCGGCATCGTATCCATACTGCGATTCGATCGCGCCGTTCTGGGTGATCTGGGTGACCAGGTTGTTGGCGTTGTAGCTGTACTGATGATCGGTCAGGCGGTAATTGGAATTGATGATCGCCGCCTGCAGCTCGGCCGTGTAGCCCATTGCGGTCAGCAGTTTGAGCAGTTCCGGCCGATCTGAGAGCAGATCCTTGCTCCAGGTGGTGCCGATGATGTACTCTCCGTCGCCCACATCCTCTTTGCCGAACACATTATCGTAGTGACTGATATCGATCCCCAACCCGGCCGCGCGTGCGCGGATGACTTCGTTGCGGGTTCCGGTGTAGGGATAATATCCATACCCGCCTTCCCCATCGTCCACCGTATAATGGATCGCTCGGAGTTGGGCTTCGACATGACTCAAAACATTGGCGATGTTGAGGTTGTCGACCTGCGGGTCGTAGCCCAGATCCGTTAAGGCGCGGTGCAGGTTGCCGGCGACGTCCCACTGGTAGTTAGTATTCATGCCGGTGACCGCGTCGGCCCAGCGGACCATCTGCCCGACCGCATCGTACTGGTAGCTGATGGTGCGGTTGTGCGCGTTGCCCGGCGTGGTCACCACTTCGCTCATTCGGTGACCGGCCGCATCGTAGCTGTAGACGGTCTTGACGCCGGTGCCCAGGTCGTTGACCTCGAGTAACTGGCCGGCAGCGTCGTAGACATGGCGAATGTCCTGCCCTGTCGTCGGGTTCCATTCGCGAACCTGGTTCCCCTGATCGTCGTAGCTGTAATAGATGATCTGGCCGGCGGCGTCGATCTTGTGATCCAGCCGCCCGTAGGCGCCGTAGACGTTAACCGTGATCCCGCCTTCGGCATCGACCTCGGCCAGCAGATTGCCGTTGCCGTCGTACAGCCGTTTCGCACTCACCTCCTGGCCATCCTGATAACTGAGGGTCTCCGTCACCCGGTTGAAGGCGTCATAGGTCTGGGTCACCTCATGGCCGTTGGCGTCGATCGTGCTGGTGCGGTTGTCACGACCGTCGTACGCATAACTGGTCACCTTGCCCAGCGCGTCGGTGGCGCTGATCAGCCGGTCGCGCTGATCGTAGCTCAGCTGGACGGATTGACCGAGCGCGTTGCTGACGCTGGTGCGCCGGCCGAACACGTCGTAGCTGTAACTGGTGGCATGCCCTTCGCCGTCGACCGTCTGAGTCAGGTTGCCGACCGCATCGAAGAACTGGTAGCGACTGTGCCCCAGGGCATCGGTTTCCTTCGTCCGGTTCCCCAGCAGGTCGTAGCCGTAGCTGACCGTGGCGTTGAGCTGGTTGGACTCGCTGACCAACAGCCCCAAGGCGTTCCAGGTGCGATGAACCTGGTTGCCCTGCGGGTCGGTCTCGGTGATGACCTTGTCATTGACGTCGTAGGTCTTGCGGGTCACTGCGCGATGGGTCCCGGACTGCCCGGCCACCGCCACCGGAGCACTGAACTCGGCGGTCACGCGGTTGCGTTTGTCATAGGTGGTAAAGCTGGTAATCGCCGAACCGACGCCGTCGATCCCCAGGTTTGAGGTGGTCACCACATTGCCGTTGGCGTCCACTCCGTATTCCTCCCACACGCCCGCGTTGACGTTGGAGGCGACCTTTTCATTCAGGGCATTGTAGCGGTTTTCAATCGAATAACCGGTATTGCTGTTGAACACCTCCTGGCTGCCGCTGCCTTGACCCGTCGCCGTCAAACTCAGCTGCTGCGATTCGTTTATCTCGGCCCGGTGTCCGTGGTACAACCCCGGATCGACGGTCAGCAGACCGCTGCTCGCCAGGGTAAGCGTGCCGCCGTCTTCGTAGGCCGCGACCGCCAGGGACTGCCCGCTCATGGCCGTGTTGGCGGTCGAAGTGCTGGCCCGAGCCCAGTCGACAATCACTTCCCGTCCCTGAGTGTCGTAATAATAGATCTTGTAATCATACTGGCCGGTGGCCAACTGCATACTGGTGGTATAGTTCTGCAGCTGGAAATAGCTCGGATTGCTGGCATACGCCTGCAGCCGATCGCTGTAACCCGCCGCGATCAACAGGTTGCGCAACTCTTCGGGATGGTTCAGGACATCTTCGGACCAGACCTGCTGGGAATAACTGTTTTCGCCATCGGTAAACCAGACTGTTTTCGCGACGAAGGCCTGATCGTAAGGGCCGATCACCACCCCGACATCCTGGGCGCGCTTGCGGAGGATCTCGTTCCGGCTGCCGGTGTAGGGGTAGACCGTTTCCGTCCAGGTGCTTTCGCCATCGCTCAAGGTTTGCGTATAGTGGTAAGCGCGCAGTTCCGCTTCGAGCTGGGTCAACAGGGCACTGAAATTGACGTTGCCCGCTGACGGCAGCTCGCTGCTGTTGTGTACGGCGCCGGGGGTCAGCGCCACCGAGTTGCTGAAGGTCGACCCGCTACCGGCCGTGCGCCATGCCAGGTAGACGTTGCCATTCACCGTCGCCTTCTCGATCATGTTCAGATCGAGCGACAAACCGACATCATAGTAAGAGACGGCAATGTTCGGCTTGGTGTAGCTGTAGGTCGAGGAATAACTGCCGTTGAGCGTACTGCCGGCCTGGGTCTGGAAGCCGTAACGCTGATCGAGGATCACCTGCTGCCCGGAAGAGTTGAGATAATAGATTTTGACATCATACTGCCCGGCCAGAATACGCGGCGTCTTGCTGTAATTGTAAGTTGCCTGGTTGTAGGTCGGATCGATTGCGTTGGCCTGCAACTTGGATGTGTAACCCATCGCGATCAGCAGGTTGCGCAGATCTGTCGGATAACTGAGGACATTACTTGTCCATTCGTAATGACCGCTCTCGCCATCATAGACGTAAGCGTAATGGAACTTGGAGTCGTAAGCGCTGACGTTGACGCCGAGATCGACCGCCCGCTTTCTCAGGACTTCATTCCGCGATCCGGTGTAATCGTAGACAGTCTGCCACCAGCTGCTTTCACCATCGCTCACCAGCTCCTGATGATGGATCGGCCGCAGCTCGGCTTCGATCTGATTCAGCACCGTATTAAAATTGATGTTGTTGGCCGCCGGAATGGTTTCGCCGGGGGTGGTGCTGGTCAGGGAGAACAGCTGATCATTGCTCCAGCTGCCGCTTCCGGTTGCTTTCCAGGCCAGGTGAATCCCGCCCACGGCGTTGGCCGCCACGCCCGACTTCAGATGCACCGCCACGCTGAGATCGTACCAGGGAACGGCGTTGGAGGTGAGCGCCGCACTGTGGGTCTCGCTGCTGGCATCGCCGTAGAAGGCGTCATAGCCGACGGTTCCGGTCCCGGACAGGTTCGGATCGACCAACAGACGATCGTCGACCAGATCGGCGCTGACCCGCTGGCCGTTGACAATCACCAGCTGATCGTCTCCGGCCGCCGGAACGTTCCAGCTGACGCTGCGTTCGGTGGTGTTCAGCGCCGCACTGCCGACGACCACACTGAACGTGTCGAGGATCAGGTCGCCGTCCGACCCGGCTCCGACCAGGGTGACCTGATAGGTCCCGGCATCCAGGGGTGTGTTCGCGCCGAGCACCAGATCGAAGTTGCTGTACCCCGAGCCGCCGCCGGCGCTGGTGACACTGCTCAGGCCGGAGGCGCCGTCTTCCACGTCCGTTCGCACCCATTGCGCCGCAAGATTCTCCAGATCCTGGGCGAGTGCCGTCGGCACCACCGTGTGCATGTTGATCTTATAGTGCGTCCCACTGCCGTCGACCACCGTCGACTTGCTCAACACCGAGCTGATGCCGGCATGTTCGCTGCGCGCCTCGAAGGGGACCTCGGAGCTGTTGTAGGTGTGCCCCTGGGCATCCTGCCAAGTCAGCCGGTAAGCGTACGATTGCGGATTGCTAAGCCCGCTCAGGGTCGCCTGGTATTTCCCTCCGCCCAGGTTGGTCAGGCTCTTCAGGGTGTTCGTTGCACCGATCGCGCCGTAATAGAGCTTCGGACTGACCGTGCCGCTTTCAAACTGCACGGTCACCGTCAGTGTGGTGGCGTTCACCTGGGCGATATTGACGTCGGTCAGCCGCGGCGGAATCGTCACTTTCTGTTCCGCCGACCAGGACAGATTGCCATTGACGTCCTGATTGACCACCCGGAAGTAAAGCTGCTGGCCGGGGGTGAAACCCGCTGTGGAGAGCGCTGTCGCATAGGAATTGCCGCCCCAGCTCGGCTTGATCGCGCTCTGGTGGCCATAGCTGGCGATACTCGACCGGCTGGCCGAATCGAACACAACATAGGTGCTGCCGTTGGCGCCTTCGTTGAGCGTCCAGTTAATTGTCAGGTCGTTGCCGAAGCTGGCCGTCACGTTGGTTGGCGGGTCCATCCAGCCATGCAGCTGCCCGGTGAAGGCGCCAACCTGGTTCCCCGCGGCGTTGTAGACGTAGGTCATGCCGCTGCCGTCGTCGTTGACATGCTCGACCAGTTGTCCGAGTCCGTCGTAACGGTATTGCAGCACGAACCCGTCGGCATCGACAACCCGGGTACGGTTGCCCTGGGCGTCATAGCTGATCGTCTGCATCAGGTCGTCGGCCGCTCCCGAACCCATCAGTTCAGTCTCGCTGGTCTGCCGGTTCACGGCGTCGTAGACATGGTTGATCGTCTGATCCTGGGTGCTGGTCCCGACCAGGGACGCAAAGTTGGTGCTGCCGCTGAGCGTGGTCAGGTTGACCCCGGCGCCGACAGCTTTATAAAACCGCTTGGCCTGGGTCTGATTCCCGTTGCCATCGTAACTGAACGTGGTGACCACCCGGTTGCCGTCGACCACCGCGACCCGTCGGTTAAGCGCATCGAAATAAGAATATTCGATGGTCTCCTGCGAAGAATCTGCTGCCAGGGTTTTACGGATCTGATTGCCGACATCGTCGTAGGCGTAGCGAGTGACGACGCGTTTCTGCACGGTGCTCAGCGTCGCCGGATCGAAGACATCGACCAGTGGCGAGCTCTCTTCGATGACGCGGCTGGCGGCATCGTAACTGCGGTCGGTCTGCTGAACGCTGCCCGACGGCGGGTTGGGGCGATTTGCGGACGTGAGGGACGCCGGATTCAACGCCTGGGTGTAGACGCGTTGGGTCAGCATGTTGTCCTGGGCGTCGTAATCGAACTCGGTCAGATACCCCTCGGCATCGACCTGGGCCACCAGCCGCCCCTTGACGTCGTAATAGGAGAGCGTGCGGTTGCCGTTGCGGTCGAAGGCTTCCACCTGGTTGCCGAAGCCATCGTAAGTGAAGCGCTCGTCCGGTTGGAGCGTCGCCACGCCGGCGCTGGGGTTGCTGCCGCCGGTGCCCGACAGGGTGGTGACCTCGATGGCCGGGTAGATGATCCTGGTCGTGCGCCCGGCCTTGTCGTACTGGAAACTGATGGTCTGCACATCTCCGCCGGGAGTGGCGGGCAGCACCGCCGGGTTGTGGGCCGAGGCCGCCAGACGGGTCATGTAGAGAGATTCGGTCGCCTTGTCGCCGAAGGCGCTGTAGGTCCACGTCTTCAGGACGTTGTCGCCGTTGATCTGTGCCACCAGCCGGTTGTTCTTGTCGTAGTAGCGGGTGGTTTTATACCCGGCCGCGTCGATGGTCTGGGTTTCGTTGCCGGCGGCATCATAACTGTGGGTCGTGGTCGGCTGCAGGGTCTCAAAACCGTTCTCCACGGTATAGATCGTGACACTGGGGGCCAGCTCCTGAATCATCCGGTTATTATCATCGTAGACATAATTGGTGATGTTGCCGCGCGCATCGGTCACTCCGGTGCGGTTGCCGACCTTGTCGTAGGCGAACTGGGTGGTGTTGCCCAGCGCGTCGGTCTGACTGGTGACCCGGTTGTTCTTGTCGTACGTGAAACTGGTGGCATGCCCGTTGGCGTCGGTCTTGGTGATGACGTTACCGCAGTTGTCATAGTCCAGGGTCTGCACCAGGTTGAGTCCGGTCGGATCGAACACCTGCTGTATCAGCCGGTTGTTGAGATCGTAGGCGTAGGTGGTCTGTAGCAGTAGGTTAGTATCGTTATGTGTCTGCGCCAAATATTCTGGTGATTCGAAAAACGCAAATGTGACTTGCTCTCGATTCTTTGTTCCTGCATTTAGCAATCCTGTCCAGTATGCTATACCGCTAGCTTCGCCAGGCCGGCCAAGAACTTCAGTGTACAGCAAGTTAACATACTGCTCGTTGGTCAGGGACAAACTGTCATGCATTGCCTGAAATGCAGCGGGGTTAGTGGTTGCTGTACTGCTGGTGATGGTTTCGCTGGTCTTGTTGTTGGCGCCATCGTAGCTGAAGGTGGTGACGGTGCCATCGGCGTCGGTAAAGGTGGTCAGCCGGTTGTCCAGGTCGTACTGGTAGTGCAGGGTCCGCGGCGCGGTCGTGTTGGCGAACTGCACTTCCTCGCTCAGGTTGCCGGCGCCGTCATAGCTGTAGACGGTCTGCGTGCCATCCGCGGCGGTCTTCTCGATCGCCTGGCCGTTGCCGTCATAAACGGTCTGCGTTGTGCGGTCGTTGCCTGACGTGGTGACGGTGGGCGCCACCAGGTCGTTGACGGCGCCGGTGTATTTGGTGATATGGACGGTTTCGCCGGTGCGGTTGCCGGCCGCGTCGTAGCTGTAGCTGATGAGGTACCCTTCGGGATCGAGGATAGTGGTCAGGTTGTTGCTGCCGTCGTAGTAATAATGGGCCACGCGCCCCAGGGCGTCGGTGACCTTGATCCGGTTGCCCAGGCTGTCGTACTGATATTCGGTCCGCTGGCCTTCGCCATCGATCTCGGCGCTGAGGCGGTTGTTGAGATCGTATTCCTGGTAGGTGATCCGATGGTCGCTGCTTCCGGCGGCCAGCTTTTTAGTGACCTGGTTGCCCAGGGCGTCGTACTCATACTCGGTGCGCACGCCGTAAGGATCGACTTCCGCGATCAGCCGGCCGTTGGCGTCGTATTCGAAACTGGTGGTCGCCCAGACATTCGGGCTACCGGTCGGGCTTACCAGAGCCTTTTCGGTGATGCGGTTTCCGGCGGCATCGTAGGTGTATTTGGTTTTCCCGCCGGCGGGGGTATTGGTCTGGAGCAGACGATTGGCCTTGTCGTAGCTGTAGGTGGTGGTGCGCGGTGCGCTGTTGGAGGCCTCGGTCATGCTGACGCGGTTGCCCACCGCGTTGTAGGTGTACGTCGTGATATTGCCGACCCCGTCGGTCATGCTCAGCATGCGGTCGGCTTTGTCGTAAGTAAAGCTGTTGCTCTGCGCAAAGGCCCGGGCGGCCTTGGCGGCATCGTAGCCGGTATCGCCCGGCTGCAGCAGGTACTGACCGTGAGTGATCAGGGTCTGATTGCCTACCGCATCGTATTCGATCGAAGTGCTGAACCCCTCGGGATCGGTAATTAGCACCTGTCGATTGAGCAGGTCGTAGCCGTAGGTGGTGGTGCGGGCATCGCTGCCGTCGGCGAAGGATTGGGTGGTGCTGATGATATTGCCGCGAGCATCGTAGCTGTTGGTGGTTTTGATCCCGCCGGCCGAGGTCGAGGAGACCAGCCGGCCGAGGAGATCGAAGCTGTTGGTCTGCACCCCGCCGTTGGCGTTGACGATCTGCGTCTGGTTGCCGAGAACATCGTAGCTGTACCGGGTGATACTGCCCAGCGGATCGGTGACCTGGGTGAGGTGACCGTCCAGGTCGTACTGGTAAGAGGAATGCCGCTCCTCCCCGGACACCCCGGTCGCCTGGATCGTTTCGACCTTGTTGCCGGCGCCGTCATAGCGGTATTCGGTACGCACCCCGGTGCCGTCGACGGTGGCAAGCAGACGGTTGTCGGCATCATACTCGAAGCTGTTGCTCTGTTCCTCGGGCAGACCTGGCGCCAGGATCACTTTGGTCCGGTTGCCGGCGCCATCGTATTGGTATTCGGTGCGGTCGAGCGTACCGTTGGTCTGGGCGACTAAACGGTTGTCGTGGTCGTATTCGAAGGTTTCGGTCCGTTCCACGCCCTTGCCGACGGCCTCGGTCCGACTGAGCAGATTACCGTTGGCGTCATAGGTCATCTCGCTGACGATCCCCTGAGGATCGGTCTCGCTGATCAGGCGGTTGTTGCTGTCATAGGCATAGGAGGTCAGCCGAGCCTGGGAGGTACCGTAAGCGTCGCGTCGTGCCGTGACATTGCCATTGGCGTCCAGCGTCAGATGGGTGACATTGCCCAGGGCATCGGTGGTGTCGGTCAGGCGGTTGGCGGCATCATAGACGTATTCCGTCCGTCGTTCCTCGCTGGTCCCGGAGGCTTCGATCGCAGCCGTGCGGTTGCCGCGACTGTCGTACTCGTAATCGGTGAAAACGCCAAGCGGACTGGTCTCCCGCACCAACCGGTTGACCGCATCGTAACTCAGGGTGCGGGTGCGGCCGGTATCCCCGGCAACCGGGGTTGGCGCGCCGGACGCGGGCGGACTGACCTGCTGATCATAGGTGGTCTGGCTGATCAGGTTGCCGACGGCATCGTAGTCAAAGGTGGTCAGGAACCCTTCGGCGCTCAACCGGGCGATCTGCCGATTCGACTCGTCGTAATAGCTGAAACTGACGGCAACGTCGGTGCCGGTCAGGTCCCGGAACTGGCGGGTCTCGATCCGGTTGCCGACCGCATCATAAACGTACTCGGTGCGATATCCCTCGCCATCGACCCGGGCTGTCAGGCGATTCAGATTGTCGTATTCAAACTGGGTGACCTGATCGGCGGGGTCGGCCGCCGGAGTTGGCTGGCTGGCCGGATCGACCGGCAGGGTGAGCGCCTGCATGTGCAGCGTGCGGGAGATCAGGTTGCCGTTGTCGTCATAGCTGTAGCCGGTGGCGTATCCTTCACCGTCCACCGTGAGGGTGACCTGATTGTCGGCATTGAAATAGCTGGTGGTCACCGAACCGAGTCCGTCGGTCACCTGGGTGCGGTTGCCGTTGGCGTCATAGACGTACTGCACCAGGTTCCCTTCGGGATCCTGAATCTGGGTCACCCGGTTGTCGGCATCGTAAGTGTAGATCGTGGCATTGCCCTCGGCATCGGTCACCTGCGTGCTGTTGCCGTTGGCGTCGTAGGCATAGGACGTTGTCTGGCCGAGCGCATCGGTCCGGGAGAGCAACCGGTTGTCTTTGTCGTAGACAAAGGTCTCGGTGGCCGCGCCGACGGTGCCGGCCGCATGGGTGATGCCGATACGGTTGCCGACCTTGTCGTAGGCATAGGTGGTCTGGATGCCGCCGGCCGAGGTTTCCTGGATCAGCTGATTTTTGTTGTCGTAGTCATAGCTCGTCACCCGCCCCAGGGCGTCGGTCCGGCTCAACCGGTTGCCGACCGCGTCGTAGCTGTACGCGGTCACGCCGCCGGCGGCGTCGGTCACCCGGAGGACACGGTTGGCGGCATCGAACTCGCTGGTCGTGATATTGCCGTTGGCGTCGGTGATTTGGGTCCGGTTGTAAACCCGGTCGTAATTCTGCTCGGTCACCCCGCCTGCGGCGTCGATCACCTTGCGCAGATGGTTGGTGGCGTCGTATTCGTACCGGGTGAGGGCTTCCTCGGCCGTTCCGACCGCGGTCCGCTGTTCGATCCGGTTGCCACGGACATCGTAGCTGTAGGCGGTGATCCGCCCTTCGGCATCGGTGGTCTGGATCAGGCGGTTGCCCGGATCGTAGTCGAAGCGGCTGATCCCCCCCCTGGCGTCGATCAGGCTGAGGCGGTTGCCGACGCCATCGTATTCGAACTGGGTCTCGAAGTTGAGCGGATCGATGACCTTGATGTTGCGGTTGAGCGCATCGTAGAGGTACTGGGTGGCATTGCCGCGCCCGTCGGTGACGCGAATCCGGTTGCCGACGGCATCGTACTCGTAACTGCTGACCGCTCCTTCGGGGTCGGTCGCTTGGACCAGGCGGTTGTTGAGGTCATAGTCAAAGCTGCTGCTCCGGGCCTCGGCGGTCCCGAAGCCTTGAGTTTCGGAGAGCAGATTGCCGAAACTGTCGTAGCTGCGTTGGGTGATCGTGCCGAGCGGATCGGTGGTCTGGGTCAGGCGGTTGGCACTGTCATATGTAAAGGTGGTAATCCGCCCCTCGGCGTCGGTCTGCTTGCCCAGGTTGCCGTTGCCGTCATAGGCAAAGGAGGTAACGTTGCCCAGCGCATCGGTGGTGCTCACCAGCCGGTTCAGGGCGTCATACCCGGAACCGGTGGTGTTCCCCATGGCGTCGGTGACGCCGATGCGATGGCCCAGCTTGTCGTAAGCGTAATGGGTGGTGTACAGATCGAGCAGTGCCTGCTTGTCACTTTCCAGCAGCCCGGTCACCTTGTGTTCGGTCATCCCGGTGATCGAACCGGCCTGCACCTGCCCGGCCGGAATCAGCGACTGGAGGATCTCGTTATGGGTAACCCCGCCTTTATCCAGAAGGTAAAACGATTCATAAGTGACGACGATGGAGCCGTCATTGAGAACCGTGACGACGGGAAATGCCTGTTTTCCTTCTGTCGTTTTAACAGCCAGGAACTCATCGCCGACCTTGTTGCCGGCAGCATCGAAACACTGGCCATAAATGCCATAATCACTACCATCCTGACCATTCGAATGCCAGACCACCACAAAGCCGCCATCGGGGGTAACGGCCACTCTTGGATGTGCTTGATGGCTCGATATGTAGCTGTTCACCAGGAACTCGCCGCCGACCGGAGCACCCGTTGCACTGTAGCGTTGACCGTAAACTCCCCAGCCGCTGCCGTCCTGCCCATTGGACATCCAGGCCACCACGAATCCGCCATCGGCCAGAGCGGTGACGACCGGATAATCCTGATGGTTGGCGGTGGTGGTATTAACCTGGAATTCACTGCCGACCGTATTGCCGGCCGCATCAAATCGCTGGCCATAAACACCCCAGAGACTGCCGTCCTGGAGATAAGACATCCAGACCACTACGAACCCGCCATCGGCCAGCCGGGTGACCTCGGGCCAGTATTGTTTATCAGTCGTATAGGTGTTGATCTGAAATTCACTGCCGACCGCCTGCCCCTGGGCATTGAAGCGCTGGCCATAGATGCCGTAATTGTCTCCGTCCTGGGCATAGGACTGCCAGGTGATTACGTAGCCGCCATCACTCAGAGCCGCCACGGAACTGTACAGTTGGGAGCTGTAAGTCGTGGTGTTGACAACCGTTTCGCCGCCAACTGCCTGCCCGGACGCATCGTAGCGCCGGGCGCAAACCGCCCAACTGCTGCCGTCCTGGCTGTAGGAGCTCCAGGTCACCAGGTAGCCGCCGTCATTCAGCCCGGTGACCCTGGCGTAATTCTGATTGCTGTATGTGAACGTATTGACGTGCACCCGCTCGCCGACCGGCTGCCCGGAGGCATCGTAGCGCTGCAGGTAAAGTTCATGTTTCGGGATACCGGGATGAACCGCTTCGTCGGTATAGACGGTGACATAACCGCCATCGGCCAGGGCCGCGGTATCCGGCCGGTAACCGTCGATGCCATACCCCAGCTCCTGGCGCAGCTCCCGGTACAGCGGATCATCGCTCTCGGTCAGGGCGATCCCCACCCCGTCGGTCTTGGCGATCAGGTCGTTGAATTCGTTGTAGGTGTAGCGGGTGACCTGCGCCTGATCGGTGTTGCCGACCGTGACCTGACCGTTGGCGTCGGCGCTCGCCTCGACCCCGATCAGCACCGCCGTGCGGTTGTTGCGGCTGTCGTACTGGTAGACCGTCTTGACCCCGTTGGCGTCTTCGACCATCACCAGCCGGTCGTTGCGATCAAAGGTGTACCTCGTGCTCTGCCCGTTCTCGTCGATCGTTTCGAGTTCGTTGCCGTTGGCGTCGTAATGATGTTCGACGGTGTAATTGACCGGGGTCTGGGTCTCGGGATCGGTGACTTGAGGAAGAGTCTCTTTGAGCAGACGGTTGTTCCCGTCGTACTCATAGGTGGTGATATTGCCGTTGGCATCGGTGGTCGCCAGAACATTGCCGATGGCATCGTAACTGTATTGCGTGACATTCCCTTCGGCATCGGTGCTGGTGATCAGCTGGTTTTCTTCGTCGTAGTCGAACTGCAGGATCTGCCGTTTGTCCAGGGCCAGCTGGTAGCCGGCGATGATCTTGACCTGGTTGCCGTTGGCGTCGTACTCGTAACGGGTCACCTGGCCGTCGGCGTCGGTCTGCTGGCGGACCAGGTTGTTCTGGGTGTAGAGGATTTCGGTGGTATTCCCATTCCTGTCGGTGGTGGCAATGCGATTGCCGACACCGTCATAGGCGTAGCTGGTCAGGTACTGCGTCGGCGTGCCGTTCTCGTCGTCGACTTCGGCGCTCAGCACCTCGACCAATTCGCGGCGGACATTGAAGTGATATTCGCTGCGATTCCCTTCGGCGTCGATCACCGCCGTCTGGTTGCCGACCACATCGTATTCGAACTGGCTGAGGCGATCCTGGGCGGGGTCGGTCTCGGAGGGATCGAGGATCGACAGCAGGTTGTTGTTCCGGTCATAAACCCGGGTCACGGTGTGCCCGTTGGCGTCGGTCACCGCGATCCGGTTGCCCACCGCGTCATAGGCATTGGTGGTCAACTGCCCTTCGGGATCGGTGACGGTCAGCAGGCGGTTGTCGGCGTCGTAGGTGAACTGGGTGACACCGCCGTTGGCGTCGGTGAAGCGGAGCAGGTTGCCGAAGTGGTCGTACTCGCTGAAGGACTGGTTCCCTTCGGCGTCGGTGCTGCTGATCCGGTTGCCGAAGCCGTCGTAGGCGTAGGTGGTGATCTGCTGTTTGGCCGGATCGACCAGGTCGGCGGCGTCGAGGAAGACGGTTTTTTGGGTCAGGTTGCCGTTGGCGTCGTACTCGAAGCGGGTGATGTCCCCGCCCGGATCGCGCCGTTCGATCAGGTTCTGGTTGCTGTCGTACTCGTAATAGGTGGTGTACAGATCTTGAAGCGTCTGCTTGTCAGCGGTACTGATCTCGCTGGCACGTAAATAGCTGACCTGAGTCTCCACCAGCCCGGTAATCGACCCCGACTGGGCCTGACCCGCCGGAATCAGCGACTGCAGAATCTCGGTATAGGATGTTTCGCCTTCCTGGCGATAAAGCGACTCACAAGTGACAACGATGGCGCCGTCATTGAGGACAACAACGGCAGGAAGTCTCTGATTTTCAAGCGTGGTTTCGGCAGCGTGGAATTCACCACCGATTTTATTGCCGGCGGCATCGAAGCATTGGCCGTAAACACCCAAGCCGCTGCCATCCTGGTTATTCGATTGCCAGGCGACGACAAAACCACCATCGGGGGTGACGGCAACACGGGGGTAGTTTTGGGATCCACCTGTTTTGGTATTCACCAGGAACTCGCCGCCGACCGCGGTACCGGCGGCATTGAAACGCTGCCCGTAGACCCCCCAGCCGCTGCCGTCCTGCAGGTAGGACATCCAGAGTGTCACAAATCCACCATCGGGCAGAGTCGTGATAACCGGATATTCCTGATGGTTGGCGTAGGTGGTACTCAGCTGGAATTCGCTGCCGACTTTAACACCCGCGGCATTGAACCTTTGGCCAAAAACACCCCAATAACTACCATCCTGATTGTTGGACATCCAGACTACCACGAACCCACCATCGGGCAGCCCGGTGATCTCGGGCTGAGTCTGTTTATCTGCCGTATAGGTGTTGACCTGGAATTCCCCGCCGACTGTATTTCCCGCCGCATCGAAACGCTGTCCGTAGATGCCGTAGTTGTCGCCGTCATGATTGAGAGATTGCCAGGTCACCACATAGCCGCCGTCCGCAAGAGCGCCCACCGAACTTCTGAGTTGATGATCGGATGTCGTGGTGTTAACAATCGTTTCCCCGCCGACCGGCTGTCCGGAGGCATCATAGCGCTGAGCACTGACGGTCCATCCGCTGCCGTCGTAGTTGTAGGAGCTCCAGGTCACCACATAGCCGCCATCGTTCAGGCCGGTGACCCTGACGTAGGTTTGGGTACTTGATGTCCGGGTATTGACGTGCACCCGCTCACCGACCGGCTGCCCGGTGGCGTCATAGCGTTGCAGGCGGATCTCCTTCGTCCCGTCATCGCGAGCCGCCTCATCGGAATAGACCGTCACATAGCCGCCGTCGGCCAGAGCCGCGGTATCCGGCAGGACGCCGTCAGGACCAAACCCCAGTTCGAAAAGTTTTTGGTGATACTGCTCTTCATCCAAGGTGGTTAATGCGGTCCCCATGGGGGAGGTGATCGACGCGAGCTTGTTGAACTCGGTGTAGGTGTAAATCGTTTCGTTGTCGGCATTGTCGATGCTCTTGGTCAGGTTGCCGTGCTCGTCGTATTCGAAGTGGCTGGTATAGGCTTCCTGCAGGTCGTTGAGCTCCTGGGCCGTCAGGTTGGCCACCAGCTTGCCGTTGCCGCCCGCATCGACCACGCCCAACTCCGCGCGCAGCTGCCGATAGTAGTTGCTGTCGCTGTTGAGCACTCCCCAGCCGGTGGCGTCGATGATGTCGGTCAGGTTGCCCTTGGCATCGTAGCTGTACTGGGTGTGGAACCCCTGCTGATCGACCACTTCGGTGATGTAGCCGTCATCGCGATAGGTGTACGCCATGGCATGGGCGTTGCGGATCGCATCGACCTGGGCCTGATAACTGGGATCGGTCGCCGCCTGATTGGCGTCGTAGGTCTGGTAATAGCCGTTGTCCAGGCGCCACTGCTGATACTCCGCGGCGTTGGAATAGGCGCGGCTGTTCCCCAGCGTGTCGACCACCGTGGTCGTGCCGTTGGCGCTGCTCCCGCCATGGCTGAACTGGAAGTCGTAATCAAACGAGGTGACGTTCCCTTCGGCGTCGGCAATCTGGGTCAGAACCCGGACCGGGTCCAGACTGTTGCCGCGCCAGTTGAGGCTGTCGTAGGTGAAATTGAGTTCGCGGGTGGCGTAGCTCTCAAGCAGGCCGTCGACGGCCTGGCTCTCGGGCAGAACGATCCGCGACAGCGAGCCGGCGGCATCATAGTAGTATTTGGTGCTGTGCCAGTCACGGTCGATCACTTCGGACAGCTGTCCGTTGGTGTAGTGGTATTGGGCCAGGACGGTCTGGGTTTCATCGGTGACCTGGGTCAGCAGGCCGTTCTGGTAGGTATAGTTGATGATGTGCCCCTGGTCGTCCAGCACCTGGACGAGCTGGCTGCCGCTGTAAACATAGGAAATCTTGACCCCGTTCGGGTCGGCGATCTCGAGCAGGCGGCCCAGGCTGTCAAAACTGTAGGTGTGCCCGTCCGCCCGGGTCAACAGATAAGTCGAGCCCAGATCCTGGAGGGTTTCATAGGCGCCGGCCCCCTCCGTGGAGAGGTAGCACCCCTGGGTCGTATCGTAAGTGTAGGTAAAAACCGAGCCGTCGCCGAACTCGACTTCGAAGTGGCTCTGCTCCCCATCGGTAATTTCCGTCAGGCGCACCAGCGAGGAAAAAGACCATTCGCCATCGAAGATCTGCTGCGCGTCGCCGGTCCGGCCGCGCGAATTGTAGGTGCGGATCAGGGAAAAATCGTCGCCCAGGCTGGGGAGGAACGCATCCTGCTGCTGGAGGATCAGATTGCCGTTGGAGACGTTGACATATTGCCTTTCGCCATGACCGGGACTGTTCTGGGAATTTCGGTCGTTGCGATTCAGCAGATATAATGATGAATCCAGAAGCCCGCTTTCGTGTCCCCCGATGATGTTTGCCATTTACCCGCTCCTAACTGAAATGCACCCTATGAAAATGATCCACTAAGCCCAAAACCGGATTATCCCCAGAAATCGGAATCACCCATCAGATAGGTTTATCCACTCCCTGAAAAATTTGTTTAGGGGTGTGGGAAGGATTTTTAAAATAATTTTCTGGGGAGAATAGACTCTTGCAGGACAAGGCTATTTCGTGCCATTTTAGTTGGCATTCAGTTGATTCACTGACCTGGAATATGTGCTAAATAGCCGAAACTTCATATGGGATAAGCAGACCAAGGAGGGCTTTACGTGATGACCCAAGCAGACACACTCAACGTTGAGGAATTGATGCATCTGGCTTTGCATGCGACTCAGCATGATACGCCGGAGAAGGCGATTGGCTTTTTAAAACGTGTCCTGCAGATTGAACCGAAAAACGGCAAGGCGCTTTACCTGTTGGGGGCACTGCATGCCGAAATCGGCATGTACGAGCAAGCGATCAAAGACATGTCCCAGGCGCTGGAAATTGAACCCAATATGCCAACGGCATGCTTTCAGCTTGGGTTATTGCATTTGACCTCGGGACAGATATCAGCAGCGGAATCGGTTTGGGTCGGCTTGGATGAGTTAGGGGAGCAGAATCCGTTGTTTCTTTTCAAAAGGGGGATGCTGCATCTGGTGAAAGATGAATTCGAGTCCTGCATCGCTGACCTGCAGGCTGGCATTGAGCGTAATACTCTCAATGAAGACCTTATTAACGACATGCGCCGAGTAATGGCAGATGCTCAGAAAGCGGTCGCGCAAGCGCCGATGGGAGAAAATGAGGAAGGATCATCCGAACGTGGGAAACATGTGCTTCTTTCTCTCTATGCCGAAACGGATCAGGACGATTCCTAAGCAGGAGCGATAAAACACCTCCGCAGAAATTTTGAGCCGAATACATGGATCCAGTTAAAGGAATAAACCAGGTAGCGCAAATCCTCCGACAGAAATTGTCCGAGCGTTCCCCTGAAATATCCAAAGATCTCAGCGCCGCATCCTCATCCATGCATACTTCCGGTTCTGCCGCCAAGGCAGAACCGGAAAAGATCAAACGAAAAATCGGTGATCGCATCAAGGCTCTTTCCGTCGAAGATCGCTGCGGACCAAAGGCGGCGCAAATCTTTGTTGAAGTCGTTATGACCTGGGAGTTTGGTGAGAATCTGCTCCACGATCCCGCTTTTACCGAATTGTCCCGGGACGTTGTCAAGTCGATGACTGACAACCCGAAAATCTGGAGTAAGCTCAAAATGTTGTTGGCGGAACTTGGGGGAGACTAGATAGACCGAGGATTGATAATATCAATTATATTGCGGATGGGCTCTTGCCAACATTTCTCAATTCCCCGGCGCTGATCGGACCAACCCTTCGCAGTTCCCATAACCAAGTTGCTGAATCCAGCACCAGGTACATTTTGCTCAAAGAGCAAATTCGGCCCAGATCGGACAGTGGTCGGATGGCTTTTCCATGCCGCGCAGTTCGTAGTCGATCCCGGTTTCGGTACAGATGTCCATCAGCGAAGCGGTCGCCAGGATCAGGTCGATGCGCAGCCCCCGTTTCGGCTCCTGCTCGAAGCCGCGCGAGCGATAATCAAACCAGCTGAAACGATCTGAGACCTGCAGGTTTTGCTGACGGAAACTGTCGATCAATCCCCAAGCCTTGACCCGTTCCAGCCACTCCCGCTCTTCCGGCAGGAAACTGCACTTTCCGGTCCGCAGCCAGCGTTTGGCGTTCTCTTCGCCGATGCCGACATCGCTGTCCTCGGGC
>Ga0055481_10000038_pt1 | contig 32646 bp, 28 predicted proteins | sample Muzzi_PWC_D2_FD_57936 | JGI IMG/M metagenome (GOLD analysis project Ga0055481, IMG submission 57936) | Wetland microbial communities from San Francisco Bay, California, USA, that impact long-term carbon sequestration - Muzzi_PWC_D2 | ecosystem: Environmental > Aquatic > Marine > Wetlands ... | reverse complement strand
GAGGCACCCAGCCCGTCCGGCACCAAGCTGATGCCGTCAGCCAGGAATGGAGCGCCCGCACCAATCGTCATGACAACTGGGCCTTGCACGAAGGCCTTTCCCCACTTCGGTCACGGTGGATGGGCTTTCTTCCGCTTAAATAAGTTGCCGAAGAGTGCACTTGCGGCAGCGTGACTAACAGCGGCTCCCGTCAAACCTGACACCTCCTGCACCATAACGTCCCCAAGGAAGGCCTGCGCCGTGTACATAGAGGCACCGAGTGGGGCGAAGTCAGGCTCGAGCACGTGATCCCCTCCCACAATCGTCGTAGTAAGTGTAGCCAAGAGTTGATCCGGCATCCCAGCAAGTCTTCCGATTTTGGATAAAGTTACCACGGAACCCTCCGGTAGTGCACCCGGGATAAGCTCGAGATCGAGACCATCGCTTTCCCCAAGGTCAATCGCTACCCCGTCATCCGGGGTGGAGCCCAGGTTCCATATGCGTAGGTCGTCATCCGAATCCACACCAACCTTGGCTTGCCCCAGCGGGAGGTGTGGGAGCCCGGCATAAATGTCGTTGGTCGGCGGGAGCCACTTGCACTTGCCGGCGATGTTCGCCTGGGCGATCGCCAGAATCTCACTTGTATTAAGCGCTCGGCTAAAGATCTCGATCTCGTCTATTTCACCATCAAAAAACTGCGTCGGTGCGGCGTCAGACGGCGCCGCGCCAATCAGCAGGTCCGATGAGCCGCTGATCGTCCCCAAAGACCCAACTGGGGACGACGCTGCCAGGGCGCCGTCAAGGTAGATGTCCAACTGCGTGCCACCTGCTCTGAAAAGCGTTGCGGCGATGTGATGCCAGGCACCGTCATTCACGACCGCTGCGGTGGTCGCGTTAGTGCAAACAGAGTCGTCGCAAACGTCGAAATTGACCTGCCCATCATTCAGCCTGAGGCTGTAGCCCGGAGATTGCTTGTCGACAATTGGCCTGTTTCCATCCGCGCTTGTTCGGATCCACGCATCGATCGAGAAGTCACCGGTTCCAAAGTTCAGGGCGGATGCGTCCGGAACAACGACGTAGGTTCCAGCAAAGAAGGTCAGGGCTCCGCCGCCTACCTTCCATTCTACTGGGCAGAAAGGAAAACCAGTGAATGTGCCGTCGTGGTTGCCGAGAAAGTCGGCAGGGAAGCAGTCGTCCCCGGTGTACCATGCGACCATGTACGACGGCGGGTTGGTACAGTGCGGCTCCAAAACGGCGGAGGCAGTATCAAAGTAAACACCGTCCGGAGGAATGGACGCGTTAGCCTCCAACATCTGAAATTCCAGGAATCGAGTACCGCTGGGAAGGGCGATGACGCCGTCGATCTGTTCCCAAGTGGCTGGATCGCTGTCCAGCGAAGTCGTCTGGGTGGACATGTTGTAGCCCTCAATGAACGACCCACCGACAGGTACAAGCGTCCCGACGCTCGGATTCCGACTCTCGCCTGCCCGAATCAGTAGATTGGGGGATACACTCGCGGCAGGGGCGTTGGTCCAAATCGAAAAATGCGCCACGGCCTGGCCCGCATCGATGTCGCTGGCATACGTCGATACGTCGATGATCTGGTTGACCTGTGACGCGGTTCCCGCCGTCGCGTCCATACGTAGCATGCCGGTTCCTGCGTGCGGACTGATCGGCGGCGACTCGCCGACCACACTGGCGTTCTCCGCGTTCCACTCGCCTGGAATCCATGGGTCGCCGGGATTGCGCTGGAATGCGTGAAGCACGGTAACCGGCTCGAATCCCGAATCCTGCACAAGGTTTGCAGTTGGAAGTTGTGCCAGAACAGTCGCCGGGTTCCATGCAAATCCGGCGAGGATGGCGACCAATGTCCCTGTGGTGCTCGCCTCGATGACGCGGCTCTTTGAAGATTTCTTACGACGGTCTGCTAATTGATACATGATTTACTCCTCCATAGTGTCTGTCGTGAAGTGGTTTTCAGAGAAACGAAGAAATGGTGATGATTCCGAAGAATCGTCCTGACGGGCCGGGCATCGGCCCTTTCGGCTTTGGCGCCGTGCGCTTCGGCCCGCGACGCGGTGCGACCGCAAGGCGACGGTCGTGACGAACTCACTTTCCACAAGAGAGACAACTCGCGTCACGCGCATGACACAGAGACCCAGCTTCTTTCCCACTGCGCGCGAAATTGCGAACACGAAGACCCCTTTCGCAGTTCTTGATTCGGTTCGTAGCGTGGGCGGCCCGTGTCCGAGCCATGCAGCGCTTGCCTTGCGTAGCGAAGTGTGTCGTTGGCCGGCCCCAGCGACTGCGCGTTCGAACGACTGATGTTCCCAATCGGAGTCTAGCAAGTAATCCTAACTATGCAAATAGACCTCATTGTCTACAATAAAACATGTAGACTGTAATGCCTACAAACTGAGAGGAACTCGGATCGACAGAATTGGGCTCAACGCAATTGCCAGATCCTTCTCGATACCGCGTATCCGGAGGCCTGCATGCCGTACGCCCACGACCGCGGAGGCAAAGGCACATAAGAGTTGGAAAACAGGGAGGGCTTAATGGTATACCCCAGGAGAGCCGGGAGCCCCGCCCAATAAAGCGCCGCTTGATTGCACTTGCAACAAAACACAATACACGCACCAAGAACGCGACCTGAACGATGGAAAAGGCTTGGAATCGTAAATGGACGCTTGTATGATTTGCGCCCGGTCCGCGAGCATCGCGCAACGAAGGGTCTAATTCCAAATGTGAAACCAGAGGAGGTTACCAACATGTACCGGTTGGACGATTCTGCTTCGGATCGGGTACCTGGCAGGCGGGTCGATGGCCTGAATATGGTCGGGCGGCGCAAGACACGACGGTCGCGGGCGCTAGTCTCAACCCTCGATGCTCTCGTAGTCATTGGTGCATTCCTATCGTCCCCGCCATCAAGCGCACACCCGCTTTGTACGAATTGGCAGCGAGCCTCAACCGAAGGGCCCGCACGCGTGAACCACGCTCTGGCCTTCGATGAGGCTCAGTCCTTGGTCGTTCTCTTTGGCGGCTCGGACGCTCTCGGCGGCGTAATGGACGAAACATGGCTCTGGGATGGGACATTGTGGTTCCCGGTAGCCGGTGGTTTGCCTCCGGCGCGCGAAGGCCACGCGATGGCATACGATCAGTCGCGCGGTGTGACTGTCCTATTCGGCGGTCGGAATGGCGGTGTACTTTCGGATGACACTTGGGAATGGAACACCTTCACCCTCACTTGGACCGAGGTTGTTCCCACGGGAGTCAGTCCGCCAGCACGTGCCGATAGCGCGATGGCCTTCGACCCACAGAGCGGGCGGATCATGCTCTTTGGAGGCACCGGTGCGGGAAGCACTTTACTCGGAGATACCTGGTATTGGGACGGCAGCGGATGGACATTGGAATCTACGACCGGGCCGGAGCCACGAAGCCATCATTCCATGGCCGGCGATCCGGGAGAAGTTGTGCTCTTTGGTGGAAACAATGGAACTGCCGATCTTGGCGATACATGGACGTGGACCGGCGGTGCATGGCAGCTAACCACGACGATGGGCCCGACGGCAACATCGCACTCCTATATGGCATATTCAGATTCCTTTGGGATAATGCTGCTCACCGATACACCAAAGACTTGGCTGTGGGTGGGTGATTGGGTACCAACGCTGGACGAGCCCGGCAGGGTTCCGCCCCGACGAACGGGGGCGGCGATGGCCACTGGGCCGGGATTCGGCACGTTGGTATTGCACGGCGGCGTGGACGACGCAGCCGTTCTCCCGGAAACTTGGAGAATGAACTGGACAAATTGCATCCCGGCAGTCTCGACCTGGGGCGTTGTGATTCTCACGCTCTTGTTTCTGGTCGCGGGCACGCTGATTTTCCCCAAGAAGAGGGCTAGTGATTCCTGAAATGTCATTGGGGCGGCAACGGGCGTGTCGATTGTGGAATGGACTGTGGCACCCGACCACGCCCTGCAAGCCAACGCAAGAGCCTGGGCAAACGTCAGGCATCCGAATCGCCGTTCGAGTCTGGTCGCCTGATCGATCTGAATTTGGAATGAACCCCACGCTGCAGCGCCTTGAATGTGTGCTCGACCTTGGTCACACCCACCAGGATGACAGCCCCCAACACCGCGAGCTTGATCCCGGTGACACCGTGATTGCAAGCGACCGTCACGCCGATGGCGGCCAGGATCCAGATGGCGGCCGCCGACGTTACCCCCACGACAATGCCGTCCCGGGCCAGCATGACACCGCCGCCGAGAAACCCGACACCCGTGACGACCTGACCGATGATGCGCGACGGGTCCGTGCCGCTCGCCGCCACGGAATTTGATACCGTGACGAAAATGTACGTGCTCAGGCAAATCAGCATGCTGGTCCTGATTCCCACCGGCTTGCCGAGGATCTGTCTTTCCAGCCCGATGATGCCTCCGCACGCCAGGGTGCTTGCAATACCCGTCCAAGTCAAAGGGTCAATCGCCCACAGATCATCAAACACGGTTCGTACTCACGACTGGATTCGGTATCCCAAAGCAACTGCGACTGCGGTCCGTTCGACAATCGATCGGCATACGGCATCTTGTTTCCACAGCGAATCTGAAGAATCGGCGTAGAGGTATGCCCCCGACGCGGGAGGTTGACCCGGTTTCCGCAATCCGGATGATCTAACCATGCGACCTCAGCTACTCCATCTGACCGGCCCCTACCGCGGTCGGACGGTGACCTACAACGCGCAGAGACTCGTTTTTGGGACCGCGGAAGACGCGGAAATCCGCTACAAGGAAGGCATCCACGTCGCACGACGGCATGCCGTGCTGGAGTTCGTGGAAGAAGGGTGCGCCTTTTACCTGAAAGCACTCGAGGGCCAGGTCTTCGTCAACCGCCAGGAAACGCGCGAGATCATTCTCGAACACGGCGACCTGATCGAACTCGGCGTCGGTGGACCCAAAATTCGTTTTCGCGTGGACCACTCGGACGGGAAACTCTGTAAGCCTGTACACCAGATGCTACGAGACGCCCGGGACGTCGGCGGGGCAAGCGGCTTCATCGCGGGCACCCATTCGCTAAGGCGAGATTTTCTGGGGCAGATTTCCTGGTCGGCTCGACTGACCATTCTGCTCTTTGTCGTCGTCGGCGTCGTGGGTTCGGGATACCTGGGCGGCTTCATCGGAAGCAAGCGGACGGTCAAGCAGCAGAAAACACTACAGGCGGAGCAGGCCGCCTTGTACGAAAAGGAACTCACCGCCATCCGTGAGCAGATGGAGGAATACCGCCGCAATCAGGCGGGACAAGCCTCGCAGCAGGAGGTCGACAGGCTCCGCGAAGACCTCGCCCGTCGCGCACTGGTCGTCGATGATCTCGTCCAGAAGAATGCCGCCGTGAAGCAGGTGCTCGAGGTGTACAGCCGCGGCGTATGCCTGGTACACGGGAAATTCAGTTTCAAGGCGAAACAGAATGATGCACTCGTACCCGTCGTGGGTCCGGACGGGAATCCTGTCGAGCTGGAGTATATGGGCTCCGGCTTTCTCGCCAGCTCGGACGGATACGTCATCACCAACCGTCACGTGGCCGAGCCCTGGTGGAATGACACCGCAGTTGCACCTCTTCTGGCACAAGGACTGATACCCGAGTTCGCCCACCTGACCGTTACGTTTCCCGGCAAGCAGCCTGTCGCGGTGGACCCGACGACGATGCGCATTAGCGCGGACGACGTGGACGTGGCCGTCTTCAAAGTTGCCGTGCAAGATGTTCCGGTGTTGCCGCTTTTTTCCGGTGATGTCGGCGCCGTGCGCGGCGGGCGCGTCATCGTGCTTGGCTATCCCACGGGTCTCAACGCGGTGCTGGCGCGTGCCGATCCGGACGTGGTCGCGGAAGTCCTCGCGAGTGCGACCGATGCAACGGGTCTCATTGCAGAGCTTGCGCGCAGGGACGCGATTTCACCGGTGATCACCCAAGGTGCGCTGAATGAAGTGAGGGAGAAGAAACTGGTCTACGACGCGGAGACCACCTCCGGCGGATCGGGCGGGCCGGTGTTCGGACCGGATGGCACGGTCATTGGTGTCAACTTCGCGATCACGTACGACTTTGACGGATCCAACTTCGGCGTGCCGATCCGCTTTGCCCGTGCCCTCATGCCGTAGACTATGGCACGGTGCATCCATCACGCTTGTTTGCCATCATGCGCACGGGAAGGGCAGGGCAACCGGTCGCTTGGGTACGGTGTACATGGAAATCGCGGGAGCAGGCGAAATGACGGCAACAACAACGGAAACGGGCGACTCGACATTCGGCTTCGTGCGTGAACGTGACATCGATTTCATGCTCGTCGAGGAGTTGACCTGCTCCCACGCATTCCAGACTTGGTTTCTCCAGTCCGTGCTCACGGCTGACCAACCGGTTCCCCAAGTCACCACCGTCGCTGTCCGGCAAGGCGTCAACGAAAGCGGTGACGGTTCGGGGGAATCCGATGTCATCGTCGACTTCAAGATCGACTCCGGGGTGATCAGAATACGCGTCGAAAACAAGATCGATGCCGTCTTCCAACCCAATCAAATCCAACGATACTTGGCACGGGCCGAGGACGATCGCACGTCGGGAAGCTTCCACCTCTCATTGTGTCTACTTCTAGCCCCCAACGACTACATTGAGTCGGCGAGCGACAAGGCCGAGAAGTTCGATGCCACGTTGGCCTACGAGGAGATCATCGAGTTTCTTGAGCAGCGAACGGAACAGGCGGACGATGAGTTGGGCCTGCGATGCAAGCATAAGATCGATATTCTCGAACATGCCATAGATAAGCGGCGCCGAGGCTACGCCCCGGACGTTTGCGTGGAAGTTACAGACTTCTGGCTGGGTTATTGGGAACACGCAAACCAGTCGGCCGGCGAACTGCGATTAGATCGGCCCGGCCCCAAGCCCAGGACCAGCAGCTTTGTACACTTCAATCGAGCCATCAAATCCAAGCGACCGTTGCCGGAGTGCAAGATCAAGCACAAACTAGCCCACGGCTTGGTGGACCTGGAGATCGCCGGCTGGGCCGACCGCCTGGAAAAGCTCTCCCCCGCGATCACCCCACTCCTCGGGCCGGGCATGCGACTCCGCCAAGCGGGCAAGAGCCTCGCCATTTCAATCGAAGTACCGATGTTGGACATTGTCGGCACCTTTGACGAGCAACGTGAATCGGCACAGACAGGCTTGGAGGCCGCGCTTCGCCTCAAGGCCTGGTTTGCCCTGAACCACGACAACCTCTGCGTCTACACGCAAGCCGTGACATCCTGATCGTCTCGTCACACGCAGGGTGGCCCGTGCATCGCCAAGATGGCGTCTTGGGGAAAACTCTCCGGCCAAGACAGATCTTCTTCTCGCCTAATCTCATGTGGGTTGAGCCTTCGCAGCACAACCAGCGAATGGCCCGGCCACCTGATCGTCAAATCGTCTAGGGAGCGAGCGAATGAATCGGGAAATCGATCAATATCGTCTCTGCTGCGGCAACTTGCTGGAGGCGAAGGTAGAGAATGGGAGAGTCGTCCTCGTTTGCATGGCCTGCGGCAGCCGTTGGGAGCGGGCGGCGGACAAAACATTGCACACTTCGGACAACGGAAAAGTGGAGGCACGGAATCAGCGTGAATAATGCGCTGCCCTGAGATCCTTGTAACGAGTGGACGGGGTGTCAGCGGAACCGATCGATCCGATGGGGCCATCGCCCCGGGTACCGCCGGCGGTTCGTTCACCCGTTCCGGCCGGTACGTCAATCGTCGTCTTCATCGGGGACCAGAATCGGCGCCGTGTCGATCGCGTGGGGGTCGATTCTCTTGACCGACCCGTCGCACACGTTCACGACGTAGACCTCGTCGTTTACAACCACCGCCTGCCGGGCCGTTCCGATTTGCCCTCGGTTTCCGATGACCGATACACAGCCGGAAGAGACCGCCATGATGCCAAAAAGACATGCCGTCGTCAGTGCGCGCTTCATACCACTGTCTCCAACTCGCGGGAAGATTTGTGCGCCATGATGGAACCCGGTGCTCCACAAGCCTTCAGACACGCGGTGGCGAGAATGGTTAAGGAAAGTCCATCGAAAAGTGTCTACGACCACTGCGCGAACTCAGTTGGCGGAGATGGCAGGTCAACCCTCCGGCCGCGCCGGAGCAACGACCTGCCCTACACGTCGCAAAGGTGAAAAACGAATGGCCGTGCAGGCAATACGAATCGATGTTATTCGGGGCTGCGCGGTGTGACGGGCACGCGGCGCGTGTCGGCCGAGGCGTGTTCGGCGGTGACCGCTGGGGTGGTCGCCGTCTTACGATGCGCCGCGGGGGCGCGAAGCCAGGCTTGGAAATCGAGCACGAGCGTGAAAGTGGCCGGCACCACAACCAGCGTGAAAACCGTGGAGACCAGCAGCCCGCCAAGCACCACACTGCCCAGCCCGCGATACAGCTCGCTGCCCGCGCCGGTCATCACCACCAATGGTGCCATACCGAAGACAGAGGTCAGGGCGGTCATCACGATCGGCCGGGTGCGCGTGGCCACGGATCGTTTGACGGCCTCCGCCGCGCTGAGCCCCTCCTCTCGCTGGAAGTTCAGGGCCTGGTGTACGATGAGAATGGCGTTGTTGACCACGATGCCGATGAGGATCACGAAGCCCAACATCGTCAGCACGTCTAACTGCTGAATCGGCGAGCACACGTCGTAGAGGCTCACCTCGTGTACGACGCGCAGGGCGGCCAACCCTCCGACGGCCGCCAGCGGCACCGAGAACATGATCACGAACGGATAGAGGAACGACTCGAACAAAGCCGCCATCAGCAGATAAATGATCAGCAGCGCCAAGATGCCCCGCGACTGCGCCATGGTCAACAGCAACTCCGGATTGACCGCCAGGAAAACGACCACGATCACCGCAAGTGCGATTCCCGCGACGATTACGGCCTGCTGCGGTCCGGCGATCATACGCACCATGACGGCACCACACAGCGCCAGCCCCAGGACGGCCAGCATGGACGTTCCGACGGACCAACCGGCGATGCGCGGGCGCGTGACGACATTCTCGAAGTTTCCGATCAGCGCGTGCTGTGTCTGCGTGAGTTTGTCGGCGGTACCGGCCAGCGTGGTGAAGACCGTGCCGGGAATGACACCGGCCCGCCGCAGCGGCGCGATCATCCCCTCTTTCAGATCCCGCATGGTTTCTTGCAGCGGCACGCCCGGTTTGGGTTTGACCGACAACGTCACGGCACTCATTTCCTCGATGTGATTGATCTGCTGTGGGGCCGTGGTCGTCACCAGTTTGGCCACGGAGCCGATGGGGACGACATGTCCCGAGGGCGTAAAGACCGGCGTTTGGGCGATTTGTTCAGCCGTGGCGTTCTCCGTCCCCGCCATGGTGATCGCCATGTCGATCTTGTCGCCGCGATCGTTGTACTCGCCGACGAACGCACCGTCGATGCAGGCCTCCAGGATGAATCCCACGTCCTGTACATCGAGCCCGAGGTCGGCGGCTTGGGCGCGGTCGGGAATGAGCTGGATCTCCGGCCGACCCAGGGCGAAATTCGTCGGACTGGGCTGGGGGTATTCATACCCTTCCTCCATGATCTTGCCCATCAGCGCACCGGCCGACGCGGCCACGGCATCGAGATCATCACCACGCAACTCCACGTCCACCGTGTTTCCACCCTGTACGCCACCGGCGAACAGGGACATTTGCCGGAAAAACGTGAACACGCCGGGAATCCGTCGCCCGGCGTTGTTCATCAGGTACTCCACGGGCTTGACCATGGTCGGCTCCTTGGAGGTCGCCCCCATGAAGGCCGAGCCGCTGAAGGAGACGAAAAAGAAATTGTCGATCGGCGGCGGCGTGACCGTCACCACGCTGTCACCCTTTCGGCCCAGTGGGATGTGCACCGGCGGCAGCGCAGCCGCCTCCGCCGAGCCGAGCTCGGCCTCCCACGCCGGGCGGATGCCGTCGTTCGGTACGTTGGGGTCACCCTCTTCCACGAGCAGTGCCATGCGCTTGAACTCATCCACAGAGTAGCCCGGCGGTGAGAGGAGGAAACCGAACACGAGGTTCCTGTTGCCCGCGGGAAGGTACTCCGCCCCGGGTGTCAAAAGCCAACTACCCAGGATGGCCGCCGCGCTGAGACCCACAACGGTGGCGAATCGCATGCTCAATCGACTGTTGATTCTGCCGACCAGCCCGGCCACGAATTGACCCACAATCCAGGGCTTCTCCGTACCCAGCGATTTCGCGCGGGACGCCTTGAAGTACTTCGACGCCAGCAGCGGAATGACCAGCACGGACACGACCAGCGACAGCCCGACGGCCGTGGCGATGGCGATGGCGATGTCCTTGAAGAGCTGCCCCGCTTCCTCGCTGATGGTGATGACGGGCAGGAAGACGGCCATGGTCGTGAGCGTACTGGCGAGTACCGCGCCCCATACCTCGCGCGCTCCGTCCAGCGCCGCATCGCGGCGGCTCTTTCCCATGCTGCGGTGACGGTAGATGTTTTCCAGCACGACGATGGCGTTGTCCACGACCATACCCACGGCGAACGCCATGCCTGCGAGCAGCACGACGTTCAGCGTGCGACCCAGCATCGTGATCACGAGAAACGTGCCGACAACGGAAATCGGAATGGAGACGGCCACAATCGCCGTCGCGCTTCCGCTGCGCAAGAACAGCAAGAGCACAATCGTCGCCAGTAGTCCTCCGAAGAACATGTTCTTGACGACGAGATTGATGGCGCTCCAGATATAGGTGGTTTCGTCGTATACTTGCGTGAGTTCTAACCCGAGCCCCCGCGGTTCGAGAATCTCGCGATTCACGGCATCAATGCGTTCTCTGAGACTGTTCATCGCCTTGATGACGTTGGCGCCCGTTTCGCGCCGTGCCGGGAGCGCCAGCACGAATCGACCCTTGCTGCGCACGAAGGCATACTGTTTTTTGAGTCCGTCGTGTACGGTGGCCACGTCACGAACGAAGACCGGTCCCCCGCTGCGGTACACGACGACCGTGTCCCCAATTTCCTGCACGCTGCGATACTCCCCCACCGTCCGATAGGTGAAGTCGCGCTTTCCCTGGGCGATGGTACCGGCGGAAATGTTCTTGTTCTGCCGCTGCAGGGCACGTTCGACGTCGCGCAACGTCAACCGGCGTGCGGCCAATTTGTAGGCGTCGACCTCGATCTGCACCTCGCGATCCAGTCCGCCGAAGACCGGCACCTCGGCGATGCCCTCAGCACGCTCCAGTTGCGGTTTGACGTTATCCTCGACAAACGTCTTCAGATGCGAGATGTTCTGGCCCTCTTTCGAATAGAGGATCATCCACGCGATGGTGTTCTTCATTTGTTCGTCGGTGGCGGACATGACCGGCTCGTCCACCTCATCGGGGTAACCCGTGACCTGCCGCAGCTTGTCGGACACGTCGCGATAGGCGATGTCCTTGTCGACCTGGACATCGAATTCGAGTTTGATCGACCCTTGCCCCTCCTGCGAGGTGGAGGTCATCTTTTTCAGGTTGGTGACGCTTTTGAGTTTCTCTTCCTGGCGGTCGATGATCTCGCTTTCGACCTCCTGCGGGCTGGCACCAGGCCAGTAGGTCGTGACGGTGACCACCGGCTTGTCCACATCCGGTGTGAGCTGTACGGCGATCTCGAAGAGGCTCAGGATCCCGAACAGCACGAGCAGGATCACGCCTACCAGTACCTTGACCGGATTGTCGATCGCAAAGCGAATTATACCCATTAGCGCAATTCTCGAAGGGTCATCGCTCCGTCACCTGATCCTGCGGCACGGGCGTTCCCTTTTCATCCACGACGAGAACCGGTGTAGGGAATGGAAACAGCCTTTCCGTCCCATGAGTCACGACCTGGGTGCCGGGCTGAATGTTCCCCGATGTCACGGCGATCTGGTCACCCACTTCCACCCCGACGGTTACGTTGACAAGCAGGGCCGTCAAGCCCTCTTTCCCGGGTACGATCACGCCGATCTGCGCCACGCCATTCCGTTCGACGACGGCGTCGCGCGGTACGGCCACCACCGACCCTTTCTCGCCCGAGGGGATCGTGGCGCGGGCAAACATGCCGCCGGCCAGCGAATTCTTCGGATTGGGTACTTCGATTTCCACTGGATAGGTACGCGCCGCAGGGTCGGCGTCGCGCATAATGTGTTGGATTGTGCCGTCGAACGACCGTCCCAACGCATCGACTTCCACGCGCACCGCGGCGCCTTCGTGTACGTATGGCAGTGCCGATTCCGGTACGTCGACACGAACCAGAACGGACGACAGATCGACCAGCTCGACGATCGGACCACCCGCGGAGACCCACTCGCCCACTTCCACGTCCCGGCGTACCACAAACCCCCGATACGGCGATCTGATGGTGGTCTTGTCGAGTTCCCGCTTGATTCGATCGACAACGGCCTGCTGCTCGCGAACATCGTGCCGCGCACGGGCGATTTCTTCCTTGCGCGGCCCTTCTTTGCCGAGATTAAGGTTCGCCTTCGCCGCAATCATACGCCGTTCGGCCACACGGAAATTCGCCGTCGCATCGGTGAATTCCTTGGCGTTGGAGTCCCGGCCTTCGTATAGCTTGCTGACTCGGTCCACCTCGAACTTCCAACGATCGAATTCCGCGACGGCCTCCTCCGCGAGCGCTTCGAGTCGTACGAGTTCCTCCTTGCGTGTGCCGGCCTCGAGTTCCTCAAGGACCGACTGGAGCGCATCACGATTGGCTTGGGCCTCGGCGAGCTGAAAGCGCAGAGAATCGGCGTTCAACTGGCACAGCACCGCGTTGGCATCCACGAGATCTCCTTGACGAACCGAAATCTCGTCGACAATGCCGGCGATCTCAGATGCGACTTGACTGCGGCGAACGGGCTGGACAGTGGCGACAAGCGTCGTGGTGGCGTGCGCCTCGATCGTGACGGCCTTGGCGACCACCACACGCATCGGCCCCTTCTGCGCGTACACTACTGGCGTAGATAAAAGCGGCAGCAGCACCAACGCAGGGATATTTAATCGTCGATTCATACGCGAGAATCCGTTCGTCTCCATGCACTTCGAGGGCCCACGGATACCGAAAAAACGTTTCACTTTGTATATTTTAGCCATCGGATAATATTTGTGAAGTGCGAAGGTTTATATCTCACAGGCCTTTCTGGTACAATTTTGTCGCCATGATCGGCCAAATGGCACAATCCGTGCTGGATTTGGTCCTTCCGCCCGGCTGCCTCGTTTGCGGAACACCCGGGCGAGGAGAGGCCGATAACATTTGCCCAAGATGCATGCAGACTATTGACGAGCAACGGAAACAACCCGCCTGCCCGCGCTGTGCCGGCGATATTGCCGAGTTCGAGGTATCCGATGATCGCTGCCGTCAATGCCGCCGACAGTCCCCGAGCGTGGACGGCACGGTGCGGGTGGGTGCCTATCGTGACGTTCTGGGCCGCATCCTCCGCGCGTACAAATTCCAGCGCCAAGAACATTTCGAGCTGCTGCTGGCGCGGTGGATGCTCAGCGCCGGCATGCGCGCGCCGTGGTGGTCGTCCGTCGAAGCGGTCGTACCGGTACCTGCCTTTTGGCGGAGACGTATGGGGCAGGCGTACTACCCGGCGTCACGACTGGCTTGTGCCGTGGCCGCCTGCATGAAACTCCCGCAAGTGCCACTCCTTCGTCGTGTGCGCGGCGGACCGCACCAGGTCGGTCTCAGTCATACGAAGCGTTGGGAAAACGTGAGGGGCGCCTTCGCGGTCCGAAGGAGTTACAAACTAAATGGTCCGACCCTGTTGCTCGTGGACGACGTGCGTACCACCGGCGCCACGCTCGCCGAGTGCGCCAAGGTCCTGCGCCGCGCGGGGGCACGGCGGGTCTACGCGGCCGTAGTGGTCAGTGCCGGAGACCCCCAGCGCAAACCATGAATGAAGAGTGCCGGTATTACCGCACCGTCAAGAGAATCAGAGCCACGACGAGAAGAATCGCGCAGCCCACGAATATGAACTTGCGCATCGGGCGCGTTGGGTAGACCGGAACGATCCAGTCGCCGCATTGAGGGCACTGTTGGGTGTCTTCATGGACCGCAGCATGACAGGCCGGGCATTGCAGCACGGAGTCGTCCTCGTCGCCCTCATCCTCGATCCACTCGTCATCCTCGAAGTCGTCGTAGGTCACGATGCCTCCGTGGAGCTTGTCGTCGCGTCAGCCATGTCGCTCGGCGGGTAGGCCTTGATGACATCCAGCATCCTGCGGAAGCGCTCGGTGTCACACCGATTGCACAGCTCGAACAGCGCGCTCTCGACGGTCGTCACGAATACGCCTTCCTGGCGCATGCGGTGCAATGCCTGTTTGTAATCCATGCGTCCGCGCGAGCTGACGGCGTCGGCGCATACAAAGACATCGTAATCCATGGCCCGAAGGTCGAGCGCCGTTTGTTGCACGCACACATGGGCCTCGATGCCGACGAGCATCACCTGCGGCCTGTCGAATCGTAGTAAGGCATCGCGGATCGGCTGCTCGCCGCACGCACTGAATGTCGGCTTTTCGAGGATTTTAGCGCCGCACGATGCCAGCCGACTCTTGATGTCCGGCACGGTCGGACCGATGCCCTTGGGATATTGTTCGGTTGCCAACACCGGCACCTCGAACACGCCCGCGCCCTCGAGCAGCTTGCAAGTGGCGTTCACGACTTGCTCGTGGCGCCGGACGAATGGAAGCAGCTTTTCCTGCACATCGATGACCAGGACCATCGCCCTGTCACTGTCGAGTTGGCCGGCGCGAATCATGAAGATTCCTTTCGAGAACCGGGCGAGTCTATGAACACCATTCGCCAGGGTCAACCAGGCTGCAGATAGTGGGTAGTGTCCTAATTTGGCAGCAGCCGCTCAATCGGCCATGCCGACGCCGCAATCCCCATTTTCATGGCAGGCGTCATCCGCAGCGACGTGTGCCGCTTAACCCAGTTGTACCAGCAGATGAACAAGGCCACAGCCGCGCGGAAGTTCTCCAGCTTGCGGCTGAACCCATTTGACAGTCGCATCAGCCGACGCAAATACGTCCGACACGACCAATTCAACCGTTCAACGTGCGATGTGCATGCCATTTCCTGGTTCGGCATACCCTGAATCCAAACACGGTCAATCGATCTCACTTTCGGCGGCGAGTATCTATGCTGGTCCGGGTCGCCGTCATACGACTTGACCACCTGCATGTAGTCGGCACGGTCGCCGAAGTGGCGCGGAACGGCCGTCTTGTAGGCCGGGAACGCATCGGTGGCGACCTGGAGCTTTCCGACAAGGCGACGGCTCAGGTCATCCATGAAGCGGTCCGTCGTGTTGAAGTTGCGCTTGCCGCAATCGAATCCACAAATGAGCTTGCTTTCGGGCTCCATGCCGAGAAACGTGTAGACGTCGCCCCATTCGGAGGGATCGCCAGGCTCCAGGCGGCGTTCTTTCTTGTGGATGAAGCCCCACAATTCATCGACTTGGATGCTCTCGACGAAGAGGCTCTGCAATTCCTGGTCGATGATGCCTTCGCAATGGTCACCGATGCGCACTAGCAACCGGCAGACCGTGTCACGGTGAACGCGGGCGATGCGCTCGATACTCCGAATGCTGCAACCCTCTGTCAGCAAGGCGACAATCTGGATTTGCTTTTCTTTTTTGAGTCGATTTGCCACGGCTGGCGTTCCTTGAATGGGCGCGACCAGCCGATATAATGATCGGTGGTGAAGCCGTGCGGCTGCGTCGCGCGGTTTTAACAGCCCCGCCGACGGTTCCAGCCGCCGACGGGGCGTCTATTAGTCAAATACGCTGGGCTGCCTTGCCTCCACGGACGTTGCCTGAGAAACCCCGTCCGTAGGACTTACTCCTCGCATCGTGGACCCTGCCGGACGACAGCCCAGGTTCGGCAGGGTCAGAGCCTCTTCTGTTCATTCTGCACCTCCTTGCCTGATAGACTCATCCTCCACTTCTTTAATATATCGCGGAGTGTCGCGTTAGACAAGAAGAAAAAAAAGAAATGCATTACTTGCCAAGTCCTGATGCATGTTGTACTATACATCTGAAAGGAGTTGGTTAGATGAGCAAAACCGAGCCGAAGCCTAAGAAGCGACGTCGCAGCCCCAATTATCCAGCGATTGATCTGCCATCGGCCATTGAGCGGGTCAAGAAGATATACAAGGCCGACGGCGCCGCTGGCGCCCCTGTGAATGTGGCCGTTAAGCACATCGGGTACAACTCTGCACATGGCCAAGCAATGACTGTTGTTTCAGCCCTACAAAAATACGGGTTAACCGAAAACAGAAACAGTCGAGTGATACCCACTAGGCGAGCCATTGACATTATTGAGTTCCAGCGAGGGCAGCCGCGATTCGATGCTGCTGTGCGAGAGGCTGTATTACAGCCAGACATGTACCGGGAGATTGTCGATCGCTATGCACCAGCAGGCAATTTACCTTCGGACGGTTCTCTCAGGCCAGAACTGATCACAGACAAGGGCTTCAACCGCAATGCGGTGGACGGATTTCTCGCTGACATGCGGAAGTCTTTAGAATTCGCTGGACTATTGCGCGGGAATGTGTTATCTTTATCTCCAGAGGATGACCTTGATGATGAGGCGCCGCCAATTGAGCCAGCTATGACGCCACCAACCAATGTTCCACGGCCATCGCCCAACGCCGTACTAGCCCCTAATAACGCGACAACTACATTTTCTCTAGACGAAGGGCTAGCCTCGATCAATTGGCCGGCCGACATGGGGCCAGAGAGCTTTCGGGACTTCGAGGCGTGGGTCCATGTTGTCCTGAATCGAGTAGCACGATCCGCTGGAGTTCCAGATTACTTTAGCACTAAGGCCGATAAAAACTAGCCCTGTCGCACGTGAAGAAACAAAAACGGCCCGCCGAAGCGAGCCGTCAGCCTAGGGATGCTATCCCTAGGGGAGTATCATTTCATGGCAAGTATAACTCAATCGGCCAATCAAAGCAAGCCGCTGAAGCCATTAAATGCAATCTGTTACATTGACGGTTTCAACCTTTACTACGGTCTGAAGGAAGCTGGTTACCGCAGGTATTATTGGCTAAATCCTGTTGCATTAGCACAAGAGCTTATCCCGCCAGATCACATTCTGGTTTCTACCAAGTACTTTACAGCGCCGGTTAGGGGCGGTTCAGCCAGCGACCCGCAGGGACGGGCTAATGCGCGAGATGCAAGCCGCCGCAGGCAAGGGCGATATCTTGATGCGTTAGCGACACTGCAAGGCATTGAGCGGTTCGATGGGCACTATCTCATGAAATCGGTCAAATGCCCGCACTGCAACAAACGATTTGGTCGTGACGAGGAGAAAATGACCGACGTCCAGATCGCAACGGAAATGCTCTCGGATGCATTTCAAAAGTCATTCGACACGGCCATTGTAATTTCCGCCGATAGTGACTTGGTTCCGCCTGTGCGCCAAATCAAGAACCTAGACTCCAGCAAGCGGATCGACGTCGTGTTTCCGCCAAAACGCAAATCATATGAGTTGACACAAGCTGCCGACAACGTAAAGCGAATCTGGCGCAGAGCACTCGCGAAATGCCAACTCCCTGATCCAGTCGTTAGCGGCGACGGGTGCGACATCAATCGCCCAAATAGCTGGCAGTAGCCAAATTAGGACACTACCCAGATAGTGCGCTCGATTGCCCGGGCAGGCCGTCGACGCACCTGGTATCAGGTACCGCGTTCCGCCCGTTGCAGGTTTTCGCGTTGCAGCCTGTCAAATTCGCCGGCGAGGTACGGACCGCCCAGTGCGGGAAACATCTGACGCTGCTGTTGAATCACCTTGATGATATCGCTCGGGGGATGCGCCAGTTTGGTGCGGCACTGCAGGTCGCGGAGCAACGCGCGCAGACGAAGGGACTCGTCCGGCGCCAGCTCCGTGGCGAGACGGTTGAACCGAACCAGCGCATCATTCCACTCACCGAGTTGAAATTGCGCTTCGGCGTAGCCGAAGACCACGCGCGAGTCCTTCGACTCTCCGATCGAACCACCCGAATCGCTCTCGGTGAGATACCGGGAGAACAAGTCGCGCGCTTCCCGATACCGGCCCGCGGCCAGCTTCGCTTCCGCCAGTTGCACGGTAAGCGAACGAATACTCCCCACCGGCGTGCCACCTGAGAATTCCCTCGCCCAGGCAAGGATGCGTTCGGCCAGCACGAGCGCGAATTCCGCCTTCGGTACCGCAGTGTCGTGTTCGCCGCGCCGGCGAAGCGTTTCGGCTTCTCGAGATACCGTGGCGTAGAGTTGCTGCAGCGTCGGCCCGGCGCTGTCGGGGTCGGCGGCCAGGAAGGTGGGGACGGCGCGCGAGGCCTTATCGAGCATACCCAATCGCTCGTAGGCCAAGAGCCGAACACGCCAGAGCCGACCCAGAATGGGTAACGGGCCGTCGAGCCCGTCCTCGATGTTCGCGAGTGCGTCGAGCGCCTGGTTCGGGCGGTCGATCACGGGCAGCACTTGTATTTCGGCCGCCATCAGCTTGACGCGCGTCGCCAGCATCTTCCGTCGCGCAATGTCCTGTTCGCCATCCTCTGCGGCGGGCAATGCGCCGACGTGCGTGAGAAACGCACGCTGCACGTTGAAGAAGTCGTTTGCGCGTCGGCGCAACTCGAGTTTGTCGGCCGGCGCCTGCTCGGCCATCTGATGGAAGATCAGCGCCAGACAGCGCACCCGAGAGAAAAATGCATCCACGTAGTTCTCGTGCTTCTGATCCACCAACGCATATTGGGCGGCGGCCTGCGTGAAAGCACCACGGTCCTCCGCCAACTGCGCATAGAAGAAACGCCAATAGCGCGCCGCCTCGGATTGGGGATAGTAGGTGACAAGCGTCTTGAGCGCAGCTTGATAATCGGATCGTGCTGTCGCGTTATCCCTGTCGTGCTCGTACCGCCCGCTGGCCAACTGCACCGCATAGACGGCGGCTTGTTCCGCCCGTTCCCAAGTCACGTGCTCACTGGAAACTTGCAGAAACCTCCGGATCGCCGCCTCGACGGCGCCGCCGCGATAGGCGGCAACCCCGAGGTTGAAAAGAACCTCCGGGCGCAAATCACGGGTCTGTGTGGCGTCGCGGCTTAGAAACGCGTCGCCGATTTGCGCAATGCGTGTCAACCGAGGGTCGTCCGGTGCCGGGCTGTCTCCCAGCTCCGTTAAGAGCCCGGCGATGACGGCGTTTTGTGCATACGCGTCCAGGGCGGCGGGAGCGGCATCCGGATCAATGGCCTTGTAGACCGCCGCGTACACTTCGTCGCGCCGCTCGGGATACCTTTCTGCGAGGCGCACGAGCGGACGCCACGGATCCACAGCCCGGCGACTCGGCGTGCGCGCCTTCTGCGCGTCGAGGATAGATCGCTCGACGAGTGCGGCGACCAGTGAAGTACCGAAGGCATCTCCCTCGCGCTTCTCCGCCGCAACCTTGAATTCCGCCAACCCTTCCAGCGCGGCCTGGAACCGCCCGTCGTCGCGCTCGTTGCGAACGCGCTCGATCAATGCCAGCGTAACCGCCCATTGCACATGGTCGCGTTCCTCGGAATCTGCAATGCGACGGGCGACGGCAACGGCGCGATCTAGATACTGCCTCGCCTCTGCGTGGCGGTTCAGCAGGCGGTGCGCCATGCCCGCGAGTACCAGCGCCTGCACCTGGATGCGGCTGGTGGCATGTGGCGTATCGAGCACCACCTGGTGATTTTCGAAGTAATCGCGGATTCGTGTCAGTTGGCGTGCACGTATCACGTCTGTATCCTGCCGGGGAAGCGCATTGTAAAGACGCGCCCAGAGGAGCAGATAATCGGCCTGTGGACCGAGCCGGTCGACGCTCTCCACGTACCCCGATTTCTCGAGGCGGTCGAACTCCCCCACGGACAGACCTTCGATTCGTTCGTATTCGACCGCCAACTGTTGCAGCAGATCCGAAAGCAGGCGGATCGCGCGGTCCGTAAGGTCCAGCAGGCTGTCGCGGTCTCGCCGGTTGAGCCCGCGGTAGAGCGCCAGCGCGATCAGCGACTCGGCTTCGTCGTACAGTAGTGAATGCGCGAGTTCGAACCGCCACTGGAAGACGCGCAGGTCCTGCGGATACCGGTGGATCAGCGTATCGAGAATGGCGTTGGCCTCGGTCAGGGCGCGGTGACGCGCTTCCTCGGACCGGGCGGCGTCGGCGTGCACGGCCAGCTTGACCTCCCGCTGCAACAACAGCGCCTGCAATTCGCCCGCGGGTGGAAAGTCACGTAGGTGCAGTTCCAGGAGACTCGTCAGGCCGCGCTTCCGCAAACCGTTGCGAAAAGTTGCCTGCCCGAGGCGCTGCTCTTCGGCGGGTTGCGCCGCCTTGCGGCCGTTCGGTGGCGCGCCCAGGCCGATGGTAGGCGTGCAGACAACGAGCCACAAAAACGGCAGGCAGAAAGTGCACAAATGCACACCGCCACCCATCGCGGATCGCACAGCGCGCCTTCGGCCGAATGGCTTTTTTTTAAGCAGGATCTGACTGTTCATCGGCTCACTGCTCACCAAAGGCGATGGCGGAGCAACCGGCACGCACAGCGGCGTTCCAGCACCCCACAACATGATCCCAGCGAACGTCACTGCCCGCGGCGATGACCAGTGGGGTATCGCGGTCGAATCCCGGCAATTCGTGAATCCGGCGGATCGCTTCCGTCAGTTCGGAAAAAGTCCTCGGCTGTTCTTGTGGGAATCGTTCGAGTTGGATCGCGACATCATCGTGTCCCTCACCCGTTTGCGTGAGTCGCACGACGATCGGCGTCAGCGGCAGGGCCACCTGCGCGACACCCGAATCCTTCGCCATTTTCGATGCCAGTATGCCCTCGGCGCGCTCGAACGTCGTCGTCACCAGGAAGAAGATCAAGAGAAGGAAGGTCACGTCGATCATCGGCGCAAAGTTGACGGCAATGGTCGTGCCCTCCGGTCTGCGATGACGCGCGGTCTTGCGATGCCGCCGCGCCGCCGGACCGCCGCGGTCCACGCGATTCGACGTGTGCGATTCCGTTTGTGCGGGCATGTCTCTCGTGTCCACTTCCCTACTCATCTTCGCTGACATGTGCGACAACGTTGAACATCTCGATTCCTCGCGCGGCGATCATGCGCATGACCTGCCGCACCTGCGCATACGGGAGTCGGCGGTCGGCGCGCACAATGACCTGCAGGCCCGGCGTCTCTTGCTTGAGCACCAGAAGTCGGTCACCGATGACCATAAGCGGCTCCGGTTGATTCGGACCGACACTGACGAGCATGTCGGAGTAAGCCGGGTCTGCCGGATTGGCAAGCCGACAGTTGACGGTGACGCGTTCGCTGCCCGTGGGGACCCGAGCCACACTATGGTCCGGACGCGGAAGATCCATCGGGACCTGCTCCGCCGACGAGAATCGTGTCACCAGCATGAAGAAAATCGTGAGCATGAAAATCACGTCCACCATGGGCGTGGCGTTGAAGTCGAGCACATTCGGGTCGCGGGCGGATTGGACGGTACGTCTCATGAGCCGCGACCCTCCGAGCTACCGGCCGGCGGGCGTACCGCCGTCGTGGAGGGCTTGAAGATGGCGAGTATGTGCTCCGCCGCCACCGCACACTCCGCCGTCAAGACGTCGATCCGATTTCGGAATACGGCGTATATGCTTAGCGCCGGAATCGCCACGGCCAGCCCCCAGAATGTGGTGATCAACGCCACGGCGATACGATCCGCCACCACGCGCGCACCGGGAAACGCATCGGCGGCGTGAATGTCGGCGAACAGAAAGATCATTCCAGTGACCGTGCCGAGCAACCCGATCATCGGCGATACATTGCCTATGATGTGTACATACTCGATTTTGCGATACAGGCGTGCGGCGCGCTCATCGAGCGACTCCTCCAACGCGCGCTCCATCGCGTGGTATCCGCGCGACGCCTCCACCAGACCGGCATTGAGCACGTACCCGATCATGCTCGGCTCGTCTGATGTGTATTGGATCGCCTCGAGGTATTCCTTTTTCTCGATGAGTGCCTTGGTCATCTCCGCCGCGTGCAGGGGGACCATGGTGGCACGCCGGATCGACACGGCATGTTCGATGGCCAGTGCCACCGTGACAATCGACAATCCGATCAGCACAAACGCGATGGGCCCTCCCTTGGCAATGAAGAAATCAAAATACTTGATCTCGTGTATCGCGGTCGATGTGCGGTCACCTTGGGTGGGAGACTGCGCACCCGCGGGAAGCCCCGTGACCATGAAGAGGATCACGATCAGCAGACATGCGAAGCCGATAATTCTCAACAAGACACAGACCTCCCGTTCTGGGGGATTTAGTTTGATTCGGGCTGCTTCGGCGCTGCAGGCGCCGGACCGGCCCCCTGAATCTCCCTCAATCTCTTCTCCACCAGCACACGCGTGCCGTCGTCGATGCGCGGATGCGCCAGGCTCTCGTCGAGAAGCGCAACAGCCTTGTTCCAGTCGCCGATGCCCTCGAGGGCACGGGCCGCGCCGAGCAAGGCTCGAGGCACCCTGTCATCATCCGGCATGTGAATGGCGATCCGCATGAATGGCCAGGCCGCACGAATCCAATCCTCGCGCGTGTGGGCACGCCGGAGCAACACCTCGCCCTTGATCTGCAAGAAACCGGGCAACAGCGCCTCCGGGCAATCGCGTATGGCGCGGTCCAGACTCGTCAGCGGAACATCCGCCGGCGCCGCACGCAATACTTCTTCCAAGGCACGTTGTTGCAGAGCGAAGGCCCGACGACAACCCAGCGGGCCGGAGATGTCGAGAGACGCCACGTCGCGCGCCGCCGACAGCGATCGGTGGTCACCCGAGCCTTGCACCAACGCGAAGAGAAAGAGCTCGAGCGGGATCCGTCGCTCGCTGGACTGAATTTCGCGCAGGGCCCCTTCCAGATGCCCGATGGCACGGACGACCCGCGCGTCACGCTGCGACGGGAGTCGTTGGGGAATCAGACGCACCGCCAGTGGCGGTCCGCCTCGTTCACAGCGAAGCACCTGTACGAAATGGAGCGCCGCCTGATCGATTCGGTCGGCCAGCGCGCAGGCGCGGACGAGCCTGGCGGCGATCAGGTCAGGCCAAAAGGACTCACTCACGCGCAGCATTCGCCGGTAGAGCGCGATAGCCTGGCTTGCATCGCCACCGGTGAGGCAGCGCTCGGCCTCGTTGAAATCCAGGAACTTGCCGTGCCGGTCCAGAGTAATGCGCTGGACGTCAGGGAGCCACGCCGATGTCGTGACGCCATCCGCCGTTTGGTACTTCAGACGTCCGCCTTCCAGATCGAGGATCGTCACCGGCGTACGACTGACACCTTCGATCAGCACCTGGTCCGCACGACCGACCGATACCGAAGCCATGAGGACCCCGACCACAGCGACCGTGGCCATAATGGCACATCGCGGCGCGGTCGCCGCGAACCTCGCCATGGACTCGTCATTTCCTGAGGTGTTTCGTCTTCGCAACGGTCCCTCGACTATGGCAAATCGTTCTCGGATACGAATTTGAATTCTCCTCCGTTCCGCCGTGCAATTTCTTCCAACAGCGAGGCGCCGCCCATATCAAAGTAGGCAATGGTAAAAATCCTGACGGCCTTGTTCTGGTTCCACCGATCAAGCTTCTCCACCAGGTTGGCGTTGAACGCGCCATCCGTCAGGAAGTAGATCATATCGGGTTCGACGGCCAGCGCCCGGCGCATGGCCGGACCCGGTTCCGTGGATCCTTCCGTGAATACCCTGTCGAGGAACGCAAAGAACTGATCCTTGTGTGCCTTGATCGCGGGAACGAGCCGTTTCGGCGGGTTCTCCAGCGGCGGACCGGAACTGAAAAAGATCACGTGAAATCTCTGGCTACGCCGCAGGGCGGAAATCGATCGCTTCAGCTCGGCTTGCACGTGTCCGAACGTGTCGATCATGGAACCGCTCCGATCGACCACATAGACGATGCTCTTAACGCCGCGCGCCGAGCGCCCCAGTCCGAAAAACCCCGGACTCGCCCCGCCTCCAATACTGAGTCCGTAGCGGCTGAAATCTCCGCCGCCGGTGCCGATGCCAATGATCGGCACGTCCGTCTTCGAAGGGGCGGACAAATCAGGCATGGAGATGAATCGTTGCGGTGTGATGCGATCCAAGGGCTGATTCGGCGACGCGGGCTCCATAGACGCCGTCGGCGTTGCCGACGCGGCAAAAGAGGTAGATTCCGGATCACCGACAATTTCGACGTGTACCGACTGCACATCAGCACGCTCGCGCGGCACAAACGGAAACAGGACCATCGCCAAGGCCGCAAGCGCGCCAAGGTGCAGGAGAATGGAGATTACCCAGATGGCAATGACAGTGCGACCGCTCAGGACGGGAGACGCCGAGCCTTCATGATCGAGCACCGCATGGGCGGCACCTCTACTGGACAAGCGGTTGATCTCTGCGACGGAATCGGCCATGGTCTCGGGTACTCAATGCTCCAACCATCAGCGCACACTGGCGAGTCGTATGGCAGGCGTCCGTGCCTTCTTTTCGCCGCCAAGCATCAGCGCGCGGGCGGGTCAAAAGCTGCATGGCGACGTTCGGCTTGTAATTTCCTGTCAACCCCGCGTAAGTGTAGGACGCGCAATTTCGTTGGTCAACGGGCGTCAGGGCGGCAGCCCCCCCACACGATGCCTGATTCCGATGATGAAAGTGTCTGCTCTCGGTTCCGTGGCACGCCAATCACGAGTACAATTCCGGTATGGATGCGAAAACAGGGGATATGTGGGCCATGGTAGCGCTCTGTGGCCTCCTGCTCGCGATGCAGGCCGGGGCTGACCAGGGTGATCCGGAGGGCGGGCGAACGGCGGTGACGCCGCCCCCCACCCTACAGACATTGCCCGACCTGCCCCCCGTCCTGCTGGCTACGCCGGATTCGTTTGCAGACGAAGCCACCTACCTCAACGCCAAGAAAACGGAATGCCAACGCCTGACGGACCTGTCGGTCGCCGAATCCGATCCCCTTGTCCAGGGTCGGTACATGCTGGCCGCGGCCAACACCATGTTGTCGTTTCTTGTCGAACCTGCCTGTTCCCGCGCTTTCCTAAGCCTCGATGCCTCAGCACAAGACAAGCGCGCATTGCACGACGTGTTGGACCAAGTGGAGAATCTGCTCGACCGCGCGAATGAAGTGCTCGCCAAAGTCAAGCCCGGCGATGAGAACAAAGACCCTGTCCTGCGAAGCCTGCAACGCGCCTCGGAATCCCTGCAAGCCTTTCACGGAGCCTTGAAAACGTATCTCGTGGAGGATGTAGCCGAAGACGAATTGCCGTCGACGCGAAGACACGCCGCGTCGAAGCTGTCGCCGATGTTGGAAGATAACGATGTCCGGGTCGTCGCAGCGGCACGGTTCTGGCAAGCCGTCCTGCGACGGGGCTCGAGCGATCCGCAGCGTCTGCTTCAACTCCTGAGACCGGTCATGGCCGACCTTGCGAGCGACTCGGCACACGCATTCTATTCTCGCTTGCTGAGTTGCCGGCTCCTGGCATCGTCCAAGGAATTCGTGTCGGCCGATGCCCTTCTCATGCAACTGGAGACCCGTTGCGACCAGTGGTTCGCGAACGAGGCGGATCGCGCCAACGCCGTACGCGCCGTGGCACTGTTCGAGATGCGCGTCGTGGCAGATTGGTACCGCCACCTCGAAAAAGACGAAGAGGCCCGTGCCTGGTGCGTGGAGCGGATCAAGCAGATAACGGCTACCCACTTCAGCGGCGACACGAACACCGTCCTCCGCCTGTCACCGGCCATCCCCCTCCTGGTGACACCGGACGATCGAGAACGCGGGCGCTGAACGCCACACAGATTCGATAGTGCGATGCTGCGCGAGGCAACGCCCCTTTCGCGAAACGGAGTCGTCTGCATGACTTCTTGCTCACGGCGCGATTGACTGATCCACACCCTCGAAAACCACCGTATCACCGGGCTCGATGCCACGGCGTTCGAATTCTCCGGCGCCCACTTCAAGTGCGAACGGAACGGGCTCGATGGAGGCGTGCGATGTAAGCGAGAAGGGCGCCATCGTGTCGGTCGACGAAATGGTCAAATCCTCGCGGATAAAGGCGATGTCCAGGGGGATCGGCGTGTTGAGCATCCAAAACGAGAGCACGCGTGGCTCGTCGAAGATAAACAGCATGCCGGCGTCCTCGGCCAGAGAGTAGCGCTCCATGAGGCCGCGGGTGCGTGCAGCCGGTGTATCCGCGATTTCGACCTGAAAGGTATCGTCGCCGATCCGGACCATGCCAGTCGGCAGGTCGCCGGTTCCCGATCCGTCCGGCGCCGGTGGAAACGACAGCCCGGTGCAGCCGCTGAGCACCGGGAGAACGCTAATCACTGTCAGATGCCGGATAGACAACACACGACTCCATAATGGACAAGCCCCGGGACCGAGCCCATTCTACTTCGCAAAGCAGGCTAGCTACGGCACCGGCAAAGCCCTCTCGGGGCACCTATACCTGGAATTCTCCTGGATTTTAGGGCAAAAGGCCGGTACGGGCACGGCTCGCAAGAGTATTCTCGGCCGAACAATGGCGAAATATTCCCAAAAGCCGGTATCGTGTCGGGACGGACGGGGGTCTTCTGGCCATTTGCCGGAGGCACCGTCCACACGCCCGCCATACATGGGATCGACTTGGTCCTCCGGTTGGTTGTGGCACAGATTCGGTTCGGTATAATGTGAATTCTTGGGGGCGTCCCACCCGAATCGTCTGTGATGCGTATGCACGGGGCTGCAACGGTACGGGCAGGCAAGGATGTCTGCGTTACTTTGGCATGCGGACGCGTGGGGCAACCGACGTTGTCTTGCAGTGGAGATTGATATCATCAACGCCCGTGGCGAAACGCAGGCGGCACCGACACCCGATCCCGCGGGCAGGCGATCCCCGCATCCCGTTTTCTGGGTAATCGCCATGGCACTCGTCATTATCGCGGCCAAGCTCGTACTGCAACCGGCCGGTCCGCCCTACGAACTCAGCCTGCTTCAGGCGGCGTCGGCACAACCCGTTTCCAGCGGCGGTGCCCGCGGCATTTTCGCCTTCAGCGGCCAATTGACACCGCAAACCTTCGGCATCTACCTGGTGGATGTCGATACCATGACGATTTGGACGTACGAGTACTCGCCCAACCGAAGCTGCCTGCGGCTGGCCTCGGCTCGGACATGGCGATATGATCGGTATCTGGAAAACTATAATACCTGTAATCTGCCTCCCGAGGACGTGGAGAAGATGATCGAAGACCAGCGCGCCTACCGGCTTCAATCAACCGAAAGCCAAATGCCCTAGCGGGCCGCGATGGTCAGCGTGAGAGGAAGATTCGGCAACCATGGCTAAGATGTTCTATTCGGCCGAAGAGGCCGCACAGAAGCTCGGAAAGACCGAAGCCGAACTCAAGGACTTGGTTCGCGCGGGCACCTTGCGGGAGTTTCGCGACGGCGACAAGGTCAACTACAAGGCGGAGGAGATCGATGCGATGGCTCCGTCCGGCGGTTCCGCAGCCGCCTCGGGAAGTGCCAGCGGGGAGATCATCCTCGAGCCTGCAGACGACTCCGGCATCGACCTGGGCGGTTCGGGCAGCGATATTCTCAGCCTGGAGGAGCTCGACTCCGGCGACACATCGGCGCAAACCAAGTCGGGAAAAGAAGATACGGCCGCCAGGCAAAAGAGCGACAGTGTCGTGCCCTCGGTCGGCGTCAATGTATTCGACGATGATGAGCTCGACGAGGCGGTCGACCCGCTCGCCCAGACGGCGGTCACAGACGTAGGCGGCCTGGGTATCGACGGCATTGGCAGCGGATCCGGCATCCTCGATCTGACCAAGGAAAGCGATGACACTTCGCTCGGCGCCGAGCTTCTCGATGAGATCTACTCCGGTGATAGCGACGCGACGAAGGAATCCGTGGACGACACGCGCCCGGGGCTCGACGAAGCGATCGAGGAGGTACCCGAAGGCCAGGAATTCGATGTCGAGGTCGATACCGAAGACGAGCCATCGAAGGCTGCGGCCAAACGCCCGGTCGCTGCGGTCGATGTCGCGGAGGGTGGCGCCGACGCGCTGGCCACCGGTTTGACGGCGGCGCTGGTCGTCGCCGTCGTCGTGCTGTGGTTTGCCGGACTCGCCGGCGCCTCGATGGTGCGCGGCGTGGTCCCGTCTCTGTTGCAAACGGCCTACGATAACCTCCTGATTTGTGCCGGCGGGGCGTTAGCTCTCGCGATCATCGGCGCCGGGGTGACATTTCTGTTGGTGCGCCGTGGATCCTGATCGTGCGCGGCCGTTGTCTCGCCCAACACAGAAACACAAATGTCGCCTGTGATTTGTCATTTCTCACTTGTTTCGGGCGTTTTTCGAGTATCATGGTCACCGGAGTACGGAACGCATGCGCGGCGCAGCCGTGTACGTTCTTCGATGCGCGCTGGTAAATGTCGGCGTCGTCGCGGGTGCCGCGACGACTGATACGATCGAAATCTCGATAAGCATGGAAGGGGCGGCCATTCGGCGGACGTGTGGCCCCCAACGGACTCGGCGTGACGTGGCGGGCGTAGATCGTCGGGGTAGACATGTCCTTGGCATAGGAGGCTAACGATGAGCTGTGGCAAATGGATGGCATGTATGGCGGCGGGCGGATGCGTGTCGCTGATGAGTGTCGGGTGTGTGTCGCTCGAGAACTACAGGCGGCTCGAGGCGCAGCACCGCAATCTGATCGCCGAAAAGGAAGCAATCGACCAGGAACTCTTCGACCTGAGAAACTCCGGTGGTATGATGGTCGACCGGCAAAAATCCCTGTCAAGAGAACTTACGACCAGGGATGAACTGGTCGCCAACCTCCGACGCGAAAACAAGGTACTGGAGGACATGCGCCGTATCCTGGAGAAGAAGCTGGAGGAAGTGGCGAGCAAGGCCAATATGGCACCGCCGGTGATATCAGGTCCGAAGCTGCCCGCAGCCCTCGACAGCGCACTCAAGCAGTTTGCCAGCGAGCATCCGACGGAGGTTGTCTACGACCAGGTTCGTGGCACGGTCAAGTGGAAGTCCGACTTACTCTTCGCCCTGGGTAGTGACGTGGTGAAAGAGTCATCCAAGGAAGCACTCCGCGGCTTTGCAGACGTGATCAAGTCCCCTGCGGCGTCCGGTTTTGAAGTCATCGTTGTGGGACACACCGACAATCGTCCGATCAATCGTCCCCAGACCAAACAAAAGCACCCGACGAATTGGCATTTGTCGGCCCATCGCGCCATTTCGGTCGCTTCGGTTTTGCGCGATTTTGGCTACTCGCCAAAACGTACGGGCATCATGGGGTACGGTGAATATCGGCCGGTGGCGAGCAATGCCTCCGAGCAGGGCGCCAGCCAGAACCGGCGCGTCGAGGTCTATCTGGTCCCCGCCGGCTCGATTGTCGCGTCGGCCGACGCGGGCATGATCGTCCCGGGAACCGGTTTGGCTTTCGCAAAGACTGCCGGATAGCGGCCCGCCGCCCTACATGAAAGAGAGTCCAGCCGGCACCGGAACCTCGGAGCTGGCTTTTCTGCGCGCCGCGGCGATGCCGCACATGCGCCCGAAATCGACATGGAATGGAATGGCGTTCTTTCTCGCGGATCTTAAAGGTCGGCGAGGGTGAATGCCCTCACCTGTCGGTTCCGAATTGATCCCCTATAATGTCCTTGGAGAGTCCGCCGATGAGGGTCGGGGCACGCATCGACCGTAAGGCCAAGAGCACGGAGCATCGCGTATGACTGTCATGAGCACCGATTCTGCGCACCCCAGCAGATCAAGGAAGAAGCGCGGAATCGTACGAGGCGTCCTGGACCTGATCACCAGCATTTGGTTTGGCGTGGCCTTGCTCGTCGTCCTCTTCTTCTATTGCTCGATCGGTAGTGCCGTACCGGCCGTGCGCCAGCTCCCAGCGATGGAGATGACCGAATTCGAGTGGTTCCACTGGTGGCCGTTCGATACGCTGATCGCCCTGTTGTGCATCTCGCTCGCTGTCACGACGATACGTCGGATTCCGCTACGACTGGTGACCGCCGGAGTCTGGGCGATACACGGTGGAATCATCCTCCTCTGCCTCGGCAGCTACCTTTATTTCGGTACCAAGATAGAAGGCGACGCACCGATCTTCCGCCGGCAAGTGGTCATCAGCCTGCCCGGCGCAAAGGAGCCGGCACGGCTGGTGTGCCTGCCGGGCGCCAGTACGTCGCTTATCGCCGGTCCGGACGAATGGCAGTTCTCGATTCAAAGCACCAACACCGACTGGCCGATCCTCTCCGACGAACACAAAGGGGAAACCGCCTACGCCGTCAACGTGTCGGTCGCCAAGACGGGTGGGGAGTCGTTCATACGGCAGATACTGGCCGGGTATCCTCAGTACACGGAGGACGTCATCCCGGGCAAGGGCCGAGCCATCAAGAACATCGGGCGCAAGCTAGTCGAAGAAGATCTTTCCATCGAGTTGAATTACGAGCCGCAAGAATATTTCCACGTCATGGACACGTGGGCGTTGTACGTACGACGACCCGGCGAGCCACACTGGCGGTCGCGCCCCATCGCCGACTTGCCGCGATACAACGACTTTGTCAGTTCACGCGAAGATGTGTTTGTCGATTTCCCAATGCCCACGCGCGTGCTCGACCTTGAAGTACCTCCGAACGATACACCGGACGCATTGTCGGGTGAATCCGTGCGCGTGACGTCCTACCTCCAGTATGCGTCGATGACACGTCGGTGGCGCGAAGGCGACGGGCAACTCAACCCGGTCCTGCGGGTGACCACGCCGGGGCGCGATGGGACGCCTACGGCGACCGATCTCGTGGCGTTCGACCGGAACCGCAGTCATATGGGCAACGGTCTGGCACGGTTCGTCTGGCTCGAAAACGACAGCGACCTGACCGGCCTACCGACCACCTCGGTGGCGACAGTCGACGTGCGGGTGGCGGAAAAGGATGCATCGCTGACGATTCCCGTGAACGAAAGGACCGTCGCCGGTGGATCGGGGGAATTCACGCCGTTCGAGGACACGGGCTTTTCGTATCGCATTCGCAACGTGGCGGACAATTTGTCGATATCCGGCGGCACGGTGTCGGTGGCCATGGTGGATGTCAGAACACCCGAGAGCACTGTGTTCACGCGCATGGTGGCCGACCGCGCGGAAATGACCAAGGATCTGCATGGCGATAGCAACGACCCACATGCACCCGCGCAAAAAGAGGCGAAGCCGCTCGATGAGCGGATCAGCATGACCTATCATCCTGCGTCGGCACCGCTCATTTTTGTGGCCACGGCAAGTGAAAAACTCTACTTCATCCATAACGGTCCAGAAGGTCGTGAATTGATGAAGGAGATGACGATCGGTCAACCCATCGAGGTCGTCCCCGGCTTCGCGGTGCGTGCCGACGCCTACATGGCGCGCGGCGTGAGCGAAGTCAAGCCGTTTGTGTTCCCTAAGGAACGCCGCGACCGGGACGTCCGGTCAAACATGTCCATGATCCGGCTGGAGGTCGGCTCGGGCTCATCCGTGAAGTCCTACTGGCTGCCTTTCAACCAATACGCGTTCGACAGCGACCAATACACAGGGGGCGGCCGCTTTGCGTACCACCCGCAACCTATCCGGCTGTCGGATGGCAGCGTGGTGGAGGTTCTGTTTTCGCGCGAGCGCCGCAGGCTCCCCAGCCCCATCGCCCTGGAAGAGTTCGAGTTGCTGACCCACCTCGGCGGCTACACCGGCAGCGCGTCGACCATTCGCAACTACCGTAGTCGCTTGCGTTTTTTCGAGGACAACCAATGGACGGCGGCCGTGCCGATCGAGGTCAATCAGCCTACCGAACACGGAGGATACTGGTACTTCCAGTCCACGTGGGATCCGCCGCAGCGCGGCATGGCCGGTAGCGGCATGAACTACACGGGCGTCGGCGTGGGCAATCGAAACGGCGTGCACATCCAACTCGCGGGCTGCTGCATCGCCGTCTTGGGGATGATCTTCGCGTTCTACATAAAGCCGATCATCATCCGGCAGCGGCGCGAGCGATCCAGGGCGAAGATTTCCGCCGGCCGCAGGGAGGATACGGAACGGGAAGAAACTCATTCGCGTAAACCGCGGCCCGTGGCTGAGACTGCTGTATAGGTCGATCTGTGAAAAGAGGCTTCACTAGTGCTCTACAACACATGTATCGGTGGGTGGCATGGTCAAGCGATAGCTTGGCCATGGTTGTCTCGGAGATCTCACGGCATGCCTACGCCAGACCGTGCCCCCCATCCGCAGTGTAAGCTGCGGTGCCAGTGCATGAATGACGTACCGGAGCAGGTGCGGAAAGAAATGAGAGAGGTTCGGGCATGAAGAATCGTTTTAGGATTCGCGTCATCGATGTCATGGTGATCGGCGCCATACTCGCGTACGGCGCGTGGAAAGGGGCGACGGGGCAATCGCCTTCGGTCGGCTCATCGAGTTTCGCCGAGCAGGTCGATCTCTCGCCATTTAACAAGATTGCCGTGCAAGCCGACGGGCGCCTCCGCTCGTTTGAATCGCACGCCACGAGCTTCATGGGTTACGTGACGGGGCGAAGACAAATCGACGGCCAATCGCACGGCTTCACGTACCTGGACATGATGTTTCGTCCGGAGGTTTACGACAACGCCGACATCATTTATGTCAAGAATA
>Ga0055481_10000037_pt1 | contig 32815 bp, 33 predicted proteins | sample Muzzi_PWC_D2_FD_57936 | JGI IMG/M metagenome (GOLD analysis project Ga0055481, IMG submission 57936) | Wetland microbial communities from San Francisco Bay, California, USA, that impact long-term carbon sequestration - Muzzi_PWC_D2 | ecosystem: Environmental > Aquatic > Marine > Wetlands ... | reverse complement strand
GGTGAAAGGTGAAAGGTGAAAGGTGAAAGGTGAAAGGTGAAAGGTGAAAGGTGAAAGGTGGCATGATTGTCGCACCCAGCCCGACTTTCCTGTCAACAACCTCTCACCCCCGATTTCTCACTTCTCACATCTTATTGTTCACTTTTTACTTTTCACTTCTAACTTTTCACATCTGACTGTTCACTCCTAAAACCTCACCCTTCACCCGGTTCGCAGTCCTCGCGGTCGACGCAGGCAAGATCTTCACAGGTAAGGCTGCAGATACGACCCAGCCAGAACTTGAGAGCGGCCAGCATTGCCCCGACAACCCCGATCCACACAATCATTGTCAAAACTCCGACTTCCATTACACACCTCCGGTCCGGTTAGAGTAATACAGCTTTTTAGTATATTACCTTTTACTAAATTATCTCAAGTTTAGATCCGGCAAAATCACAGTCCACAGCACCGCCTGCACAGATTAAACACCGTCCGGCTGTAGGCAGTGATCTCCGCACCACCGTGCCGCGACACGCCGGACAGTAAACCGGAATTGTCGGGGTACGGCTACAGGAGGTGGTTGCAATACACTTTCGCAGCCACACGCTTGGCTCCCGGTTCCGCTGAAAGACGCCCGTCTGGAACGTATACTTATCTACATGCCTGAATCGGTTGCGAGCAAAGAAAGCCCCATCGGGAAGATCAGCGAAGTCCATGGTCCCGTGGTGGTGATGGAGTGCGAACTCCTGCCGCCCCGCCACCAGGCGCTGTATACCCTGCTCGATCACGAGACTTGTCTGTTCGAAGTACACCAGCACCTGGACAAGCGCCGGGTGCGCGCCATCACCCTGCACAGCAGCGCCGGCCTGTACCGGGGCATGCCGATCTATGATACCGGCGCGCCGTTGCACGTACCGGTGGAACCCGGCTGCCTGGGGCGCCTGCTGAACCTCTTCGGGGAACCGCTGGATGGCGGCGAGGCACTGCACACAGGGGAGTCCCGCAACGTCCATGGCCGGCTGCTGCCGCTGCAGGATGCGGTCGGGGTTGGTGAAGTGCTGCAGACCGGCATCAAGGTCATCGACCTGCTGTGCCCCTTCGTCAAGGGCGGCAAGACCGGCCTGTTCGGCGGCGCAGGAGTCGGCAAGACCGTGCTGATCATGGAGTTCATGCATGCGGTGGCCACCCTGCACAAGGGTGTGTCGGTCTTCGCCGGGGTGGGCGAACGCATCCGCGAAGGCCACGAACTCTGGCACGAGATCCGCAACGCCGGTGTACTGCCGCAGACCCTGATGGTGTTCGGCCAGATGGACGAGTCACCCGGGGTGCGCTTCCGGATCGGGCTGTCGGCGCTCACCTATGCCGAATACCTGCGCGACACCCTGCGCAAGGAGGTTTTGTTCGTGATAGACAACGTCTTCCGCTTCGTGCAGGCGGGAAGCGAGGTCTCCAGTCTCCTCGGACGCATGCCGGCCACCGTGGGTTACCAGCCGACGCTGAGCACCGAGGTCGCGGAACTGCAGGACCGGGTACTGTCCACCAGGTTCGGTACCATTACCTCGCTGCAGGCGGTGTACGTGCCGGCGGACGACATGACCGACCCCGCCGTCGGCGCCATCCTGAACCACCTGGACACCACCGTGATCCTTTCCCGCACCCAGGCGGGCAAGGGCATATATCCCGCGGTCGATCCCCTGCAGTCCGGCAGCCGGCTCATGGACCGCCACACCCTTGGGGCGCGCCACTACGATATCGCTGAAGGGGTGCGGGAACACCTGGCGCGCTACCACGAACTGGAGGACATTATTACCATGCTGGGTGTCGAGGAACTGTCCGCAAAGGACCGCAAGATCGTCATGCGCGCGCGCAGGCTGCAGCGCTACCTCACCCAGCCGTTCTGGAGTACGACCACGCAAACCGGCATCCCCGGCGTGTCGGTGCCGCTGGACACCATGCTCAACGACTGCGATGCCTTTCTGGCGGGACGCCATGATGACCTGACCGAAGACCGCTGCTACATGCGCGGTGCCATGGCGGAGGCCATCGCATGAAAACCTTTACCCTGCGCCTGCAGGATGCGACCCATGCCGAGGTGATTGCCGGGGTGAACTCCTTCGTCGGTGAGGACGCCTCGGGCAGTTTCGGCATCCTCGCGGGACACGCCCGCATGTTGAGCGTACTCATCGTGGGTCTGGCGCGGTTTCGCGTCGGCGCGGGCGACTGGCGCTACCTCGCCCTGCCAGGCGCGGTCCTGTACTTCCGCGACAACGTTCTGACACTGAGCACCCGGCATTACCTGGTGGACAATGACTACCTGCGCATCAGCGACGCGCTGCAGCGGCAATTGCTGGTGGAGGAGGAAAAACTGCAGGCCACCAGGCAAAGCCTGCACCGGATGGAAGAAATCATCCTCAAGCGCCTGTGGGAAATGGGCCGCAGGGCCGGGGAGTGATGACGGTTATGCAGCAGCCGGACGACCTGAGGAGGCAGGTGGAGCGCCAGGCGCAGCGCATGAAAAAGGCTGAAAGCGAGCGCCCTGATCTCATGAGCCAGACGATCTACGTCGGCATCCTGGGCGTGCTGTTCGTGCTGCCGGTGATCGGCGGGGCCTATCTGGGGCACTGGCTGGACACCCTGTCCGGGGATTACTCCATGCACTGGACACTCAGCCTGATCCTGCTGGGCGTCATGATAGGTGCACTGAACGTTTACCTGTTTATCCGGGAATAAGGCAATGGCCGAAGACAGCCTGCTGATAGAGCCACTATTCGAAGTCGGGCCGGTGGTCATCACCGGCACCGTGGTGACCACCTGGGTGATCATGGCCGCACTCTGGTTGTTCTCCTGGCAGTTGTCGCACCGCCTTCGCAGTGAACCTGGGCCGCTGCAGACGGCGGTGGAAGGCATCGTTTCCACCATTGAAGATGCGGTTGCCGCGGTCGCTCCCCGGCATAGCAGGCACCTCATGCCGTTCGTGGGCAGCCTGTGGATTTTCCTGGTGATCGCCAACCTCTGCGGACTGCTTCCCGGCGCCCATGCCCCCACCCGGGACCTGTCCGCCACTTCCGCGCTAGCCTTTTTGGTGTTCCTGTCCACGCACTGGTTCGGCATCCGCATCCAGGGACCGGGACGCTACCTGCGACATTACCTGACACCCAGCCCGATCCTGCTGCCGTTCCACATCATCAGCGAAATCACGCGCACCGTTGCCCTGGCGGTACGGCTGTTCGGCAATATCATGAGCCTGGAGATGGCGGCCATGCTCATCCTGCTGGTAGCCGGTTTACTCGCGCCGGTGCCGCTCCTGATGCTGCACATCGTCGAGGCCCTGGTACAGGCCTATATTTTCGGCATGCTGGCACTCATCTACGTCGCCGGCGGCATACAATCACAACAGATCAAGCAATTCGACAAGGAGTAGCCCATGCCCGATCTAACCACGTTCGTACAAGCATCGACGGTCGCCGCGGTCCTCGGTATCGCGCTCGGTGTCATGCTGCCCGCCATCGCCATGGGTCTGGCCATCAGCCGCGCCCTGGACGCCCTGGCACGCCAGCCGGAAGCGGAGCGTTCCATCATGCGCATGCTGTTCATCGGCCTGGCAATGATCGAATCGCTGGCTATCTACGTCCTGGTTATCGTGCTGATCGTGTTGTTCCGCAACCCCTTGCTCGAATATCTGCTGCGATAGCGATCGGGAGCACACCTTCATGGAGCTGAACTGGTCCACCTTTATACTGGAAATCATCAATTTCCTCGTTCTGGTCTGGATCCTGAAACGGTTTCTCTACAAACCGGTGCTGGAGGTGATCGCACGCCGGCGCGCCGGCATCGAGAAGACCCTGGCCACGGCAAGGGCCCTGCACGACGATGCCAGGAAATTGCAGGAGCAGTACGAAGGCCGGCTAGCGGCCTGGGAAAAGGAACGGCAACAGGCGCGCAATGCCCTCGCCGGGGAACTGGAGATTGAACGCGCCCGCAGGATGACCGAACTTCAGGACACCCTGGAGCAGGTCCAACAGCAGGCGCGCGTAGCCGAGGCGCGCCGCCGGGAGGATACCGTGCAGCGTCTCGAGGAGGCCGCGCTCGGCCAGGGCGCCCGCTTCGCGACCCGCCTGCTGGAACAGGCGGCCGGACCGGACATCGAGAACCGCCTCGTGGACCTGGCGATCGGGGAACTCGGCCGGCTGCCGGCGGACCAGACCGCAACCTTGCGTGAAGGCGCGGGACGCCCCCCCGAGGCGATCCTCGTGAGCAGTGCCTTCCCGATCGACCAGGATCGGAAGCAGCGCCTCGGGCAGACACTGGCCGGTATCACGGGCACGCAAATTCCGCTGCGTTTCGAACAGGACGCTGAACTGCTGGCCGGGGTCCGAATCACCTTCGGCGCCTGGGTACTGGGTGCGAATCTCCGTGACGAACTAGAGGGGTTCACGGAACTCAACCGGAATGAATAACGTCCACGACACCGCGGGCGGGCTGCTGGCGCGCCAGGCGGACTGGCTGGCGGGCTACCGGCCGGGACTGCGTATCCACGAACGTGGCAGCGTAGTATCGGTCGGTGATGGTATTGCCTGGGTCAGCGGTCTGCCTTCCGCCGCCATGGACGACGTCCTGGCCTTTGCCGACGGCAGTCGCGCCATGGTGTTCGAACTGACTGAGAGGCTGATTGGCGCGGTCCTGCTGCACGACACCGCCGCCCTGTCGGCAGGCACCGCGGCCCGACGTACCGGCCGGACGCTGAGCATACCGGCGGGCGATGCATTGCTCGGCCGGATCATCGATCCCCTGGGAACCCCGCTGGATGGCGGGCCGGCGCCCGCTCACACCCGTTGGCAGGAACTGGAGTCGGCCTCGCCACCGATCACGGCCAGGGATTTCGTGCACAAACCCCTCTACACCGGCATCCGGATCGTCGACACCATGATCCCCATCGGCCGGGGACAACGCCAGCTGCTCATCGGTGATGAGGGCCTGGGGCGCAGTTCCATCGCGCTGGATAGCGTGATCAACCAGCATGGACAGGATGTCTATTGTGTCTATGTGCTGATTGGCCAGAAGCGCTCCAGTATCATCAACACCATCGATACCCTGCGCGAATACGGCGCGCTGGACTACACCACCGTGGTAGCGGCGGAGGCCAGCAGACTGCCCGCCCTGCAACATCTGGCGCCGTTCGCCGGTTGCGCCGTCGGTGAATTCTGGATGCGTCAGGGACGCGATGTCCTGGTGATCTACGACGACCTCTCCACCCATGCCAATACCTACCGCGAGCTCTCCCTGCTGCTGCGCCGGCCGCCGGGACGCGAGGCCTACCCGGGCGACATCTTTTCCGTGCATGCACGGCTGCTGGAACGGGCCACCTGTCTGAACGCCGACCATGGCGGCGGCAGCATGACAGCACTGCCGGTGGTCGAGACCAAACTCGGCGAGATCGCCGCCTACATCCCCACCAACCTGATCTCCATAACCGACGGGCAGATCTACCTGGACAGCGATCTGTTCGCGGGCGGCTTCCGACCCGCCATCGATATCGCCCGTTCGGTCTCCCGCATCGGCGGCCGGGCGCAACACCCGAGCATCAAGCAAGAGGCCGGACGCATGAAACTCGACTATCTCCAGTTCCTGGAACTGGAGGTCTTCACCCGTTTCGGTGCCCGTCTCGAAGCCACCATGGAAGCCGCCATCCGGCGCGGCCGCCTGCTGCGGGAATTGTTGAAACAGGACCGCCTCACCCCCCTGCCGGCCAACGCACAACTGGCCTGGCTGATCGCCTTCAATGATGGTCTGTTCGATGACGCCGGCGGGCCCGATGCCGTTACCCCCCTGCTGGAGACGCTCGATGAACAGGCACGACACGCAACGCTCGATCTCGACAGTCCCCGCACGGAGTGGAGCAAAGCGGTCGCCGGCTGGCTTTCCCGGGGACCTGCGGAATGACGCGTCGCCGCACCCTGGAGCACCACCGCCAGAACCTGGCTGAGATTCGCAACATCATGAACTCCATGAAGACCCTGGCCTACCTGGAGACCCGTAAACTGGACCGCTTCCTGGCAGCCCAGCAAACCGTGACGGGAAGCATCGAGGAGGCCGCGGCGGATCTGCTCGGTTTCCATCCCGAGACCCTGCCCGAGTCACAAGAGCCGACGCCGCTGTATCTGCTGATCGGATCCGAACGCGGCTTTTGCGGTGATTTCAATCATGCGCTGCTGCGGCAGCTGGAAGCCTCCCTGCAAGAGGAGGCTGCGGGTAGTCCATTGCTGCTCGCCGTCGGCCGCAAGCTGTATACCCTGCTCGAAGGGGATGCTCGCCTGGCGGCCTTCATTACCGGCGCCAGCGTGACGGACGAGGTCACCACTCTGCTCATTCAGCTGGTGTATGAGCTCACCCAGCTGCAGGAAAGTCATGGCGTACTCACGGTCTACTGCCTTTATCACGGCGGCACCGCGGACGGCATCGAGCTGCAACAGCTGTTACCGCCGTTGCGGCACCTGCTGAACAGGCCGCCGCGCTTTTCACATCCGCCGGTCCTGAACCGCCCGCCCCGGGAAGTCCTGGTAGAGCTTGCCGAACAATACCTGTTCGCGACACTGCACGGGATGCTCTATACCTCGCTGCTGATGGAAAACCGCCAGCGCATCACACACCTCGAAGGCGCAGTGAAGCATCTCGATGACGAGGCCGTGGAGCTGGCGCGAAAATGTAACGCCCTGCGCCAGGAGGAGATCATCGAAGAGATCGAGGTGATCCTGCTCAGCGCCGCCGGGCTGGATGAATTGCCGGGCGCGGACAACTGAACCCTGGCACCAATGCTGCTTACTTAAGCCAAATCATGAAAATTAGCCACGGAACCCACAGAATTTCAGAGTAAATATTCGGTGTTTTCCGTGTATTTCCATGACGATATAGACATCACAAACGATGACGCGCAGTCAATAAATGCCATTCATCCCTGACCCCCGAGCGTCCGGTTCAGGTCGTCAACCGCCGGTAGATGTCGGAGACCTTCAGGGGCAACTTGCGCACTTCGTCGATGACGGTGTAGTTCACCGCCCCGTACATGTGCGGCAGGTAGTCGCGCGCCTCGGTGTCGATGGTGATGCAGAAGGAATGGATGCCGTTGCGCTTGGCCTCGATCAGCGCCTGGCGGGTATCCTCGATTCCATAGGCACCGCGGTAGGTATCGTAATCGTCCGGTTTGCCGTCGGACAGGGTGATCAGCAGTTTGGTGCGCGCCTCCACCTCGCCGAGCAGGCGGCAGAGGTGGCGGATGCTCACACCCATGCGGGTATAGTCCCGGGGACGGATGCCGGCGATGCGCCCGCGCACCTCGTCCGTGTAGGACTCGTCGAAGCTTTTCACCCGGTAGACCTCGCAGCGCTTGCGCGTCATGCCGGAAAAACCATAGATGGCATAGCGGTCGCCCAGGGTCTCCAGCGACTCGCATAGCAGCACCAGCGCCTCGCGCTCGGCGTCGTTGATCCAGCCCTTGGTGGAACCGCTCATGTCCACCATGAACATCACCGCGATGTCACGTTCCAGTTTGTGCATCTTGGTAAACAGCCGCTCGCTCATCTCCATGCCCATGGCGGTGTCGGCATAAGCCTCGACGAGGGCATCGATGTCGACGTTGTCACCGTAGGGCTGCTTTTTTAACAGCTTGTCCTCTCCGCGCAGTGCCTCGAAGGTGCGCCGCAGGTGTGCGGTGAGACCGCGGTACTTCTGCAGCGTGTCGCACACGAAACCGGCATCCGCCGGGCTGACATCGAGTTCGCGCAGCACGGCCCAGTTCTTGCGGTAGTTCTGGCGCTCGTAATCCCACTCGTTGTAGAGAAAGGCTCCCTCCTCGTGATAGGTCCCCTTCCACACGTCGGCGACATTCGGCTCGCCGATGGCCTCGGCCAGGTAGACGCCATCGCCGGCGGCATACAGGTAGTCCTCCGGGATCTCGCCACGGTCCTGTAAGATGGACGCCATGGTGCCCTTGACGTGGTCCGGTGGCGCGACCGGCTTGCCGTCGAGCTGTATTTCGTAGACAAAGCCGTCCGGGTTTTCAGCGGACTCGACCCGGCGCAGTTCGAATGGCAGGCGCCGCTCTCCTTGCTCCACATCGCACTCCCCGGCTGCCGTATCCTCGACTTCTTCCACAGCAGTCGCCAGTTCACGCTCCAGGCGCAGCAGGTGCAGACGAAATGCCTGCTTGTCGGCATCGATGCGCGCCTTGCGCACCTTATCCACCTCCTCGGGACGCAGCGCCCCCTGGTAGCACACAACCCCCGGCAGCGGCACGTCGATCAGCGCCGGCAGCAACGCCAGGCTGTCCTCCACCCGCGCACCCCCACGTGCCAGTTGTTCAGCAGCCGCCAACCAGGCGCCATCCAGTTGCACCGCGCTGTCGGCGCGGAAACGTTCTAGCTGGCGGTACACACCGGGCAGCACCTCGCGAATGCATGCATCCAGGCGCAGCGTCTCCAGAACATGGAATCGCTGCAGCGCGGTGTCGAAATCGGGGTAACCGGCGAATGCCTCGCCGGCATCGATACGCCAAGTGCCATACCAGGTCTGTGCCCACTGGTGCACCACCATGACCTTGTAGAGCTGGAAGTTGTCCTCGCGGGCTGCGTAGCGACCAATCGAGACTGGCAGGTACAGGGTCTCGGTATCGGTATAGACCTGCTCGCCGCATTCGATCTTCAGGCGCCGCCCGCTTAGGCCGTGCACGAAAATCTCCAGCACGTTGACCACGTCATCAAAGGCCACGCCGGTAGCCTGTGCCCGGTGTTCGCGGGCGAAGTTCTCCACATCCCGGAATGCGGTGACCGCCGGATGCAGGCCCTTCGTGTCGTAGATATCCATGCAGGCGAGCAGCCAGGCCTCGACGCCGTCCAGGTCCATCAGGCGCAGCGCGGGGGCGACATGAGAGACGAAATTCAGCGCCATGCCGGAACTGGTGCGCGCCACCACACCTGCCCAGTGCAGCACGAAGTCCTGTTGTTCGCGGCTGAATTCCGCCAGCGCATGCGCGGGTTCCTCGGCCGCACCCAGGGAGATCATGTGGATATCCAGGCGTTCCTCCAACTGCGCCGCGGTCAGCGGCAGGCCACTGGTATGCAGGAACTCGGTCTCGTCGTACCAACGCGCCGCAACGCCGGCGGGCAGCACCCGGCCTGCGCGGGTCTGCACTCCTAGGTGCAGCGTTTCGATAGTGCAACCCGGCAACGCCTCGCGCAACAGCTGCCCCAGCCCCTCCGCCTTCCAGGTGATCGCGCCGCTGTCGGTAGACAGCCATACACCCAGACAATTCTTGCTGACCAGGCGCGGCAGGTACTTCACCAGGCGGGCGAGGTCGACCTCGCGGTCCCAGAACTGGCCCTTCGGACCATGCCCTACCGCCGGAACGGGCAGGATAATCATGTCGAAGCGCGCCTGGCTGCGCAGCAGGTGCTCGACATAATCCATGACGTTTTCGCGCACGTACTCGATGTTACTCGTACCCGCATTGTCTTGAGCCAGCGCCAGCATGAATTCACCGGAATCGACATAAATGACCGAGGCCCCGGCCTGCAGTGCCTGCGCAGAGATATAGCCGTTGCCGCCGAACAGGTTAAGCACTCGGATATCGTCGAGATCGTAACAGCCCTCGATGCGCCGGCGCACCCAGCGGGCGCAGGGCAAGTCACGCCCCCGCAACCCGACGTGCCCGCGTGGATCGAGCCTGCAGACCACCCGCTGGCCGTCGACGGTCACCGTCCACTCGGCCGGCAGACCGCGGCGGGCCGGCTCCCAGTACCCCTGCATGCCGACTTCGGCGACATGGATCCAGTCGGCGTTCCAGTCCTTGCCGGCCGGCGCCCCGATAGCCTGGCGGTCGGGAGAATCCACCAGGAAGCCGCCCCAGCGCTCCAACTTGCGCCCGCCACCCAAATCGATCAGTTCATAGTCGTCGAGCGGCGTCGCTACGAATGCATCTTGGGTGTCGGCCTCGGAAACGGTGGGCAGCTGGACCATGGAATGAATAATACGGGTTCAAGGGTGATTTACGGGGAATGTATTCCTGAAACACCGGACCCGGCAGCGCCGCCCGCCCACTGAGAAAATCGGGTGAAGCAACGGGAAGAACAGAGGAAATAGCACTTATTTATTAAACAATCGTTTAATTATGCTATACTTCGTCCAGAATATTTCAATAGAAATAAACTATAGTTTAATGCCAAAATCAATCAAGACATTGATCGATCAGTTGATCCTGGCCGCCAGGACGCGCGGCCTGTCCCAGGCACAACTGGCGGAGCTCGCAGGGCTGACCCCCGTCGGCTTCAGCAAAGCCAAGCGCCGCGGCGATATCCGTGCCTCCACGCTCGCTGAACTGGCGGATCAGCTGGATCTCGAACTCGCCCTGATTCCGCGCAGTTCCCGGGAGAAGGCCACCGAGGCGATCAAGACCGGCACCTTCTTCCGCAGCGTACGCGAGCCTGAGTAATAGCCATGGCACGCAACCGGCATGCGGTCATCTGGACCCGGGTCTCGGGAACACCTGAAAAAATGGGCGACCTGGTACTGTCGGTCGACGAGGCGGCCTTCACGTACACCGGCGAATATATCGCCTCCGGCAGTCCCGGTTTCTGCCTGCTGGGCGATGGCGCCATCTGGGGGAGCGACACCGTCAGTTATCCCGTCAGCGAGCGCATACCGGTCTTTCCACGCCTGGTTTCGCTGATCCCCGGCAACAACCCGCGCAACCTGCAGCGCCGGCACTACCTGGATATCCTGCGCACCGCAACGGGCCGGGAACCGCCGCCCGGACTGGAAACCGAATGGGCGTTGCTGCTGCTGGGCGGCCATGGCGGCATCGGCCATGTCGACGTTTTCGCGGATGATATCGCGGCGCGGGACTGGTACAACGCGAGGGTGACCGCCGGCGATGCCCCCACTGCCGTAAACGCACCGGAAAGCCGTTCCCAACTCTGGCGCATGCTCAAACACGACGTGCTGGATGAAAATGTCGACTTCGACTTGCAGTTGATCGAACAGGCCCTGGGCCCGACTCCCTCCGTGGGCGGCATGATCCCGAAGCTGCTGGTCTCCATGGCGCCAGCGGAAAAGTCGGCAGATTTCTTTCCACCTGCGACACCGGGCAAGACCGGCATGGTTCTGAAGATCGAACCCCCCGAATACCAAGGCCTGCTCGACCTCGAAGCGCTCTGCCTGGAGATTCACCGGGAGGCCGGTTTCGAGGTGCCCGCATGGCATCGCTTTGACGATGACACCCTGCACTTTCTGGCCGTCGAGCGTTTCGATCACTCCGAAGGCAGGCCGTTGCCTATGGAATCCCTGTTTTCGGTGATCGCCACCGGCGATCACCGGTTCCGCGAAACGGGTGACATCCTGCTGAACGAGCTGGGGGGAATTCTCGAACGCCTGGGCCAGGTGGCCGTGCTGGCAAAAGGCACGGCGGAGCAATTGTACCGTCGGATCCTGCTGGCCCTGCTGACCGGCAACGGTGACCTGCACCTGGACAATATCGCACTGTTGGGCGGACTGGCAGACTGCCGCCTGTCGCCGGTTTACGACCCGGCTCCCATGCGGGCCTGGCCGCGGCACAACCTGGTGAGCGCGATCCCCTTCGACCCTGCCGGATATGCCGATCACGGTGCCTTTTTTGTTGCCCTCGGTGACAGCTTCGGACTCTCCACTGAACAAACGCGGCAATGCATCCGGGATGCACTCGCCGCGACCGCATCCTATGCCGGGTGCGTCATGGATCTGGAGCGGGTCCCCCTGCGCCAGAGGAATCAGCTGGTGGAGATCGTGCAGCAGGAACGCGAGCTCCTGGGTGCATATGCCGGATAGGAATACCACGGGGTGAGAAAAATAAATCGATCCCCATTATTCTGGATATACTTTGCCGCGTGAGAATCACCCGGGTGCAGTTACGATGAATTCCACCAGTAAGACCGTCGAGATACGCGAGATGGAACTGGAAGATCTGCCGGGTGTATATGCGCTGGGCGAGTCCGTGTTCACCGCCGACAAGTGGCCCAGCCTGCACCGGACCTGGGACGAGTATGAACCGGTCGGACTGTTTCACTCCGATGGCGAATTCTGTCTCGTCGCCGAATACGAAGAACAGCTGGCCGGCTTCGCACTCGGCTTCCTGATCGACAAGCGCAACAGCGCCTGGAGCTACGGCTATCTCACCTGGCTGGCGGTACATCCTGACCTCAGGGGCTGCGGCATCGCCAGCCGGCTGATCGATGCCATTACCGAGGCATTCATCCGTGCCGGGGCGCGGATGATGATCGTGGATACGGACGCGCGCAACAAGGCGGCCATCAAGCTGTTCCGCAAGCATGACTTCCTGCACGAAGACCGCCATGTCTATCTCAGCAAGAACCTGACTGGCCGCCCCGACTACCGGCGGATCCGCGACAGGAGGAAGTCGGGAAGCCGCGGCAGGAAAGACCATGAGTAACGGCTTGCAAGCCATCCTCGACCACATCGACACGGAGAAGCTCATCACCCTGCTGACCGATGCCGTCGAGCAGTACAGCCCGTCCTTTGCCGAGGAGCCGGCTATGCAGGTATTCGCCGAGCGCCTTAACGAATGCGGTGTTCGCTATATACGTCAGCCGCTGCCGCCCGGCAGCGCTCATGTCTCCGATACCCGTGCCAACCTTATCATCGAACTCGGGCCGCAACCCCCGGTGCTGATGTGGGTGGGCCACGTCGATACCGTGCCGCTCATCGACGAGGAGGAACAACGCCTGCATAGGGAAGGCGACATACTCCACGGTCTCGGCACCGCGGATATGAAATCGGGCTGTGCGGCCATCATCGAGGCGGTCATCGCCGTGGTCAAGTCGGGGACGGAACTGACGCGCGGCCTGACCGTGGCGCTGGTGGTCGGCGAGGAAGAATACGGCGACGGCTCAGAGACCCTGCTGGAATGGCGCACTGCGCCACTGACCGTGATCGGTGAACCCACCGGCCTGGTGCCATGCCTGGACCACTATGGTTACTACGAATGCCGCCTCACCGCGCGCGGGGCGCGTGCCCATGCCGCGCTGCCGGAAACGGGCGCCAGCGCCATCCATGCCATGCTGGCCTGGATGCAGTTGATCATGGAATCGGGCGCTGAAGAGACGCATGGCCTGACCATCAGCCCGCGCCAGATCAGCGGTGGCGCCGGCTTGTTTATGGTGGCCCATGAATGCGAGGCAGCGATCGATATCCACGCGCCGCCCGGTGTCGAGCACAGCGTGATCGATCAAATGATCGAACAGGCCCGCGATGCAGCGCAGGTCACCCACCCGCGCTGCGAACTGGAATTCGAACAACTCTACTGGGCGACCGGCTACACACATTCGGCGGACGATCCCTTGCTGGGTAAGGTGCGCCGGGCGTTCGAGGCCACGGGACACCACTGGAAGCCGTCGGCATTCCGCTCACACTCGGACGGCAGCCTGTTTCACCAGAAGGGCTCAGTGCCGTTGATCTGTGGACCGGGCCGGCTGGAAGTAGCCCATACCCGCCACGAACACGTCTCACTTGCGGAAACCCGGGACGCGGCTCAACTCTATGCGGCCATTATTCACGCGGCCTGTGTCGACTGACGATTTGCAGCGCGGGAAAGAATGCGAAGAAGACACATCGCCTTACGTGAAGCAAGAGGTCAAAGTCGAATGCCTGCTAAACACCAAATCGCAGACTCTAAATAGCCCTGGAATCCACAAGACTGTCTAAGGAACCTATCTCAAAATTCATGATCCGACGGTTCGTCCTGTTCACGCAGGACCCGCGCCCCCGCGGGGAACGGATCAGGGCCGAAACACCGGCTATATTCCCGGCGTGGCGCCGGCCCTACCCGTACCAACCAGCCGGCACAGGATCTCGAAACGTCCGATTCCGTAATTTTGAGATAGGGATTACTGCTTAATACTGAGTTTCTCCATGGGCATATGTAGCGATACTGGCATAATTAGCGATGACGCACGCTAAGCCAGTGCCATTCGGGCCAGAATCCGCGCCATCCTTGCGGCCACTCTGACCCACCCCTTCTTGTCTTGACCCAAATCCGGGTCAATCGGTTGAGATTACTTCCCATGTCCCATCCGGCTGCCGGCAGGCGGTGCCGTAGGCCTCTTCCGCCCTGCCACCGATGGTCACTTCCTGCAGAAACTCGCGGCAGTAACGCCCCGAGGTGCTGGTTCCTTCACGCGTGGCGGTAACCGCACCGCTCGCATCGCCTTCCCGCCAGACAATCGACTCACCGATCGGCGCGGTCGTTGCGGCCACCTGCGCCGCTTCGTGCTCGCGCTGCTGCTGCTCGTTCAGGTTGTCCAGAATCTTCAGCGTGATTGCGGTGAATGCCAGCCACTTGTAGGCATCGCTGTCATGATAGATATGCGCATAACCCGGGTACCAGTGGCCATACGGTCGCACGATCACGACATCCCGGTAGCGGCGCACGTGATGGCCCGGTGACCCATAGTGCCTGTCGCGGTATATAACCCTAGACTCCTTGTAACGATGATCCCGTGGCGCGAAGCGGCCACCCTGATCCACGCCAACCCGATGATCCCGGCGGCCGCCCCGGTCTCTGCGATCTCCCTGGTAATCCTGATGTGTATCGCGACCCTTGTGATCACCCCGGTAATCCCGATGTGTATCGCGACCCTTGTGATCACCCCGGTAATCCCGATCCGACCGATCGGCGAAGGCCGGCCCGATCCCGGTCAGCATGAGCATACCCGCTACCAACCCTGTGCAACACAGGCGGTTCAACCAGCTGGTTCTATTCATTGCAGTCAACCTCTCTTAAGAATCAACAATTCAGTGTCCGATACGGAACGACCTATTCTGCCGGTAATCAATAGCACACCTGCAGACTTCCTGCTCAGCTACTGGCAGTCCCGTGGACCGGCTTTCATGAGTAATAACGGACTGACGGGTGGTTGGTTAACAACCGGAGAAAAACCGGGAATGATATACGCTTCACGTCACGATATTGACGGGACAGGATTTCGACCATTCGATTATGTCTATACGCAAGGTACCGCAGACCAGGAAAATTAATTTCTCCATCAACCCGCTACATCGATTCCAGTGCCTTTTTGGAGGCCTTGTGCCCCTGATTCGCCGCTTTGGTGAACCACTTTTTGGCCTCCCCGGGATCCTTCTTCACGCCCTGCCCCTTCAGGTACATATTTCCCAGGTTGTACTGTGCGAGGGGATGACCGCGTTCGGCGGCCTTGCGAAACCACTTGAGTGCCTCGCCGTAATCCTTGTCGACACCCTGGCCCTTGCGATACAGGAGGCCAAGATTATTCTGCGCGTCCGGATGGCCGTGTCTGGCGGCCTTCTCATACCACCTGGCCGCCTCGCTGTAATTCTGCTTGACCCCCTTGCCCCGCGCATAACGCAGGCCCATGCTATATTCGGCTGGCGGAAAGCCTTTCTCCGCGGCCTTGCGATGCCATTTGACCGACTCGGCATAGTCCTTTTTGGTCCCCTTCCCGGTAAAGTAGCCCAGGCCGACCTCCTGCTCGGCGATCACATCCCCTTTTGTCGCGGCCAGCAGGAACCATTCGTGAGACGTTGTATAGTTCTTCTCGACACCCTTGCCAGCCTTGTACATATTACCCAGGTGGACCATCGCCTGGGTATCGCCCTTTCCTGCGGCCTTTTCCAGCCAGCTCCTGCCTTCCGCATCGTCCTTTTCCACGCCCAGCCCGCCGGCATACATCAGGGCAATATCGATCATGGCCTTGGTATCGCCCTGCCCGGCCGCCTTCCGGTACCAGGTCATGGCCTCGCCATAGTCCTTGTCGACGCCCCTGCCCATCCGGTAGAGATTTCCCAGGTTGGTCTGCGCTTTTACATACCCCTGCACGGCGGCCTTGCGATACCATTCCGCGGCCTTTTCGGGGTCCCGCCCGACATCCTTCCCCGCTTCGTATCGCTGACCCAGTTCGAACTGGCTGGCCTTGTCTCCCTCCTCGGCGGATTTTCTGATCCCATCGATGGATTCAGCATGCAGAGCGGGAAGCACCGCGGCAGCGGACAGGATGACTAGCAGTGTTGCGAGCAATCTTTTCATCGTGATAGCACCAGAACGGAGCGGGTATCGTGATTTTACAACATACCCCTCCCGAATGGGCCTGCTTCAGGGTGTCACGCTGCCCGGCATCAATCTTCCCAGCGCCCGACTCCCGGAATCCGCACACCGTGTTCATCATAGGAGCCATTCACAGCTGTGCTGTGACAGGCATTGCACCGGCTGAAACTGCCCACCTCGGGGTTGTCCTTCACAAGGCGTGCGGGAATTTCGTGGTGCTGGCGGCGGAAGTAAGCCGTCTCAGTGAAGCGCAGCGGGGCGCTGCCGCGCAGGGAATTGGCGATTCCCGGTGAGCGGCCCGTATCCACCCGGTCGGCGGCATTGGCGATCAGGTAGCTGCGCAACTGGGCGGCCGTATCCGGGTCCAGTTCCGCGTTGTCGCCAAAGTGGTCCACAAGGCCGTCCATGATCCGCTCCCAGGAAGCCGCGGGCAGCAGGCCGGGCTGGAAGGCGAAATGGCAACTACCACATTCATCCTTGTATGAGGCCGATGTCACGGGCGCCACATCTTCACGGCGATGCAAGATGCGGGCGCCGAACGGGCCCCGCCAGCCGTACTCTCGCTCATAGGGGGCATGCTCTCCGTGTTCCCGTTCATAGGGGCCCCGCCAACCGTATCCATAGCCGTATGGACCCCGCCAGCCGTATTCGCGTTCGTAGGGGCTACCGACTGCCAGGACGGTGGCAGTGATCCCGATCGCGGCAATCAGGCCGCCGATGATCCAGTTCTTCATGCTCAATTCCTCAAAGTTGTTTCAGGTATTCCAGCAGGTCGCCCTTTTCTTGTGCCGTGCATTCCCTGCCCCAGGTCGACTTGCAGTTGCGCTTGAACCATTTCTCCACTTTCTTCAGATCGGTATAGCGCTCGGAGTTGACCGATGGAGCCATGGGTTTGATGGGTTTTTTCGTACGCTGGTGGCGGCCGGGCCGAGTCAGGTCCGCGGTGTGGCAATCTGCGCATTGGCGGCCCTCGAAGGGCCTGCTTTTCCACAACGTTTCACCGCGTTCCGACTGGAACGGGCCGGCACCCAGGTCACGATAATGATTTTGCACGGCGTTGATATCGCCGGCCTGCAGGCAGGTGCAGGCGGCACCGAGCAGCAGGCCGGCGAACAGTGTGGGTGGTTTCATGACAGCTCCTTTTGCTTGATCCCGGTGAACATGCTGCGCACCAGGTTTTCACCATGCTGCAGACTGGCGACTACCACGCCGGCGAGATGCAGCACCACCAGCAGCAGAGTGAAGTTCGCCAGGAATTCATGTACATCCTCCAGCCTTCCACCCAGCCACTCCGGAGCATCCCTCATCAACCCGGCCAACGGGCCGGAGAATTCCGCATAGCCGTAAAGAAGCAACCCCGAGACGGCGGTAGCCGAGAGGCTGAGGAGCAGTGCGATGACCATGGCACCACCGGCCGGGTTATGCCCCAGATAACGTTTGGCCCGCAAGCTGATGACGTCCCTCAGATAGGCCAGTGTTACGGCCGGAGAGTATACGAAATTCGCAAAGCGTGCGTTGCGAGGCCCGACTACGCCCCAGAAAAGACGAAACAGCATCAGACCCAGCACGGTGTAACCGGCCAGCACGTGCAGGGCCATCCAGTCGTCTTCGATAAGGTAGGCGGTGAAAAAGGAGACCGCCAGTGTCCAGTGGAACAGGCGGATCAGCGGGTCCCAGGTACTGACCGACTGCTTGTCTTTATACATGACTCGTGTCCCGTAATTGCTGGTCACAAGCGTAGTTGCGCTACATTAAATGAAGCTGAAGAAACCGGGTGGCCAATTTTCCCCCGGAAATTAAATCTGCCCACATTTCATGCAATGATATAGTAGCCGGAGCCGGGACGGGGTCCCGGTTCTAATGCCAGGACGACTGGCAGAACACGCAGCAAGGACAGCCCATGTATTCGACACGTCGCCTGGAGATGTTTGCAACCGCCGCCCTGCTCGGGTTGCTGGTCATCGGCACCGTGCTGGTTCTGCGCCCCTTCATCATCTCGCTCATTCTGTCGGCCGTGCTTGCCTATGCCAGCTGGCCGGTATACGTATGGCTGCTGGCATACCTGACGCAGCGCACCGGCCGTGCGGCCACCCTGATGACGGTACTGCTGTTGCTCACGCTGGTGGCGCCCTTCGCGATCATGGCCGTAAGCCTGGTGGACAACGCGGTCGAACTGCTGCACCTGCTTCGCGAGGTTCTCAACCGTCCCTTGCCGGAGCCGCCGGCGTGGCTGGAGTCCCTGCCATTCGCCGGCAGCTACCTGCATGGCAAATGGCTGGCGCTGATGCAGGAGCAGGAGGGTGCGCTGCTGATCCAGCTCAAGCAATACCTGCTCCAGCTGCCGCTCCGCAGCTGGGCCATCACGGCCGGCGCCGCGCTCGGCCAGGGCGTGATTTTGATCGCCTTCAGCGTGCTGATCTGCTTTTTCTTCTATCGCGACGGCCCGGCGATCACCGCGCGCGTGCAGACGCTGATGGAGCATCTCGCCGGCCACCGCGCCCGGGACCTGATCGAGGTTACGGCCGGCACCGTGTCACGGGTCGTGAACGGCATCCTGGGCACGGCCCTCGCGCAATCGGTACTGGCACTGATCGGTTTCTGGATCGCCGGAATCCCCGGCGCCATGCTTCTTGGCCTGTTGACCTTCTTTCTCTCCATCATCCCCATGGGACCGCCGCTGGTGTGGCTACCAGCCGTCGTATGGCTGTATTTTCAGGGGCAAACCGGCTGGGCGATCTTTATGGCGGTCTACGGCATGGTGGTGATCAGCAGCATCGACAATATCGTCAAGCCTTATCTGATCAGCCGCGGCGGAGCGCTGCCCCTGTTGCTGGTGTTCATGGGCGTACTGGGAGGTCTGATGACGTTCGGATTTATCGGGGTATTCCTCGGGCCGGTAATCCTGGCCATCGGCTATGCGCTGCTAACGGAATGGATGAATCCATCAACGCATCAAGCCAGGCAAGAGGAAACAGCACCCAGCGGAGACGAATCGCCGGGCAGCCAGTCCGGCCAACCCTGACTACCGTGGAGTCTGTACCGAATGGCACTTAACTTAATCCGGATTTCTCACCGGGCGGCGGCTGTTGATTAGAACTAGATGAATGGTATGAGAAAGCGCCTGATGTCTGAGAAACGGCATATTTGCCAGCTATGCCTATCCCGGTGAGAAATCCGGGTTAACGCTAGGCATCGCTGATGACGCCCGGTTCACCACGGAAGCACACGGAATAACACCGAATATTTATTAACAATTTCTGTGAATTCCGTGACTGTTTACCGAGATTTGGGCTTATGTAAGCGGCATTCGAGCTTGCCCCCTTTTCTCATGTTCTTTGCTTGGGGAACGAATGGATAGGTTTTTCGGATTGCTGATCATCATCGTGCTGGGCGCGGTGATCGGTGCCGTGCTCGGCTGGGTCAGCTTTTTCCAGATCGGCGCCCTGCGCGATCAGGTCATCAAACTGCAGCGGAAGCTGGGCGACATGCAGCGACAGCTTGATCAAACCGCATCGCAATCCACGGACGCACCCGCTCCAGCCAGTTCCGCCCGGGAGGCAATAGCCTCCACCCCGCCGCGGCAAGTGGAAACCCGCCCCCCGCATCCCACGCAAACGAAACCACCCGGTCCAGGCCAACGCCTGCTGGTGCGCCTGAAGCAGAACTGGATGATCTGGCTGGGTGGCATCAGTGTCGCACTGGCCGGGATCTTCATGGTCAAGTACAGCATCGATGTCGGGCTGTTGGGCCCGAAAGCGCGCATCACGTTCGGCATACTCACCGGCCTGTGCCTGCATGGAGTCGCCGAATGGCTGCGCAGGCGCAGCGGCGGCAGTGACCCGGTGTTTGCCGCTCTGGCCGGCGGTGCCAGCATCACCCTCTACGCGGCGTTGCTCGCGGCCCTGCATTTGTACCATCTGCTCGACCCGCGAATGGCCTTCGTACTGCTGGCGCTGGTATCGCTGCTGACCATGGCACTGGCGCTGCTGCACGGACCGGAGCTGGCAATCATCGGTCTGATCGGTGCCTATGTGGTGCCGATCCTGGTCAGCACCAGCAGCGGCAACATGGTCGCCGCCATGATCTACGCCCTCATCATCAGTGCGGCCGCCCTGCTCTTGCTGCGGTATGTATTCCGCTACTGGTTGTGGTGGGGTGTGGTTGCCGGCGCTCTGGGGTGGTGGCTGCTTTCCCTCGATACTCCCAAAGCGGACAGTTTCCGTGGGCTTTACCTTGCATTGTTCGCCTGGGGCATGGTGGCGATTCCCGCCCTCGACTGGCTGTTGCGCGGACAACAAGCCGCCACGCGCGGCCGGGAACCCGGCGCCCGGTCCGTCCTTGTATTTGACCGACGCGTGCAGCTGAACCAATTGGGATTGTTGCTGGCGACCCTCGCCTGGGGATTTTCCATTTACCGCCAGGGATTCAGTGTTGCCGCAACGGGCTTGTGGACACCGCTGGTCGTGGTGATCTGCCTGGCGGCTCGCCATCGCAACAACCTGACGCCGCTGCCCTGGCTGACGCTGCTGGTGCAGTGGTTTGCCTGGCTGCTGGCGGCCATCCATTTCGAACCGGGGCTCAAACACTTTGCCCTGGCCGGCTTGCCTGCGGCGGACCAGCCACACTTCCTCAGCTTCGCGGGGATGATGAGCCTGATCTATACCGGGCTCGCGTTGCTGCATGTGCGGGCACGGGGATTTTCCCATGGATGGATGTCACTGGCCCTGCTCGCCCCGCTGGCGTGGCTGGCGCTTGCGTACCTGCTGATCAACGGGTTGTCGCAGTCGCCGCACTGGAGCATGGCGGCGCTGCTCGCCGGCGCGGCCTATGCGACGCTGGCCGGCGGCATGCTGCAACGACAGAGCCTCCGGGATACCGCGCTATGGTTTAGCCTCGGCGCTCACTTCGCCTACTCGCTCGCGGTAACCATGTACTTCCGCGAAGCCGGCCTGTCGCTGGCGCTGGCCGCACAGCTGCTCTCGCTCAGCTGGCTGATGAAGCGCCACCAACTCCCCTGGCTGGGCTACCTGATCAAAGTGCTGCTGGCTGTGGTGGTGATTCGCCTGACCTTCAATCCCTGGCTGCTGACTTACCCGAGTGACGTACACTGGTCGCTGTGGACCTACGGCGGCGCGACTCTGTTCAGCGCACTGGCTTCCCTGCAGTGCCGTTCCAGCCCATTGCTGCAGCGCTGGCTGGAAGCGGCGACCCTGCACCTGCTGGTTCTGACGCTGGGCGCCGAGGTGCGCTACTGGTTGTACGACGGCATCATCTTCGTCCACCACTACGGCCTGACGGAGGCGGCCATCAATACCTCGCTGTGGTCCGCGCTGGCCCTGACCTATTTTCGGCGTGGCGCGGTCAGTCAATACCTGGGATCCCTGTACCGGATCGCCTCGCGCATTCTGCTGGTGATGGCGCTGGGCAGTTATACCGTCGCCGCCGTGATTCACAACCCGTGGTGGAGCGATGCACCCATCGGAACCACGCCCGTGTTCAACCTGCTGCTGCTGGCGTACGGACTACCGGTGATCATGGCCCTGCTCATTGCCCGCTATCACGCACTGCCGTTGCGCCGCCCCGCCCTGGGCATTGCCGGTCTGGCCATGCTGTTGTTCGTCGCCCTGGAGATTCGCCACTTGTGGCAAGGGGGGAAGCTCAACCTGCGTTACCCGACCGGCGACGGTGAGCTGTATACCTATTCCATTATCGGACTGCTGCTGGCCATTGCCGCGATTCTTGCCGGAACCAGCTGGCGCGTGCGGGACATCTACAGGGTGGGGATCGCACTACTCACTGCCGTAACTGCCAAGATCTTCCTGATCGACATGTCCGGACTGGAAGGACTGTGGCGGGTGGCTTCTTTCATGGGGCTCGGCCTGTCCCTGCTTGGACTGGCTTGGCTGCACCGGCGGATACTGCGCTGACCGGTGTCCCGGGTGCCGTACTGAAAATCTCGCACGACACCCGGTTATCCGCAAGACTATATCCCGACGATGAGCTCTGCATTCAGGTCCTGCTGTTTGACCAGCTTGAGTATTCTCGACGAGTCCGTCTGGGCGGGATTGTAGCCGACGATCAGCAGATGACTTCTGAATCGGTCAAAGTACGCGCGCGCGATCCCGGTTGATTTCATCATGGTATATTCGACACGTTGCCTGTTCTGGTCATCCAGATCTTCAGCGACATGTACAACAATATCGATCTCGTTCTTGCGATAGTAATTCCGGGTGATCATCGAGTCCTCCTGGTTTGTTTTGCTTTGACCCGTAGGTAAGCAGCAATTGCCACGCCATAAACGATAACCGTTTAAAAACATCCGGTTATGGTTTTCGGCAATGGCCATGCGTGCGTTAAATAGTCCTCCAAGGCGACAGTCAACGGTGAATTCAGGCCAACCATTCGGATATTGTTTATTTTTTTACCCGACAGCGACAAATCGACAGGTACCGAATGCCTCGGAGAACATAAACCCGGACTGGAGGAACCTTGACCGCTGGCCGCTTTCATTGGGCCTGGACTGGCTGCACCGGCTGTATCTTCGCACCGGTGTGCCGGGTGCCTTACTGATACTCGCCCCCAACACCCGATTATCCGCAAAGCTGTCTGCCGACGGTGAGCCGGTTTAGTAGATACACAGCAAGCGATGAAAGGAGACACCGCTTTTCTTCAACCCTTCAAGCACCACATTCGGTGATAACTCCGATGAGTTGCCCATTCAGGTCCTGCTGTCTGACCAGATTGAGGATGCTTGACCAGTCCGTCTGGGAGGGATTGTAGCCGATGATCAGCAGGTGACATCTGAATCGGTCAAAGTACGCGCGCACGATTCCGGTAGCTTTCATCATGGCGTATTCAACACGTTGCCTGTTCTGGTCATCCATATCTTCAGCGACATGTACAACGATATCGATCTCGTTCTTGCTGCTGTATTGCCGGGTGATGCCCATCGGTCCTCCTGGTTTGTTTTGCTTCGGCCTGTAGGTATACAGCAATTGCCATGCCATAAAACGATAACCGTCTAAAAACACGCGGTTAGGATCTCCTGCTGCGGCCAGGAATCCGAACAATGTTCTTCCCTGGCGACAGACAACAGTGAATTCAGGCCAAGCATCTGAATTATGTAAATTTTTCACTGTTACCAGACAACGACAAAACGATATTGCCTGATATGTCCGTGAAATCAATCCGTCCCCGAATGCCGTTTACTAAAGCCCGAATCGCAGTAAACAGCCACGGAATCCGCAGAATTATGGAAGTTGAATCAGAACCCATCTCATGATAATGGGTTGGGCATTTCAAAATCATGTGCCGAATGCTTGGTACGGGCAGGACCGGCGCCACGCCGGGAATAAGCGGGGATTCTGTTCCCGATCTGTTCACCGCGGGGGCGCGGGTCCTACCCCATTCTTGGTGTATGAAAATATCAGAGGTTCCTTATTGATTATTCGGTGCTATTCCGTGTTTCCGTGGCGATGGAGACGTCATCAACGATGACTCGCGTCAAGTCAGTGCCATACAAACCGGTGTTCTCTCGCCGCAGCCGCGGTGATGATCATGGCTATGATCGCACCGCTGAACGCAAGGAACATGTTCTCCTGCGAATCCCATTCGTCGCCCTGGGTACCCAGATAGGCCGCGCCGAGTCCGGGACTGACGATCATCGCGACCGTGCCTTCCATGGCCTCGTAAAAGCCGTTGAACGCCAGCTCAGGGCGACAGTCACGAAATAGGACCAGCCCCGCAGTACACCGGTCACACGCAGCAGCCACTCGCGCAACCGGTACGCCAGCATCAGACCGAAGGAGAAGTGCACGATACGGTCATAGTGATTGCGCGCCAGATCCAGTACGTCCTGCAGCCAGAACCCGAACGGGACTTCCGCATAGGTGTAGTGCGCGCCGACCAGTTGCATGCTCATGAAGACAGTGAACAGCAGGTAGGACCACGCCGAGAACCGGAAACAGTGATACGTGGCAAGCAGCAAGCCACCGTAGAAAAACACCAGCAGGTTTTACAAAAACCAGTCGCGGCGGTTGAACGGCTCGATCGCGGTGACCACCCATAGCAGCATCAGCCAGGCCACCATGACCAGGACAGGACCGTGCCGCATGTAAGCACAGAGGAAATTCAGGTATGATCCTCCGCCATCTGTCGCTTTCCGTGCTCAGGGAGGAAATCACATGAAGGGACTTGTCCGTTCTGCGTCCTTGCAACTGACTGTACTGCTGATGCTGGCCCTGCTGCTGGCCGGTTGCGGCGTCAACAACATCCCCACCTACGACGAAGAGGTCAAGGCCGGCTGGAGCCAGGTGCTCAACCAGTACCAGCGGCGTGCCGAGCTGGTGCCCAACCTGGTGGAAACGGTCAAGGGTTATGCCGCGCACGAGCAGAAAGTCCTCAACGAGGTGGTCGAGGCCCGCGCCCGGGTCGGGCAGATGCAGTTGCCAGACAACATCCTTTCCAATCCCGAGGCCTTCCGGCAGTTCCAGGCCAGCCAGGATGCCCTGAGTTCCGCCCTCTCCCGACTGCTCGTGGTGGTGGAACGTTACCCCGAACTGAAGGCCAACCAGGGTTTCCTCACGCTGCAGTCACAGCTGGAAGGCACCGAAAACCGGATCGCGGTCGCACGCCGCGACTACATCAGTGCCGTGAAGCGCTACAACACCGAACTGCGCACCATTCCCGGGCGCTGGTGGAAGTCCCTGCTGTACCCGGACTCCGTGCTGCGCGAAAACTTCACGGTGTCCGAAAAGGCACAGCAGGTCCCGAAGGTGGAGTTCTAGCCTCACTTCAGCATGCATTCAATCCAGCAGCGTGCGGCGTTTTTTTTAGCTGGGTTGCTGCTGTGCGCCCTGCTGTTCGCAGCCGCCATCCAGGCGGGCCCCGAATTTCCGGAACTCACCGGCCGCGTGGTCGACCTGGCCGGCCTGCTTCCGGCGAACACCGAACAGCAGCTCACCCGATTACTCGAACAGCACGAGCGGGAAACCGGCAACCAGGTCGTTGTGGTAACGCTGCAATCGCTGCAGGGCTCGACCATCGAGGACTACGGCTACCGGCTCGGTCGTCACTGGGGCATCGGCCAGGCGGAGCATGACAACGGCGTTCTGCTGATCGTGGCCGCGAACGACCGCAAGGTACGCATCGAGGTCGGCTACGGGCTGGAAGGTACCCTGACCGATGCCCGCAGCCACCAGATCATCCAGCAGGTCATCCTGCCACAGTTTCGCAACAACGATTTCCCGGAGGGCATCCGTCTCGGGGTACAAGCCATCGTCGATACCCTGCAAGGCACTTATACACCCCCGCAAAACCATTCACCGGACAGACAGAAATATTTTCCGCTCCTGATCGTCCTCCTGATCAGCATCGGTGAGTTCGTCGCGAATCGTTTTTCTACGCGCATGGTGTCCGCCGGCGCTCTGGGCGGCGTTGCGGTCCTGTTCAGCTGGCTGGTACTGGGCTCGCTGGAAACCGGCCTGGCGATCGCATTCTTCGTGGTGGTCTTCCACTACTTCATCGGTGGCGGCGGCGGCCCAACCAGCAGTCATGGCAGCGGTTATTATCGCGGCGGCAGCGGCGGAGGTTTCGGGAGCGGCGGCTCCGGCCGGGGTGGATTCGGCGGCGGCTTTGGCGGCGGAGGCGGTTCCTTTGGCGGTGGCGGGGCATCCGGAGGCTGGTGAGCGATGACATTTCTGAGCGACAGTGAAAAGCGGCAGATCGCCGTGGCCATCAGCACCGCTGAACGCAGAACCCGCGGCGAACTGGTCACGGTAATCGCACCCAGCAGTGATGCCTACCTCTACATCCCCCTGCTCTGGGCCGCCCTGCTGGCACTGCTGGTACCCGGTATCCTCGCCGTGTTGCCCATCGCCCTCCCCGGGAACCTGGCCTACCTGGTGCAGATCTGCAGCTTTCTCGGCGCCGCGGCCTTGTTCAACTGGCAGCCGCTGAAGATGCGCCTGATCCCGGCCAGTGTGAAACGCGAGCGCGCCCGACGGCTCGCGCGCGAACAGTTCTTTTTGCAGAACCTGCACATGACCCGCGAGCGCACCGGCGTGCTGCTGTTCGTGTCGGTGGCGGAACACTATGTCGAGATCCTCGCCGACCAGGGCCTCAACGACGAGGTCGCACCAGGCGCGTGGCAGTCCATCGTCGCCGACTTTATCGAGCGGGTACGCAGCAGGCGGATCGCAGACGGTTTTCTCACCGCTATTGCCGCCTGCGGGGAACTGCTGGCGGAACACTTCCCGGCCAAGGACGACAACCAAAATGAACTGCCGAACCACCTGGTCGAGTTGTAGATCCGCACTGGTGCTGCTGTGCACCTGCGGCAGCCCGCAAGCCGCGCGGCGCCTCTACTGGCAGTCGCTGCAGGTCACTGCCGAACTGGACACCGCGGGCCGCCCGCACCATTGCCAGCGCCCTCCCCAGCCTTGGCAGCAAGGGTTCGGACAACGGGTTCTGCTGGGGTGCTGAAGCGATGCAGGGGGTAGTTCCGGTGGCGGCGGTGGCTGGGGTTGGTAGATGAATGCCGCCTGGGAAGCGTGTCAGACCCGGATCATCATTTGAGAAAATCTATTTTTCCGAATGGCCCGGAGCCTGCGAAGCCCAGACGGGCCTGCCATGCCGGGTTCACACGGTTCAACCCAACCTGCACGTTTCGCGTGAATGACGGGTTTCCTGCGCAATGGTGCTTATGCAGGGGACATTCTTTCCGGCCTGTCTGCGGGATCAGTGATCAAACTTCAGCGCGGCGATGATCGAATTCAACCTGGCCTGTTCGCCGCCTGCAGCCCGCAAAGCTGCACCTGATGCGGCTTCGGCCAGTTCTTGCTGGCGTATCTTTTCGATGTAGCGTTCGTTGCACGCGAGGATCTTTTTCTTGATGTTGTCGAAATGCACGGGAATGTCGTCCATGTTCCTCACATAGGCATCGATGAAAACACCTGCATTCGGATCAATTTTGACCGCGGGAAGCAGGCCCTTCGCCAGTTGATTGAAATCTTCGCACCACGCCCTCGGTGCCTGCCGTGAAAGCTGGAAAAACAGGTCGATATACGGTTCCTTGCGAACCTTCGGCAGGCGCTTTTCGTCGATGCCGATGATTTTGATGTCAGTGAATTTTTCCAATCAGGAGGTGCTCCTCGTTGCGGCGCACCACCGGTAAGGCGCGCGCACAAAGCGTACTCTTGTGCGGTAGTAATTGCACGTTACATATTCGCTTGTGGTGTGGTTACCGGGGTAAAATACCTATTACCGGGTAACCCCGGCCTTGAGTGTGGTGGCGATCTGATCACCTTCCAGAATGAGCTGGAGGTACGGTACCTTATCCGCGGGTGAATATTCGATCTGCAGATCATGCGGGCCGGACTCCAGCCCCAACGGGATATACCGTGCCTGTTCCCTGTCCATGGTCCGGTTTGACAATAGGGATCGACCATCAATCGCGAGACTGATGTCGCCTGCGCCAAGAACGACAAGCTCATAATAGCCGGAACGAGCGGCCGCGAACTGCCCTGCCAGGGTGAGGTGTTGCACATCGTGTAATTTTCCCAGCGCACCGTTCAATTCCAATTGCTCTACCGCTTTGCTGGTAGTTCCTGTCCCGGCCTTCCCGGTCGTTTCGACGGCCTGCCGGTTGCTGTCGGCGGGAGGCCCAGAAAGCTCCGGCGGTACGACTTCGATCTTCATAGGGACGCTGCGTACCACGCTATTATCCTCGAAGGCCACATGCACGCCCAGAGACACCTGACCGACGCCAAGCCATGATGTGTCAAGCTGCAGCTGCCAGTGCCCGCCGTTAACGGAAGCGGATGCCAGCTGCCGCTTGCCCTGCCAGACCGAAGCCTCCCTGCCGCCTGCGGCCGTACCGGAGATGATAAGGCTCTCGCCGTAGACCACCCGTCTCTGCAGTGGGTCCAGTGCGATATGATGACCGCTGTTGCCCAATATCACACCGATGCGGGCGTAGGAGCGGGTTTCAACGGGATCGCTCTCCTGAGCCACCAGCCGGAGATCGTGGTAGCCATCCTCCCAGTTTCGTGTATCCCAGGTAAATGACCGGTCAGGCAGCGCATAGGCAAGCAATTGCCCATCGACCCACAATTCAAGCTGGGCAATCGGCCGGTCCTGCGCCGGCGCGACCTCCGGCTTCAGTGTGACTACGCCGGACCACGGTGTGTGCGGGTCGGGTGAGCCCAGTTCGACGCTGGCAAACCGGGCATACGGCCGGGCCAGTGGATCACCGACGATCAGCAACTGATAGGGCGATTCCACACTTTGATAAAAGGCCTCTGCCAGGGAACAACCGTCCGCGTAATAGACATGCAGCAACGGCACCGGAAACTTTGCCTGGATGGCGTAGGGTTCGGTCACCGTACCACTCGACCCAGCGGCGCCGTAACGGAGAAACTCCGTGAGTTTGGTCTGGCCGCTACCGTCGAATTTCGCCCCGTAGCTGGTCAGGGATTCAGCGATGGCGCCGGGTAACAAGCGGCTGCCGGAGGACCGCCACTTGAAATCTCTGTATCCCACTACGGCACCGATGACATCTCCCTTGTCCCGCGGCAGGATTCCGTCCTGCCGCGCTGTTCCCCGGGTTAATATTTCGGCACGATGGCCACGGCTTTTCAGTGCCGAGACGGTCTCCTGGAACAGGGGCTGCCGCGTTTCGGAACGTACATTGATGTTCACTAGCAGGTACACCGTACCGTCCGGCCGGGACCCGTCGCTGGCTCGTGCAGCTGTGAGGTAGTTCTTCACCTCGGGCACGCTATTCCCGTAGGGACCGGTGTAGGCCAGCATCGTCGCCAGGTAATAGCTCCGAAGCGAATCACCTCTGAATCCCTTTACTGGCAGTGTTGCGCCGGTCCATTCGTACCGGCTGCTGAAACCATGGCTTGCCTGAAACGGGCCATTATGCGCTTCCATACGATCCAGCAGCGGCTGCCATCCCGGGTCCTTGGAAAGTGACCGCAGATAACGGTCATTGCGGGTTTGCAGACTGTTGGTCCAGCCATGATCGACCGCCTGCCGCAATGCCTTCAGTGCTTCCCCGGTATTCCCCTGGGCGGCATAACTCCGCGCCAGATCGTGCCACAGGCCGCCATGCTCAGGGAAACCCTGGAGCAGTGATTCAAAGTCTGCGATCGCTGTCTGGTAGTCCTTTTCCCGGAGTGCCTTTTCCGCCTTGCCGTGCAAGCCGATTTCCGCGGCCGTCGGGGAACGCGGCAGATGCACGGTCGGTGTCAGATTGCGGCGGAAATACCGGTTGGCATTGGCTGTCAGAAAATTCGGGCTCCCGGTTTCAACGGCACGTGCGAAATAGGTCAGCCCCGTCAGGGAGGCTTCCCTCCCGCGATACTTTTGAACGGGGAGCTTGTTGGTCCCCAAGTCTTTGGAGAAATTCACTGCATAGGGAAAATCCGCGGAGTAGGCGATGATGTCAATTTCATCATCGAGCCGGTTCCGTGTAATGAACTCACGGATGGGTTTCCATATGCGGGTCCGGAAGGTGTCGATGCCGATCGTCTCCGGATACGGGATATCATGCAACCAGAGCACATGTTCCTGCGGTATTTCGCGCATCTCCACATAGGCATTGGCGACTTGCAGTGAAATCGGCGAATCCCCATTGACGACCACCAATACATTTTCAGGGCCGCCACCCGCGAGTACCTCACCCGCTAACAGGCTGATACAGGCGATCAAAGCCGCCGCCATCCGCCCTCGCCCGCCAGCCCTGATACGGGGGTCAGTATTAATGTTGTGATAGCGGATTGACCTCATGATTATTTATTTTACGTGCAGGAAAGCGGCCGGATACATTTCCTGTCCTGGGAAGCGAGTGACCGACTGATTGTTCCGGGTATCAAGGCGTCATTACAACAAATCAGGATGACAAACCATGCCCCGTCCCAGAAATTGGTTTCATCCCCTTCGTGCGGCCTTATTACTTGACCGGCCTCAAATCCAGCAGTTCCCAAGATGGCGGAAATATAAGCAAAACCAATCACGCCATGTCCCCATTTGATTTTTGAGTATGGTCCATGATTGCAAGCTATCCCATTCCGAAATATGCTGTTGCCGGAATCCGGCGGTCAGGAACATGAGCAACGAAGACTCAAACCCCCAGCCTGAAGAAGAGAAGCCACTGCCGTTTGTGGCCAGGACACGGATCATACCGCCGTCAGCACCATGGCAATGGCTGCGTGCGGGATACCGGGATATGCGCCGCGCCCCCGGTGTATCCCTGACCTACGGCCTGGCGCTGACCGTGTTGAGCGCGCTAATTGCCGGGTGCGCCTGGAAATTCGGCACACTCGGCCTGTACCTTGGCATGGCAACCGGATTCCTGCTGGTCGGTCCGGTGCTTGCGCTGGGACTCTACTCGTTCAGCAACCAGCTGGAACAGGACCGATACCCCGTGCTGGGCTACTGCTGGCGAGAAGGCAGCAGCCACATGAAAGACATCCTGATTTTTTCCTTCGTACTGCTGATCGTATTCCTGATCTGGGCGCGCGCCGCGACCGCGTTGTATATCTTTTACCCGGAGCAGGCCGAGCACAGTTTTCTGGACATGGCCATGTTCCTGGGTATCGGCTCCGCGATCGGCGCGGTTTTCTCGACCGTGGTGTTCACCATCAGCGCATTTTCGCTGCCTATGATCATGGACCGCAAGACCGACGCCATCACGGCCGTGATCACCAGCGTCAACGCCGTGCTGCGCAACAAACTGACCATGCTGATATGGGCCGTGATCATCGTGTGCTGCGTGGCTCTCGGATTCGCCACGGGCCTGCTGGGTTTTATCGTACTGTTACCGCTGATCGGCCATGCAACCTGGCATGCCTATCGCGAAACCATCGATGCCAGCGAATGGCCCGAGAACGAGAAATTCTGATCGCATGGAATATATTTCAGCAGGAACAATCTGGAGAACGTACACCCTGATTATCCCGTAATTCGACACCCTCTGTAAATTACGCGAACGATGCATGCCCTCCCGGGTTCACTGCAGGAGCGTAATCGATCCGTTCCAGTTCTTTTCTGTACTCGAGGTCTTCCGGCCGTTTGATATTCCACACCATTCCACAACGCTGCATCAGCATCAATACCCACCAACCCGGATCAGTCTGACCCTTCCGGATACCCAGTATTGCAGAGCCGGGAAACGCGTGATGATTGTTATGCCAATTCTCGCCCATGGTGATCAGGCCGCAGAACCTGACGTTATAGCCCTGTACCGATGCGTCTCGCACATACCAGTACCGGCCACCGGTATTATGGGCAGTGCAACCAATCAGCCAGCGCCGAACACAGAGATGGTGACGCGCGCGCATATCCCCCAAATGATCCACACCCAGACACCGATCAGCAGGGGAGGTAGCGCCAGCGGTAATTGCTGCAGCATCCAGGTCTTGTCCATCAGGACAAATACCCTGTCGTTTACTATACCGGGTTCCGGTACGAATTCCGGTGGGTTGTCCAGGCTGATATCACAATGCAGTTGCCACCGGAGATCGCGGCATAATGCATGAGCTGCAGCAGGATGAGATTGAGCGTCAGCAGGATGCCGGGAATACGGACGCGCTTCATGTCCGCGTAGACTGCGCTCGAAAGGTGGGCCAGTATCAGGATCACTGCGCTGATCAGCGAGAAGCCGATACTGAACAAGGCGATGTCTTTCATCATGGTCGACAGGTAAGGTCAAATTCAATCGATTATACCTCGATCCCGGAACGAGGCAGACTCCCTGTCGCCACCCCGCGGAATATCAGGACAATCTGCTCCTGCACTCTCCAGCTTTTGCTTTCTAAGACCCTGTCTTTCCCGCACGGCATGAGCTATACATACCGGATAAACAGTTGCTGACTGCAGGCCACGACCCAGGAGGTACCATGGCAAACAGGAGAATCATTGCGGTTACGGGAGCGACCGGCGCGCAGGGCGGCGGTCTGGCCCGGGCCATACTGGACGAGCCGGACGGCGGTTTCGCGGTCCGGGCCATCACCCGCAACCCCGGCTCGGACAAGGCCCGGGAGCTGGCCGCTCACGGCGCCGAGGTGGTGGCGGCCGACGTGGACGACCCGGCCAGCCTGCGCAAAGCGATGGCGGGGGCCTGGGGCGCGTATTGCGTGACCTTCTACTGGGCGCACTTCTCACCCGAACGGGAGCTGGCCGAGGCGGGCAATCTGGCGCAGGCGGTTCGGGACGCAGGGCTCGGACATGTCATCTGGTCAACGCTCGAGGACACGCGGCAATGGGTGCCGCTGTCCGATGACCGCATGCCGACCCTGATGGACAAGTACAAGGTGCCGCACTTCGACTCCAAGGGCGAGGCAAACCACCTGTTCACCGACCTCGGCGTACCGACGACCTTTCTGCTCACCTCGTTCTACTGGGACAACCTGATCCACTTCGGCATGGGTCCGAAGGCGGGGCCGGACGGCAAGCTCGCTTTCACCCTGCCCATGGGCGATGCCCGCCTGCCGGGGATTGCGTCTGAAGACATCGGCCGCTGTGCCTATGGCATCTTCAAGGGTGGCAGTGAGTATATCGGTAGAACCGTCGGCATCGCCGGCGAACACCTCACCGGCACGCAGATGGCCGAGCAACTCGGCGCCGCACTGGGCCGGGAAGTCGTCTACAACTCCGTCACACCCGCGCAATACCGGGCGTTCGGATTCCCGGGCGCCGAGGACCTCGGCAACA
>Ga0055481_10000027_pt1 | contig 34718 bp, 28 predicted proteins | sample Muzzi_PWC_D2_FD_57936 | JGI IMG/M metagenome (GOLD analysis project Ga0055481, IMG submission 57936) | Wetland microbial communities from San Francisco Bay, California, USA, that impact long-term carbon sequestration - Muzzi_PWC_D2 | ecosystem: Environmental > Aquatic > Marine > Wetlands ... | reverse complement strand
ATAGGTTTCGCTGCACGTACCAGGGCGCCTTCGGGAGTCGAGCGGCCGCCAGGGGTCCGACCCGCTCCCCGAGCGTAGCCAGGCGCGTCAACAACCGGTGGCGCATCGCGCGGGTGTCGGCCGTCTCGAGTGCCTCCAGCATCGGTTCGGCCGCCGCGTCGCCGAGGTGATCGAGGACGCGCTCCAGCTCCCCCAGCTGCTGCCCTTCCGAGGCGAGAAGCTGGCTCACCCGTTCGGGCGAGGCGAGGCGATCCCACAGCTTGGCGGTGATGGTGTTCCCCTCCGGCGCCTCGTCGATGATCCCGATCAGCTCGTCCAATCGGCCGTGCCCAGCCATCTGATCGACCGCGTGGCCGACGGCCTCGCCATACGCCTCGATCTCCAGCGCCATCTGAATGATCCGGGCGCTCTCCTCGGCCTCGTCACTGGGAACACCCTCCTCGCCCGTGCCGGGTGTCGCCAATCGTTGGAGCAGCGCCGAATACGCCTCCGGGTTGGGGTCGTCCAGCGTCCATCCGCTGACCAGCGATTGAATCGAGTCCCGGAACGATTCCTCCGCGTTGGGGCGGACCCGGGCTGGGCCGGTGTCCGCGTGCTCGGCGAGTTTGGAGAGGAGCCGAAGGAGGGAGTGGGAGATGGTCTGCTGTTCGGTGTCGGCCGACGCTTTGATCAAATCCAGCACCGCACGGACCGGGAGGCTCCCCGAGAGGTCCTCCATGATTTCCGCCCGGGCGGTGAGGTCGCCCCCGACTTCGAGGAGTCGGCGCAGTGTCTTCTGGTCGAGGGCGTCCAACAGCTGCGAGATTCGCTGCTGCAGGGCCACCGCCTCGGCACCTTCCCGCAGCTTGAGTTCGCGGCCGAGCTGCCGGAGGTAGCCCACGATGATCTGATCGTAGGTGCGGTCGCCGGTCCGGGCGTTGATCGCGCCGGCGACCGACGCGGGGTCGAGCCGCCCCGTTGCGTCCGACGTGCCGTCGTCCACGAGCGCGGCCGATGCCAAGCCGAGCCAGAGTCGAGATTGGTTCTTGGCCTCTTCGTCATCCTCGTCGCCCCCCGAGCCGAATTGCAACTGCTCGAAGGTGAGCGGCATGAGGTGGATGTGCCTCCACCGCTCGAGGTCCGCGGCATCGCGGAGGCCCAATGGAAGATCCGCGCGGCTGGCTTCTACGCTAATCGTTCGCAGGCAGTCCGTCAGCTCCCCGATGTCCACGCCCTGGCTGAATCGGATGGCACCGATCTGGTGCCGATGGAGCCGGTGGGCCAACTCACTCAAGACGGGGTTCTCCGGCTCCGTGGCCGCGCCTTCCACGATGAGCTGATTGCGGGCTACGCCCAGGGCCAGCGTCTCCCGATGCTGGAGGAGTCCGGTCAGCTGGAGGTAGACGGAGTCCACGGCGGTTTCGACCACGGGATGCTTCGCAGGATACGTGGCGAATTTGTGCAGGGCTACGGACAGCTGCACCAGGAAGACAGAGAGCTCGCGTGACAGCGTGCCACCGCGAGACGCCTCACCTGCGGTCATGGTGAGCCAGGGGGACGAAGCGCCTCCCAGCGCCTCGCCCCACGGAAATGGGTCAGATTCACCCAATGCCCCCGCGGATGGCCAACTCCATCGCCTCGCTGAAACGATCCACCTCATCGAGCGTGGTATACACGTTGGGCGTCACCCGAAGGCCGTGAAACTCTGGGTGCACGATCGGCACGGTGATGATGCCGTGTTTGCGCCGCAGCCATGATCCGAGCTCGCCGATGTCGACCCCCTCTAGGTCGACGAGGCCGATACCGCCGGCCATCGGGCTGTCCAGCGGGGTAAGCACTCGGATGCGGTCGCTTGCGGCCAGCAACCGCTTGGCCCACCGGTCGCGGAGGAACCGGAGTCGCGCGATCTTTCGGTCGGCCCCGATCCCGCGGTGGAACGCCAGGGCCGCACCGATGGCGTTGTGATTGGCGGCAGGGTGCGTGCCGATCTCCTCGTATTTCCGGATGTTCTCGTCCATCGAATCCGGCGCCGCCATCAATGGCCAGAGCTGCTTGATCTTGTTGCGGCGGACATAGAGGAACCCGGTACCGATCGGTGCGAGCAGCCACTTGTGGAGACTCGTACCGTAGAAGTCACAGTCCAGTGCATCGCGGGTAAAGGGGAAGTGGGCAAACGCGTGGGCCCCGTCGACGAAGACCTCGATCCCGCGCGGGCGGGCCAGGTCCATGAGTTCCCGGACGGGAAGGATCTGGCCCGACAGGTTGGTGATGTGCGTGACCTCGATGACCCGCGTTCGGGACGTGATCGCCGCCCGGTAGCGCTCGACAATGTGCTCCATCGACGGCGGGGGCACCGTGAAGGACACCTCCTTCAGGATGATCCCCTCACGACGGGCGCGCTGGCGCCAACCGGTGATCATGCGGGGGTAGTTTTGGTTGGTGACGATGACCTCGTCGCCCCGCCGGAGATCCAGCCCGAAGATCATGTTCTCTAGGGCCTCGGAGGCGTTCCGGGTGATGGCCATCTCTTCAGGGTCACATCCGAACTCCAAGGCGAGCTCCCGCCGCACCCATTCGATCCGCGGCTCGAGGACCCGCCACATGTGCTCGACGGGGAGTTCGTTGCTGAACTCCAGATCCCGAATCATCGCCTCGAGCACATGGGTCGGCGTCGGACAGACGCCGCCGTTGTTCAGATTGATCAGGGTTCGATCGACGTCGAAGGCCCGCTGGATGTGGCTCCAGTACACCTCGTCATTGGCTGTCTCCCCCGGCGGGCGGCCGTCGACGATGTCCCGAGCCCGCCAGACCCGGCGAAGGGCATCGGTGCGGAAGGGCGCGACCGCCATCGCGGTCCCAGCGACGTTGCGAAGGAACTTCCTGCGGCTAGTCATGGACCCCTCCCGGGGAGAATGCGGGGGGAAGACCCCACAGTATTCAAGGGAGTGAGGCTAGGAGCAAGGGCTCACACTCGCGGTCGGCGGACAGCCTCGCGGGGTCAGCCGCGGACACCCCGGCGGATTCCGATTGCGACGATCTTCCGGAGAAGGGTGGGATATGAAATCCCGGCGTAGTCCGCCGCCGACGCGAATTCCTCGGACCTGGCGATTTCCGGGTTGGGATTGGCCTCGAGGAAGTAGAGCGTCCCATCCGCTCGGAGGCGAAAGTCGAGCCGGGCGTAGCCATCCAGCTCCAGGGCGCGGTAAATGCGTTTGCAGGTCCGCCGGAGGTGCTCTTCGAGCGCCTCGGATAGGTCCTCCGGCGGCCGCTGGAAGATCCCCCATCGGGCCTGGTATTCGAGATCGTGCTTGACCCGTGCCGTCGCGATCGTGGGCACGTTGGGAGGAAGGTTCTCGAATAGGAGCTCCATCGCTGGAAGAACCGTGAGACGCTGATTGCCGAGCACGCCGACGTAGAGCTCCCGGCCGGGGATGTACTCCTCCGCGATGGCGTCCGTCCCGATGGTCTCATGGATGAAGGCGACCCGGTCCTCCAGCTTGGCGTCGCTGTCCACCACCGACGCCTGGGCGATTCCCAGCGATGCATGCTCCACGAGGCTCTTGACGATGAGGGGGAAGGACAGACCCGCCGGTCGATGGATCTTTCGGCCCGTGCGGAAGGTGGCGAAGCGGGGCACCCGCACTCGGTGATAGGTCAGGATCTTCTTGGTCAACGCCTTGTCCCGCGCCAGCACGAGGCCACGCGGATTGCAGCCAGTGTACGGCACGCGCAGGAGTTCCAAGTAGCTGACCACGTGTTGGTCGAAGGCGGCCTCTCCGTGAAATTCCTCGAGGAGGTTGAATACGACGTGAGGCTTCAACGACTGGACCGCCGAGCGGATCGGCATGAGATCGTCCTGCACGCCCAGCGGTTGGACGGTGTGGCCCATCTCCCGGAGCGTGCTGACCACGTCGTACTCCGTCTTCCACGTATTGATCTCTGTCGGGTCGTACCCCGTCAACGACTCCGGGGGCACCAGGTCCGGGTGCATCAAGGCGAGGATCCGCCAGCGCCTCATACGGGTATCCATTGCTCGGCTCTGGGGTTGGTGAAGACGCGGCGCACCCGCCGCCGGATGAAGCGGGCACAGCCCTCGATCAAGACGCGGTCGGGGGCACGCGTGCGGAGCCCCATCGCGCGACAGCGATTCCGCAGATCGGTAAAGACCCCATCGAAGGCATAGACCTCCTCCGGACCCGTCACCCGCACCCGGTCCCGGATGGCCGTGCGATGTCGCCGGAGGAAGGCGGTCGCGGTACGCCGGGGACGAGCCCCCGGCGCGGCGAACAGGCGCCGGAGCCCTGCATCTCCCGGCCGGTGCTCATCGACTCCATAATGCCGCCGGCGCTCACGGTAGTGGTCGGCTAGAGTCTGCGTCAGCGTACTGAGCGGATCCTGACGAACTCGGCGACGGACCGGAGGCGCCGACGGGCCGATCTCCGACATGAGGTCCTCGACATACTCCAGCTTGGCCAGCACCGGCCAATCATGGTACCGCCGGCGCCACCCGACGTCGGGACCCAGCCAGACGGCAAAGGTCTCGGCGAAATCCTCGTCGGGGTGACTCTGGGCATACCAATTGCCGAGGTGGTGGACGTGGGCACGGCTCCGGGGGTCCGGACGGTAGCGGCGAGGGTAAGGGATCGACGACAGCCCGAAGGTACGCTGCCACCGCCGCCGGCGTTGGAGCCGGTAGGCGTGTTGGATCGCGTGGCCGGTCTCGTGCCGTAGGATCCGCAGGCAGTCCGCCTTCGTCCCCCCCTCCACGTCATGCATTTGATGGCGCTCGAGCCGCCGGAGCCTGGGGTGTGCCAGGTAGAACGGGAGGGCGATCCCGGTCACCCCCGACGGGGTGAACCACTCGTCGGATAGCCAGAAGTGGGGCCGGAACCGCAGCCCGCGTGCCGCCAACTCTCCTAGGAGAACGTCGATCGCTGATCGGAGCCAGGCGCCGGGATCGCGGAGCCCGAGGTCGCAGAACCGAAGTGCCAGGAGACGCCGGTCCGACCACGTGGCCCATGGGAATCGGTCCGTGGCCGTCATGGGGTCCGTCGTCCCGCGTCGCGAACCGGGATGAGCCCTCCCGGGTCGTTGGTGACGATCCCTGTGACGCCGCCAGCCCACAGGCGTGCCGCCGCGGCCGGGTCGTCGATCGTCCAGACGTGAACCGGAACCCCGAGGCGCGTGGTCGCCGCCAGCATCCGGCGGCCGGTGAGCGACAGGATGCCGTAGCGCGGCGGGACCGACATCAAATGATAGGGGACCCGCCGCGGGGTCACACCCATCGCCGTGGCGGCCAGGAGTCGGGCCACGTCCCGGCGGGATGCCCCGAGTCGATAGCCCGCCCCGCGAAATGGGCGGAGGGCCGCTGCGCGCGTCGAGGCTACCACGACACGCTCGGCCGCGGCGGCCCGATCCAGAACGCGCCGGACCGCTTCGCCGCCTCGGCTCGATTTGATATCCAAGAGGAGGGGGATGCCGGAGAGGCGGTCGAGGACAGCCTCGAGGGTGGGAATCCGGACGCCGCGACCGCGGAAAGGATGGCTCCCGCCCCCATCCGGTGTGAAGCGGTACCCGGCGTCCAACTCGGCCAGGGCCGCGTATGAACTGATATTGGCGCGTAGATCCCGTTCCGCCGTACGGCCGGTGGTGGGGTCGTGTAGGACGATGGGCACATCATCCGCCGTCACGCGGACGTCGAGCTCGACGGCGTCAACGTCGTGGGCGAGGGCGGCGTCGAACCCAACGAGCGTGTTCTCCGGCGCCTCGACGGGTGCTCCCCGATGGCCGAGGACGCGCCACCCTGTGATCGTCGTCAGTGGGTCGGCGATGGCCGGTGCCATGGGGAAGGCCTCGGGAGCGACGGACCGACGCCCCGCGGACGCGGGACGTCGGTGGACCGTGCCGCCGGCGGACACGCCTAGAAGGTAGCTGTGATGCCGCCCAACACCCGCCGTCCGATGACGTCGCCGCCGTAGATCTGGAAGCGCTGTTGGTCGAACAGGTTGGTGACCGCGGCATTGATCCGGAGAGTATTGCTGATCCGATAGCCGGCCGTCAGGTTGACCGTCTCACTGGCCGGAACGTATCCGGCGAATACCCCGGCGGCCCAGGAATAGCCATCCACCAACCGCACCTGGAGGCCGGCGTCCAGCCCGATCCTCCCCTGGTAATTCACCTCGGCCGTCCCCTTGGTCTTCGGGGTATTGGGGAGGAGCTCGTCGCCCGCCTGTTGGGACTTCACGTCGAAGTTGAAATAGGTGAAGCTCCCCCGCACCCGCCACTCGTCGGTAATCGAATATCCCAGGCCCAGTTCGACGCCGTACTCATCGACTTCGCCAGCGTTGGCGTACGACACCACGATCGCGGTTCCGCCGTTGACCCGCGTGAGGCCGGCAGCCGCAAGGGGGCTGATTCCCGCCAGCGTGCTCTGAACCGCGGCCTCGAGCGGTGCCCGGGCCTGCTGCGGGACCGCCTCCGGGGACGTCCAGAAGGGGTACGATGGATTGACCCCCGGGAGGAGATCCGTCACGAAGTTCTCCAGCTGGTTGTAATAGACGTTGGCGTTGGCGAACACCCGGCTGAACTGACCGTTCCAGCCGACCTCGTAGCCGGTGACCTTCTCCACGTCGAGATCGGCGTTGCCGAGGGCCAAAACCGGGACGGCGTTGGACATCTGACCGTTGCCGCCGAACAGCTCACCGTTGGGCACACCGGCCAACGCCGGGCCTAACTGGGGATTGGCCCGGAGGCCCGCCTCGAGCAGGGCAAAATTCTGCGGCGCTCCTGCCGGTACCCGGAGGAAGAACTCCGAGTAATTGGGGGTCTGAAAGGCCTGGTTGACAGTGAAGCGGAAGGAGTGGTCGGGCGTCGGCGAGTACACCAGCCCGCCCTTCGGGGACCACTGGCTCTCGAACAACGAGCCGTCGTCGTAGCGGAGCGCCAGCACCGCCTTGAGCTGGGGGAGGAGGTCGTACTCGACCTGGCTGAACACCGAGTAGTAATTGTCGCTCCGGTCGTCGTTTGCCGGCGCCATCAACGTCCCCTCGGTGTTGACGTTGTAGCTCCGGTACGAGGCGCCGATGACGAAGCGGCCCTTCCCTTGTTGAAACGGTGTGTTGGTCTGGCCCTCGAAATGGAAGAGCGCCGACTTTTCTTCCAGCGGCAGCCCCGAGGCGAGGGAATACTGCGGCTCGAGCGAGTTCCGCCCCGAATACCAGGCGGTGAGATTGTAGCGGTCCGCCGCCCACGCCAGGCGGGCCCACGGACGAATGGCCTCCACGACCTGCACTCGGCCGATCCCGGTAACGAAGATGCCGTTCTTGACCCGGGCCGCGCCGCCATCGAGAGTCACCACGGAACCGTTGTCGGCGTAGTAATCGAGCCGGCCGCTCCCGTAGAGGTTCTCGATCGGATCCGGCTCGCCGCGCGCCTCCCGGGTGGTCGGGTCCACCGTCTGTCCGGCCACCGGGATCGCCTCGGGCGACGAGGGCGTCACAGGCTCGTCCGTGGCGGGGGCGTATTCCCTGGCCAGAGCGCCTGGGGCCGTGCGGGACTTGGCCCAAGAGTCGGAGGTGTTGTACCCCGCGTTGACCCGGAAGCCCCAACGACCCAGTCCGAGGACCTGGGCGTGTCGCACGTCGAATTGGAAGGTGCTGAGTTCGCCACCGCCGACGGTGACCTTGGTGCCCGGGACTTCCCGCGCCGTCGGGGTGGTAATGCTGAGCACCCCGTTGAATGCGTTGGCGCCGTAAAGCGCCGAACCCGGCCCGCGGACCATGTCAATCTGCGAAATGTCCTCGAGCGGGATGGAGAGGGCGTTCCATTCCTGTGACCCTAGGAACGCGATCGATAGATCACGGCCGTCTTGCAGGACCAGGATGCGACGGTTGAGAGACGAGTTGAACCCGCGGGTGTTGATGTTCCAGTCGTTGATCCCGCTCTGAACCGCGTCCACGCTGGGGAGCGTGCCGATCGCCACCCCGGGTTGCGCCGTGACGCTCACCGCGTCGAGCACCTGCGGCTCCACCGCGGCCACGGCGGCGGGCGCTTCGACGATCCGCTCGGGCGCCTTGGACGCTCCCCGCACGACGATGTCACCCAACTCGATCGGCGTGGCCACCATCGTGGCATTGGCCGTCGCTTCGGAGCCTTCCGCGACCGTTACCCGGACCTCGACCGGCGCGTAGCCCAACTGCCGGAACACCACGGTCCGGGCGCCGGCCGGGACGCGTTGGAGGGTGTAGCGTCCATTGGCGCCGGTGACGGTCGCCAGGTTGGTCCCCTGCACTCGCACCGTAACACCGCTCAGCGCCCATCCATCCTGGCCTGCGCGCGTTACCGCCCCGGCCACCGTTCCATGCCCCTGCGCCGCCGCCGACCGGACCCCGACGGGCGGGGCCATCGACGACAGGGCCACGACGACACCACTGACGACCCAACCCAGGCAACGCGGCTTCATGAGAGCTCCTCGCTGGAATCGGAACGTGACGGGACCGTCCTGGCCTCTAAGATGGGTCGTCGAGGTCGAGCACGGAAGACCCCTGGTCCCCTAACTGTCCCCGCGACAACTAGTTCCCCTCCTCCCCGAAGGCGAACGCCGATCACCGCTCCGAGCGGCGGCGGGTGAAAGAGCCTTCATGACTCCTTCATCGACCCTTGCCAGCTGCGAGGGTACGTTGGCCCACGATTCCTGTTTAGTGCGACCTGCATTGTCCCCCTTACTCCGGAGGATTGATGACGCGTGTGTCCGCCACCCGCAGGATGTGGGTAGCCACCGTTGCGACCCTGGCTGCATGTGGCGGGGGGGATAAGGCCGCCACCGAGCGCGCGGCCCCGCCGGCCGAAGCCGGCAGTGAGCTCACGGCATTCCAGCAGGAGAACGGCATCGGCCCGGTTGTGGAACCGGTGGTCCTCGGCCCCTACGATGCCGAATTGGCAGCGGCGGGGAAGGAGGTCTTCACGGTCAAGTGCACCGCCTGCCACAAGGTGGGCGAGCGCTACGTGGGTCCAGACTTGGCCGGTGTGACCGAGCGGCGGACCGCCGCCTATGTCATGAACATGATCCTGAACCCGCAGGAGATGTACGAACAGCACCCGGTGGCCAAGGGTCTCCTGGCGGAGTACCTGACCTACATGCCGAACCAGGGATTGACGCGTGACCAGGCGAGAGCCGTCGTCGAGTACCTGCGGCAAGCGGAATCCAGCGAGGAGTAGACACCCCATTCGCCCCCCGGTGGGGCGCTGTCGGAGGAGGAATCCATGGTGCGCATGTCTGGGGGAGTAGCGGGCACGGCGTTGGCGGTTGTGGCCGCGGGGTTCGTGGGGGGACTGAGTGGGTGTGGCCCGAGCGAGACCGCGATGGGAAGTGGCGACGCGGCCCAGGCGGTGTATGTCCCACCCGGCGAGTACGATAAGTACTACTTGTTCACGTCCGGCGGTTTCAGCGGCCAGCTTGGTGTCTACGGTCTGCCGTCCGGCCGACTCCTCAAGCAGGTGCCGATCTACTCGCAGTGGCCCGAGAACGGCTGGGGCTACTCCGAGGAGACCAAGGCGATGCTCAACACCAGCTATGGGTTCATCCCCTGGGACGACTCCCACCATCCGGAACTCTCCCAGACGAACGGGGTCCCAGACGGCCGGTGGATCTTCATCAACGGGAACAACACCCCGCGCATCGCCCGCGTGGACCTCACCACGTTCGAGACGGTGGAGATCATCGAGATCCCCAACTCGGCCGGGAACCACGCGTCCCCCTTCGTTACCCAGAACACCGAGTACACCGTTGCTGGCACACGCTTCAGCGTCCCCACGCCCCAACGGGACATGCCGATCAGCGACTACAAGGACAACTTTGTCGGCATGCTGTCGTTCGTGAAGGTCGATTCGGCCACCGGACGGATGACCCTGGCGTTCCAGGTCAGGATGCCGGGGTTCGACTACGACCTGTCCCACTCGGGGAAAGGCCCATCGCACGGATGGTCGTTCTTCACGTCGTATAACAGCGAACAGGCGAATACCCTGCTGGAGGTGAACGCGTCCCAGAAGGACAAGGACTTCATCGCGGCGCTCCACTGGAAGCGCGCCGAGGAGTGCGTGGCGGCGGGCCAGGTGGAACGCCTCCCCTCCCGCTATGCGCACAACTACTTCAATGAGTCGCACATCGCCGTCAGCGAGATGGTGAACAACTCGGTCGTGGTCACCCCGGCGACCTGCCCCGACATGGTGTATTACCTCCCAACCCCCAAGTCGCCGCACGGCGTGGACGTCGATCCGTCGGGAGAGCTGATTGCGGCCGGGGGGAAGCTTGCGACCGTGATCCCGGTGCACTCGTTCTCCAAGATGCTGGCCGCGATCGAGGCGAAGGATTTCGAGGGCACGGTCTCCGGGATCCCGGTGCTCCGGTACGAGGCCGTGATCGCCGGTGAGGTGCAGAACCCCGGCCTCGGGCCGCTCCACACCGAGTTCGATGGGAAGGGCTTCGCCTATACGACGGCGTTCATCTCCTCGGAGATCGTTAAGTGGAGCCTCGAGACCTTCACGGTGGTGGATCGGATCCCTACGTACTACTCACCCGGACACCTGTCGATCCCCGGGGGCGATACCCGGCAGCCCTGGGGCGAGTATGTCATCTCCCTGAATAAGATCACCAAGGACCGCTATCTCCCCACCGGGCCCGAGTTGTCGCAGTCGGCGCAGCTCATCGACATTACCGGCGACAAGATGCGGCTCCTTCTGGACTTCCCGACGGTGGGCGAACCCCACTACGCCCAGGCCCTCCCGGCCAGCATGATCTCCGAGCAGTCGGTGCGGGCGTATCCACTGGAATCCAACAAGAATCCCTACGCCACCAAGACCGAAGGCGATGCCAAGGTCGTGCGGGACGGCCGGACGGTCCATGTCTACATGACCGCGATCCGCACCCACTTCGTCCCGGACAATATCGAAGGCGTCCAGGTGGGCGACTCGGTCATGTTCCACGTCACCAACCTGGAGCAGGACTGGGACGTCCCCCACGGCTTTGCCGTCCTCGGGGCGCGCAACTCGGAGCTTCTGCTGATGCCCGGCCAGACGCGGACGATCGTCTGGGTGCCGCAGTACGAGGGCGTTTTCCCCTTCTACTGCACGGACTTCTGCTCCGCCCTGCACCAGGAGATGCAGGGCTACATCCGGGTCAGCCCGCGAGGCTCCAGTGTTCCCATCAGCTTCAATGCACGCTGAGCCAAACGTAGCGACCACGTCGGCGTCGCGCGGGCTCGATGAGCCGCGCGCCGCCGCCGCGGCGGCTCATGGCCCCCGGCGGATGAAGCGATCGTCCCGCTGGGCCGTCGGCCTCGCCTCCCTCGCCCTCGCGCTGGCCTACGCCTTCCCCCTCTGGCACATCGCCCTCGAGGCCCCGCAGTACCCTGAGGGGATTGGGTTCTACATCTGGGCCGGAAAACTCACGGGGGAGAAGCCGCAGGACCTGCGGAGCATCAACGGGCTCAATCACTACATCGGGATGAAGCCGATCGAGCCCGACACGATCGCCGAGCTGCGCTACATGCCGCTCGCCATCGGTGCCCTCATCCTCGGTGGGTTGGCCGTCGCCATCACGGGCCGGCGAAGGCTCCTCTACGTCTGGCTCGGTGCCTTCGTGCTCTTTGCCCTGGTCGGCCTGGCCGACTTCTGGTGGTGGGAGTACGACTACGGCCACAATCTCGATCCGACCGCGGCGATCAAGGTCCCGGGGATGAACTACCAGCCGCCACTCATCGGCGCCAAGAAGCTGTTGAACTTCACCGCCCACTCCTGGCCCGCCCTGGGGGGCCTCGCCATCATGGCCGGAGCGGTCGTCGCCATGGCCGTCACGTGGATCGAGGTCCGGCGGGCCCGAACTCCCGTCCCCACCCCGTGAGGCGTGCCGCGGCAGGCGTGGCGGCCCCGCTGGCCGCCGCGGCGGCCCTGGCCTGCGCCAGTCCCGGGCCCGTGGTCGTCCATTACGGCGAGGACCTCTGCCATCACTGCCACATGACCATCAGCGACCCCTCGTACGGGGGCCAGGTGGTGACCAGGACCGGGCGGGCCTACCGCTTCGACGACGCCGGGTGCCTGGCTGCGTTCCTCGGAGGCGGCGAGATCGCCGAGGGTGACGTGCGCGGCATCTGGTTCTCGAACTACCTCGATCCGGACGACCTCGTACCGCTCGGCGACGCCGTCTTCGTCCGGCACGAGCGCTTCCGTACCCCGATGGGAAGCGCCGTTGCGGTGGTCCGGGCGGGGGCGCCCGCCGACTCCTTGGTCGCCGCGCTCGCGGCGGAGCGGCTGACGTGGTCGGAGGTCCGGATGGCCGCGGCGACGCTGCCACGGCCGGGCGCAGCCCCGTGATCCTCGAGGTCGCGGCCGCCTTGGCCGCCGCCGGGCAGGCCGGCGCCATCATCGTCTCGCCCGACGGGCCGACCCGCAGCCTCACCGCCGCGGTGGCCCGGGCTCCCGCGGGCGGACGGATCGTCGTCCGCCCGGGTGTGTACCGCGAATCGACGATCGTCCTCTCCCGTCCGGTCACGATCGAGGGCGATGCTGGAGCCGTGGTGGATCCGGGCGGGGCTGCTGCCTTCGTGGTGACGGCGGACAGTGTCCACCTGCGGGGACTGACCATCCGGAACGTCGCCGTCAGCTTCATTGAGGACCGCGCCGCCATTCGGTTCGATGCTGTCGTGGGGTGCGAGGCGACCGGGAACCGGCTCGAGGGGACCTTCTTTGGGATTTATCTGGCCGCGGTGCGGGGGTGCCGGGTGGCCGACAACGTGGTTCTCGGCACCACGACGCGTGAGTCCCACGCGGGGAACGCCATTCACGCCTGGCACTCCCGCGGCCTTACGATCGAAGGAAACCTCGTCGAGGGGCATCGGGACGGGATCTACTTCGAGTTCGTGACCGACGCCCACGTGCGGAACAACGAGAGCCGGAACAACGGCCGGTACGGACTGCACTTCATGTTCTCGGACAGCTGCGAGTACGTCGGCAACCTGTTCCGAAGCAATGGCGCGGGAGTCGCGGTGATGTACTCCAAGCACGTGGCGATGCGGGAGAATCGCTTCGAGGAGAATTGGGGATCCGCGGCGTTCGGCCTCCTCCTCAAAGACATCGGCGACAGCCGGATCGAGCACAACCGGTTCATCGGCAATACCGTGGGCCTGTATGCCGAGAGCGCGGACCGAATCATGATTTCGGGCAACCAGTTCGTACGGAATGGGTGGGCACTCAAGCTTCTGTCGAACGCCGTGGCCGACACGGTCGTCCGAAACGACTTCATCGGCAACGGCTTCGATGTGGTCACCAACAGCCGCCGGAACGCCGGTGTATTCATGGAGAATTACTGGGATCGGTATCGCGGGTACGACCTCGATCGGGACGGCTACGGCGATGTCCCCTACCGTCCCGTGCGCTTGTTCGCCTGGCTGGTCCAGCGATACCAACCGGCCCTCATCTTGATGCGAAGTCCGTTCGTCGATCTCCTCGACGCAGCGGAACGCGTGGCGCCCGTCCTGACCCCAGAGGCGCTCGCCGACGTCCGTCCCCGGCTGGAGGCCCTCCCATGACCAAGGCCCCTGCCCCCCACGGTCCGGGGAGGGGTCTCCGCCTCATCGGCGCCGAGGAACCGCTCGTGGAGGTCCGCGGCGTGCGGAAGCGCTTTGGCCGGCGGACCGTCCTGGACAACGTGGATGCGACCGTCGAACGGGGGGAGGTCACGGCGATCATCGGGCCCAACGCCGCCGGGAAGTCCACCTTGATCAAGGCCATCCTGGGCCTCATCACACCGGACCGCGGGACCATCCGCGTGGCGGGGAGACCGGTCTCGGCGGCCGGCGACTATCGGCGTGTCATCGGCTATATGCCCCAGGCCGCGTCCTTCCCTGAGAACCTCACCGGCCGGGACGTCCTGGAGCTCCTCGAGCGGCTGCGGGGGCCCGACACGCCGTTAGACCGGGAGCTCGTGGCCGCCTTCGGTCTGGAGGCCGCCCTCGATCAGCGAGTGCGGACCCTGTCGGGGGGAACCCGGCAGAAGTTGAACGCGGCCATCGCGTTCCTGTTTCGTCCCGCCCTCCTGATCCTGGACGAGCCGACCGCCGGGCTGGATCCCGTCGCGAGCGCCATCCTCAAGGAGAAGATCCTCGTCGTCCGGGAACAGGGCGCCTCGGTGGTGCTGACATCGCACGTGCTGAGCGAGCTGGAGGAGTTGGCCGACACGGCGCTCTTCCTCCTTGACGGCACGGTCCGTTTCCATGGGTCGCGGGGACAGCTCCACGATCGCACCGGGCACGCCAGCCTGGAGCGGGCCATCGCGTCCCTGATGCGCGGAGCCTCGGCATGACCGCCACGACGACCATCCTCCGCTTCCAGATCGGCGATGTCCTCCGGAGCCGGTGGGTCATGGTCTACGGGATCCTGCTCCTCCTGCTCACGGATCTCCTGTTCCGCCTCGCGGGGACCGGGGACCGAGTCGTCTTCAGCTTGATGAACGTCGTCTTGCTCCTCGTCCCGTTGATGAGCACCGTGTTCGGGACGATGTACCTCTATCACGCTCGCGACTTCACCACGCTTCTCCTGGCCCAGCCTGTCCCGCGCCGCTCGCTCTTCCTCGGCCTTTACGGCGGGCTCACTATCCCGCTGACCCTCGCCTTCGTCCTCGGGGTGGGAGTTCCGTTCCTGTGGCATGGGGCCACGGCGGCCGCCGGTCCGCTCACCCTCCTCCTTGCCGCCGGCGCCCTCCTTACCGCGTCCTTCACTGCCCTTGCCTTTCTCGTCGCCGTGTCAATCGATGACCGGGCCAAGGGGCTCGGTGGCGCGGTCCTCGTGTGGCTGACTACCGGCGTGGTGTACGACGGGGTGTTGCTCCTCGTTGTCGTCTTGTTCGGGACCTATCCGTTGGAGCGGCCGTTGCTGGCTCTCACCTTCGCCAATCCGATCGACCTCGCTCGGGTCCTCCTCCTCCTCTCCTTGGATACTGCCGCGCTCATGGGATACACCGGCGCCGTCTTTCAGCGATTCTTCGGCACCTCGTGGGGGATTGCGCTGGCGGCGGTGACCCTCCTCTTCTGGGTCGCCGGGCCTCTTGCGGTGGGGATGCGGCGGTTCCGCCGAAAGGACTTCTAGGCTCGCGCCGCACGCCGCACGCGCGGCCAGGCGTGCAGGAGGAAGGCGGCGACCGCGACCATCTCGACCCCGCGGCCGGCCAGCGTCAGCGGCATCATGCCGACTACCGACCCTGCAGCCGTGAGGAGGACGCCGGCGTTCAAGCCGACGAGTGTCGCGAGCGGTGCCCCGAGGCCTCCCCGCACCGGTGCTGTGGCGTGACGAGGGAGGATCCAATACCCCACGCCGACCGCGAGTTGGAGTACCCAGCCGAAGAGCATCATTTCCCCGTGGACCCGCCATATCGCCCACACCGGGGCTGGCACGGCAACACCCGCCTTGGCCACCAGCATCACGCCGCCCAAGGCGGACCCCAGGAGGAGGTAGCCCAAGGCCAACCGCACGAACCAGCGACTCAGCCGCGGCACCTCACTTCCCCCGCACGCGGGGCCACAGGCTCGCCACGAATGCCATCACCCCGATCGTCTGGCCTGCCGCCGAGAGCACCAGCAGCGTGGTCCTTGCCTCCATTCTCAGCCACGGCTCGGCCACGAGCCTGAGCAAGAGTCCCAGGTTGAGGCCGGCAAAGCCGAGCCAGGCGAGGCGCTCATTCCCCCATGGCGCACCGCTCGTCCGGGGGAACAACCAGATCGCGACGCCGAAGATGAGCTGCGTCAGCCAGCCGACGACCAGCAGGTGGATCCAGGTCGGCCGGAGCGCCGCCCACCGAGGGAAGGCCGAGCCCGCCGCGATGACCATGGCCGCGACCAGATAGCCGAGCGCACATCGGATCAGGAGACGAGAGATCAGTGGCACGGCGGACCCTCCGGTTCGAGTCCGAGACGTAGCCGGGAAGAAGCCGGAGCCGGGGCGCGACGTCCTCGTTGACATCGCCTCGCCGGGCGGCCTACCATTCGGTGACCGCCAGGGGCATCCTGCGTGACGCGGATTGAGATCGTACCCTTGGAACCTGATCCGGCTGATACCGGCGAAGGGAGCGCGGTTCGAGAACCGTGGCTTCCACCCGCCCCACGCCCGGGGTGGTGCAACGGCCGGTGCCGCCGTCGAGGAGCCATATTATGGAAGCCACCGCCTCTCCCTCCCTGAGTTCCTTCGAGCAGGCGTTCCCACACTCTAGCAAGGTCTTTCTCGTAGGGGGCCGCGGCATCCGGGTCCCCGTGCGTGAAATCGCCCTCGGCGGCGGAGAACCGCCGCTTCGAGTGTACGATACTAGCGGTCCCCAGGGGGTCGATGTTCGAGACGGGCTCCCCCCCCTCCGTCGCGAATGGATCGCCGGCCGGGAGGTCGTGACCACCGACCGCGACCAGACGCTCGGATTCGCCATGCCGCCCGCGCTACGCCGCACCGTCCTCCGCGGTACGGGGCCCGTGACCCAGCTGCGCTACGCCCGCCGGGGAGAGATCACGCCGGAAATGGAGTTCGTGGCGCTCCGCGAGGGGCTCCCGGCCGATTTCGTTCGGGCGGAGGTGGCCCGGGGCCGCGCCATCATCCCGGCGAACATCAACCACCCCGAGCTCGAGCCGATGATCATCGGACGGAACTTCCTCGTGAAGATCAACGCCAACATCGGCAACTCGATCGTGGCCTCCTCCATCGAAGAGGAGGTGGAGAAGCTCCGCTGGGCCACCCTCTGGGGCGCGGACACGGTGATGGACCTTTCGACCGGGAAGCAGATCCACGAGACGCGGCAATGGATCCTGCGGAACGCGGCCGTGCCCATCGGGACGGTGCCGATCTACCAAGCGCTCGAGAAGGTGGGTGGCGTCCCGGAGGAGCTCACCTGGGAGGTCTACCGGGATACCCTGATCGAGCAGGCGGAGCAGGGCGTCGACTACTTCACCGTCCATGCCGGGGTGTTGCTCCGGTACGTCCCGCTCACGGCCGGCCGCGTGACGGGGATCGTGTCGCGCGGTGGGTCCATCCTGGCCAAGTGGTGCCTGGCCCACCATCGGGAGAACTTCCTCTACACCCACTTCGAAGAGATCTGCGAGATCATGGCCGCCTACGATGTGTCCTTCTCGCTTGGCGACGGACTCCGCCCGGGAAGCCTGGCCGACGCCAACGACGAGGCGCAGTTCGCCGAGCTCCAGACGCAGGGGGAGCTGAACCGGATTGCCTGGCGCCACGACGTCCAGGTGATGAACGAGGGCCCTGGCCACATCCCCATGCACCTCATCAAGGAGAACATGGAGAAGCAACTGGCGTGGTGCGACGAGGCGCCGTTCTACACGCTCGGTCCGCTGACGACCGATATCGCGCCTGGGTACGATCACATCACCAGCGCCATCGGGGCGGCCATGATTGGGTGGTACGGCACCGCCATGCTCTGCTACGTGACCCCCAAGGAACACCTTGGGCTTCCCGATCGCGACGACGTCAAGGCGGGCGTCATCGCCTATAAGATCGCCGCCCACGCCGCCGACATCGCCAAAGGTCATCCCAAAGCCCGGGAGTGGGATGATGCGGTGTCCCGCGCCCGCTTCGAGTTCCGCTGGGAGGATCAGTTCAACTTGGCGCTCGATCCCGTCACGGCCCGGGCATACCACGACGCGACACTCCCGGCTGACGGCGCGAAGGTGGCCCATTTCTGCTCGATGTGCGGGCCCAAGTTCTGCTCGATGAAGATCACCCAGGACGTCCGCGATTATGCGGCACTGGTCGCGGAGCGGGACACGGCCATGCAGGAGAAGGCCCAGGAGTTCCGGGAGCGGGGCGGCAGGCTCTACCTGCCGGAGGAAGAGCCGGCCGGCCGCGACTAGCGAGCCTTCCGCGCCGGACGTTCCAGGATCTCGAAGCAACAGGCCGGTCGCTCGCCCCGGTCGCAGTGCTCCCGTGCCGCGCGCCCCACCACCGCCGAGACCAACGTCTCGACGGCACGGCACACCTGGGGGTGGTCGCGAACCACCGTACCAAGTGGGCATGAAGCCCCGCGGATCCACAGCGCGCCATCGTTCTCCTCCAAGGTCGTCACGGCACCGAGGTCTTCCAGGACCGCCTCGGCTCGCTCTGCCGCCGACCGAACACCGCCCCCGCCCCTGCCCCTGCCCCCGCCCCCGCCGCCTTGGCCGGTGCCTGCCGCAGCGAGGCGCCGTCCCGCCTCCTCGAGCAGCGCCACCAACTCATCGGCCGTGAGCCGGTCTTCCAATGCCCCGAGTATCGCACCGAGGAGCGGGACGTAGGCTCGGGACAGCCGCTCCTCCGCTGCGGGTGTCGTCCGATACAACACGGCGGGCTTCCGCGTGCCCGGACGGCGCCCAACCGCCTCCACCAACCCGTCCCGCTCCAGCGATGGGAGGTGGCTTCGAACGGCGTTGTTGGTCACGCCGAGAGCGGCGGCCACCTCCTCTACCGTCTGGGGTTTCCCACGGAGGAGACCCACGATCCGGTCCCTCGTCCCGAGTGTCGGGTCGCCTGCCATGTGTCACCCCTCGATCCCGTGGACCTAAGAACTCCAGCCTGATCGGGAAGGTAAGGCCGGGTGCTCATTGACACAATAACTACATTTTATTATTGAGTTATTGTCTTTGTTCAGTAGCCACAACCCTTGCCTGGAGACCCACGATGCCCTCGATCCATGCCACGGCGCTCGCCGCCCTCCTCCTCCTCCCCGCTCCCGCCCCCGCCTTTGCCGCCCAGGCCTCCGACAAGGGGGCCTCCCTCGACGACGCCACCATCGTCGCCATCTTCGACCTCGCCAACACGGCGGACATCGAGACCGGACGCTTGGCGACGGAGCGGGGGCACTCCCCCAAGGTCCGCGCCTTGGGAAGGAACTTTGCCGAGGCGCACACCCAGGTTCGCCAGTTGGGACGGGACCTGGCCAAGAGGCTGGGCGTGACCCCGACCCCCCCGGCCGACCAGCGCATGGCGGAGCAGCACCGGGCAGCGATGCAGCACCTGGAGGCGCTCAATGGAGAGGCATTCGATCGGGCATACCTGCAGCGTGAAGCGGAATTCCATGCGGCGGTGATCGCCGCGGTGACCGAAACCCTTCTCCCGGCCATCCGGAACGACGAGCTCCGCTCTCTATTGGAAAAGGTGGCACCGGCCTTCCAGTCGCATCTGGCCGCGGTGAAAGAGCGGCAGAAGGAGTTGGGATACTGATCGACAGTAGCGGCGTGCGGGCCGGTGGGACTACGGCTCGCCCTCGCCGCGTTTCCACTGGTCGATCTCGCGGCGCTCCCGCTTGGTCGGGCGTCCCTTGGTGCGGAAGGTGGGGGGGGCGGCGTGCTTGAGCTGGAATTGCAGTTCTTCCCGTCGGCGGCGCGATGCGTCCGTCTCGTGGTACAGGGTCGCCGCCTCGGCAGCGGGGCCGCGCCGCTCGGCCAGACCGAGGACCGTGAGGTCGTACTCGTAGGCTCCCTGGCGAATGCGCAGCTGGTCGCCGGGGTGAACCAGCTTGGCCCGTTTGACCCGCTGGCCGTTGACCTGGACCTTGCCGCCTTCGACCGCGGTCACCGCCAGCGCCCGTGTCTTGTAGAGGCGCGCCGCCCACAGCCACTTGTCGACTCGGACGCCGTCGTGGCCCTCGGCCGTCACGCGTTGATGACCCCCGTCTCGAGCGCGAACTTGGTGAGCCCGGCGACGTGGCGGATCCGGAGCTTCCGCATCAGGCTTTCCCGATGGGTCTCCACGGTGCGGCGGCTGATGCCCAACTGGTCCGCGATCGCCTGATTGGTCAAGCCACTGGCGATGCCGTGCAGCACCTCGCGCTCGCGGGAGGTGAGGGCGTTGAGGGTCGCCGCCCGCTGCTCCTGGACAAGCTCCCCCTTGAGTGCGGCGCTCAGCCTGCTGGCGACCGGCGGGCTGAAATACGACTCCCCGGCGGTGAGCGCACGAATGGCGGCGGGGAGATCCGCCGCCGCCGTGTCCTTGAGGAGATACCCGTCGGCTCCGGAGCGTACCGCCTCGAGGACGTACTCGGGATTGTCGTGCATCGTCAGAATAAGGATGCCGATCCCCGGCTGGCGTTGCTTGAGTGTGGTGGTGAGGGCCAGCCCGGAAGGGCCGGGCATCGAGATGTCCAGGATGACGATGTCGGGGTCGTGCTGCTCCGCCAGCGGGAGCACCTCATCGCCGTTGGCGGCTTCCCCCACGACCTGACAGGAGGGAATCCGCTCCAGCACGTGCCGGATCCCCTCGCGCACGACGGAATGATCGTCTGCCACCAGGATCCGAATGCGTCCGTCCGCCATCATCGTTTCTCCATCGCCACGGGAAGAGTCACATCCACCTCCGCGCCGCCGCCCGGTGCCGCCCGGAGCGTGACCGATCCGCCCAGCGCCGTCAATCGTTCGCGCATGCCGGTGAGGCCCATCCGCCCGTTGCCTCCTGCAGGACCGGGTCCGGGGCGGAAGCCGCGGCCGTCATCACGAACTAGCAGACGGACGCCGTTGGGGGAGCGCGACAGGCTCACTGCGACGGTCGTCGCTTCCGCGTGGCGAAGGACATTGCTGAGGGCCTCCTGGAGCGCCCGGAAGAGGGCAAGCTCACCGTCCTTGGAGAGTGGGGGGAGGGAACCCGCCGCCGGCGCATCGACGGTGATCGTCAGGCCCGACCGGTCCGCCATCTCGAGTGCCAGCGACCGGAGTGCCGGGACCAGTCCCAGGTCATCGAGCAGCGGGGGGCGGAGGTGGTGGGTCACGTTGCGGATGCTCTGGATGCCCGAGTCGGTCAGCTCGAGGAGGTGGCCCAGCCGCTGGGCGCCGGCCGGATCGGCTGCGTCCCGGAGGAGGCTCAGCTCCATGCGGACTGCCGAGAAGACCTGGGCGGTCTCGTCGTGGAGCTCGCGCGAGAGCCGCCGTCGTTCTTCTTCATGGTGCTGCACCATCCGGTTGGAGAGCTGGGCCAACTCGCGGTTGCGGTCCTGCAGTCGGCGGTAGAGGTCGGCGTTCTCCAACGCGCCGCCCACCAGGTGACCAACCGCTGCGAGGAATCCCTCGTCCAGGGCCGTGAACGGATCGCGAGCCTCACCCACGAGGACCAGGGCGCCGATCGCCTCGGTCTTCCGCAGGACCGGGATGACCGCGGTGAAGGGATACTCCGCGTCGGGGGCCGTGTAGGCCGTAACGACTTCCGGCCGACCGGAGGCGAGCGCGCGCGTCATCGCCGTGGCCAGGCTGCCCGTCGGCGAGCGCTCCACCCACGCCGCGCACGCGCCCGCCGCCCCGACGAACCCGCCCCCGCCCCCGCCCCCGCCCCCGGGCCCGGTCGCGTCTCCGACCTCCGAGGCAGTCCGGAGGTACAGGGCGCAGCCGCGAACCGCCGGGAGGTTGAGCGGGTGCTGCAGAAGCCCCTCGAGCATGTCCTGCCCGCCGGGCCCGGATTGGAGATTGCGCGACAACCCGGCGAGCGCCAGGAGCCCGCGCCTGAGGTCGTCGTGCACGGCGAGGAGGATGCCCGAGCCGATCAGGAGTTCGAACCCGATATCGAGGTAGTAGCTCCACGGATTCAGGGCGCCCCGGGCCCGCAGGAAAGGATAGTTGAGGTGATTGATTCCCCAGATGAGGAGGGACCACGCGAGGACCCCGGCCCCGGCGCCCCCCACCCGATGGTAGTGTCGGAGAAACACCCATCCGGTCACCAAGGTGGCCGCGCTTAGGAAGAGGACCGCCGGGCCCGCCGCGAGGAGGAAATTCTGGAGGACGTACACCGCCACGAACGACCATAGCGGAGGAAAGAGAACCACCGGGAGGTAACGCCAGCGCCAGGTGAGCTGGCGCGAAAAGACCAGCGCCGCCCAGAGGAGAGCCAGCGCGGTCCACCCCGTGAACACCTGATGCCAGTAGAGCCAGGCGCGGTTGGTGGTGGAGAGAAAGATGATGATGGCGCCGATCCGGCACGCGAAGACCGTCCAGGCCACGGCCCACCAGGCGAAATACACCTTCCGGTACCAGCGGTACAGGATCCAGCACAGGACCGCGAGTGCCGCGGTGATGGCTGCCTGGAGGTAGGCCGGCGCCAGGTTGCCTGCCCCGGGAGGGATCATGACGGTGACCGGGTCCATCCTTCAAACAAAGGCGGCAGGGCACCGGGGCGCAACGTAGGCGCGTCCATTCCCAATCGCCCCTCCCCGTGGCATCGTTCGGGCAACCGTCGTCTCGGCGGAACCCTTTCTCGGAGGTGGAGGTGGCGCACCCCACGGGCTTCGAATTGGCCTTCGACCTCGTGTTGGCCCAACTCAAACTGGGCGCCGGGCGGACCCAGGCGCGCCGGGCCGCATCGGCCGCCCGCGAGGCCGTCGGGTCGACCGGACTGGTATTCGAGGCGGGGTTGGAGCAGGCGGGGATGGCCGGGGACTCTGGGCTGCGCGCCAGGCTCCTGGCCCGCCGTGTGGATTCGATTCACCTGTCGCCCCAGGTCACGACCAAGGACCTCCTCGGCTTGGCGGAGGCGCTCGCTTCCGACGATCTCCCACTTCCCGACGACGCCCGCATTCGGTGTGAGATGGTCGTGGACATCATCCCCGAGGCCACCCTCCAGCTGACACGCCTCCCCGAGGATACGCCCCCGGTATCTGGGACCCTCCTCCCCGAGCCCGCGGCAGAAACCGAAGCGGGACGCGAGCCACGTCACTCGGCGGACATGACGGAGGAGATCCAACGACTCCGCGACGGGGTGACCGAGGCCGCCGCGCGGGGCGGCTGGATGGAGGCCCTCCACGCGGCACAGGCCCTGACGGACCTTTCGCACCGCCTGGCGGACCGCGACCGCGGAAGCCTCACGATCCAGATCAAGCGGTTGCTCACCGCACTGTTGGTCGGTGAGCTCATCGACTTTGCCCTGCGGGCACCGGAGGAGCAGGATCGGCTCGTGGCCGTGCTCCGGTACGGTGGCCGTGAGGCACTGGAGCTGGTAGTCGACCGGGTGAGCGAGCACGAGGCCCTCGGACCCAAGCGCTTTCTCCTCGATGTCCTTGCGGAGGCACCGGATGCTTTCCCGCTATTGGAGGGATTGACGAGGAGTCATCGACCGCATGCGATCCGGTTGGGCGCTCATCTGCTCGCTCGGACCGGGGACGCGGCTGCCATCCCGCCCCTCAAGGCCCAGCTCGGCCATCCGGAGGCGTCCGTCCGGGTCGCGGTGCTTCTCGCCCTCGGCGCTTTTCCCAGGGCCAATGTTGCGGACGCCCTCCGCGAAGGGCTGCAGGACCCCGTGCCATCGGTCCGCGTGGCCGCCGCGGCTGCTCTCGCGACCCTTGGCTCGGGCGGAGTGGTCATGCCGATTCTCGGGGCGCTGGAGCATGAGCGGGATCCGGACGTTCGCCTGGGGTTCATCCAAGCTCTAGGGAGGGTGGACGCGCCCGAGGCAGCCACGGTCTTGGCCGGGATCGCGATGGAGAAGCGCTCCATCCTTACCCGGCGCGGCTACGCCGACCCGCATCGGGTGGCGGCAGTAGAAGGGCTGGCCCGGGGAACGACGAGGGCCGCGCGCGCGGCCCTCGAACGGGTGGCGGAGGAGGGAAGCGGCGCGGTCCGGGTCGCCGCCCGGACCGCCCTCGGTGGCCCTAGCTCCGGCTGATGGTAACGCCGCTCACGGTCACGTCGAGGTTGTGATTGATCCGGAGACCGGCGATACCGGCCACATCCACCTCGGCGGCGGGAGCGGAATAGACCTCGGTCCCGTTCACCATGAAACTGACCTTGTCACCGCTGACCGCGATGGTCAGGGTGTTGGTCGACTTCCCCTCGGCGTTCGCCGCCTTGACCGCTGAATGCGCCGTCCATCCGTCGTTGATCGGGGAGGTCGTTGCTCCGGTCCGCCGCTTCACCAGAAACTTCCCGTCCCCCCGGACGAGAAAATAGGTGTACTGCTGGCCGTCACTCGACAGGTCTTTCCCACCGACAAAGATGCCGTACGATTCGGGATGCGATGGTGCCATGAGCTGGCTCAGCGTTGCCTCGACCCGATACGTTCCACTGGCGGAGTCCCCGCTCCGATAGAAGATCGCAGCCGGTCCCAGAGTCACATGGTAGCCGTTATCGGCCGCCACGAATTTGATCTGATCGGCACCACGGCCCCGGTCGGTGCGGGCCTCCCAGCCGGCGGGGAGCTGACCGCCACCGCTCACGGCCTGGTCCGGGTCGTGGTCCTGGCAAGCCAACACGGCCGGAGCGGCGAAGGCGGTCGCCAACAGGCCTGCAAAGACGGTAGGGCGTGACAAGGACATGGATCCCTCCTGAGAGAGTCGGATGCATCGGGCACCGGGCGTGACGCCGGCCGCGTGGAGGCCCGTTGCGGGAAACATAAGACATCGCTACCCTACGGCGAACCGCCACCCCCGGTTTTTCAGCCGAGATCTCCATGTTCGATGCCCTGGTCGTGCTCCTCGCCGCAATCGGTGCCGGCCTCATCCTGAGCGCGCTGACCTTCGTGTCCCTCCTCATCGGGGTCGTGGTGAATGCCATGATCACCCTGTTTGCCGGTCCGGTGATCGACGCCCACCTCGCTCGGAAGCCCGCCAAGACTTGACCGTCTGGGCGGCCACCGGCCATAGCCCTGGTTCCCCAGCCCTGGTCCCCTCCCTCCGATCCGAGTGATTGACGAAGAGGCTAGTGGGCCGTATGTTCGATTTCTGACCCGAACAAAACCCGAATAGCGTTGCGGTCAGGGTGGTCTCGGGATCGGGCGGCTGGCTCCGTCGTGGGGAAGGGCACCAGTTCGTTTGAGTAATGGGAGATGTGAGCCCGCGGCGCGGCCGCTCATCCGCGTTTCTGGGCGACTCGGCGAAGGGTTCCGCCACTCGCCCCAACTGAACTCCCTCGGGGCGCAGGGGCTGGGTACATTTACCGCCCCTCCGGGGCCTCGCGGCCGACCGGTGTGTCGGGTGCGCGAGTGGTAACCAATGTAGGCGCTGTGCCGTAAGTCTACGGACGCGGAACACCGTCTCAGCCGGGGTCGGCCCCGAGACGCGTGGGCAGCCCCCTCTCCTTAGGAAGGTCCGTATGGTTCTGTCAGATATCTCCATCAAGCGGCCGGTCCTCGCCTCGATGATGAGCGCGGCGCTGGTGCTCTTCGGCATCATCGGCTACCAGCGTCTCACGGTTCGCGAGTTTCCCGATATCGACCCGCCGATCGTCTCGGTGTCGACCATTCTGCCAGGCGCCAACCCCCGAGTGGTGGAGTCGGCGGTGACGGATATCCTCGAGGAGGAGTTGGCGACTATCGAGGGCCTGCGGACCCTCACGAGCACGAGCGGGGAACAGTCGAGCAACATTACGCTCGAGTTCACGCTGGGGCGGGACATCGAGACGGCGGCTCAGGATGTCCGCGAGAAGGTGTCTCGCGTGCGCGGGCGGCTTCCTCGCGAGGTGCTGGAGCCTGTCATCGCCAAGCAGGATGCGGATGCGCAGCCGTTCTACTGGCTGGCGCTGTCGGGTGACAACTACACGCTCCTACAGTTATCGGACATCGGCGACCGCATCGTCAAGACGCGGCTGCAGACTATTTCGGGCGTGGGGCGGGCGTTCATCGCCGGCGAGCGGCGCTACTCGATGCGGGTGTGGCTGTCCCCGACGGAGCTCGCCGCTCGCGGCCTGACGGTGCAGGACATCGAGGCGGCCATTCGCTCCCGTAACGTGGAGATCCCGGCCGGCCGGATCGAGTCTGAGCAGCGGGAGTTTACCGTGCGGTCACTGGGCGAGCTTCGGACGGCGGACGAGTTCGCCAACATGACCGTGGCCAACCAGAACGGCTCGCTGGTCAAGATGAAGGACTTGGCCGCCGTAGAGCTGGGGCCGCAGGACGAGCGGAGTTACCTCCGCTTCAAAGGCGCCTCCGCGGTCGCCGTGGGGATCGTCCGTCAGTCCAAGGCCAACCTGGTCGAGGTCGCGGATGCCATCCGTGAGGCCCTCCCCGAGATCCAGGCCGTCCTCCCGCCCGGCGTCAACGTGGAGACGGCCTTTGACAGCTCGGTCTTCGTCAAGCGGTCGATTCAGGAAACCCTGGCGACCTTGGCCCTGGCCGCAATCCTGGTCGTGGTGGTGATCTTCCTGTTCCTGCGGAACATGCGCGCCACCATCATCCCGGGTCTGGCCATTCCGGTGTCCATCATCTCGGCCTTTGGGATGATGTACTTCCTCGGGTTTACCATCAACACCTTCACGCTCCTGGCGCTCATCCTGGCGATCGGCCTCGTGGTAGACGACGCGATTGTGGTGTTGGAGAACGCCTACCGACATCAAGAGACGCTGCACGACGATCCCGAGATGGCGGCCCTTACCGGGACCCGGGAGATCGCCTTTGCCGTTATCGCCACCACGGTGGCCCTGGTCGCCGTGTTCTCCCCGCTGGCATTCCTCCAGGGTACGACCGGCCGCCTCTTCAACGAGTTCGGCGTGACTCTGGCGGGGGCGGTGATCGTGTCGAGCTTCGTAGCCTTGACCCTGACGGCGATGTTGTGCGCCAAGATCCTCCGCGTCCCCAAGAGCCATGGCCCGGTGTTCCAGTTCCTGGAACGGGGGTTCATCTGGATCTCCGACCACTATGCCACGACCCTCGGCTGGGCTGTGCGGCATCGGTGGATCATCATCGGGGGCGCCGCCGCGTCAGTGGTCCTGGCGTACCTGACCTTCAATACGCTCAAGCGAGAGTTCGTCCCCGCCGAGGATCGGGGTTGGTTCCTCACGTGGGCCCAGGCGCCGGAGGGCTCCACGCTCGACTACACCGATAAGTACCAGCGACAGATCGAGCAGATCATCGGGCGGACCGACGGCGTGCAGCAGTATTTCTCTGTGGTCGGCGGGTTCGTGCCGGTCAATCAAGCGATCGTCTTCGTGCTCCTGGACGATTGGGCGGATCGGACCCAGACGACCCAGGACATCGTCGGCACGGTGTTCCCCCAGCTGTTTGGCCTCCCGGGTGTCTCGGCGATTGCGTATGCCCCGTCGCCTATCGGTGGGTTCGGCCAGCCGGTGCAGTTCGTGGTGAAGCACCCGAACTTCGATTCGCTCACCGCCGGGATGGGCCGGTTCCTCGCGCGCGCTTACCAGATCCCCGGTCTGGTGCGGCCGGACATCGACCTCAAGCTCAACAAGCCGGAGCTCACCGTCGAGTACGACCGTGATCGCGCGGAGGATGTGGGAGTCGCCGTCCAGGATGTCGGGGCCACCCTCGAGACGATGCTGGGCGGCCGCCGAGTGACGACCTTCACTCGGGAGAACAAGCTGTACGACGTAGTCGTGCGGATGCGTCCCTCCGATCGGGCCACGCCGAGTGACATGAGCCAGCTCTATGTCCGGGGACGCGGCGGCGAGCTCATCAACCTCGACCAGGTCGCAGACGTCCATGAAGGCGTTGGACCGTCGGCGCTCCTGCACCACAACCGGGTACGGTCCTATACGCTCTCGGCCGGCCTGGCGCCTGGCTTTGTCCTGGGTGAGGCGCTCGATTCCCTGACCGCGGCGGCGGCCGAGGTCCTTCCGTCGGGCACAACGACCGATCTGGCCGGGGAGTCGCGTGAGTATCGGGACAGCGGCAACGCGCTCTATTTCGCATTCATCCTTGCGCTGATCGTGACCTATATGGTACTCGCGGCGCAGTTCGAATCCCTGGTCCACCCGTTTACCGTGTTGATGGCGGTGCCGCTCGCGGTGACGGGTGCCTTGGTGACCCTCAAGATCGCCGGCTCCACCCTCAACGTGTATAGCCAGATCGGGATGATCCTCTTGATTGGGTTGGCATCGAAGAACTCCATCCTCCTGGTGGAGTTTGCCAACCAACTCAAGGGCCGCGGCCACGGGACCATCGAGGCGATCCTGGAGGCGGGCCGGCTCCGGCTCCGGCCGATTCTCATGACCGCGGTGTCCACCATCGTCGGGGCGCTCCCGATCGCGCTCGGCCTGAGCGCTGGCTCCGAGAGCCGGATTCCCCTGGGGCTTGTGATTGTCGGCGGGATCACCGTATCCACCGCACTGACGCTGTATCTGGTCCCGGTGGTCTACGTCCTCCTCGACGCCGTGCAGGCTCGCGTGTCCCGGCGGAGCGAAGTGCTCGAGCCGGCCTCGGAGGCCCGATGATCGCAGCGTTGCTCGCTGCCGTCCAACTGTCCGTCCCGGCCCCGCGCCCTGCCCTGCAGGACTCCATTCCGCAGGTGACCTTGGCGGAGGCGTTGCGCATGGCGACCGACCTCGACCCCAACTACGTCGCCGCGCTGGGGCAGATTGCCAACGCGGAATGGGGCCGTCGCGCCGCCATCGCGGCGTTCGTGATCCCCTCGATCACCCTCCAGGGGACATACCAGAAGTCGAGCACACCCTCCTTCAACGTCGGCACTGGTGCAGAATCGCGGACCTTCACCGTCGCCCAGGCGACTGCCAGCTATGAGCTGTTCGCCGGCGGCCGCCGCTTCGCCGACCTCGCGGGGACGGCGGCCTCCCTGACGGGCGCCAAGGCGGGGGAAGTGCAGGCGCGGTACGCCTCCGCCCTCGTGACGGAATCCGCCTTTTACCAGGTCCTCAGTCTCAAGGAGCTCGTCCGGGTCCGGCGTGAGCGCCTCGGGCGCGCCGAGCAGCAGTTGGCCGTGGCCCGAAGCCGGGTCATCGCCGGCGCGGCGGTGCAGACCGATTCACTTCAGTTGTCCCTCGAGCGCACCCGCGCCCAGGTGGACCTCCTGATCGAGGAGAGTCGCCTACGCGTGGCCCGATACGACCTGGGGAGTCTCATCGGGCAGCGGGGACAGGTGGACGCGGCGCCCTTGAACGGCGCTCGCGCGCCTGATCTCCCCATGACGTTGCAGGAAGCGGTGGCGGAAGCCCTGGATCGGGGCCCGAGCTATCGCATTGCCCGGGCGGACGAGAAGGCGGCCTCGGCAGCGTTTACCGCCCGGAAAACCGACTATCTCCCGCAAGTGGGATTGACCGCCACAACCTCGGCCTTCGACGAGCGGATCTTCCCAGACCAGACTAAGCGCTCGACGATCAGCATCGGCGTGACCCTGCCGATCTGGGACGGCGGCCAGCGGGAGATCGCCCTGACGCAGGCGCGCGTCAATCGTGACGTCGCGCGGGCGGTTCGGGAGGATCTGGAACGGTCCGCCTGGCGGGATGTCACGCGGGCATACGAGGCCTACATCACGTCACGCGCCGCGGAGGACCTCGCCCGTGGGGGGCTCACCGTGGCTCAGGAGAACTATCGGGTCCAGGCGGCCCGCTATCAGGAAGGCGCGACCACGATCCTCGACCTCCTGGAAGCTCAGGTGAGCCTCACCGACGCAGAGTCCGGGATCGTCCAGGCACGACAAGCAACCCAATTGGCCCTGGCGGGGCTCGAAGCGATTCTCGGCCGGCGCCTCTTCCCTGGGAAGGAATAGACCGTGAAGACACCGTGGGTGTTCGTGGCCAGCATCATCGCACTGGTCGGCTGCGGAAAGGCAGAACCCGAGGGCGGCGAGGGCGGGGGCGCCGCCGGGGGCTTCAAGCTTCCCGTCGAGGTCGCCGTCGCGCGGGCCGATACCGTCGTAGAAGCCGTGGAGGCAACCGGACAAATCGAGGCGGTGCAGTCGATTCTCCTCCGGCCCGAGGTCGAAGGGCGCATCGTGGAGATCCTGTTCCGCGAGGGTTCTATGGTTGGGTCAGGGGCGCCGCTCTTCCGGATAGACGACGCCGAGCTCACCGCCCAGGTGGCGCGCGCCGAGGCAGACCGGGACCTGGCCAAGCAGGCACTCGCGCGGACCCGCCGGCTCCAGGAGCAGAACGCCAGCTCCCAGGCCGACCTGGAGCAGGCCGAAGCCTCGTTTCGTAGCAACCAGGCGCAATATGAGCTCCTGAAGGTCCGCCTCGACCGCACGACCGTCCGGGCCCCCTTCGCCGGCGTCATCGGCGCGCGTGCTGTGAGCCTCGGGGACTATGTCACCACCTCCAGCCCGCTCGTCACGCTCCAGACCGTCAACCCGCAGCGTGCCTCCTTTCAGGTTCCGGAGCGCTACGCCGACGTCCTCGAGATCGGCCAGGAGGTCACCTTCCGTGTCGCCGCCCTCCCCGGCCGCGACTTTCGCGGGGTGGTGGAGTTCGTCGACCCCGTGGTCCAGCTTCCCGCCCGCGTGATCACGGTCAAGGCCCGGGTCCCGAACCCTCGGCGTGAACTGCAGTCCGGGATGTTTATCGACGTCCGCCTCGCAGTGGACGTCCGCCCCCGGGCCGTGGTCATTCCGGAAGAGGCGATCGTGCCGCTCCAGGGGCTGAACGCCGTGTGGGTGGTCGGCCCCGAAGGGACGGTGGAGCGGCGTGATGTCCGCCTCGGCGTGCGCACGCCGGGATTCGTCGAGGCGCGGAGCGGCGTGTCGGAAGGCGAGCAAGTGGTGGTCGGTGGCCAGGAACGGTTGCAGCAGGGGATGCCGGTCACACCGATGCCAGTCGACCGCAGACCCGCGGGCGGCCCGGAGCAACCCCAGGCGCCTGCGGGCGCGCCCGCAGCGGGAGACAGCGCCGCGCCGTCTGGCGATTGACGCACCGGTTCCAATCAGGCCCCACCGCCAGGCCGGACGTCCAGTCCAGCTTGGCGGTGGCTGTTTTCGGGATGCTCGGGTCCCGTTCGCGTTGACCACGGACACGCGCCCTCCCTAGACTTCCGCTTCTTGCGTGGCGGCGGGCCGCCCGCGGCCCGCTCTCGCTCCCGAGGTCGACGATCCGCCTCTTCCGTTGTCCCTGTCTCCTCTTGGGCTGTCTCCTTGCCCTCGCTCCCTGTGCCGCCCTCCACGCACAGGCCGCGGGGACATGGCGGGTACTCTTGCGCAAGGGGGCGTCCACGGTCCGAGGCCGCCTGGTGTTGGCCGAGGAGGGGACCGGGCTTACGGGTCAGCTCGTCCTCGAGAGTGATTCAGCCCCGGCACTCGTCACCGGGACCCTCGGGGCCGGAGGAGCCATCGAGCTTCGGGCGACGTCGCCCCTCGGGTTGACTCTGTCCGGGTCTCTCGAGGGGGATCGCTTGGCAGGGGTCATCGCCGGCGGGGGGCACCGGACGTGGTTGGCCGAGCGCCTGCCGGCGGGCACGGAGTACTATCCGGCACCTCCAAGATTCCGAGCCCGTGAGATCATCCTGCACGAGCGCGCCGGGCTCGCTCGCCTGGCAGGCGTTGGGTCAGCGGCCGCTCGGGCGGCGGGCGACAGCGCCGGGATTGTGGTGGCGGGCTATCGCGCCCTCAGCGTCGCTGCCGGCCTCGAGCCGCTCGACGAGACCGGCCTCCGTCGCGATGACCTCCTCTTTGCCATGGGACTGTTCCGCCGCTCCGAGATGCTCCGAGCGAGCCGGACCGTGCTCCAGACCATCCGCGATGGACTCTCCGGAGATACGCTGCGGGCGCGATTCGATCACCTCTTCCGTCCACGAGGCCGGTGGATCGTCGACATCCACGACGATGCGCGGGAGCGGGTGGTGCAGAAGTTCCCGGACTTCCGGTGGGAGGCGTTGGTGGCGATAACGACCCTCCCGGAGGTCGCGCGGGAGCGCCTTCCGGTCGGGGCGGACAGCGTGCCCTTCGGCCTCTATCGCCTGTATGTGCTGTCGATGAACGAGCCTGAGCTCTACGCTCTCCGGCTGGAGGAGCTCCGCCGGATGGATCCGAGTGTGGCGGCCGGGGCCGAGCGATATGTGCAGGCGTACACCGAGGCAACGGAGTGGTACCGGAATGTGATCGAGTTCTTCATGACGCGCCCCTGGTTCGAGGAGCGCTCCCTGACCGCCCTGGTAGCCGACGCCTGGCCCTGGCCGGCAGACGTGGCGGCACCGGCCGTCCGCACCCGGGGGTACGGCTATCCGGAGGGGAGCCCGCGGGTGATGCCCTCGGCCCCCGAGGTGGCGCGTCTGGTCATGCCGGAGAACTGGAGTGCGCGCGAGTGGCTGGCTCGCCACGGGGACCAAGGGCTCCTCAAGGCCATGGGCGATCTCCCCCGCGAGCCACCCAACACCGTCCTCGACGAGGCGACGGACGCATGGATCGTCACGAGCGTGGCTCAGCGGCGGGAGGAGGACCCCACCGGGTTCCTCGAGCCGGAGAATGCCGTGGTGCTCGATCCCAGCTACGTCCCGACGTTGGCACTCGGGACGGTGGTGCACGAGTGGCTCCACATCCTGCATGAGCGCCGCCGGGCCGCCGTCACCCTCTACGCTACGGCCACGGGCGATACGGTCGCGCGCTATCGCGCGCCAGCGCTCCTCCCCGCGGAGGGCCTCGCCGAATGGCTGACCGACATCGCGATGGCGCCGGTCATCAGGCGCTTCCCGCTCCTGGGGCTCGGTGAGGCGGCCAAGCGGGCGACGATGGCGCTGACGCGACCGTCCGATGCCCATTTGACCGGCTACCTCATCGTGCGGAACGTCGCCGCTCTGCTGGACGATCGCCCCGCGACCGTCGCCCTCTTCCTCGCGGGGATGAACGACCCGGATTCGGTGCTCCGGCATCGCCGCGTGGCGCGCGCGTGGGCCTCCTACCGGGGGAGCGCGATGACGCTCATCGAAGTCACCGCGCCCCGCTGGCTCGTGCCCGAGACGACCTTCGTTATCGACGACCGGACGGTCTTCGTCGTCCGACGCAGGCTGGTCCCGACCACGCCCTGACGTCGCGCTGGTTCCATCCCTCCCGCGCGGTATATTCCGGCCCATGGCACACCCGATCCGACTCCTCCCCGCTTTCCTGGCGCTCGCCGCGCCTCTCGTCGCCCAGCAAACCACGGCCGAGCAGACCAACTACCAGGCGACCTCGAGCCACGCGGATGTCTCGGCGTTCCTCGACTCCCTGCAGACCCGTACAGCGGACATCACGGTGGGCGTTCTGGGGGTGACAACCGAGGGCCGCTCGCTCCCGCTGGTGATTGCGGCACGCCCGATGGTGGACGGCCCGGTGTCCGCGCACCGCACCGGTAAACCGGTCGTCTACCTCCAGGCCAACATTCACGCCGGGGAAGTCGAGGGGAAGGAGGCGGCCCAAATGCTCCTTCGAGACCTGACGCTTGGACCCCTCCGACCGCTCCTGGACAGCGTCGTCCTCTTGGTGGTGCCGATCTACAATGCCGACGGGAATGACCATTTTGCACCGGGTGAGGTCAACCGCCCTGGGCAGAATGGGCCGGGCGTCGTCGGCCAACGCGCCAACGGACAGGGCCTCGACCTGAACCGCGACTACGTGAAGATGGAGGCCCCGGAGACCAGAGCCTCGGTGCGACTCATCAACGCCTGGGCGCCCGATCTCTTCATGGACCTCCATACCACCAATGGGAGTTACCACGGGTACGCGCTGACGTACTCGCCGGGGCTCAACCCCAATGGGAGTGATGCCAACGTCTATGTGCGGGACCACCTCCTCCCGACTGTGCAAGACCGGATGCGCACGCGGCATCAGCAAGAGATCTTCCCCTACGGCAACTTCGCCAATCAGGACCCCGACTCCCTGACGGCCGGGTGGTACACCTATGATCCACGGCCGCGGTTCGGGACCAACTGGTTTGGGCTGCGAGGCCGGATGGCGGTGTTGAGTGAGGCCTACAGCAATGCGCCCTTCCGGGAACGCGTCTCGGCGACCTACAACTTCGTACGCGAGCTCCTCAGTCTGGTTGCCGAGGAGGGGGCGACGGTCCGCCGACTGGCCGGTGCCGGCGACGCCTGGCGTCCCGATTCGGTAGGCGTGCGATCGGACTTTGCTCCGCCCGCGATCACCGAGGTGATCGCCGAGATCACGGAGCCCGCTGGCGACGGCACCGGCCCCTTTGCTCGACGGCGCCGCACTGGCACCTTCCGGGCGATCCGCATGCCGGTGTACGATCGCTTCCAAGCCACGCGGAAGGAGGCGCGTCCCATCGCGTACCTCATTCCTCCCGGGCTCTCCAATGTGGCGGATCTCCTCGTGCGCCAGGGTGTTCGCGTCGAGCGACTCGACCGGGCCTGGGATGGGAGGGTGGAGGCGTTCCACATCGACAGTCTCAACGTCGCCCGCCTGTTCCAAGGTCATCGATCGGTGTCGCTCGAGGGCCACTGGGGCGGGCGGGAAGGACATGCCGGAGAGGGGTGGTTCATGGTCTCGACCGACCAGCGGCTCGGCACGCTGGCTACCTACCTCCTGGAACCGGCCTCGGAGGACGGCATCGTGACCTGGAATCTGGCCGACCGCCTGCTGTCGAAGGGAAGCGACTATCCAATCCTGCGTCTTCGCAGTCGCATCCTCCTCCCATCGACCGTCGTCGATGCCTCGCGCGACTGAGCCCGCCGGGCCGCACGCCGGCGAGCGCGCCCCCACCTTCCAACTGCCCGCGGACAATGGCGACGCGGTCTCTCTCGAATCACTCCGGGGGCGGACGGTCGTGCTCTACTTCTATCCCAAAGACGATACCAGCGGGTGCACCGCGGAGGCCTGCGGGATCCGTGACGCGTGGGACGAGATCCAGGAGACCGGCGTCGTCGTGCTCGGCGTCTCGCCAGACGGTGTCGACTCCCACCAGCGTTTCCGCAAGAAGTACCGCCTCCCCTTCCCGCTGCTGAGCGACCGGGATCATGCCGTGGCCGAGGCGTATGGTGCATGGGGGAAGAAATCGATGTACGGCCGGACCTTCGAGGGCATTCTCCGCTCGACCTTTATTATCGATCCTCAGGGCGCGGTCCATCGAGTCTTCCGGCGAGTC